>Ga0268298_10000071_pt1 | contig 123768 bp, 102 predicted proteins | sample WWTPWeurt_MetaG_FD_194462 | JGI IMG/M metagenome (GOLD analysis project Ga0268298, IMG submission 194462) | Activated sludge microbial communities from WWTP in Nijmegen, Gelderland, Netherland - WWTP Weurt | ecosystem: Engineered > WWTP > Aerobic digester > Activated sludge | place...
GACCGCGCCAAGGGCCAGACGGCGATGGAGAACTGCCTGCAGAAGGTGCCCGACGTCAATCTCGTCTACACCATCAACGAGCCCGCCGCTGCCGGCGCCTTCAACGCCCTCAAGAAGGCGGGCAAGGAGAAGAACGTGGTCATCGTCTCGGTGGACGGCGGCTGCGAAGGCGTGAAGAACGTCGGTGACGGCGTGATCGCGGCCACCAGCCAGCAGTACCCGCTGAAGATGGCTTCGATGGGGGTCGAGGCTGGGGTCGAGTACGCCAAGTCGGGCAAGAAGCCCAGCGGCTACACCGACACCGGTGTCACGCTGATCGCGGCCAAGTCGCTGTCCGGCGTGGCCAGCAAGGACGTCAAGACCGGCACCGACCTCTGCTGGGGCAAGAAGTAAGCCCGTCGGGCTGAGCGGGAGCGGCCTCGGCGGCTCTGGCCCGGCCCGCCACCCGGCCGGCCTCGGCCGCGCGGCCCTCCGGCCACTGCGTCATGCGGGGCATGCACATGAAAGACAAGCTCCCACCTCTGGGCCAGCTGGGCCCCTTCATCGCCCTGCTGCTGGCCTGCGCCTTCTTCGCGCTCACCACCGACCGCTTCTTCAGCGGCGAGAACCTGTCGCTGATCCTGCAGCAGGTGACGGTGGTGGGGGTCATCGCCATCGGCCAGACGCTGATCATCCTGACCGCCGGCATCGACTTGTCCTGCGGCATGGTGATGGCGCTGGGCAGCATCGTGATGACCAAGTTCGCGGCGGACTTTGGCCTGCCCACGCCGCTGGCGGTGCTGTGCGGCGTCGGCGCGACCGCGCTGTTCGGGCTGGCCAACGGGCTCCTGGTCACCCGGATCAAGTTGCCGCCGTTCATCGTCACGCTGGGCACCTACAACATCGCCTTCGCCATCACCCAGCTCTACTCGCGGGCGCAGACCGTCACCGAGGTTCCGCCGGCCATGACCTGGCTCGGCGGCACGTTCGCGCTGGGCGGCGCCAACGTGGGCTTCGGCACGGTGTTGATGATGGCGCTGTACCTGGGCGTGTGGTTCTGGCTGCGCGAAACCGCGGCCGGACGACATGTGTACGCCGTGGGCAACAACCCGGAGGCGACGCGCCTGGTGGGCATCCCGACCGAGCGTGTGCTGCTGGGCGTGTACGTGCTGGCCGGGGTCTTCTACGGCCTGGCCGCGCTGCTGTCGGTGGCCCGCACCGGCGTGGGCGATCCCAACGCCGGACAGACCGAGAACCTCGACGCCATCACGGCCGTCGTGCTTGGCGGCACCTCGCTGTTCGGCGGGCGCGGCCTGGTGCTGGGCTCGCTGGTCGGCGCCATCGTGGTGGGCGTGCTGCGCAACGGGCTCACGCTGATGGGCGTGAGCTCGGTGTACCAGGTGCTCGTGACCGGCATCCTCGTCATCCTGGCGGTGACGGTGGATCAGCTTTCGCGCCGCTCGACGCGGTAGAACCGGAAGACCGACATGCATCCCACCCCAGCCGTGGCCGCCGCCGAGCCCTCCACCCATTCCGTGGTGCTGCGGGCCAGAGGCCTGGTGAAACGTTACGGCCAGGTCACGGCGCTCGACGGCGCAGACTTCGACCTCAGGGCCGGCGAGATCCTCGCCGTCATCGGCGACAACGGCGCCGGCAAGTCCTCGCTCATCAAGGCGCTGTCGGGAGCGACCATCCCTGACGAAGGCGACATCTGGCTGGACGGCCGGCCGATCCGCTTTCGCAGCCCGATCGAGGCGCGCATGGCCGGCATCGAGTGCTGCTACCAGGACCTGGCCGTGGCGCCGGCCATGACCATCGCCGAGAACCTCTTCCTCGGCCGCGAATTGCGGCGCCCCGGCTGGCTGGGCAGTGCACTGCGCATGCTCGACAAGCGCAGGATGCTCGAGACCGCGATCGCCCGCATGGCCGACCTCAAGGTGGGCATCCGCTCGATGACGCAGGCGGTCGAGACGCTCTCCGGGGGCCAGCGCCAGTGCGTGGCCGTGGCCCGCGCCGCCGCCTTCGCGGAACATGTGGTCATCCTCGACGAGCCCACCGCCGCCCTGGGCGTGAAGGAGGGGCAGATGGTGCTCGAGCTCATCCGGCGCGTGCGCGACAAGGGCCTTCCGGTGATCCTGATCTCGCACAACATGCCACATGTGTTCGAGATCGCCGACCGGATCCATGTGGCGCGCCTGGGCAGGCGCGCCGCAGTGCTCAACCCGAAGAAGATCGGCATGAGTGACACCGTGGCGGTGATGACCGGCGCCATGCGGCCTGAAGACATTCCCGCGGAGTGTCTGGCATGACCGCCTCGGGCCGCCCCGTGCGCCGTCGTGGCCGCGCGCCAGCCGCGGCGGCCAGCCATCCGGATGTCACCGCAGCCATCCCGCCGCCAGCGACGACCAAGGCGGTGGAGCAGCGCCTGCGGCCGCGCGGCAGCAGCCAGGGGGGGCTGAGGCAGTACAACGAACGGGTGGTGCTGCAGGCCATCCGCCTGCACGGCGCACTGCCCTCGGCCGAGATTGCACGATTGACGCAACTCACCGCCCAGACCGTTTCGCTGATCACCAAGCGGCTGCTCGAGGACGGCCTGCTGCTCAAGGGGGCCCCCCAGCGCGGCAAGGTCGGACAGCCCTCGGTGCCGTTGTCGCTCAATCCCGAAGGGGCCTTTTCGGTCGGCATCAAGATCGGCCGGCGCAGCATGGACGTGCTGCTCATCGACTTCACCGGCACGCCCCGCGAGCGCTCGACGCTCGACTACCGGTTCCCGGATCCGCAGGTGCTGCTGCCCGAGATCGGCCAGCGGCTGGACGCCCTGCGCCGCACCCTGGGCCCCGGCCCGTGCGAGCGGGTGCAGGGCGTGGGCATCGCGGCGCCACTGGCGATTGGCGGCTGGCAGCAGCTGCTCGGGTTTCCGCCGGCGGTTGCGGCGCGCTGGAACGGGCTCGATCTGCGTGCGCAGGCGCAGGCCGTCTCGCCGTGGCCGGTCACCGTGGTCAAGGACACCGCCGCCGCCTGCGTGGCCGAACTGGTCAGCGGCCGGGGCCGCCAGGTCGACAGTTTTCTCTACCTCTTCGTCGACACCTTCGTCGGCGGCGGCCTGGTGCTCGACAGCCGGTTGTGGCCAGGGCGCACCGGCAACGCCGGGGCCGTCGGATCGATGCCGCTGTGGCCCGCCAGTGATCAGCGGCCCGGCACGCCGCCGCAGTTGCTGGCGGTGGCCTCGCTGCTGAACCTCGAGCAGGCATGGGCCGGCGCGGGCCTGGCCATCGACGCCGACCACCGTGGCCTGGCGCTGGCGCCGCCATGGCGCGAATCCACCAGGCGTTGGCTGGAGCAGGCGGGGCCGGCCATCGCCCAGGCCATCAACGCCAGCGCCTGCCTGCTCGACCTCGAAGGCGTGATCCTCGACGGATCGTTCAGCCGCGAGCTGCTCGACGCCCTGATGGCCGCCACGCAGGCGGCCCTGCCGCGCTACAGCTGGGAGGGCGTGGCCGCGCCCCGCCTGATGCCCGGCACCATCGGCTCGGACGCCCGCGCGCTGGGCGGCGCGCTGCTGCCGCTGTACGCCAACTTCGCACCCGATCGAGAGCTGTTTCTGAAGGTGGCGGGCTGATCCCTGGCGAGCCGAGTGCGAGGTGCAGGCCCTGGTCGCACGATGGCCGGCCCTGTCACTTGGAAAACATCACCAGCCACAGGACATCGCCCTGGGCCTCGTAGACGTTCAGCACCAGCTTCTGGTTCTCGAGCTGCCACCATCCGTTTCGGTCCTTGCCCTTGTTCACCCACCCATCGTCGGCGAGCGGCCCCAGCAGCTCGTCCCGATGGGGCCTGGCGCTTGCACCTCGGGCATGCCACACCTCCGTCCGGGCGAACCAGGTGGTCTTGACGGACCAGGTGATCTTTTCGCACCTCAACTGGGCCACCGGCGTGCCCTGGCAGATGCGTGTCAACCCAGCTTCGATGGCCTTGCGATTGGATTCGGTCCTGGCGCCAGGCTCCACCCTTTCGCCGAACAGCACGCCATACAGAAACGCCGCAGGCATGATCACCAAGATGCCCAGGCGTGTGAAGGCCGAGCGGAACGTCATCGCCGGCCCACACCGCCCGCCGGCGCGACGCAGCCCGCCAACGTCCGAAACGACGCCACCGGGCCCAGCGCGCTGAGCTGCCCGCGATCGAGCGTGTAGACCTGCTGGTCGGCCGACGAGATGCCGACGTAGAACTCGTTGGCGTAGGCGCGATAACGGTAGGGCGACGCGGTCTGCGACAGTGCCGGCGGCGTCAGCAGCGTGGGGTAGCGGCGCTCGCCCCAGTCGAGCAGGCATTCGGTGGCCACCTGGCCCTGCTCCAGCGGCTGGGCCCAGCGCAGGCTGCGGTTGCCGCGGTCGGCCAGCAGCAGGCGGTTGTCGGGGCCGATGGCCACGTCCTTCGGGTTGAAGAAGCGCGCCGCCGTGCCCACGCCGTCGGCGCGGCCGGGCTGGCCGCCCAGCACGGTGCTGACGGTGCCGTCGCGGGCCACGTGGCGCAGCGCCTGGTTGTCGGTGTCGGCCACCCAGGCGCCACCCTGGCCATCGGGGGCCAGCCCGGTCGGGAAGCGGAAGGCGGCGCCGCGGCCCACGCCGTCGGCCTGGCCGGCGGTGCCGTTGCCGGCCAGCGTGCCCACCTGGCCGGCCGGCGAGAGGGTGCGCAGCGCATGGTTGCTGCGGTCGAGGATGAACAGCGTGCCCTCGCCATCCACCGCCACGTCCACCGGCGAGCGCAGCCGCGCGCTGGGGCCGGCGCCATCGACGAAGCCGCCCTGCCCGGCGCTGCCGGCCACCGTGGTCACCGCGCCGGAGGGGGCGATGCGCCGCACCGTGTGGCTGCCGAAGTCGGCCACCCAGGCGGTGCCGTCGGCGCCCAGCGTCACGCCCATGGGCTCGTTGAACTGCGCGGCGCTGCCGCTGCCGTCGCGGGTGCCGCGCTCGCCGTTGCCGGCCACCGTGGTGACGCGGCCGTCGGGCGCGATGCGCCGGATCGCGTGGTTGCCGCTGTCGGCCACCCAGACGCTGCCGTCGGGGGCCGCCGCCAGCCCGGCGGGCTTGCGGAAACGCGCCTCGCCGCCGACGCCGTCGACGAAGCCGTAGCGCCCGGCGCCGCCGGCCAGCAGCGTGCTGCGGCCCTGCAGGTCGACCTTGCGGATGCTGTGGTCGGCGGCATCGGCCAGGTAGGCGTTGCCGGCGGCATCCTGCGCCACCGCGTACGGATCCTCGAAGCGCGCGGCCAGCCGGTCGCCGTCGATCGAGGCGCTGTGGCCCGGCGTGCCGGCCCAGGTGGCCACGTTGTCGGCTTGCAGCTGGCGCAGCAGGTGGTTGCCGCTGTCGGCCACCAGCACGCTGCCACCCGGCCCGGCGCCCAGGCCCATCGGGGTGTAGAAGCTGGCCGCGCTGCCGCGGCCGTCGGCGCTGCCTGGCCGCCCGGCCTGACCGGCATAGGCGCTGGCGCGGCCGTCGGGGCCCACCACCAACAGCTGCTGGTCCTGCGCATCGGCCACCAGCAGGCGGCCATCGGCCAGCACCCACAGGCCGCGCGGCTCGCTCAGGCGCAGGCCGGTGGCGGCGCCGGCCAGCGTGCTGACCACGCCGGCCGGCGTGACCTTGCGGAGGGCCTTGGTGGGCCCGGTGTCGGCCACGTAGAGGTTGCCGGCGGCATCGATGGCCACCGCCTGCGGATCGGAAAAGCGCGCCGCGGCGCCGCTGCCGTCGACGCTGCCCTGCTGGCCCGGCGCGCCGGCCAGCGTGCTCACCACGCCGGCCGGCGTGACCTTGCGCAGCACCTGGTTCTGGTAGTCGGCCACGTAGAGGTTGCCGGCCGCATCCTGCGCGAAGCCGCGCGGCTCGTTGAAGGCGGCGGCGCTGCCGCTGCCATCCGCGTGGCGTGAACCGTTGACGCCGGCGCCGCCTCCGGCCAGCGTGCGCACCGTGCCGTCGGCGGCCACGTGGCGGATGCGGCCGTTGTTGCTGTCCAGCACCCACACGCCGCCCTGCGGCGCCGGCAGCACGCCGCTGGGCTCGTTGAACAGCGCGCTGCTGCCCACGCCGTCAGCAAAACCCCACACCCCCAGGCGACCGGCCACGGTGCTCACCGTGCCGTCGGCGGCGATACGCCGCACCAGGTGGTTGCCGGTGTCGACCACCCAGACCACGCCCTGCGCATCCACCACCGCCTGGCGGGGCGCGCGGAACACCGCCTGGGCCCGGTCACCGTCGCGGGCGGTGGCCAGCCCGTCGGGGCTGCCGGCCAGCGTGCCGGCGTAATGCGCCGGGGGAGCGGCCCAGGCGCTGGCCGCCATGGCCCACATCGCCAAGGCCAATGCCAGGAACCCAGTGCGCCGCCTGGCACCGCGGGCCACCCAGCAGCAGACGGTGTGGCGCTCGGGCGCCTGGATGCAGGCATGCGGGGCGACACGATTCCAGGGCATGGCAGGCCTCGCCGGGCGAACGGGGCCTCAAGCGTATCGCCGTCGGCCTCCGTGTGGAGATCTGCGCGGCGGCCTCGGTGCAGCCCCCCCCAGTCAAGTCGACGGCGAAGGTCCTCGACCCACTGCAAGCGTGGTGGCTGTCCGGTCACCCAAAGGGGCAGGCGAAGTGTCGCCCGCCCCTGGGCTGGTCACAGCCGGTCGACGCCCTCGATGAAGCCGACCAGGCGGCCGTCGACATACAGCGCGCCCTCGGGGGCGCCGGCTTCGGCATAGAACTCGAGCACCGGCTCGGCCCTGCGCGCGCCGGCGAGGCGAGCGGGAGCGACGAGACTGGCCAGGTGCACGAGGGCGCTGCTGGCGGCATGCAGCAACGCAGCGATCCTCACCCGGGGGCCGCGTTCGGCGGCCAGGGCGGGAGCAAAGGAAAGTTCGCGTGACATGAGGTTCTCCTTGGGGCGCTGCGCTGCGGCGGTGGGCAGGCGCGGTCGCCGATGGGGTTTTCAGGGGCTGGGTCGCAGGCGCTCGATCTCGCGGCGCAGGGCTTGCTGCGCCTGCTGGCGCTGGCTGCCCGGGCCGGTGCGGTGGGCGCCGGCCTTGCGCTGCAGGCTGGCGGCCACGAACGGATTGCGCGGCTTGCGGGACGGGACGATCAGCTTCATCACAACTCCTTCTGGTGGGGCAACGGAACAACGGCAGGGCCGCAAAAGCAGCGAGGCCCGGGTGCTGGTGCAGCCCGGGCCTCGGTGGTGGGAGATGGCGCGCTGTGCGTCAGCGCAACCCTCGCATCACCGGTGGCCCGGATGGGGCACCGAACGGGCGCCCGTCACGACCTGCACCTGCATTCACCGACGCACGCGAGGCCGCGAACGGGCCCGACAGGCGTGCAGTGATTGACAGGTGGTTGGACATGGCGGAACGGTCTGGGTGGATCGGATGTGGGGCACCGGGGCGGGTCTGGCTGGTCTTGCGCCTTCTCGGCCCCCACGCTTGCGCAGATGATAAAGACTTCATTATCAACGCGCAAGCCCCTGCCGGTTCGGGGTTATCCCGAAGATGCGCGAAGGCTCATGCCCAACGTTGATCCGGCGCGGCAGCCCTCGACCCAGCCGTGATGGCCGGCACGCGGCCGTCACGAGAGCCGGTGGCGAGTGAACTCAGCGCTTGCGCTTGAGCGGGGCCACGCCCGCCTGCGAGCGTTGCCAGAGGCTCAGCTCGTCGTCCTGCCGCGGCGCGGCGGGCGATGGCGCCGCGGTGGCGCGAGTGGGTGTGCCGGCCAGCCGCGACGGCGGTGGCTTGCGCTCGGCGCCTGCATCGTCTGCCGCGGGCACCAGCACCTCGCCCAGCAGATCCAGCAATCGCGCGCGGGCGCGCTGCGGGTGGCGTCGGTAGTAGGTCAGCACCAGCCCGACGATGAAGCGCTCGTCGTCGTCGCGGGGCACGCCTCCGTCGGCTGTCGCGTCGCCGGCGACGGCTGCGGCCAGCGGGCCGGCGGGCCCTGCAGTGGCGGGGGCCTCGTGGGGCATATCCATCCAGCCGCGCGGCTTGTGGCACAGGTGCTCGAACTGCCGCGCCAGGCGCTCGCCGATCTGCCGCGAGCGGCTCTTGATCTGGCTCCAGTAGCTGGGCTGGATCTGCACCCGCTCGGCGAAGCGCCGCTCCAGGCCGCGCAGCGTGGCGGCATCGGCATGCCGTGCCGTGGCCCGCACGAACTCCTCGAACAGGGCCATGGCATTGTCCAGACGCACCTGGGCGAGGTCGGGCGGATCACTGGACATAGGGGCCGATGATAAAGCGACATTGCCTGAGCACCCTGCGGAGCCCGGTGCGCTGCGCCCCTGGCCCAGCGGCGATCGCGCCGCGTCAGGCGGCGGGGCTGGCGGGAGCGCTGGGCCCTGCGAAGGCGGGGCCGGCCAACACGGCTCGCCAGGCAGCCGCCAGACGAGGGGACTGCTCAGTCACCGGCTCGCCCACCCACAGCCAGCGCAACGGGTGGCGCAGGTCATCGCGCCGCTGGGCCAGCGAGGGCAAGGCCATGTCGTAGTGACAGCTGTCGCTGCCCAGGGCCAGGATCAGCGTCGGGCGGCGCGGCGCGAAGCCGCGTTCGAGCCGGCGGATCGACGCGGGGGCCACCCGTGCCCAGCCGACATCCCAGGGGTCGTCGTCCGGGCGAGGGTGCCCCGGCAGCGCCTCGGCCAGCACCTCGCGGGCCAGGATGCCCAGCCGCCAGCCCAGCCCGGCGGGCGGCGACAACGATTCGAGCCGCGTGCTGCCGTCCAGATGACGGCCAAAGGCATCGGCCCAGCGGCGCAACGGGCGCTCGCGGTCGGCCTGCGCGGCCTCGTCGGGGTGCGGCGGCCTCTCGATGCCCGCGGCGGGTGCCGCTGCATCAGACGGCGGGGGCTCCAGCACCCCGATGGCGAAGTCGCCGGCCGCGGCGTGGCGCCAGGGCGAGGCCGCACGCGACGGGTCGGCTGCGGCCGGGCGCGGCCGGCACCAGCGCAGCAATTCCTGCCAGGCCGCCGGGTCGCCGTTGCGCGCGGCCTCGCCGGCGCCCGCGGCCCAGCCGGGCGGTTGCAGGGCGATCTCGTCATAACGCGCACGGGCCGCGGCCAGCGCGCGGGTGAGGCGGCTGGGCAGGCTCATGACGCGGCCGAGCCCGGCCCACGCAGCGCCTGCAGCACCTCGTCGGTGTGCTGCCCCAGCTCAGGCGCCAGGTGGCGGATCGCGCCGGGCGTGGCGCTGAGCTTGGGGCAGATGCCGGGCACGTCGAGCGCCAGGCCGTTGGTGGTGACGATGCGCTCGATCATCTGCCGCGCGCGGTAGTGCGGATCCTCGGCGATGTCGCGCACCGTGTAGATGCGGCCGGCCGGCACGCTGGCGGCCTGCAGCGTGGCCACCACCTCGGCCACCGGGCGCTGCACCGTCCAGGCGGTGATGGCGGCGTCGAGCTCGTCCGCTCGTTTTGCGCGTTGGGCGTTGTCGGCCAGCCCCGGGTCCTGGCCCAGTTCGTCGCGGCCGATGGCGTGCATCAGGCGCTTGAAGATCGAGTCGCCGTTGCCGCCGATCACCACCTGGCCATCGGCGCAGCGGTAGGCGTTGCTCGGTGCGATGCCCGGCAGCGCCGAGCCGGCGGGCTGGCGCACCACGCCGAAGGCGCTGTACTCGGGCAGCAGGCTCTCCATGCAGTTGAACACCGCCTCGTACAGCGCCACGTCCACCACCTGGCCGCGTCCTTTGGGGGCCAGCTCGCTCACGCTCAGGCGGCGCGCCTGCAGCGCCAGCAGCACGCCGATCACGCCGTGCAGCGCGGCCAGCGTGTCGCCCAGGCTGATGCCGGCGCGCACCGGCACGCGGCCGGGCTCGCCCATCAGGTGGCGCATGCCGCCCATGGCCTCGGCCACCACCGCGAAGCCGGGCAGGTCGCGGTAGGGCCCGGTCTGGCCGTAGCCGCTGATGCGCAGCATCACCAGGCCCGGGTTGCCGGCGGCCAGCGTGTCGTAGCCCAGGCCCCACTTCTCCATCGTGCCGGGCTTGAAGTTCTCGATCAGCACATCGGCCTCGGCGATGAGCCGTCGCACGTCGGCGCGGCCTTCGTCGGTGCGCAGGTCGAGCACCACGCTGCGCTTGTTGCGGCTCTGCACCTGCCACCAGACGCTGGTGCCCTGGTGCAGCAGCCGCCACTTGCGCAGCGGGTCGCCCTCGACCGGTGGCTCGATCTTGATCACGTCGGCGCCGAAGTCGGCCAGCGTCTTGCCGACGAAGGGGCCGGCGATGAGCTGGCCCAGCTCCAGCACTTTCAAGCCCGCGAGCGGGCCGCAGGGGGATGCGGTGTCCATGGTGCCGGCAATGTAGCGCGGGCGGCGCCGACGGCCGGCCCTGTAGGCTGTGCCCGCAGGTGACAGCTCCGGCCCGGCCGTCGCGGATAAGCTCGTGGAATGCATCCGCGACGAGCCCGTCGTGCGAGCCCACCCAAGAGCGTCGCCGGCCGGCGACCCAGACCCCGAGGAGCCCCATGCCCACCCTGTTCGACCCCATCCGCATCGGCGAGATCGACCTGGCCAACCGCATCGTGATGGCGCCGCTGACGCGCAACCGCGCCACCGGCGGCGTGGCCAATGCACTGATGGTCGAGTACTACCGCCAACGCGCCAGCGCCGGGCTGATCATCACCGAGGCCAGCCAGGTGTGTCCCGAGGGTCAGGGCTACCTCGACACCCCGGGCATCCACAGCGAGGCCCAGGTGGCCGCCTGGCGGGCCGTGACCGATGCGGTGCATGCCGCCGGCGGCAAGATCGTGATCCAGCTGTGGCACGTGGGCCGCATCTCGCACACCAGCCTGCAGCCCGGCGGCCAGGCGCCGGTGTCTTCAACAGCCCGCGCGGCCAAGGGCAAGACCTTCACCACCGAGGGCTTCGTCAACACCTCGGTGCCGCGAGCGCTGCGCACCGGCGAGATCCCGGCGCTGGTGCAGGCCTATCGCCAGGCCGCCCGCAATGCCCTGCGGGCCGGCTTCGACGGCGTCGAGGTGCACGCGGCCAACGGCTACCTGCTCGAGCAGTTCCTGCGCGACAGCATCAACGACCGCACCGATGCCTACGGCGGCCCGATCGAGAACCGCGCGCGGCTGCTGGTCGAGGTGATGCAGGCGGTGGCGGGCGAGATCGGCGCCGGGCGCACCGGCATCCGGCTGTCGCCGATCACGCCGGTCAACGACGCACCGCAGGACAGCAACGCCGCCGCTCTCTATGGCCACGTGATGCAGCAACTGGGGCCGATGGGACTGGCCTATGTGCATGTGATCGAGGGCCAGACCGGCGGCGCGCGCGACCTCGCGTCGCAAGGCGTGCCGGCCTTCGACTACGCCGCGCTGCGCCGGCCGTACGCGGGCGCGTGGATGCTCAACAACGGCTACACCCGCGAGATGGCGCTGCAGGCGGTGGCCGAGGGTGCCGCCGACCTGGTGGCCTTCGGCAAGCCGTTCATCGCCAACCCCGATCTGGTGCGCCGGTTGCGCGAGGGCGCGGCCTGGAACGCGCTGGACATGGCGCGCCTGTACGGCGGCGGCGCCCAGGGCTACACCGACTACCCGGTGCTGCCGGGTTGAGGGCCTTGGCGAGCGGGCAGCGCCGGCTGTCGCGCCCCGGCACGGCGGCTTGCCGATGGCGTTGAGCCCATCGGTCCTCCCGGGGGCCCACCTGGCCGGCACGCTGGCCCTCGCGGCTGCGGCCGGCACCGCCGCCCAGGCGCTGCGCGTGCCGCTGCCGTGGATGATCGGCCCGCTGCTGGTCGTCGCCGCGGGCAGCGTGGCCGGCCTGCCGCTGGCGGGCTCCGATCGGCTGCGCAATGCCGGACAGTGGATCATCGGCACCGCGCTGGGCCTGTACTTCACGCCGGCGGTGCTGGGCACGCTGGTGCACCTGGCACCGTTCGTCGCGCTGGGCGTGGCCTGGGCGTTGGCGCTGGGCTATGGCTTCTATCGCTTCCTGTGGTGGACACAGGCCCGCGCGACCGGCCGCGTCACATCGGCCGATGCAGGCGCGCAGGCGGTGTCAGGCGCCGGTGCGCCGGCAGCCTTGCAGCGCGCCAGCGCCTTCTTCGCCGCCGCCATCGGCGGGGCCTCCGAGATGGCCCTGCTGGCCGAGCGGGCCGGCGCCCAGGTGGAGCGCGTGGCCGCCGCCCATTCCACCCGCGTGCTGCTGGTGGTGGTGACGGTGCCGGTGGCCCTGCAGTGGCTCGATGTGCACGGCGCGGATCCGGCCACCACGGCGCTGCGCGAGGTGCGCCCGGCCGGGTTGGCCTGTCTGCTGGCCGCCACCGCGGCCGGTGGCGCGCTGATGCGACGCACCGGCCTGCCCAACCCGTGGGTGCTGGGGGCGCTGGCGGCCTCGGCGTTGATCACCGGGCTGGAGTGGCCCTCGTCCGCCCTGCCGCAGGTGTTGCCCAATGCCGCGCAACTGGTCATCGCGGTGGCACTGGGCACGCGCTTCACGCCTGCGTTCGTGCGTGCCGCGCCGCAATGGGTGGGGGCAGTGGCCGTGGGCACGCTGGGCATGCTGGCCTTGTCGGCCGTCTTTGGCGGGCTGCTGTCGCTGGCCATGGGCCTGCACCCGGCCACGCTGGTGCTGGCCACGGCGCCGGGCGGCATCGCCGAGGTGGCCATCACCGCGTCGGTGCTGGGCCTGGGCGTGCCGGTGGTCACGGCCTTCCAGGTGATGCGTTATGTGTCCGTGCTGCTGCTGACCGGGCCGCTGTACCGCTGGGAGATGGCGCGCCTGGCGCGCGCGAACGGGTAAGGTGCCGCGATGCAGATCTTCGTCAACCCCCACCACGCCCGGCATGCCGGGCGCCACGAGATGTTCCGCGGTCGCCTGGTGCCCTGCCATGAAGTGCCCGATCGGCTGCAACAGGTGCAGGATGAGCTGACGCGCCGCCCGGTGGGCCAGGTGCTGGCGCCGCCGCCGGTGCCGCGCTCGCGGCTCGAGCGCGTGCACGCGCCGCGCTACCTGGATTTCCTGCAGCGCGCCTGGTCGCGCTGGGTGGCGCTGGACCCGGCCAACGCCGCAGTGGATGCGCTGCCCTCGGTGTGGCCGGTGCGCAGCCTGCGCCACGATGTGGAGCCCGATAACTTCGCGGCTCAGATGGGGCTGTATTCGTTCGATGCCGGCACGCCGCTGACGGCCGGCACCTGGGCCGCGGCCGAGGCCGGCGCGGCCTGCGCGGTGGCGGCGGCGCAGGCGGTGCGACAGACCGGTGGCCCGCGCGCGGCGATGGCGCTCACCCGCCCGCCGGGGCACCATGCGGGGGCCGATTTCTTCGGCGGCTACTGCTTCCTCAACAACGCCGCGCTGGCGGCGCAGACCCTGATCGACGAGGGCGCCCGCCGCGTGGCCATCCTCGACATCGACTACCACCACGGCAACGGCACGCAAAGCCTGTTCGAGGCGCGTGCCGATGTGTTCACCGCCTCGCTGCACGGCGATCCGCGCACCGAGTATCCGTTCTACCTGGGGCATGCCGACGAGCGCGGACGCGACGCGGGCGAGGGCTTCAACCTCAACCTGCCGCTGCCGGTGGGCACCGGTTTCGAACGTTGGCGCGCCGCGCTGCAGCACGCGCTGGAGGCGATCGCCCGCCATGCGCCCGATGCGCTGGTGTGTGCGCTGGGCGTGGACACCTACGAGGGCGACCCGATCTCGGGCTTCCGCCTGGCCAGCGCCGACTACCTGGCCATCGGCCGCGACATCGCTGGCGCCGGCCTGCCCACCGTCTTCACGCTGGAAGGCGGCTACGCCGTGGCCGCGATGGGGGTGAACGTGGTCAATGTGCTGGAGGGGTTCGCGTCGGCGTCTGGATGAGCCCGCCGGGACGAAGCCGGGCGTGACACGCGGCCGCCCGGCGCGCGCTGCGCGTGACAGCCGCGTTACCAGGCGGCCTGCCAGGCCCGATCCGGGCCTGCAACCCGTTGTGGCGCCCCAGGCGCTCTGGCAACCTCGCCGTCACTCCATTCGAACGACGAGGGCTCTCTTGATCACCACACTCCACAAGTACCGGGCGATGGCCTGCGGCATGCTCGGCCTGCTGGCGTTTGCACAGTCGCCGATGGCCGCATCGACCCGGGTGGACGGAGAGGTCTACCTCAACGGCACGCCGCTCGGCGTCTACGAGAAGGTGGAACCGGATGCCGTGCCGATGGTCTACGGATCGCATACGGTCACCTCGGTCGACTACCGCACCTGGGGACTCGCCAACCCGGGCGACATCTATCGATTTGCCAAGCTCGACCCCGACACCCAGACACTGAGGTCGGCCAGCGCGGCCTCGGCCTACGGCAATGGACTGCAGACCTCGGTGTCGACGCGCGGACTCATCGAAGGCAAAGAGTTCACCGTCGGTGCCGGCACGTCGAAGCTGGGAATCGGCGACACCGTCACCTTGAAGATCGAACTGCACCTCGATGGGGTGATGGCGCTGGGCAAGACGGCCTTTGTCGTCGAAACGGGCCATCCACCGGCCTGGGGCTACGGCGCACTGACGGCGATGACCACGAACTTCGACTTGTTCGAGGTCGGCAACGACACGCCGCTCTTGCGCCTGGCCTACAACGCCAATGCCAGCTATGGCTACTCGACCGACGGGACGCCGAACGACATCCTGACCGACACGTTTCAGGCCTGGGGCTTCTACAGGATCGGCGGGAGCCGGACCGACCTGCCCAGCATCTTCGAGGACCACACGCAGTCCCCCGTCGTCGCGCATGACTGGCCCTTTGCGGCCCAGCAGCGGATCCACCTGGTCGACCCCGGCGTGCTGACATTTTTCGTGGACACCCACGTCGGTTCGACCTTGTACTTCAACGGGTTCATCAACACGGAAGCCGTCGCCATCGGCGACTCGCGAATGACGGCCCTGAGCGACTTCGGCTCGACCTTCGATGCCGAGATGACGCCCGACGTGGCCGGCGTGGAACTGATTGGCCTGCAAGCCGGCGTTGCCCCCATCCCCGAGGCCGGAACCTTCGCCCTGATGTTGGCCGGGCTGGGGGTGCTGAGCGCGGCCCTGCGTCGGCGGGCAGGAAGGTCCTGACCGCCTGAACCCGATCCCGCCTTGAGGGGCGGCCAATGGTTGACCCCGACGCTCGACGACAGGGTGGAGGGCTCCTGGCGACGCGCAGAATCGCCGTTGCAACGCGCGCTGCCCGCCCATCGTGGCGGTTCGTCGATGACCTCACGGGAGCCATCATGAAGAGTGCTGTTGCGTCTGTGTCGTGGCGTCGGGTGTGGTGCACCCTTGCGTCGTCGCTGGTCGTCCTGCTGTCCGCCGTCGTGGCGGGGCCGGCCCACGCTGCGCTGCTGGTGCCCGAGCCTGCCCATGTCGAGCGACCGGCCTCCGGCGCCGGGCCGCTGCTGATCCTGATCACCGGGGCCGACGGCGCACCCAACCACCTGCTCCAGGCCCAGGCCTTCGGGCGCGAGGGCTGGGTGGTGGTGGTGGTGGACAGCAATGCCGTGATGTCGGATCCGCCGGCGCTGCTGGCCGAGCTGGCCCGGCGCGCGCTGGCCCGCCCCGAGGTGCGCTCGCCCAAGGCGGCGGTGGTGGGCTACTCGCTGGGCGGCTGGCTGGTCATCGCCCACGCGAACCGCATGCCCGAGCACTTCTCGGCTGCGGTGGCGTTCTATCCCAGCACCTTCCGCGCGGGCGAGCCCAAGGCCTTTCTGGCCAGCCCGCCGGTGCGGGTGCCCACGCTGCTGCTGGCGGGCGTGAAGGACACCTACATGGGCTGCTGCCTGATCGATCGTGCGCGGGCGATGCTGGCCACGGCGCGCCTGCCCGAGATCGCCGCGCCGATCGAGCTGGTCGAGTACCCCGAGGCCGACCACGGCTTCGTGCTGCCCGCCTTCCCGCGGGTGTTCCGGCCGGACGACGCGGCCGACGCCGTCAGACGCGCTGCAGACTTCCTGAAGGCCTCATCGGCCAAGCCCTGACGGTTGCCGGCGGCGGCCTTGCCGCGAAGGCCGGTGCGACACTGGTGCATGCGCCTGCCCAACCTGCTCGCCACCCGCACCGGCCGTCTCGCCGCGTTCTTCTTCCTGTACGTCACCGAGGGCGTGCCGCTGGGCTTCGCGGCGGTGGCGGTGGCCACGCAGCTCAGGCGCCAGGACGTGGGGCCGGCCGAGATCGGCGCCTTCGTCGGCTCGTTCTACCTGCCCTGGGCCTTCAAGTGGGCGTTCGGGCCGCTGATCGACGTGTTCGCCTCCGATCGCCTGGGGCGCCGCCGCGGCTGGATCATCGGCACCCAGGTGCTGATGGCCGTCACGTTGATGGGCACGGTGCTGCTCGACCTGCCGGCGCAGCTGGGCCTGTTCACCGCCATCCTGCTGGTGCACAACACCTTCGGCGCGATGCAGGACGTGGCCATCGACGCCCTGGCCGTGAGCACGCTGGCCGAGGACGAGCGCGGGCTGGCCAACGGGCTGATGTTCTCCGGCGCGTCGATCGGCCAGGCGGCGGGCGGCGCGGGCGTGCTGTTCCTGTCGGCCTACACCGGCTTCCAGCCCACCTTCTTCTTCGTGGCCGGCACCATCCTGGCGGTGACGCTGTTCGTGGTGCTGCCGATGCGCGAGGCCCCCGGCCCGGCGCGCCGCACGCCGCCTGGCGTTTCGCCACTGCGCGCGGCGGCGCGCGAGATGAGCGAGTTCGCGGTGCAATCGTTTCGCGCCTTCCTCGATACGCGGGGCGCGTTCCTCGGCGTGGTCTTCGCGCTGCTGCCATCGGGGGCGATGTGCCTGGGCCTGGCGATGCAATCCAACCTGGCGGTGGAGCTGGGACTCAAGGACGACCAGGTGGCCTGGCTGAACCTGGGCACCTCGGTCATCGGGGCGGTGTTCATGGTGGTGGGCGGGGCCTTGTCCGACCGCTGGGGGCGGCGGCGCATGCTCACGCTGTTCATCGCCATGATGAGCCTGCCGGTGCTGTACCTGATGGTGCAGCTGCAGCAGCACGGCTGGGTGATGCCGGTGAGCCAGAAGGCGCCGACGCGCATCGCGGTGCCGGCCCTGCTGGTCACCGCGTTGTGGGTGGCCACGCTGAGCTACTCGGTGGCGCAGGGCCTGATGTACGGCACGCGCTCGGCGATCTTCATGGACGTGACCAACCCGCGCGTCGCCGCCACCCAGTTCACCGCCTACATGGCGCTGCTGAACCTGAACATCGCCTACTCGGCCACCTGGCAGGGCATCGCCGCCGAGGCCCTGGGCTATCCGAAGACGCTGCTGATCGACGCGCTGTTCGGCCTGGTCTGCCTGGCCTTGATGCCGTGGATGAAGAGCGTGCTGGGCAATGCGCCCGATGGTGGCGCGCCGGCACGTGCGCGCACGGCGGCCGCGGTGCTGGGCCTGGCCTGCGCAGCCTGGCTGCCCTATCGCCTGAGTGCCGGCGCCGCCGGAGCGGCCGCACCGCTGTTCGAGACCGTGTTCACCGTGGTGTTCGTGGCCTCGGCGCTGTTCCTGCTGGCCGGCCGGGCGGTGCTGGGCGGCCAGCGCGAGGGGCTGCTGCGGCTGGGGGCCTGGATCGCGCCGCTGTTGCTGCTGATGTATGCGCGGCGCTGGGCGGGCGGCCTCTCGCCCGCGCTGGGCGACCTGGCCGAGGTGGCGCTGAGGGCCGTGCCCCTGGCCGCCGCCGCACTGCTCGGCACGCTGGCCTGGCGCGACTGGGCGCCGTTGCGGGTGGCGCCCGCCGAACCGTCGGGGGGCCATCGGGCCGAGCCGCAGGTGCCGTGAGGCCTGGCGCCGGGCCACGCCACGTGGTCGTCGGGCACCAGCCCCTGGCACATGCGCTGCGGCCTGTGGTCAGGGTGGCACGCGGCCTCGGCGGTTCGGGCCCGCCTGCAGCAGGCGCTCCACCAGTCGGCCCAGCGCCTGCGCCTCGCGGGCCGGCTCGAACCGCGCCGATCGTCGGGCGCAGGCGACCTGCAGCGCGCGCAGCCAGGCGGGGTCGTCTCGGCAACGTGCCAGATGAGTGGCCAGCTCGTCGCCGGCGCCCACCTCGAAGGTGCCGGGATAGCCCTCCCCCAGCAGCCCCAGGTTGCCGTCGATGCGCGAGGCCAGCACCGGCGTGCCACTGCGCACCGCCTCGATCACCACATGCGCGCCGCCTTCGATGCGGCTGGGATGCAGCAGCACATGCGCATGCTGGATGCGGCGGCGGGTCTCGGCATGCGGGCGCGGGCCCAGCCAACGGTAGCTGGGGCACTCGGCCATCAGCTGGCGGGCCTCGGCGCCCAGCGCCGGATCGAGCGCGTCGCCGATGTGATCGACGAGCAGGTCGCGGCGGCCACGCAGCGCACGCACCGCGGCGAACACGGTGCGCGGATCCTTCTCGTCGCGCAGGTGGCCGACGACGAGCGCGCGCAGATGCCGTTGCGGCTTGTGCTCGACCGGCCGCCGGGCCGGGCATGACTGCAGGATCACCCGCACCTTGGCCTGCAGCGCCTCAGGCAGGGCCTTCTCGCCCAGCTCGTTGAGCACCACCAGCACATCGGCCACCGTGAGCGAGGCCTGGGCCCCGGCATCGCTGTGGATGTCGCGGTACAGGTCGGTGCCGGTCAGCACCAGCAGCAGCGGCCGCCGAGGATGGGCCGCCCGCCAGGCGGCCACCGCGCCCGCCGAGCGGCGCGCATGCAGCGCGATCATCAGCGCCTCGTCGCCCGGCGCCTGCCAGTCGGCGGCCAGCCGCACCCGGCAGGTGGGCGCCAGCCAGTCCGCCCAGCGACGGGCGGTGCGCCAGTTGCCGTTGTTGGCGTCGGCCAGGGCCGGTGTCACGATGACGATCGAGGGACGGTCCACGCCGCAAGCGTAACGTGCGGCCGGCTGCGCTCCCGCTCCACCGGGCCGTCGGACGACCGTGGCCGAGATCGGATCGGCAGCCGGCGCAACCACTGCCGCGACGACCGACCCGAGGACCGGTGCGACAACCGGCCCGGGTGCAACGCTTGCTCACATCTGCCGTGCCGTGGGCCGAAGGGGCCGGGGAGAATGTCTGGTTTCGGTTCGCCGGTCCCATTGGCGCTCGAGCCTGCCGTCTCGGCCCGCGGGGTGCCGGCCCTGTTCGATCAGGGGAGGTCGGGTGGGCGTCAAGCGCTGGGTTCATGCAGGCCTGCTGGCCGCGTCGATGGCCGTGGCCGCGACGGCCCTTGCCGCACCGGATCCGACGCCGGTCGATGCGTTGCTCGACCAGGCGGTCGAAGCGTTGCGCACCCAGCCCGATCGGGTCTTCGAACTCACCGGCCAGGCGCTGGCCGCCCTGCAGGCGCAACCCGATGCCGACCGCGAGATGCGTGCCCGCATCCTGCGCTGCGACTACTTCAACGAGCGCGACCGCGACGCCGCGCGACGCGAGCTGGAGCACATGCAGGCCCTGTTGCCCCGGCTGCGCCAGCCAGGCCTGCGCGCCGGCATGCTCAGCTGCGAGGGCGAGTGGCATGAGCAGGCCGGCGACAAGAGCCGCGCCATGGCGCTGTACGAGCAGGCGGTGGCCGTGGCCGAGTCGGCGGGCGACCAGCGCCGGCTGGCCGACGTGCTGTTTCTGCGCGGCTACCTGCGCGGCGTGGTGGGCGAGTTCCCCAAGGGCCTGGTCGACCTCAAGCGGGCCCTGGGGCTTTACGAGCGCCTCGGCCTGCAGGTGGAGCAACGCACCACGCTCAGCGGCGTGGCCGGCCTGTACACCCGCATGGGCGCGCTGGACGAGGCACGCCAGTACTACGAGGACGTGCTGCGCAGCATGCCCACCGACAAGCCGGCCCGCGAGCGCATCGTGGCGCTGTACAACCTCGGCCGCAACCTCGAGCGCTCGGGGCGCCTGGCCGAGGCCGAGCGCCAGTTCGAGCAGTCGCTCGGCCTGGCCCGCGAGCTGCACTTCGAACGCGGGCAGGTGTATGCGCTGCGCGGGCTTGCCGGGGTGCGCAATGCCAAGGACGACGGCGCCGGCGCCTTGCGTCACGTCGACGAGGCGCGGCGCCTGTTCGGCCGCATCCCGGACGAGTCGCTGCGTGCGCAGTTGCTGGTCGAGCGAGGTGCGGCCCTTCGGCGGCTGCGCCGGGCCCCGGAGGCCCTGTCGATCCTGCGCGAGGCCATCGGCATCTTCCACCGCAGCGAGGCCATCGCCGAGGAGGCTCGTGCGCGCGACGAACTGGCGGCCTCGCTGGCCGACCTGGGCGATTGGCGCCAGGCCTACGACGAGCAGGCGCAGGCACGGCAGATCGTGCAGGGTCTTCTGCGCCGGCAGATCGACAACCGCTTCGCCACGATGAAGGTGCTGTTCGACACCGAGGCCAAGGAGCGCGAGAACGAGGCGCTGCAGAGGCTCAACCAGGCCCACATGCTGCGGCTGGCCGAGCAGCGCCGCGCGGCCACGCTGCAGATCGTGGCCGTGGTGCTGGCGTTCCTGCTGACCGCGGTGGTGGCGGCCGTGGCCTGGCGGCAGCGCCAGGCCGGCCGACAGATGCGCGCGCTGGCGATGACGGACGAGCTGACCGGTCTGCCCAACCGCCGCCAGGCCATGCAGGCCTTGCTGCAGCGGGTGGACGCCCATGGCGGCGGCGCGCTGCTGATCCTGGACATCGATCACTTCAAGCGCATCAACGACGAGCATGGCCATCCGGCCGGCGACGAGGTGCTGCGCTCGGTGGCCGCGGCGTGGCGCCGGCTCGAGCTGCGCGGGGTGATGCTGGGCCGCCTGGGCGGCGAGGAGTTCATCGCGGTGCTGCCGCAGGATCGATTGCCCGCGGTGCTGGAGGTGGCCGAGGCCATGCGCCAGGCCGTCTCGTCGCTGGACGTGTCGTCATGGCTGGGCGGCCGACAGGTGACGGTGAGCATCGGTGCCACGCTGCTGCAACCCACCGACAGCCTGGGTGCGCCACTGGCCCGCGCCGATGCCGCGCTGTATCGGGCCAAGAGCAACGGGCGGGATCGGGTGGAGGCGGCCTGACGGCCCATGATGCGACGAGCCGGCCCCCCGAGGTGGGCTGTCCCTAGTCGCCCGGCCGCACCCGCGCCCGGAACAGCTCGGCCAGGTTGACCTCGCGCGGGCCCGGCACCAGTTGTGCGGTGTCGCCGGCGCTCACCTGGCCAGGCTCGATCACCGCCAGGTAGGTGCCGCACCAGCCCGACTGGCTCATCAGCTTCACCGCCTTCGCAAAACCCATCGCGGCGGCAAACTTGAAGCAGGGCATGCGCGGCTCGCTCACCGCCAGCACGCAGTGCGGCAGCACCAGCCGGTCGCCGATCCACAGGCGGGACTCGTCCAGGCCTTCGATCGTCAGGTTTTCGCCCATCGCGCCCCAGGGCAACGGTTCATCCGACCCTGGCACCTTGGCCTGGCGGCGCACCGTGTGCCAGAACGCATAGTGAGCGCCAGGGTAGGCGTACACCGCCTTGGTCAGGCCGCCGTGCACCGACAGGTCGGCCTGCTCGTCGCCCTGGAGGCCCAGGGGCCCCACGCCCACCGGTCCGGCCACGGGCCGCTTGCGGATCGCGGTGGCAACCTGGCGGCCATCGATGGGCAGCGACTCGGCACGGGCGACATTGACGCTGACGACGGTGAGGGGGGAGGTGCTCATGGGCGGGCCTGGCCGATGTGTGAGAAGAGGAGCCGTGGCGCGCCGCCACCGCGTGGACAAGGTGCGCGCTGATCGGCGCGCTTATGCTTGCGCACCCTTGACGGCCGCGGTGCGCCACGGATCGGACGATGATTCTCAACTACCTCTGGATCGCCTTCATCCTGGTCGGCTTCGCCATGGCGTTGTTCAAGCTGGCGCAGGGCAACCTGGCGATCTTCGGCCAGGTGCTGACCGGCATCTTCGAGACCGCCAAGACCGGCTTCGACATCTCGCTCGGGCTGGTGGGCGTGATGGCGCTGTGGCTGGGCATCATGAAGATCGGCGAGCAGGCCGGGGTGATCCAGCTCTTCGCGCGCGGCATGGCGCCGTTCTTCCGGCGCATCCTTCCGGGCATCCCGGCCGGGCACCCGGCCGGCGGCAGCATCGTGATGAACTTCAGCGCCAACATGCTGGGGCTGGACAACGCCGCCACGCCGCTGGGCCTGAAGGCCATGCGCGAGCTGCAGGAGATCAACCCGCGCAAGGACGTGGCCAGCGACCCGATGATCATGTTCCTGGTGCTCAACACCGCGGGCATCACGCTGATCCCGACCTCGGTGATCGCCATCCGCCAGACCATCGCCGCCGAGCAAGGGCTGGTGGGCTTCAACGGCGCCGACATCTTCCTGCCCACGCTGATCGGCACCTTCATCTCGTTCGTCGCCGGGCTGGTGTCGGTGGCCTGGGTGCAGCGCATCAACCTGCTCAGTGCGCCGATCCTGGCCTTCTTCGGGGGCTTCGCGGCGCTGATGGCGGGGCTGTACGGCTGGCTGCACCAGCTGCCGCCGGCGCAGATGGGCTCCACCATCAGCCTGCTGGGCAGTGGCGTGATCTTCTCGGTGATCGTGCTGTTCGTGGCTGCCGGGGCGGTGCGGCGCGTCAACGTCTACGAGGCCTTCGTCGAGGGCGCGAAGGAAGGCTTCGGCGTGGCGGTGCAGATCATCCCGTACCTGATCGCGATCCTGGTGGCCATCTCGGTGTTCCGCACCACCGGCGGCATGGACGCCCTGATGGGAGCCGTCGCCGCCGCGGTGAAGGCGCTGGGCCTGGATGCCGATTTCGTGCCGGCGCTGCCGGTGGGCCTGATGAAGACGCTGTCGGGCAGCGGCGCGCGCGGGCTGATGGTGGACGTGCTCAAGACCTACGGCGTCGATTCGTTCCAGGGCAAGCTGGCCTCGATCATCCAGGGCTCCACCGAGACCACCTTCTACGTGCTGGCGGTGTACTTCGGCAGCGTCAACATCCAGCGCACCCGCTATGCGCTGACCTGCGGCCTGATTGCCGACGCGGTGGGCATCGTCGGCGCCATCGCGGTGGCCTACCTGTTCTACAAGTGACGGCCGCATCGCACCGCCGCGGGGCGGGGCGCCGCCCGGGCGCACCGTCAAGGTGAGCGGGCACAAGCTTCGCGTCAAGCTGGGTCGCTATCCTGCTCGGCACTGGCGGCGCCGGCCGGCGCCGCGCCCGTGTCCCAACTTCCCCGCACCCACGCCATGACCACACGCATCCCCGCCACCCTGATCCCCGGCGACGGCATCGGCCCCGAGATCGTCGATGCCACCCTGGCCGCGCTTGACGCGCTGAAGGCTCCGTTCGACTGGGACCGGCAGATTGCCGGCCTCGAGGGCGTGAAGGTGGCGGGCGATCCGCTGCCGCAGGCCACGCTGGACAGCATCCGCCGCACCCGGCTGGCGCTCAAGGGCCCGCTGGAGACGCCCTCGGGCGGCGGCTACCGCTCGTCCAACGTGCGGCTGCGCGAGGAGTTCAAGCTCTACGCCAACCTGCGCCCGGCGCTGACCGTGGTGCCCGGCGGCCGCTTCGACAAGGTCGACCTGGTGGTGGTGCGCGAGAACCTCGAGGGCCTGTACATCGGCCACGAGCACTATGTGCAGATCGACGACGACCCCCACGCCGTGGCCATGGCCACCGGCATCAACACCCGCGCCGGTTGCCGCCGCATCCTCGAGTTCGCCTTCGACCACGCCATCGCCACCGGCCGCAAGAAGATCACCGTGGTGCACAAGGCCAACATCATGAAGGCGCTGACCGGCATCTTCAAGGAAACCGCCGAGACGCTGTACGAGCAGAAGTACAAGGGCCAGATCCAGTTCGAGACGGTGATCGTCGACGCCTGCGCGATGAAGCTGGTGCTCAACCCCTGGCAGTTCGACGTGATCGTCACCACCAACCTGTTCGGCGACATCCTGTCCGACCTGGTGGCCGGCCTGGTCGGCGGGCTGGGCCTGGCCCCGGGCGCCAACATCGGCGCCGACGCCGCCATCTTCGAGGCGGTGCACGGCTCGGCGCCCGACATCGCAGGCCAGGGCAAGGCCAATCCGGTGGCGCTGATGCTGGCCGCGGCCATGATGCTCGACCACTGCAAGCTCACCGACCTGGCCACCCGGCTGCGCCGCGGCATCGACGCCACGCTCAACGTCGACAAGGTGCGCACCGGCGACCTGGGCGGCACGGCCAGCACCTCGGTCTTTGCCAAGGCGCTGGTGAGCCGGTTGGCCAACGGCTGAGCGACACCTGCCCACCCGCTGGCGGCATGCGCCGGCGGCTGGGGTCCTGCCGATTGACAGGTCGGCAGGCTCGGACTAACTTCCCGTCACCATGCACCAGTGCATGGTGAGGTCCGGCGGCGTGCCCCATCGGCAGGCCCGGAACCGCGGGAGCCCTGCATGCCGATGTTGCTGCCCATCCGATTGACCGCGCCTGCCCAGGGGGCCTGAGGGTGGGGGCGGCCTCGTTGTGGTGGCTGTTGCCGGCCGGCCTGTATGCGCTCTTCCTGCTTTGGTACGGCGGCCGCACCCGGCCGCTGTCGGCCGACGAGGCGCGGCCGCTGCTCGACGAACTGGCCACCCACGCCCATGACGAGCATGGCCGCGCACTGGTGCAGGCCTTGCACGCGCTGGTGGCCAGCGACGACGGGCGCGAGTTCGTGATGCAGAACCTGGCGCGCTACCGCGCCCGCGCCGCCTACCCGCCCGGCAGCCCCTGGGACGACAACCCGCGCGCGGCCGACCAGCGCTACTTCAAGGGCCTGCTGCCGCACCTGTTGCGGCGCGGCAGCGTGCCGGTGTTCATCGCCCGCTGCCGCGGCCGCTTCGCCGAGCCCGCCGGTGGCGGCGAGGACTGGCACTACGTGGCCATGGTGCGCTATCGCAGCCGGCGTGATTTCCTGCACTTCGCGCTGGCCATCGAGCGCGCCGGCGTCTCGGTGCACAAGTGGGCCGCGCTCGAATCCACGCACGTGTTCCCGGTGCAGCCGCTGATCAGCCTGATCTTCGTGCGCGGCGCGGTGGCCGTGCTGCTGGCGGCCCTCACCACCCTGGCCTGGATGGCGACGCGATGAGACTGAAGAAGACCCTGGGCATCGCGGTGGCGGTGCTGCTGGTGTGGGCCGCGCTGGCCTGGACCAACCGGCTGCAGATCCTGCGCTACTCGCTGGGCTGGTACACCGACATCCGCCACCCGCGCGAGGCCTACCGCCCGGTGCCCTGGCAGGAAGGCCCGGCCCAGCCGGCCGCGCCGGTGGCCCAGCGGCCGCCCAACATCGTCGTCATCCTGGCCGACGACCTGGGCTACAACGACGTCACCACCTACGGCGGCGGCCGCGCCGACCAGGGCGTGCCGACACCGGCCATCGACTCGATCGCCCGCGACGGCGTGCGCTTCGACCAGGGCTACGCCGGCAGCGCGGTGTGCACCGTCTCGCGCGCGGCGCTGCTCACCGGCCGCTACCCGTGGCGCTTCGGCGTCGAGTTCACGCCCACGCCGGGGGCGATGGCGCGCGTGGCCGGCGAGCTGTATGCCGATCCGTCGCGCATCCACCCAGTGGTCATCGACCGCGAGAAGGCCGAGAAGTCCAAGGCCTTCGACGACCTGGGCATACCCGGCAGCGAGGTCACGATGGCCGAGGTGCTGAAGGCGCGCGGCTACCACACGGTGCACATCGGCAAGTGGCACCTGGGCAGCACACCCGAGATGCGGCCCAATGCCCAGGGGTTCGATGAAACGTTGTTCATGGAGAGCGGCCTGTACCTGCCCGAGAACGACCCGCGGGTGGTCAACTCGAAGCAGGACTTCGACCCCATCGACAAGTTCCTGTGGCCCAACATGCGCTTTGCCGTCAGCCACAACGGCGGGGGCTGGTTCGAGCCCGACAAGTACCTCACCGACTACTTCACCGACGAGGCGGTCAACGTCATCCGGCGCAACCGGCATCGTCCATTCCTGCTGTACCTGGCGCACTGGGGGGTGCACACGCCGCTGCAGGCGTCCAAGGCCGACTACGACGCACTGGCCGGCATCCCGGACCACCGCCGGCGCGTCTACGGCGCGATGATCCGCTCGGTGGACCGCAGCGTCGAGCGGGTGCTGCAGGCGCTGCGCGACAACGGGCTGGACGAGAACACGCTGGTGGTCTTCACCAGCGACAACGGCGCGCCCAACTACATCGGCCTGCCCGAGGTGAACCGGCCCTTCCGCGGCTGGAAGCTCACGCTGTTCCGCGGCGGCCTGCAGGTGCCCTACGTGGCCAAGTGGCCGGCACGCATCCCGGCCGGCACCCGACACGCCGAGCCGGTCACCCACATCGACCTGGTGCCCACGGTGGCGGCCGCGGCCGGCGCCGCGCTGCCCACCGACCGGCCGATCGATGGCGTGAACCTGCTCGCCCACCTGGCCCAGGGCGGCCCGCCGCAGCCGCCGCGCACGCTGCACTGGCGCGATGGCCCCTACCGCACCGTGCTCGACGGCCAGTGGAAGCTCATCGCCGCGCACCGGCCGGCCAAGGAGTGGCTGTTCAACCTGGCCGACGACCCGACCGAGCAGCGCAACCTGGCGGCCCAGCGGCCCGACCAGCTGGCGCGGCTGCGCGCGCTGATGCAGGCCCACCACGCGCCGATGCCGGCACCGGCCTGGCCCTCGTTCATCGAGATGGCGGTGTCCATCGACAAGACGCTGGACCAGCCGCAGCGGCCCGACGACGAGTACACCTACTGGGTGAACTGAGCCCGTCCTCGGCCAGGTTGCGGCCGTGCGGTCACGCCTTGTGGGTACGTGGCGATTCAGCGCCGACTGCGGGGCGTGCGGGCTGCGCCGGCTGGGGCGCCCTGTGTCACCGGGTTCGGCGCCTGGCGCGTCCGGGGCCGCTTTGCGGGCGCGGGCGTCGGCTCGGGGGCATGCCGGCTGATCAGGTGCGCATCGATGATGTGGCGCAGCAGCTCGCCCAGCCGCGGCATCGGCGGTGTGCGGGCCAGCGCCTGGTGCGCGCCGGCGATGGCGAGGTAGAACAGCACCGCCAGCTCGGCGGCGCTGCGCGCATCGCCGGTCAGCCGCAGGAACTTCGATTCCAGCAACGCTCGGCGCGACTCGTCCACCTCGATCAGCATGGGGCCCACCTCGGGGTCGCGTCGCGCCAGGTCGCGCAGCGCCAGCTCGAAGCGCATCTCCTTGAAGTCGGTGCCGCCGCGGGCCAGCGCCGCATCCAGCACCCGCTGCAGGTCGGCCCGCGGGTCGTCGGTGTGCACCGCCTCGAGCAGCCGGTCGGCGCTGGCCTGGCGCTCACGCCAGCGCTGCAGCAGCGCCGCCACCAGGGCCGGATGGTCGGTGAAGTGCCAGTAGAAGCTGCCGCGGGTGACGCCCAGCCCGTCGGCGATGGCCAGCACGCGGATGTTGTCGAAGCCGCCCTCGACCACCGCCTCGAAGGCCGCGTCCAGCCAGTCGTCGCGCGTCAGCCGGGTGGCCTCCACCGGCTTGCGCGGTCGGCGGGCGGACGAGGCGCCGGCGCGGGTGGCCGGGCGTGCGGTGGCGCGAGAAGGGCACATGGTGGCGAGGCGCAGACGCGAAAAGGGGCAGGAAGGCCTGCGGTGCGCAGGGGCATTGTTGCAGCGCCGAGCCTGCAAGCCCAGCACCTCCGTGGCCCACCGCGGTTTCCCTAGGCATGACGTGTTCGGGGCTGCGCTACATTGACCGCGACAATGCACCGGTGCATGGAGGCGCAAGGGGTCGCCCGGATCCCGAGCCGCAGCCGGCGCCGGCCGCCGATCCGGCGTCCTGCCCGCCGCCCACCCCCTCGGAGACTCCGCATGGATCCTGTTCGCCGCGTTGCCTGCATCGTTTCGACCGTTGCCCCGGCCCTGCTGGCCGCCGTGGTCACGCCCGGCCATGCCGCCGAGGGCTACAAGCTGCGGCAATCGCCGGTGGGCGTGTTCGGCGGCGAGATCGCGGCGCCGGTGGAGAACCCCGGCTTCTTCGGCACCGCGGTGCTCAGCCACACCCGCATCGGCCGCGTGGTCGACGACCAGGGCAACGACATCGCCGTGCCGGCGCGCACCGTGCCGCTGCCCACCGGCACACCCACCGGCGGCGCGGTGCCCAACGGCACCTACTCGCTGCTGGTGCCGGCGGGCAGCATCGGCTTCGAGCAGACGCAGACCCAGCTCAACCTGCTGGGCGGGTACGTCAGCGAGGGGCTCTACGCCGGCGGCCGCCTGGCCTTCGTCGTCAACCTGCCGCTGATCCGCCAGTCGCGCGATTTCGAGCCGAGCCAGCCGCTGGGCACCGTCTCGCCCACGCCGGCGGCCACCCTGCCGCTGGCCTTGCGCGGCGCCATCGCCGCGGTGGCCAGCGCCGCCAATGCCCAGGTGCAGGCCGGCCTGGCCGCCGGCGCGGCCAACCAGAACGTCGAGGTCTCGGGCGTGGGCGACACCGAGCTGTCGATGGGCTGGACGCACCAGCAGGATCGGCTCAAGGTGGTGGCCGGCGTGTCGCTGTTCCTGCCCACCGGCAAGTACGACAAGACGCGCGGCCCCAATCCCGGCTTCGGCGACTTCTACACGCTGCGCCCCGGTGTCACCGTGATCTACGCGCCCGCCGGCGGCTCCGGCGGCAGCGGCTGGGATTCGGGCCTGACGCTGGCCGGCCGCATGGCCTACGGCATGAACACCCGCAACCAGGAGACCGACACCCGCAGCGGCGACTTCGTCTACATCGAACTGGGCGCGGTCAAGGTCACCGGCAACTGGGCCTTCGGCGCCAACCTGCTGGCGCTGCAGCAGGTCAGCAGCGACAGCGGGCCGGCGGCCTTGGCGCGCTACCGAAACTTCAGCGCCGGGCCCTTCGTCTCGTACAAGCTGCCCGGCCGCGAGGCCGGCTTCAACCTGCATTACAGCCAGAACTTCGGCAGTCGCAACGCGCTGATGGCGCAGACGCTGCAGCTGCGCTTCATCAAGGCCTGGTAGGGCCTGTCCACACGGCGCATTTGACCGAGGTTCAACGAGCTGCGGCTGGCGAGCGTGCTGCCGCCGAGGCTCCCGCGCCGAAGACGATCCAGCGATGTCGCTGCGTAGCCTGCTGATGCCGTGGATCTCGCGGCGCCTGCTGTCCGAGCAGACGCTGCAGCGCCGCCGCGAGCGCGCCGAGCGGCAGCGACTTGCACGCGGCGAGCCGCACCGGGTGCAGGTCTTCCTGCAGGCCGACGATCCGTACAGCGCACTGCTGGCCAGCGCGCTGCCGGCGCTGGTCGAACGTTACGACATGGTGCTCGAAGGCCATGTCGTCGGCCCGCCGCCGGATGCGGCGGCGCCCGCGCGCGCGCAGCTGGTGGCCTACAGCCGGCGCGATGCCGAGCTGCTGGCGCGGCACTTCGGCCTGCCCTTCCGCGATCCGGGCCGACCGCCCGCGCCCGAGGCGGTGGCCGCAGCCCAGGCCCGGCTGGTGGCGGCCATCGCGCAGGGCCGGCTGGCCGAGGCGGCGGAGCCGGTGCTGGCGGCGTTGTGGCACGGCGACGCCGTCGATGGCCCGGTGGACGCCACATCGAGGGTCACCCCCAGCGACGCGGCCACGGCCCTCGTCGCAGGGCCCGGCGCCGACGCCTCCGCCGTGCTGGCCCACTGCCGTGCCGCCGATGCGCTGCGCCAGCGCCTGGGCCACTATCTCGGCGCCATGCTGCACTACGGCGGCGAGTGGTACTGGGGGCTGGACCGGCTGCACCACCTCGAGGCGCGGCTGCAGGCGCTGGGCGCGGCCCGCGCTGGCACGGCCGGCGCGCTGTACCCACCGCCGGCCGAGCTGCGCCAGCCGCTGGAGCCCGGCACGGCCACGCCGGGCGCCCCGCCGCCGATCGAATTCTTCGTCTCGCTGCGCAGCCCCTACTCGGCCATCGTGGTGCCCCGGGTGTACGAGCTGGGCCGGCTCACCGGCGCCGAGGTGCGCCTGCGGCCGGTGCTGCCGATGGTGATGCGCGGCCTGCCGGTGCCCGCGCCGAAGCGGCGCTACATCTCGCTCGATGCGGCGCGCGAGGCGCGCCTGCGCGGCGTGCCCTTCGGCGTGGTCAACGATCCGCTGGGCCGGCCCACCGAGCGCGGCATGGCGGTGCTGGCGCACGCCCGGTTGCAGGGCCGCGGGCCGGAGTTCCTGCGCTCGTTCATGCAGGGCGTGTGGGCCGAGGGGCTGGATGCCGGCAGCGACCGCGGCCTGCGGCGCATGGCCGAGCGCGCCGAGCTGGACTGGCGCGCCTGCGCGCAGGCGCTGGGCGACGAGGCCTGGCGCGCGGAGGCCGAGGCCAACCGCCGCGAGATGGCGTCGCTGGGCCTGTGGGGCGTGCCGTCGTTTCGCGTCGGCACGCTGTCGGTGTGGGGCCAGGACCGGCTGTGGGCGGTGCAGCAGGCGTTGCAGTCGGCCACGCCGCCGGCTGCCGCCAACCTTCCGAATGAGCTGAGAGGCGGCTGCTGATGAACCTGCCGGCTGGCCTGTCATCGGTGGCCTGGCGATGCCTGCGCCGGCTGGGGCGGCGGGCCGGCCCGGTGCTGGCCGCGCTGGCCCTTCCCGTCGTGGCGGCCGGGCCCGCGCCTGCCCCCACCCCCACGGCAACGCCCGACCGCCCACCCAACATCGTGGTGCTGGTGGCCGACGACTGGGGCTTCACCGATGTGGGCGCCTTCGGTGGCGAGATCGCCACGCCGCACCTGGACGACCTGGCCCGGCAGGGGGTGCGCTTCTCCAACTTCCACGTGGCCGCGTCGTGCTCGCCGACGCGCTCGATGCTGCTCACCGGGGTCGAGCACCACCGCGCCGGGGTGGGCAACCTGCGCGAGTCGATGCCGCGCGAGCACCTGGGCCGCCCGGGCTACCTGGGCTCGCTCAACACCCGCGTGGTCAGCGTGGCCAGCCTGCTGCAGGCGGCCGGCTACCGCACCTACATCAGCGGCAAGTGGAACGTGGGCTCCGAGCCGCACAACCTGCCGCCGCAGCGCGGCTTCGATCGCTCGATCATCCAGGGCGACACCGGCTCGGACAACTGGGTGCCCAGCCAGCGCTATCTGCCGCACTCGGCCAAGGTGAGCTGGTTCGAGGATGGCCGCGAAGCCGTCATGCCGGCCGAGTACTACTCGTCGGCCTACTTCGTCGACCGCATGATCGAGTACCTGCGCTCGGATCAGGCCAGCGGCAAGCCCTTCTTCGCCTACGTCGGCTTCCAGGCCAACCATGTGCCGCTGCAGGCGCCACGTGCCTATGTCGATCGTTACCGCGGCCGCTACGACACCGGCTGGACGGCGCTGCGCCAGGCGCGCCACGACCGGGCCGCCGCGCTGGGGCTGCTGCCCGCGGGCGTGCCGATGACGACCATGAGCACCACGCGCGACTGGGCCGCGCTGGCGCCCGACGAGCGCCGCCACCAGGCCCGCTCGATGGAGGTGTATGCCGGCATGGCCGAGGCGATGGACCACCATGTCGGTCGCCTGATCGCCCACCTGAAGGCCAGCGGCGAGGCCGAGCGCACGGTGTTCGTGTTCCTCTCCGACAACGGCCCCGAGGGCTCTGACTATGCCGACGCCCAGCTGTGGCTGGCCACGCAGTACACCCAGGCGGTGGACAAGCTGGGGGACAAGGGCGCCTACGCGATCCCCGGCCCCGGCTGGGCCAGTGCCACCGCGTCACCGTTCGACACCTACAAGTTCTACGCCGGCGAGGGCGGGCTGCGCGTGCCGCTGATCATCGCCGGCGCGCCGGTGCTGGCGCTGGGCGGCGGGGCGGTGACATCAGCCGGCGGCACTGTGGCCGCCGCCAGCGCACCGGCTGGCGGCAGCAATGCCGGTGGCGCGACGACGCTGCCCGCGCGCATCCACCACGGGCTCACCCATGTCACCGACATCGTGCCCACGCTGCTCGAGCTGGCCCGCGTGGCACACCCGGGCACGCAATGGCGCGGGCAGCCGATCGAGCCGCTGGCCGGCCGCAGCCTGGTGCCGGCGCTGGCCGACCCCAGAACCCGGTTGCGCACCCACGAAGATGCGATCGGCTACGAGCTCTCGGGCAACCAGGCCTACTACCGGGGCGACCTGAAGCTGGTGTCCAACCTGCCGCCGGTGGGCGATGGCCAGTGGCACCTGTACGACCTGCGCACCGACCCCGGCGAGACGCGCGACCTGCGCGAGCAGCGGCCCGAGGCCTTCGCCGCGATGAAGGCCGGCTACGAGACCTGGGCCGCCACCCACCAGGTGCTGCCGATGCCGGCCGGCTACAGCCCGCAACGGCAGGTGCTGATCAACAGCGTGCTGAACTACTGGTGGCCCAGCTACCGCGTGCCGGCGGGCATCGCCGTGGCGGGGCTGGTGGCGCTGGCCTGGGCCTGGCGCCGGCGCCGACGGGCGCGGCCATGAGCGTCGAGTCGGACCTTGCCACCGGCGCTGCGCGGGCCGCGTCGTTGGGTGGCGGCCCGCATGGGGACGGGCCACGCGCAACCGGTCCACGCGCAGACGGTCCACATGCCGACGGTCCACATGCACCGGGCCCCTGCATCGATGGCCCGTGCACCGATGGCCCGCCAGCCGATGGCTACTTCGCCGGCAGCCCCTGGCCGGCCGAGGACGGCGGGCCGCGCCGCCTGGCCACGCCGCGCCGCGGCCGCGGCCTGCACCTGCGGCCGGGCGAGCGGCTGCGCAGCCTGCGGCGGCGCACGCTGCTGTCGACGATGACGGTGCTGGGCGAGCCGGGCGAGGTGTTCCTGCTCACCCATTCGGCGCTGCGGGCCCACCTCGGCTGGCCGACCACCGCCTGCGTCGAGCGCATCGATGCGCACACGCTGCGGCCGCTGGCCCGCTCGCCGCGGCTGGCCGGCGGGCCGATGTGGCCGGGCGGGATGGCGCTGCACCGCGACGGCCACCTGATCGTGGTCTACGGGCGCCATGCACACCGTCTCGACCGCGGCTGCCGGCTGCTGGCCTCGCGCACCCTGCCGGTGGACGAGCCCTACAACTCGTTCGTGGTGCTCGACAACGGGCTGGTCGTCACCAAGAACCTCTCCACCACCACGCCGGCGCGGCTGACGGTACTGGCGCCCGACACGCTGCAGCCGGTGTGCGCCGACGTGACGGGCCCCGAGCCCTCGGTGGCCCGCCTCAGCGCGCAGGGCGACAGCGTCTATGTCGTCGGCCTGCGCAGCGTGACGCGATGGCACTGGCGCGCCGACGCGTGCCGGCTCGAGCCTGACCCCGACTGGCACTTCGACTACCTGCACGACGCCGGCCGCACCCATGGCTGGGATGCGGTGATCGACGGCCGCCACGCCTGGTTCATGGACAACGGCCGGCACCGCTACCGCTTTCGCATGCAGCATGCCGGCGTGGCGCGCAGTGCCAACCGGCTGCTGCGCGTGTCGCTGCACGATGCCGCCGACCATGAGGCGGTGCCGGTCTGCGGCGTGGCCGGCGGCAGCGTCACCAACCCGCCGGTGGTGGACCGGCAGCGCGGCATCGTGGTCGGCTTCGATTCGGCCAACAGCCACCTGCGCGCCTGGCGCATCGGGGCGACGGGCGGCGGGACCGGCCCTGCCCCCGAGACCGGCGACCACCACGCCACCCCAGCGACGCCACCGACGGCTCCGCTGCAGCCGCTGTGGGCGCACGCGCCGTTCGGCGCCTCCAGCCACATGATCCTGTATCCGGACAGCGGCGAGCTGGTGGTCAACGACTACCGCCGCTTCGGCGAGGAGGTGGTGGTGTTGCAGATCGAGACCGGACGTGAGCTGGGCCGGGTACGGGTGGGCGGCCCGATGCAGGGCGTGGTGTTTCCCAGCCCGGGCTGGGGACGCGATTTGTACTGGTCGTCGATGGGTCAACTGGCACGGGTGTGGGTCGAATGAGGCGCGTCAAACGTTGGGCATTGGGCCTGCTCGCCGGCGGGCTGCTGCTGGCCGGCGCGGCCTGGGTCTGGCGCGCGCCGCTGGCCATCGCGCTGGCTGCCCGGGTGGCGCCGGGGCGCCTGGCCGCCGATGCCCAGGCCGGCCTGCCCGACGGGCTGCACGTGGGGCTGTGCGGCGCCGGCTCGCCGTTCCCGGACGAGCGGCGCTCGGGCCCGTGCACCGTGGTCGTCGCCGGCCAGCGGCTGTTCGTCTTCGATGCCGGCGGCGGCAGCACGCGCAACTTGGCGCGGATGGGGTTCCTGCACGGCCGCATCGATGCCATCGTGCTCACCCACTTCCACTCCGACCACATCGACGGCCTGGGCGAGTTGATGCTGCAGCGCTGGGTGGCCGGGCCCAACGCCGCACCGGTGCCGGTGTGGGGGCCGCCTGGGGTCGAAGCGGTGGTGGCCGGCTTCAACCAGGCCTACGCGCCCGACCGCCAGTACCGCGTGGCCCACCACGGCGAGCCGACCATGCCTTTCTCCGGCGCCGGCGGCGTGGCCCAGGTGGTGACGCTGGGCGCCGATGGCCGCGGCACGGTCTGGCGCGAGGGCGACCTGGAGATCACCGCGTTCGCGGTCGACCACGCGCCGGTGCACCCGGCGCTGGGCTACCGCATCCGCTACAAGGACCGCAGCGTGGTGCTCAGCGGCGACACCCGGAAGAGCGCGGCGGTGCAGCGCGAGGCCACCGGCGCCGACCTGCTGGTGCACGAGGCGCTGTCGCCTCGGCTGGTGGGGCTGCTCGGCGAGGCCGCCCCGGGCGCCGGCCGGCCGCACCTGCGCAAGGTCTTCGCCGACATCGTCGACTACCACTCCACCCCCGAAGAGGCGGCGCAGACGGCCCAGGCCGCGGGCGTGCGCCTGCTGCTGCTCAACCACATCGCGCCGCCGCTGCCGCTGCCCGGGCTGGAGGCGGCCTTCCTGGGCGATGCGGCCCGGCACTACGCCGGCCCGATCCGCGTCGGTGCCGATGGCGACTTCGTCAGCCTGCCGGCCGGCTCGACCGAGGTGCGCGTCGGCCGGCGCTTCTGAGAGGCGCCCTCCCGGCCATTTCGCCCCTTTCACCTTGCCCGACTGGCCCCGACCATGACCGATCTGCCCCGCGTCTCGCGCGTCCTGCGCACCCCCGACGAGTGCTTCGCCGGCATCACCGACTTTCCGTACACGCCCCGCTACACCGAGGTCGGCGGGCTGCGCATCGCGCATGTCGAGGCCGGGCCGGCCGACGGGCCGGTGGTGCTGCTGATGCATGGCGAGCCGACCTGGTCGTACCTGTACCGCCACATGATCCCGCCGCTGGCCGCGGCCGGGCTGCGCGTGGTGGCGCCCGACCTGGTGGGCTTCGGCCGCTCTGACAAGCCGGCACGGGCGACCGACCATTCGTACCTGAACCAGGTGCGCTGGATGAGCGCCTGGCTGGAATCGGTGGACCTGCGTGGCGTGACCCTGTTCTGCCAGGACTGGGGCTCGCTGATCGGGCTGCGCATGGTGGTCGAGCACCCCGACCGTTTCGCCCGCATCGCGCTGGGCAACGGCGGCCTGCCCACCGGGCTGGACGCGGTGCCGCGCGCCTTCCATGTCTGGCGCGCCTTCGCCCGCTGGTCGCCGTGGTTCCCGATCGGCCGCATCGTGCGCAGCGGCTGCGCCGCCGGGTTGTCGGACGCCGCGGTGGCGGCCTACGAGGCGCCGTTCCCGACCCGGGCGCACCGGGTGGCCAACCGGGTGTATCCCACCTTCGTGCCGATCTCGCCGACCGACCCCGAATGCCAGCGCAACCAGCAGGCCTGGGCCTTCTTCGAGCGCTGGGAGCGCCCGTTCCTGACGCTGTTCTCCACCCGCGACCCGATCACCCGTGGCGGCGAGCGGCCCTGGGAGAAGCGGGTGCCCGGGGCCCAGGGCCAGCCGCACCAGCGCATCCGTGGCGCCGGCCACTTCCTGCAGGAGGACAAGGGGCCGGAGGTGGCGGCAGCGCTTGCAGCGTTCGTTGGGGCCACCGGCCGGCATTAAGTCATGCGGGATGTGCATAACCCCCCGGGGCCCGGTGGTTACCGCGGGATTACACTCATTTGACAATCCTGTCTCGACCGCAGCGGCGACCCCGCGGCGGCCCCTGCGCCCATGCGGCGCAGGCCTTCTGGCTGAACCCCACAACGGACCCGGCCCTCCTTCCGTCCACCTCGATGGCACCGATGCGGCATTGGGTCAGTCTCTCCCTCCTCTCGCCTGGTGGGGCTGCCCCAATTCCGTTTCCTGCATCCCTCGTCGATTGGAGTCCCTGATGAATCAGCCCCTGATGGAAGGCGTTCGCCTGAACGTCCCTGCCTATGTCAAGCACCCGCGCCTGGTGGCCTGGGTGGCCGAGATGGCCGCCCTGACCGGCGCCGCCGATGTCTACTGGTGCGACGGCTCGCAAGAAGAGTACGACCGCCTGTGCGGCGAACTGGTCGCCTCCGGCACCTTCAGGAAGCTCAACCCGGCCAAGCGCCCCAACAGCTACCTGGCGCTGTCCGACCCGAGCGACGTCGCGCGGGTGGAAGACCGCACCTTCATCTGCTGCCAGCGCCAGGAAGACGCCGGCCCCACCAACAACTGGATGGCGCCGGCCGAGATGCGCACCTTGCTGCAGACCGGCGAGAACGCGCTGTTCAAGGGCTGCATGCGCGGGCGCACCCTGTACGTGGTGCCGTTCTCGATGGGCCCGCTGGGGTCGCACATCGCCCACATCGGCGTCGAGCTGTCCGACAGCGCCTATGTGGCGGTGAACATGCGCATCATGACCCGCATGGGCAAGGCGGTGTTCGACGTGCTGGGCGAAGACGGCGCCTTCGTGCCCTGCATGCATACCGTGGGCGCGCCGCTCGAGCCGGGCCAGAAGAGCGCCACCTGGCCCTGCAACAAGACCAAGTACATCGTCCACTACCCCGAGACGCACGAGATCTGGAGCTACGGCTCGGGCTATGGCGGCAATGCGCTGCTGGGCAAGAAGTGCTTCGCGCTGCGCATCGCCTCCACCATGGGCCGCGACCAGGGCTGGCTGGCCGAGCACATGCTGGTGCTGGGCGTCACCTCGCCGGCCGGCAAGAAGTACCACGTGGCCGCCGCCTTCCCCAGCGCCTGCGGCAAGACCAACTTCGCGATGCTGGTGCCGCCCAAGGCGCTGGACGGCTGGAAGGTCACCACCGTCGGCGACGACATCGCCTGGATCAAGCCGGGCGCCGATGGCCGCCTGCATGCGATCAACCCCGAGTCGGGCTACTTCGGCGTGGCGCCGGGCACCAACTACAAGACGAATCCGAACTGCATGGAGTCGCTCAAGCGCGACGTGATCTTCACCAACGTGGCCCTCACCGATGATGGCGACGTGTGGTGGGAGGGCATCGATGGCGACGCGCCGGCGCACCTGATCGACTGGCAGGGCAAGGACTGGACCCCCCAGCTGGCCAAGGAGACCGGCGCCAAGGCCGCGCATCCCAACTCGCGCTTCACCGTGGCGGCCACCAACAACCCGGTGCTCGATCCCGAGTGGGATTCGCCCACCGGCTACCCGATCGACGCCTTCATCTTCGGCGGCCGCCGCTCCACCACCGTGCCCTTGGTGACCGAGGCGCGCAACTGGGCCGAAGGCGTGTACATGGCCGCCACCATGGGCTCGGAGACCACCGCGGCCCAGGCCGGCGCCACCGGCGTGGTGCGCCGCGACCCGTTCGCGATGCTGCCCTTCATGGGCTACCACATGGGCGACCACTTCAACCATTGGCTCAAGATCGGCGAGCAGCTCGGTGCCGGCCCCGGCGCCGCGCCGCTGCCGCGCATCTTCTGCGTCAACTGGTTCCGCAAGGGTGCCGACGGCAAGTTCGTCTGGCCGGGCTATGGCGACAACATGCGCGTGCTCAAGTGGATGCTCGAGCGCATCGACGGCACCGCCGGCGGCCAGGAGAACGTGTTCGGCGTGAGCCCCCGCTACGACGACCTGAGCTGGGACGGCCTGCCCTTCACCCGCGAGCAGTTCGAGTCGGTGGTCTCGATCGACCGCGCGGCCTGGCGCGAAGAGGTGGCGCTGCACGGCGAGCTGTTCCAGCAGCTGGCCGCGCGCCTGCCCCGGCAGCTGCTCGAGACCAAGCAGCAGCTCGAGGCCAAGCTGGCCGCCTGATCCTCCCGACGCCGCGTTGCGTCATCGAAGGGGCCCGCCTGCGGGCCCCTTGTCGTTTCCGGGCGTCGCATCGTCATGCCGGGGGATGCCGTGGTGCTGGCGAAGCGGCGTCGCCCTGTCGCATCGGTCGGACCTCGACTACGATGGTTTCGGGGGTGTCGTGTCGGCACCGCCGCGAGTCAGCGCGATCGCCCGGTCGTACAGGAGATGCACATGGCCCAGACGAGCGACCCGAACGCCTTCCTGAAGGAGATCGCCATCGTCGTGCCGTCGGCACGCGCCGCGATGAAGCTCAAGCCCCGGGCCGCCGTGGCCGGCCAGCCCAAGCCCCGCACCCTCGAGACCGAGGCGATGCGCTGGACCTATCTGCTGCGCACCCGGCAGCGCTGGCTGGACACCGGCAGCGCCGCCATCGACCATGAGCGCGATGCGATGCAGACGCTGGCCGACTTCGGCCTCGGGCCCACGCAGCTCGCGCGCATCGCCGAGGCTCGGCGGGTGGTGGTGCGCATGCCGTATGCCGCCGAGGAGGTGGGCTGGGCCGGGCGCATCTTCCCCTGGGAATACGTGATCGCATCGGCCACGCGCCGGTTGCGCAAGATGAGCAGCCACCATTTCACGGTGATGCGCCAGCTGGTGCCCGCGGCGGGTGCCGGCACCTGGGAGCGCACGCCGGTGGCCAAGGTGCTGTTCGTCTCCAGCGCGCCGGGTGGCCTGGGCGAGCAGTACGGCTTCGACGACGAACTGCGGCGCGTCAGCGCCGCGCTGGGCCAGGTGGTGCCGGTGCACCTGAAGGATCCCACCTGGGGCCAGCTGCAGGCCAAGATCCAGGCCATGCGGCCGGATGTGGTGCACCTCAGCGGCTTCGACAACCTCCAGGGCTTGAAGGCCTTGCGCGAGTTGCTGCCGTCCGATGCCCCGATCGAGATCGCCGGCGAACCGCCCCGGCCCTTGTCGCGCTGCCTGGCCGACGAACGCGGCCTGCCCGACGGCCTGCTGATGGTGGGCGAGCACCAGCGCGTCGAGGTGGTGCCGGCGCTGCGGCTGGCCGAGGCGCTGACCGGTGGCGTGGGTCATTGCGCCCGCTTCGTGGCCGTGAGCGTCGAGAACTCGGCCGCGCGCACCGCCGCGCTGATCGTCGCGCAGCGCGCCGCGGTGGCGGCGGTGGGCTTCCAGGATGTCATCGACAACGCGCTGTCGGATTACTTCTTCGAGCTGGTCTACACCCAGCTGGTCGAGGCCGAGCCCTACCTGCCGCGCTGCTTCGAGCGGGCCTGGCTGCGCTTGCGCCAGGAGCCGGCCTCGATCCGCGCCACCGGCGTGGCGCTGTGGGCCAGCGCCGGGCTGATCGATGATGCGCAGCAGGCCGACGAGCCGCAGGCGGCCGAGCTGCGACAGTGGGCCGGGCCGCCGCGCATCCTCTTCAAGGCCGAGAGTGAGCTCAACTACTCGGTGCTGCACAACAACGGGCCGCTGTTCAGCGAATTCGTCGTCGAGCGCGGCGATGCGGCCAAGACCGACTGGCTCACGGCCGAGATCGAGATCCAGCTCGGTGCCGAGACGGCGCGCTACTCGCGGCGCTTTCTCGCCGATCGCTCGCGCATCGACCTCCGGTCTGAGATCTACCTGCCGCTGACCGCGTCGCTGGCACGCTCCAACCACGAGGCGATCAACAGCACGCTGGTGGTGCAGCTCACCCACAACCAGACGCCCCTGGCGCGGGAGAGCCGGCCGCTGCGCCTGCTGCCGGTGGACCAGTGGCGCGACAACGCCAAGGACGGCCAGTGGCTGCCCTCGTTCGTGCTGCCGAGAGATCCGGCGGTGGTGCGCGCCGTCGAGCAGGCGCAGCGCTATGTGCGTGTGCTGCGCGACAACCCGTCGGCCGGTTTCGAAGGTTATCAGGCGGTGTCCGACGCCAGCCAGGAGGACCAGCTGCGCGAGGTGGATCTGCAGGTGCAGGCGCTGTGGGCCACGCTGCTGCACGAGTGGCAACTGGGCTACATCAACCCGCCGCCCACCTACAGCGCCAAGCTCGATTCGCAGCGGCTGCGCACGCCCTCCACCATCCTGGCGGCGCGCTCAGGCACCTGCATCGACCTGGCCCTGCTGCTGGCGGCCTGCCTGGAGTTGATCGACGTCTACCCGGTGGTGTTCCTGCTCAACGGCCATGCGCTGCCCGGCTACTGGCGCCACGATTCCTTCCAGAACGAGTTCATCAGCGCCCATTTCGACCCCGGGCAGGCGCCGTTGCAGGCTGAGGCCGGGCGCGACAGCTCCAGCAGCGCGCAGAGCCACGGCTGGCAGGCGCTGGGCAAGGCGGCGCACCGCGAGATCACCGACCGCATCCGTGCCCGCCAGCTGGTGCCGGTGGAAACCGTGCGCCTGACCGAGCACTGCGGCTTCGTCGAGGCCATCGAGGCCGGCGTCGAGGCGCTGTCCGATGCGGCCGAGTTCCATTCGGTGCTCGACATCGTCAAGGCCCGCGAGAAGAAGATCACCCCGCTGCCCATCGTCGGCGAGGGGCTCGGACTGTTCGATGGCGGCTTGCCGCCCGTAACGACCGGAGGTGCGCGATGACCCCGCCCCGCCTGCTGCCCCCCGAGCGCCGTCCGGCGCCCCGGCGACGCGTGGAAGGCCCGCCCGCCGCGCCGCGCCGGCGCGCGGCGCTGCCCGAGGGCTCGCCGGTGCCGCCGGCCGAGTTGTGGGCCGACGTGTTCCACCGCATGCCGCTGGAGGAGGCTGCGCATCCGCACACGCCGGTGCCGATCGGCCAGCGCCGCCGGCGCGGCTTCGACGCCCAGGCCACCGACGGCCGCGCCGAGGTGTCGCTGGTGCGCGACGACGAGGGCCTGCTGCGCTGGCTGTACACGCCACCGGCGGCGCCGGGCGGCAACTCGCGTCGCGCCTACCGGGCCTTCACCGTCGATCGTCGCAGCGTGGTGCAGAGCTTTCGCTTCAACGACCTGGGCCGCAACGAGATCACCGGCAAGCTGGTCGACCTCGATGCCTGGCTGACGCCCGGTGCCGGCATGAAGCGCTGGACCGGTGCCGAGCTGATCGACTGCCCGCGGCCAGACATCGCCCCCAACGGCGCGCAGCGCACGCTGCTGCTGGTGCACGGCACCTTCAGCGAGTCGGCGATGTGGTTCAAGGAGCTGGGCGCCACCGACAACGGGCGGGCGCTGCTGCGGCACTGGGAGGATCGCTATCCGCACATCCTGGCCTTCAACCATCCGACGCTGTCGGTGGGGGCCTGGTCCAACGCCATCGACCTGGCGCGCGAGCTGCGCGGCGTGAAGACGCCGCTGGACGTGGTGTGCCACAGCCGCGGCGGGCTGGTGCTGTCGTGGCTGCTGCGCATGCAGCCGGTGCCGGTGGAGCGCGCGGTGTTCGTCGGCTCGCCGCTGGTGGGCACCAGCCTGGCCGCGCCCGACCGGCTGCGCGCCGGGCTGGACATGCTGGCCAACTACGCCGAGCTGGTGGCCGGCCTGGGCCAGGCCGTGGCGCCGGTGATGCCCATCGCCAGCGGCGTGGCCGGGCTGTCCAAGATCCTGGGCAAGGCGCTGCGACTGGGCAGCGGGTTGCCGGTGGTGGATGCCGCCGTGGCGCTGGTGCCGGGCCTGGCCACCCAGCAGCACGTGGCCAACAACCTCGACCTGCGGCAGCTGTTTGCCGACGACTGGCTCACCCAGCCCGACCTGTCGGGCATCGGCGTGGCCTTCCAGCCCGACGAGAGCCGCGAGCCGGCCTGGAAGTTCTGGCGCCGCTTCTCGCACCTGTTCGACCAGGCCAAGTACGCCGCGGCCGACCTGGTCTTCAACGGCCCGAACGACCTGGTGGTGGATGTGGATTCAATGTTCAGGCTGGGCGAGGGGCGCCACATCGCCTTCGAGAACCTGGGCACCAGTCCGACGCTGCACCACACCAATTACTTCCGCGACGCAAGGGTGCTGGACTACCTCGAGCGCCGGTTGGGCTGAGCACCAACCCATGGCCGTTAGACTGGCCCTGCCATGCGCCTGCAACTGCTGTCCGACCTGCACCTCGAGACCGAGTCGTTCGACCCGCAGCCCCTGCCCGGGGCCGAGCTGCTGATCCTGGGCGGCGACATCGATGCCACCTGGCAAGGGCTGGAGCGCTTTGCCGGCTGGCCGGTGCCGGTGCTGATGGTGGCCGGCAACCACGAGTTCGACGGCCGCGAGCTGGCGCAGGCCTGGCCGGCCTTGCGCGAGCGCTGCGCCGGCCTGGGCATCCGGCTGATCGAGCGCGAGCGCGTCATCGTCACCAGCGCCGCCGGGGCCAGGGTGCGCATCGTCGGCACCGTGCGCTGGTCGGATTTCGACGGCTTGGGCGCGGTGCACCGCGAGCGGGCGATGCGCGCCGCGGGCTACTTCATGCGGCTGATGGGGGCCACCCGCGGTGGCGTGGCGCTGGATGCGGCCGGCCTGCGCGACGAGGCCCTGGCCTGCCGGCGGTGGCTCGAGGCCGAGCTGGCCGAGCCGGCGCAGGGCCGCTGGCAGGCCACCGTGGTGGTGACGCACTTCGCGCCCAGCGCCCGCTGCGTCGATCCGCGCTTCGGCCGCCAGCCCAGCTCGGCCAGCTTCGTCAATGCCGACGACGACCTGCTGCCGCGCGCCGACCTGTGGCTGCATGGACATGTGCACTGCCGGCACGATTTCACCGTGCCGCGGGCCGGCCAGCGCCCGACCCGCGTGGTGTGCCAGGCCATGGGCCTGATCCGCAAAGGCGAGGCCGAGGGCTTCGACCCGATCAAGCCCATCGAACTCGACCTGCCGCCGGGGCCGCTCTTTGCCGTTGACCGCGCACAAGCAGCGGCCGGACCTGCGTGCCACACTGGCCAGACCGAATCCCTCCCCCCATCCATGGAGCCCGCGCCATGAAGATCCTCGTCCCTGTCGATGGCAGCTCGTTCACCAAGCGCATGCTGGCCTACCTGGCCGCGCACGACGAATGGCTGGGCGACCACCAGGAATACGTGCTGCTGCATGTGGCACCCGCCGTGCCGCCCAGTGCCGCCGCGGTGCTGGACAGGGCGGTGCTGAAGGCGCATTACGCCGAAGAGAGCGACAAGGTCTTCAAGCCGATCCGCGCGTTCTTCGCCAAGCAGAAGATCAAGGCCGAGTTCGTCGCCAAGGCCGGTGTGGCGGCCGACGTCATTTCCGAGGTCGCCCGAAAAGGCAAGTTCGACCTGCTGATGATGGGCTCGCATGGCCAGGGCATGCTCAGCCGCCTGGTGCTGGGCTCGGTGACCACCAAGGTCATGGCCCAGTGCGAGGTGCCGGTGCTGGTGGTGCGGTAGCCCGCGGCGACCCCGGGTGAAACAAAGGCCGCACGAGGCGGCCTTTTCTTGCAGCGACTCAGGTCGCCTTGCCCGAGCGCCAGCGGTCGAACCAGCCGGGCTCCTGCGGCGGCTCGACCGGCATCACCTCGGCCGGCAGCATCAGGCTCTGGTCGAGGATGAACTCCATGCCGAAGGCGGTGCCCATGTCAGCCGGGTCGGGCTTGCGCGGCACCGACCGGCGTTGACGCGTCCAGCGTGCCAGCAGCGAGGAAGAACGGTCATCGGCCATGGTGCGCTCCGGTGGGCGGGAGGGTCGTTTCGAGTCTGCGCTCGCGTCGCGCCCGGAAAGGGCAGAAGTGCAACGCTTGCAGCCCATTGTTCGGCCGGAATGTGACAAGCGCTGGTGTCGCAGGTCACTTCGAACCGGACTTTGTGCAACCAATTCCTTCCGGCAGATGACGAAATGCACGCCGCGTGGTGCGAGGCCAACGCCCGAGCGCCTGTTCACACGGCCGAGCTGACCGCGTCAGGTCACCGCAGCCCGGGCCGCGCGGGCCCGGGCTGGCCGCTCACTGCGGCTGGAAGCCGCTGGCCTTGATGATGCGCGACCAGGTGGCGGTGTAGGCCTGCTCGCGGGCGGCCAGCTGGGCCTGGGTCATGTAGCCCACCGACAGGCCCATCGCCGTCAGGCGCTCCTTCACGTCGGGCAGGGCCAGCACCTTGGCCAGCGCGGCGCCGAAGCTGTCGATGGCTGCCTTGGGCGTGCCGGCCGGGGCGAAGAAGCCGTAGAACGGCAGCTCTTCAAAGCCGGGCAGGCCGGCTTCGGCCAGCGTCGGCACGTCGGGCAGCGTGGCTTGGCGCGCCGAGCCCATCACCGCCACCACGCGCAGCTTGCCGGTCTTGTGGTTCTCGATGAAGTCGGGGATCGAGCCGACGCCGGCGGCGATCTGGTTGCCCAGCATGTCGGCCATCATCGGCGCGCTGCCGCGGTAGGGCGCGGCCACCAGGTCGAGGCCGAACTTCTGCCCGATCACCTTGACCATGAACTCGGGCACCGACGCCGGCGCCGGGATGCCCACCGCGCCCTTGCCGCCAGCGGCCGACTTGACCCAGTTCACATACTCGGGCATCGACTTGGCCGGCGTGCCGCCGGAGACGGCAAAGGCGTTCGGGAAGCTGGCGAACCCGGCCACCGGGACGAAGTCCTTGGCGGTGTCGAAGCCGGGGTTCTTCACCACCAGCGGCAGGATCGAGACGGTGTGGTCGTGGGTGATGAAGTAGGTGCTGCCGTCGGGCGCGGCCGCCTTCAGCGCCTGGGCGGCAAGCTGACCGCCGGCGCCGGCCTTGTTCTCGACCACGATGGTGGCACCGAGTTCATCCTTGAGCTTCTCGCCCAGCAGACGGGCGATGGCATCGGTGCCGCCGCCGGCGGGGAAGCCAACCAGCAGGCGGATCGTCTTGCTGCTCTGCGCCAATGCAGGCGTGGCCAGCGAGCAGGCCAGGGCGGCGGCGCCAAGGGCGCGCAGGGTGAAGCGGCGGTCGAAGCGGATCATGGAGGCTCCAGGGCAGTTCGTGACGATTGGGGGCGTGCGGCGCGGTCGGCCCCGCGGCCGCCGCGAGGTGGCGCCGATTGTCTCCCCGGAATCGAGGGTGTGCCTCAGGTCGACGGGCGGAGCGGCTGCCGCACAATCCCGGCATGCCCAGCAACGTTGAAATCAAGGCACGCATCGACAGCGTCGAGCAGCTGCTGCCCAAGGCCCAGGCCTTGTCCGATGACGAGCACCTGCAGCTCATCCACCAGGACGACACCTTCTTCGCAGTGCCCAACGGACGACTCAAGCTGCGCGAATTTGCCGATGGTGCGGGCGAGCTGATCCACTACCTGCGGCCCGATGCCGAGGGCCCCAAGGTGTCCGACTACCTGATCGCGCCGGTCACCGATCCGGACGCGCTGCGCGACACGCTCGAGCGCGCCTGCGGCCTGCTCGGGCGGGTGCGCAAGCAGCGCATCCTGGTGCTGGTGGGGCAGACCCGCGTGCACCTCGATCGCGTCGAGGGGCTGGGCGACTTCATCGAGCTCGAGGTGGTGCTCACGCCCGGCCAGGACGCGGCCGAGGGCCGCCGCATCGCCCACGAGCTGATGCAGGCCCTGGGCGTGGACGAGTCGGCGCTGGTGCCCAACGCCTACCTCGACCTGCTGCTGGCCGGGCACCGCTGAGCCCGCTTCTGCCGCGGCAGGACGGCCGCGCGATGCTGGCATCCGATCTGAGCGTCCATCGCGACGTTCCGGGCCACCTCGACCGGACCTGTAGGGAGTTCTCGACGCCGGGCTGTGCGGAGTCGCCTCCAGCGTCTGCAGGCGGCCTGCGGTCGAGCAATCTTGCCTGCCGAAACCGGGCAGATTGCTCGATGCACGCGCCGTCCGTCCGTTAGGATCCAGATGCATCCCTTCGCCCTGGGCGATCGAGGTTGATCTCATCATGGCTCCCACCCAGACCGCCGCCGTCCCGATTGGCACTGCCTCCAGGCTGTCGGTGTCGCGCGCCGGTGCGGGTCACGATGCATCGCCGCTGACCGAGGCCGAAGTGCTGGCCGAAGCGCGCGCCATGCAACTGGCCCCGGGAGGCGTGGTGGGCCAGGCACAGCTGCTGGCCGCGCTGTACAAGCCCGACCTCGATTTCGACGAGCTGGGGCGCATGGTGGCCGGCGATCCGGCGCTCAGCGCCCGCACGCTGCGGGTCGCCAATTCGGCCTTCTACCGCCGATCGGGTGAAGTCGGCACGGTTTCGCGGGCCCTGCAGGTGCTGGGCATGGCCACGGTCAAGGGCATTGCGGCAGCCGCGTGCCTGGACCGCGCCGTCACGACGCAGGCCGGTGCGGCCGGCGAAGAGGCCAAGCGTCTGCGCCTGCACAGCCTGGAGGTGGCCTGCGCGGCCCAGCTGCTGGCGCGACAGGCTCGCCCGGCGCTCGAGGCCGAGGCCTTCATGTGCGGCGTGCTGCATGACATCGGCATGCTGGTGCAATGGAAGCTGCGCACCCACCAGATGGCCGAATGTCGCGCGCGCGGGCAGCTCGAGGCCGCAGGGGCTGCCGTGGGTGTGTCGCATGAGCGCTGCGGCGAACTGCTGACCCACGCATGGAACCTGCCGGATTGGCTGCAGACCGCGATCGCGCGGCACCACCAGGGCGAATTTCCCGCGGGTGATGCGGGCGACCTGGCGGCCCTCACGCGCCTGGCGGAGACACTGTCGGGCGACCTGGATGTGCCCGCCACCCGGACCGCGCCCGACGGCGGCGCCCCACCCGCTGGCGCCCCACCTGCCGGCGCTGCAGCCTTGGCCGAGCGCCACGGCGACGAGCTGGCGCGGCTGGGCCTGACTTCCCATCACCTCGAGCGTTGCCTGGCCGAGCTGCCCGCCATGGTCGAGCGCTTCCGCGCCACCGACCATGCCTGACCTGCCCTTCAGTGCCCGTGCCGCCCGGGTCAGCTCACCGGTGGCCACCCCTCGCCTGGCGGCGCGGCGCCAGACCAAGGCCCAGCGCCGCCATGCGCACGACCTGGGGCCGACCCAGCTGTGGCTGGATGCGGCCGGCGCAGGCGTGTCGCTGCACGATGCGGCCGGCCGGCCATCCTTGGTCAACGACGAGGCCTTGCAGCTGCTGGGGCTGTCGCGAGCACAGTGGAGCGGTCGCGAGGCCTGGCCCGCGCAAGCCCGCTGGCACACCCCCGATGGTCAGCCGCTGCCCGCCGGGCCCGAGGCGTTCGAGAGGCTCCTGGCCCGCCCGGGGCCGCAGGAGATCGGCGTGCCGCGGCCTGACGGGCGCCTGGCCTGGTTGCGCCTGACGCCCCAGCCCTGGCCTGCCACCGACGGCGCGGGCCGGCGGGGCCTGCGGGTGTCGTACCTCGACATCACCGAACTGGTGAAGGCTCGCGACGACCTGGCCCTGCAGCGTCGGCGCATGGAGGTCGCGCTGGAGGCCACCGGCGCCGGCCTGTGGGAACTCGATCTTTCCGACGGGACGCTGCTGGTCAACGAGCGCTTCGCCGAGATCGGCGGGCATCGCGGTGACGATCTCCATCCGGCCTCCTGGGCCAGCTTCCTGGCGCGGATCCACCCCGAGGATGTCGAGCCCCTGCAGGTGCAGTTCGCGCGCCACCTGGCCGGCGAATGCCCCGAGCACGACCACGAGTGCCGCCTGCACCATGCCGACGGCCACTGGGTGTGGGTCAATCACCGCAGCCGGGTGCTGCAGCACGACGCGCAGGGCAAGCCGCTGCGCGTGTCCGGCACGCTGATCGAGATCAGCGAGCGCAAGGAACTCGAGCACCAGCTGTTCGATGCGGCGCACACCGACAAGCTCACCGGCCTGCCCAACCGCGCCATGCTGCTGCAGCGCCTGGAGCTGGCGGTGGCGTTCTCGCAGGTCGATCCGAACGAGCGCTTCGCGCTGATGTTCCTCGACTTCGACCGCTTCAAGAACGTCAACGACATCCTCGGGCACGCCGCGGGCGACGAGCTGCTGCAGCAGATCGCGATGCGGCTGCGCGGGGCGCTGCGCGTGGGCGACGTGCACGGCGGCAACGGCAATGCGGTGGCGCGCTTCGGCGGCGACGAATTCGTGGTGCTGCTGCGCGATGCGCGCACCGCCGACGAGGCCTCGCGCGTGGCCCGGCGGCTGCTCGAGGTGTTTGCCCAGCCCTACCAGATCCTCGGCCAGGAAGTGCACTCCAGCGCCAGCATCGGCATCGTGCTGGGCCAGGCCGACGGGCGCAGCGCCGAAGAGCTGCTGCGCGATGCCGACATCGCGATGTACGAGGCCAAGCGCGCCGGGCGCGCCACGGCGGTGTTCTTCGATCCGCAGATGCACGAACGCATCGCTCGCGCGCAGGCCATGGAGGCAGCGCTGCGGCGGGCCATCGAGCGCGGCGAGCTGTCGCTGGTCTATCAGCCCATCGTCGACCTCGAGACGGGTGCGATGAGCTCGGTCGAGGCGCTGCTGCGCTGGCGCCACCCCGAGCTGGGCCAGGTCTCGCCGTCGGAGTTCATCCCGATCGCCGAAGAGTCGTCGCTGATCCTGCAGGTGGGCGAGTGGGTGCTGCGCGAATCGTGCCGGCAATGGGTGGCGTGGCATGCGGCGCTGGGCGCGGCGGCTCCCAAGGTGATGAGCGTGAACCTGTCGCGGGTGCAGATGCACCAGGGCGACCGGCTGGTGGCGCTGGTGCAGGAGGTGCTGGCCGAGACCGGCATGCCGCCCGAGCATCTGCAGCTCGAGGTGACCGAGCGCGAGGTGATGCGCGATCCGGCGACGGCCCGCGCACTGATGGACCGGCTGCGCGCCATGGGCCTGCGTCTGGCCATGGACGACTTCGGCACCGGCACCTCGTCGCTGGGGTGCCTGCGCGAGTACCCGTTCGACGTGATCAAGATCGACAAGTCGTTCGTCGACGACCTGGCCGCCGATGCCGACGTGCTGGCGGTGATCCACGCCACCGTGTCGCTGATCGAGAACCTGGGCATGACCAGCGTGGCCGAGGGCATCGAGGAGATGGCCCAGGCCGGCATCCTGCAGTCCATCGGCTGCCGCTGCGGCCAGGGCTACCTGTTCTCCAAGCCCATCACGCCTGACCAGTTGGCCGAGTACGCGCAGGGCAACGGCCCGGCCTGACCCCGCGGCGAATTTGGGTATCGTCGGGGCTTCGAAGCCTCGACCGTCCATCCGTGCCCCTGCTCGAAGTCGCCCACCTGGGAGTCACGCTGCGCACCTCGCGCGGGCCCGCGGCGGCGCTGCGCGACGTGTCGTTCACGCTCGAGCGCAGCGGCACGCTGGGGCTGATCGGCGAATCGGGCTGCGGCAAGTCGATCACCGCGCTGGCGCTGATGGGCTTGCTGCCCGAAGGCGCCGAGGTCAGCGGCTCGGTGCGCTTCGAGGGCCGCGAGCTGGTGGGCCTGCCCGAGGACGACTGGTGCGCGCTGCGCGGCAACCGCGCGGCGATGATCTTCCAGGAGCCGATGACCGCGCTCAACCCGCTGCACACCATCGGCCGCCAGATCGGCGAATCGCTGCGGCTGCACCGCGGCATGGACGCCGGCGCGGCGCGGGCCGAGGCCCTGCGGCTGCTCGAGCGGGTGCAGCTGCCGCAGGCGGCACGGCGGCTCGATGCCTATCCGCACCAGCTTTCGGGCGGGCAGCGGCAGCGGGTGGTGATTGCCATCGCGCTGGCCTGCGGCCCCGACCTGCTGATCGCCGACGAGCCCACCACCGCGCTGGACGTGACCATCCAGCGCGAGGTGCTCGACCTGATCGGCCAGCTGGTGGCCGAGGACGGCATGGCGCTGCTGCTGATCAGCCACGACCTGGGGGTGATGGCCGAGACGGTGCAGCAGATGCTGGTGATGTACGGCGGCAGCGTGGTCGAGAGCGGGCCGACGGGCGAGGTGTTCAGCCGCCTGGCCCACCCCTATACGCGCGGGCTGTTCGCGGCGCGACCCCGCCTGGGCCTGCCGCGCGGCACCCGCCTGGCCACCATCCGCGGCCGGGTGCCCGAGCTGGTGGACATGCCGCCGGGCTGCCCCTTCGCCGATCGCTGCGACCGCGTGCAGGACGATTGCCGCGGCGCGATGCCCCAGGCGAGCGAGCTGGGCGGCGGGCATCGGGTGCGCTGCCCGCACAGCCCGGTGCTGGGCTGAGCGCCGGGCTGTGCCGCGTCGGCGCCGCCGCCTCGGGTCGGCGGCCGACAGCGGCTGGCGGCCGCGGGGCCTGCGGGGTCAGGGCTTGGCCGTCTGCGCGTCGTGCTTCTGCCTGGCGATGTTCTTGCTGGTCTGGTCCTGCATCTTGGTGATCTTCTTGCGCTCGCCGGCGGTGACCACGCCGTCGGCCTTGGCCTTGTCCTCGGCGCGCTGCACCGCGTTCTGCTGGCGCTGCAGGCGGCGGGCTTCGCGCTTGTTCAGCTCGCCCGAGGCCACGCCCTGGTTGATGCGCTGCTGCTGGTTGGCCTGGCGCTGGTCGATCACCGGGGTGGCGGTGCCCTGGGCCTGGGCCAGGCTGGCGACGGCGCTGAGCACAAGGCTCACGAGCAGGGCGCGGTGGGTGGTGTGCATGTCGGGGTCTCCTTCAGTGGGTGGGGTCACGCTCGGGTGAAGCGTTGCGGTGAGGCGCCTGAGGGGGCGCGAAGCGGGTGATGGCCGGGCCTCACGCCCGGCAACCGTCGATGGCCTTGCGGTACATGCCCACCGGATCGCGCCAGGGGCTTTGCGGATTGTTGCGGTACAGGCGCATCTCCCACAAGCTCACGCAGGGCACGACCTGGCCGTTGGAGGGCACGCGCCAGTCGTAGGCCACCTCGAGGTGGGCGCTGATCGAGTTGGCGTTGTGCCACTTGACCGGCACCTCCTTCGACACCGTCACCTTGCCCGGGCCGTTGGCCATGTTGCGGATCTGCTGACGGAACACCATCGCCGCGTTCGTCTCCGCCAGCGCCACCAGCTCGTCGTCGCTGGGGCTGGGGATGCCCTTGTAGCGGTTGAAGGTGGTGAGCAGCTTCTGCAGCGCCCAGCCCGAGCCGGTGTGGCGGTACACCGCCAGCCCGCCGACCTCGAGGTCGGCGTCGGGGTAATCCTTCAGGTCGCCCTTGCGGGTGACGATGAACCCGCGCTGGAAGAACCAGGTGCGGGTGCGCGCATCCCACTCGAACTCGCCACCCTTGGCGGTGAGCTCGAGCTTGAGCTTGCCGGCGCCGTCGCCCCACACGTCCTTCTTGACCTGGTCGTCCGAAGGTTTGGCCGGTGGCGAGCCCTGGGCCCAGGCCAGGGCGCACAGGGGCAGCAGTGCGAGGGTGCACAACAGGCGAAAGAGGCGGGCAATCATCGTCATGGCAGGGTGTAGTTGGACATCCAGGCCCAGTGCACCTCGGCACCCTTCATCGGGTGGTTGATGCCGTTGGGGTATTCGTGTTGCAGGTCCTTCACCAGCGTGAAGCGCAGCAGGTGATCGCTGCGCCCGGAGTTGCCGGCCCAGGTGGCCGTCTGGGCGCTGGCATCGCCGCTGGTGACATAGGTGGCCGCCGCCTCGAAGGTGGTGCGGAAGTTGTCGACGAAGGTCTTGGCGCGCGAGTAGGTGCCCAGCAGCAGGCCGATGTCCATCGGCAGCGGCTGGGTGGCGCCGAGGGCGCCCATCATGTTGGGATCGGCATTGCCCACCTGCACCGTGACGGGCATTTGCGCGCGCCGGGCCACATGCACCGCATCCAGGCCGCCGGCATTGGCCACCACGGCGGCCAGCCGGTCACCCAGCTCCACCGCGGCACGGGCGGCCATCTCGCCGCCGTTGGAGAAGCCGACCAGGTAGATGCGCCGGGCATCGACGCGAAACTTCGCCTGCAGCTCGTCCATCACCTGGCCGATGAAGCGGCTGTCGTCGCGGAAGTGGTCGGTGGTGCCCGCGCACAGCTCGAGGTCGTAGGAGGTCCACTTGGCGATGCCGCGCTTGTTCCCGCCATCGTCGTACACGCAGTCGTAGACCCAGGCGCTGGGAAACACGGTGATCACGTGGTGGGCCTCGCCGGTGTCGACCCAGCCCGAGATGTTGTAGAACTTCTCGCCGTTGCCGCCGCTGCCATGCAGCATGAAGACCACCGGCAGCGCGTCGATGCCGTTGTAGCCCTTGGGCACATGCACGACGTACTCGCGCGTGTCGCCATCGAGCGTGGTGGTGTAGCGGTTCTTTCCGGCGGGTGGGCAGTGGGCGGCGGATACCGCGCAGCCCCAGCTGGCCATCGGGCCGAAGCTCTGGATCTGGTTGGCGGTGAAGGCCCCCAGGCCATACACCACGCCGTCGGCCTCGCCCACCCCGAGGTAGTTGCCGGTCTTGGCGTAATGGCGCGCAATGTAGGTGACCCCACCAGCCGTGATGCGCTCGTTGGCCGGCCCCTTGGGAAACAGGTCGGCGAATTGCCCCTCGGCCCAGCCGAAGAGCTGCGCGGGCGTGATTGGCGAGGCCGGCGCGGCCAAGGCCTGGCGGCGCTCGACCTGGCGCGCGTCGGGCCAAGCGCCGGGCTCGCCGCCACCGCAGGCGGCCACCAGCACCGTGGCGGCCAGCAGGGCGAGGCAGGATTCAACTCGTGGTGTCATCGGACTCAGGTGCAGGCCTGGACAGCGGGCCGGTGACCGCGATCTTCGATCAACTGCCCCGGGGCCACCATCGCATGCCGATGCGACCCGGCGCCCAGGGCGCCGGCCACGGTGCCGCGCGGGGCGCCGTGCAGCACAAGGCGCTCAGTTCACGACGCTGAGCTGGTTGATGCGCACCGGCACGCCGCGCTCGGCCCAGGCGCTGCAGGCTCGGGCGTTGAAGAACCAGCGCTGCAGCGGCTGGCTCGACGACACCGCCACGCGGTAGCTCGACGGGTAGGGGTTGGCCTGGTACGGATTGGCATGCGCCGCATCGGCCGAGAAGGCCGCGGCTCGGGCCAACAGCAGCGCGTTCCAGGCGGCGGTGCTCTTGGCGGTGGCCGCGGCGTGGTTGACGGTCGCGGTCTCCTTCTGGACGGCCGGCGCGGGGTTCAGCACACCGCCAACGTTCCATGCCGCCTGCTTGCGGGCGATCCAGGCATCCTGCTCGTAGAACTCGAAGAACAGGCCGTTGGTGTTGAGCGTCAGGTTCCACAGCGCGGCATCGATCTCGACCGCGCCCTCCAGGCTGTTGACCACCTGGAAGCCGCCGGCCTTGTCGTAGGCGATGCCTTCCTTGGCCGCCACCCAGTTGGGGCAACCGTCGGTGGTGGCGTCCACCTTGGCGGTCGCGGCGATCGGAAACACCGCGCTGCCGGCAAACGTGCCGCTGGTGGCGATGGCCGCCTGCTGATCGCAGCGCAGGCCCTGGTTCGGCGCCTGGGTGAAGCCGATCGGCCCCAGCGCCGCGTTCTCGACGCCGAAGCCGCGTGCCGCGGTGAGGTCGCCGCCGGCAAAGCCACCGGCCCGTCCGTCGGCCACCAGCATCTTGGTGATCTCGCCGTCGTCGGGGATGTCGGTGGGCACCACGGCCCGCGTGGCGCGCACGGTGCCGAAGGTGTAGACCGGGTCACCCGCGGCGTTGGTGCTCATCGACACGATGGGCGGCGCCAGGTGGTCGCCCAGGAAGCGGCCGCCCTCGCCCACCTGCGGGAAGGCGCTGGTGACGTTCATGAACACCTTCTGCTTGTGGCCCAGCTGCTCGTGCAGCGTGGCCTCGACCTCGCGGTAGAACGCATAGACGGTGCTGGGCCGGTAGCCGGCGAACTGCAGCACCTGCGGGTTGCACACGCACAGGCTGCGGTCCTTCACCCGACCGGCGGCCGGATCGGCGGCCAGGTTGTAGCGCGGCTCGAACACCGGCGTGGACAGGCTGGCAGATTCGAGCGAGACGATGTGGCCCTGCGTGCCGGTGTCGCCCAGCGCCGGGTTGGCCAGCGCGATGTTGCAGCGCTGCGGCAGGCGGTTCTCGAGCGTGGCCATGCCCAGGCCGGTGACCTTCACGCCGCCCAGCATGGAAAAGCGCCGCTGGTCGGCGCGCAGGTGCATGGCCAGCTCGGCCAGCACCTTCTTGAACAGCGCCTTGAAGGCGGCGTCGCTGGGCGAGGCTGCTGTGTACTCGATGCCGCAGTTGGCATTGGGCAGGCTGCCGGGCTGGGTGTCCCAGTCGCGCAGCCGCAGCTTGCGCGCCGGGCCCAGCGCCGGGTCGCCGGTGGCGAACACCCAATCGGGGATCGAGTTGCCGCCCACGCGGATGCCCAGCGTCACCGTCTTGCCGTAGCGCACCGCCTTGGCGAACTCGCGGTCGACCAGGCTCCAGTCGTAGACGCCGTGGGCCGGGTTCAGCTCGTTCCAGTCCAGCCGCAGGAACAGGCCCTGGATGCCCGGGTCGCCCCAGGTGGCGTCCATCGTGCGGCTGGGCACGCAGGCCGGGTTGGCCTGCGGCGGGTCGTTGGCGGCCAGGGTGGGCCTGGCCGGGTTCATCAGGTAGCGGGTGGGCACGCACAAGTAGTCGGTGCCACCGCCCTGGCGCGGCTGGCGGGCCAGCTCGATCTCGTTGGGCGCGGTGCAGGCGCTGGTCTTCTCGACGTAGCCGCAGTCGTCGCTGCCCACCGACATCGCGAACACGCCGGCCGGGTAGGTGCGATACGGCCCGGACAGCTCGTTGGTGGGGTACAGCGTGGCCGGTGTGGGCCAGGGCTGCGGCACCGCGTGGGCGGTGCCGGCGGGCAGCGTGGGCGCGGTGCACAGCTGCTCGGAGGTGAGGCCGGGCGAGTTCACCTCGATCACCTGGTCGAGCGGGCCCAGGCCCTGGAAGGTGATGTCGCCGCTGGCCTTGATCGTCACGGCGGCCGAGCGCAGCGGCCCGGCGCCGAGGTTGCCGTCGGCATCCGGGCTGAAGACGGCGCAGCGGCCGGTCACGTCGCAGGTGTAGTCGGCGAGCGTGCCGAAGCTGGCGATCACGTTGCCGCTGAAGGCACCCAGGCCGTAGACCACGCCGTCGGCATCACCCACGCCCAGGTAGTTGGCGGTGCCGGGGTAATAACGCAAGGTGTAGGCGACGCCTCCGGCAGTGAGCGCCTGGTCTGCGGGGCCGGCCGGGAACAGCGTCGGAAACTGGATCTGGGCCCAATCGAACAGCTGGCCAGGGGTGATCGACGGGGTGGCGGCAGCCGCCGGGGCCGCCTGGCCAACAGCCCCGAGTGCGTGCGATGCCCGCACCGCCGCGGCGGGCGCCGAGGCGCCGTCGCCCTCACTGCCGCCGCATCCGGCCAGGGCCGACAGCAGCGCCGCACTCGCCAGCCCACGCAGACCACCCACCGACGTCATCTCGACTCCTCGAGTCAGGCACACCACACCCACCGGCGACCGAAGGCCAAGGGCCAAGGGCCAAGGGCTGCGGGCCGAAGGCCTGGCGCAATGGTGCGCCGACGCGCGCGCGGCCGCCATCGCATGCCGATGCGATGGGCCGCCCGCCCGGGCGCCGCCTACACTGCCGCCACGATGGATCAGGTGCTGCTGGTCGAGGACGACGTCTCCACCCGCGAGTGGCTGGCCGGCCTGCTGGGCGGCGAGGCCGTGCTGGCGCATGCCTGCGGCACCGTGGCCGACGCGCTGTCCTGGTTGCGTTCGGACCGGCCGGCCGACATCGTGCTCACCGACCTGGGGTTGCCCGACGGCAGCGGCCTGGACGTGATCCGCGCCGCTGCCCGCCGGCCCGGGTGCGAGGTGCTGGTGCTGTCGATCTTCGGCGACGAGGCCAACGTGCTGGCCGCCATCGATGCCGGGGCCAGCGGGTACCTGCTCAAGGATGGCAGCCTGGATTCGATCCGCGAGCACCTGGCCTGCCTGAAGAGCGGCGGCTCGCCGCTGTCGCCGCGCATCGCCCGCACGCTGATCCGCCGCACCCGAGGGCCGGCGGCGGCTTCGGCCTCGCCGCAGTCCGCCGCGCCGGGCGGCGAGGCGCCGCCGCTGCTCTCCGACCGCGAGCTGGATGTGCTCACCGGCATCGGCAAGGGCTTCAGCTATGCCGAGGTGGCCGAAACCTTGAAGATCACCACCAACACGGTGCGCACCCATGTGCGGCGCATCTACGAGAAGCTGGCGGTGAACTCGCGCACCGAGGCGCTGTACGAGTACAACCGGCGCATGGCCGAGCAGGGCCGTCCGCCGATCCGCTGATGACCGACCGATCGACGCGACGCCCGTCGATGGCGGTGGCGCTGGGCCTGGTGCTGCTGGCGCTGGTGGCCGCGGTGGCCTGGTCACGTCTGGGGTTGGCGGAGGAGTCGGCCACCGGTCAGGCGGTGAAGCTGACCCGGGCCCAGGTGGTGCAGGCCGGGATGCAGGCGCCCGACCGTCCGCCCCAGGGGCCCGTGGCCGCGCCGGCCATCGACCTGCCCGACAACTGGGACAGCCGCCGCCCCGGCTATTCCGGCTACGTGTGGTACCGGCTGGAACCACCCGCCGGCCTGGCGCAGCGCCCGCGGCCGGCCCTGTACCTGCCGGCGGCGGGCATGAACGCCGAGGTGTGGCTCAACGGGCAGCGCGCCGGCGGCGCCGGGCGCATGGCCATGCCGCCGACGCGCCACTTCTACACCCCTCAACTGATCGAGCTGCCGCACGGCCTGTGGCGGCACGATGGCGGGGGCAATGAACTGTGGGTGCTGCTGGCCGGCCACCCGGGCTACCGCAGCGGGCTGGCGCCGGTGTGGGCCGGCGACCACGCCGAGCTGTACGGCACCTGGCGTTGGCGCAGCTTCTGGCAGAGCGAAGGCACCGGCATCACGATGGTGATCAACATCGTGCTGGCGGTGTTCGTGCTGGCCATCGGCGGGCGCGAGCGCGACCATGCGGCCTACGTGTGGTTCGGCGCGGCGGCCCTGGTGTGGGCGCTGCGCAACCTGAACTACGTGGTGGTCGAGCCGGCCATTCCCGACCTGCTGTTCGCCGAGTTGTGCGTCAGCGGCGCGGCCTGGTTCACCGCGCTGTTCGCCATCTTCGCGTTGCGCTTCGTGCAGGCCGAGCAGCCCGGCTATCGAGGCCCGCGAGGCTTCGTGCCGCTGGCCCTGGCCTATGCGGGCGGGTCGACGGTCTACTTCCTCGCGTCCTCCGGCTATGCCCAGGCCAATGCCGGCTTTGCCGCGCTGGCGGCGGTGGGCGTGGGGCTCACGCTGTGGAGCATGTGGCGCCTGGTGCGGCTGGCGCTGGATCGTCCCCGCGCCGATCTGGTGGCGGTGGCGGCGGGCGCGGTGGTGTACCTGGTGCTGCTGGTCAACGATTACGCCATCGGCGTCAACCACACCAGCCTGGGCGAGGTGTTCATCCGCCAGTACGCCTCGCTGCCGCTGTTCATCGCCATCACCGCCACGCTGGCCCGCCGCTACCTGGCGGCACTGCGCACCGCGCGCGAGCTGGCCGCATCGCTGCAGGGCCAGGTGCAGCAGCAGCGCCACCAGCTCGAGGCCAGCTTCGAGCGCCTGCGCGAGGCCGAGCGCGAGCAGGCCCGCGCCCAGGAGCGCGGCCGGATGATGGGCGACCTGCACGACGGCCTGGGCCTGCACCTGGCCACGGCGCTGCGCCAGGCCCGCATGGCATCGGCGGCGCGCGACCCGCTGGTCAGCACCCTGCAGGATTGCCTGGACGACCTGCGCGTGGCCATCGACTCGCTCGACGAGCAGGAGCGCGATCCGCTGGCGCTGCTGGGCTCGCTGCGCTTTCGCATGGCCCCGAGGTTCGAATCGATGGGGCTGCACCTGGGCTGGGAGGTGGGCCCGGATCTGGGCGAGTTGCCGCAGCTCGATGCGGCCGGTGCGCTGGACCTGCTGCGCATCGTGCAGGAGGCGCTGGGCAATGCACTCAAGCACAGCGGGGCCGACCGGGTCTCGATGGCGCTGCAGCGCACCGCCGACGGCACGCTGGTCACCGTGCTCGACAACGGCGTCGGCTTCGATCCCGCCCTGGCCACCGCCGGCCGCGGCACCGGCACCATGCGCGCCCGTGCAAGGCGCCTGGGTGCGCAGCTCGAGTGGCAGCGCCTCGATCCCGGCACGGCCGTGACGCTGCTCCTGCCCGATTCCCCGCCCCAGGCCGCGTGACCCCAGGGGGCGGGCTGGGCGCAGCCCGGCCCTGGGGGCGCTCAGCACCTGTCAGGGTCTGCGACGCGCTCGAGCGGGTGGGCGGCAGGCCCCACAAGCGCTCAGCCCGTGAACACGGCGCGCCAACGTTCCAGGCGGCGCTGCACGGCCCGCTTGAGCACGCGGCCGGCGCGCCAGGCCCAGGAGGCGCGCACGCGGGCCAGCAGGGCCTCCTTCCAGGCCGTCCAGCGGGTGTAGATGGACTCGAACCAGGCCATGCGCATCAAGGCGGGCCGGGTGAGCGTGAACAGGCGGGCCACGATGGCCGTGCCCACCAGCTTGGCCAGCACGATCAGGCCCACACCCAGCACCTTGTGTCCCTGGGTGACCAGCCACAGCGCCGCCAGCTTCACCGGCACCAGCAGCAGCGAGGGCAGCAGCAACACCACCAGCGCGCTCTTCGGCCCCAGCCGCGCGATCAGGGCCTCGATCTGGCGCAACACCGGCAGCCGCGCGATCCAGGCCATCGCGCGCTGCAACGGCTCCCAGCCCCATTCCTCGAACAGGATCACCAGCGCCAGCGCGCCGGTGAACAGGTGCCGCAGGCCGCGGCCGATCGCTTGCAGCAGGGTCTTCAGCATGCCGGGGATGGTGCCGCCGCCGGACCGGAAGTCAACTGCACGCGTGACCAACGGCCGGCCAAGGCGCACCAGCGACGCATCGACCCGACGGGCGGGCGAGCGCGGGAGAGGGCGAGCGGACAGCCCGCTCGATCGCGGCCCCGCCTGCGGCCGGGCGCATCAGCCGCGCGGCACCACCGCATCCACCGCCGCGATCCAGTCGGCCAGGCGCTGCCCGGCCAGGTAGCCCGGCTGCTCGGCATCGAGCGTGCCACGCGGCACGCGGGCACGCCGGGGCAGCGTGTCGAACAGCGCCTCCTCCAGCGAATCCTGTGCCACCAGCGCCACCTGCACCGCGGGGGGCGGGCTCGCCTCGGTGTTGCGGGGCAGGCGCCACGGCACGCCCAGGTGCAGCACCGCCTGGGCATCCACCGGCACTCCGACAGGCACCCACGCCAGCTCGCCAGCCCAGCGCAGGGCGCTGCGACCGGCAACGGGCGCAGGGGTCTCGCCCACGATGGCCACGCGCGACAGGCCCGCCGCGGCCCAGGCATCGAGCTGGGCCTGCGCGGCCACCCGCGTCGGCTCGGACCAGGCGCTGGCCGGATCGTCGGCCACTGTGCGATGGCAGGCCGAGGCCAGGGCCCGCAGTCCCTGGCCCAGCTGCCACTGATCGGCATCGGCCAGGTGGCCGCTGCGCCGCCAGCCGGCCAACAGGCGCTGCAGCCGGCCGCGCAGCCGGTCGTGCGCCTCGCGCTGCGCCGGCTGCAACGCCACCAGGCGCTCGCGCAGCTCGGTCGGTGGCGGCCCCTGAACCTCCTCGCGCAGCCGCTGCAGCATCACGCGGGAGAGCGCGTCGTCGAGCCGGTCGATCTCGTCGTCCGCGAGCGTGCCCATGCCTTCGCGCACGGCAGCGATGCGCCGCACGGCCGCCAGGGCGCCGAGACGGTGCGCATCCAGGGCCTCGACCAGCCCCTCCAGCAGCGCCTGCTGGGCCGGCTGCATCGTCTCGCCCTGGGGCACCAGTGCCTGGCACAGCGCGATCACCTGCGGCACCGCGATCGCGGTCCAGCCCGGCAGCTGCTGCGGCTGGTCGACCACCAGCAGCTGGGGCGCCCAGTGGTCGAGATGAGCGGCGTCGGTCTCCAGCACCTCGGGCGACACGATGCGCACCCCCGCATCGCCCGACCACAAGGCAGAGCGCTGGTGCAGGCCTCCGTCGATCACCCGCACCACGGCCGCGTCATCGGCCGCGTCGCCTCCGGTGGCCGCGCCGGCGGCCCGTGCCCAGGCACGGCGCCAGCCATGACGTTCCTCGGGCACGCACAGCACCAGCACCCGCTGCAGTCCAAAGTGTCGCTGCCACAGGCGCGCGGCGGCGATGGCCTGTTGCCGCGCGTCCAGGCCCACCTCATCGGCCAGCAGTGCGCGGCCGGCCACCACGGCGAACAGCGCACCCTCGGCCTGGTGCGGCAGCAGCGGCGGATCGACGATGCCCGCCAGCGCGGCATCGAAGGGCCCGCCGGGGTAGGCGGCCTGCAGCGCGTGCACGCGGTGCGCCATGTCGCGCTGCGTGGCCAGGTGCTGCCACACGGGGGCGTCGATGTGCAGCCGATGGCCGGCCTCGCGGGCCAGGCGTTGCCAGTGCACGAGGTCGTGAATCGGGTCGAACTGCAACAGACCCTGTGCATCGGCCTGCGCCGCGGCGGCGGCGGCCAGCGCTGGTGGGCAGCCGATGCCGGCGGTGAAGCGCAGGCCGAGCAGGCCGTCGCCCTCGGCCAGGCTCAGCACGCTGGGCGTGGGCGCCGGGGCCGGTGCCTCGGGCACGGCGGCGGCCGGGGTGCCGTGTGCCGCGGCAGCGGTGCCTGGGCCAGGGGTTGCCTTGGCGGCCGGCGAGGCCCGGCGTGCGGCCCCCGATCCCGTTCGGGCCGTGGCCTCGGCGCCGGGGTCGGCCGCGTCGGCCGTGCCCGCATCCGCCGAACCCGCGGCGGCTCGCCGCTGGCGACCACGGGTCTTGGTGGGCGCGGGCGGGCGGGGCGAGGTCGAGGCGCGGGGCTCGGTCTCGACCGCGGGTGCTGCAGCGCCAGACGGCTCGACGCCCGGCTCCTCGACGCCCGGCTCCTCGGCGCGCACCGGCTTCGGTGACGCGGCGACCGCAGGCCCCTGGCCACCACCGCGGGACGCAGACGATCGCGAGGCCTTCTTCTTCGTGGGTGCCGGCACCGGCATCCGGCTGGCGGGCGGCTCCTCGCCGCCAGCGGTCTCGGCGCCGGTGCGCCGCGCACCGCGGGAACCTCTGGCCTTGGGCGGTGCGCCGGCCGCTGCGCCAGCGGTGTCGTCGGCCGCCATGCCGGATGCAGCCACTGGCGCGGCATCGTCCACCGGGGGGGTGGCAAGCTCCGGCTCGGGCTCGCCCGGCATCGCCCCGGATCCCTTCGGCCCGGCCTTTGCACCCGCCTTGGCACCCGACCTGGCACCCGATTTGACCCCTGGCCTTGCACCTGACTTGGTGCCTGCGTTGGGGCTTGTCTTCGAGCGCTTGCCCGGCTGCGCACCCGTGGGCGCCGGGCCCGACGTCTCGGCTGCGGGCTGTGCCACGGACGACGGCACCGGCTCGGCCTCGGCCACCGGCTCGGCCACCGCCACCGGTGCAGGCTCGACAGCCGGCGGGGTGGCCGCAGGCGTGCGGCGCGTCCCGGCCGAGGTGGACTTGCGTGTTGCCGCCTTGGGTATCGACGCTTTCGGCGTCGCCGCTGCAGGTGTCGAAGCCTCGGGGGCCGAGGCCTCAGGTGCCGCAGGCTTGCTCGTGCCGGACCTGGCCCGGGATCGCGCCGCCGGGGCGGCGACCTCGGTCGAGAGATCGGCGGAGGTCTCGGGCGAGTGCGCGGACGGGGCGCGGCGGCGCCGCGCGGATGTGGTCGTCGCCATGGGGCGGATGGAGGTCGTGTGGGTTGAGACGTTGCGCGCGCCGTGGGCGCACGCCTGCCGGGTTCGACGGGCCGGTGCGCCCAGCCGGCGGCTGGCGGCGTGGCGGATCCGTGCTCCGGCACCGGGCACGACGCCAAGTGGCGCATCGAGCCCGACCGCCCGCAGTGTACGCGGGCGCCCCGGCGGGGCGATGGCGTGACGACGGCCGCCGAGCGCCGCGGCTCAGCAGGCCGGCGTCGCGGGTGGGGCCGCGGCGGCACCGACGGTGGCGACGACCATCGCGCCGAGGGCCAGGCGCGGCAGGGCTGTGCGTGACGACATCCCGGCTGCCTTCAACGTTTCAAACGCCTCTGGACCGATCGGCCGCGAAGCGCGCGCGGAACTCGGCGAAGCGCTGCTGCTCCAGCGCCTCGCGCATCTCCTGCATCAGGTTCAGGTAGTAGTGCAGGTTGTGGATGGTGGCCAGCATCGGGCCCAGCATCTCGCCGCAACGATCGAGGTGATGCAGGTAGGCGCGGCTCACACCGCTGGCGCAGGCATGGCAGGCGCAGGTCTCGTCAATCGGCCGGGCGTCGGTCTTGTAGCGGGCGTTGCGCAGGCGCAGGTCGCCGTGGCGGGTGAACAGGTGGCCGTTGCGGGCGTTGCGGGTGGGCATCACGCAGTCGAACATGTCCACGCCGCAGGCCACGCCTTCGACCAGGTCTTCCGGCGTGCCCACGCCCATCAGGTAGCGCGGCTTGTGCGCGGGCAGCCGATGCGGCGTGTGCGCCATGATGCGGCGCATGTCGTCCTTGGGCTCGCCGACGCTGACGCCGCCGATGGCGTAGCCGGGCAGGTCGAGTTCCACCAGCGAGGCCAGCGAGGCCTCGCGCAGCGACTCGTACATGCCGCCCTGCACGATGCCGAACAGGGCATTGCGGTTGGCCAGGCGCTCGAACTCGGCCTTGGAGCGCCGCGCCCAGCGCAGGCTCAGCTCCATCGAGGCGCGGGCCTGGGCTTCGGTGGTGAGCTGGCCCTTGGTCTCGTAGGGCGTGCATTCGTCGAACTGCATGACGATGTCGCTGTCGAGCACCGTCTGCACCTGCATGCTCACCTCGGGCGTCAGGAACAGCTTGTCGCCATTCACCGGCGAGGCGAAGCGCACGCCCTCCTCGCTGATCTTGCGCATCTCGCCCAGCGACCAGACCTGGAAGCCGCCCGAATCGGTGAGGATGGGCTTGCGCCAGCCCTCGAACGCATGCAGGCCCTTGAACTGCGAGATCACCTCCAACCCCGGGCGCAGCCACAGGTGGAAGGTGTTGCCCAGGATGATCTGGGCGCCCATCTCGTGCAGCGAGGCCGGCAGCACGCCCTTGACGGTGCCGTAGGTGCCCACCGGCATGAAGATGGGCGTCTGCACGACGCCATGGTTCAGCGTCAGGCGCCCGCGGCGCGCGTGGCCTTCGGTGGCCAGCAACTCGAATGTCAGCATGCGGCCGATTGTGTCAGCCGCCCCAACCGCCGCCTCGACCGGCACCGCAGCCCGCCCGGGCCGCGGGCGGTTGCCCGATCACTTCTTGCCGGCTTCGAGCGAGAGGATCCAGCCCACCAGCTTCTTCGCGTCGGCTTCCTTGATGGCCACCGCGTTGGGCGGCATGGCCAGCCCTGAGACCTTGCCCTTCCAGTGGCTGTCGTACGGGTTGGAGCCGGTCAGCACCACATGGGTGAGCTTGGCCTGGGCGTCCTTCTGGCCCTTGTACTTGGCCGACACCTCGCGCCAGGCCGGGCCGATCGGGGCCAGGCCATCGGGGCCCTTGCCGCCCGGGTCGATGTGGTGGCAGGTGAGGCAGCCGCTGGTCGTGGCCAGGGCCTTCATGGCGTCGTTGTTGGCCTTGGGGTCGGCGGCCATGGCGCTGCCGGCCAGCAACAGGCCGGTCGCCAGCAACAGGTGCATACGGTTCATCGGAAGGCTCCGCAAGATTCGATGCCCGCATGGTGCGGACGCGACCCCCGTCCGATTTGACGACGCTCAAGCCGGAAAGGCATTTCGCCAGGATGGAGCAGGCCTTTGTGCGGTGCCACATGCGCCTGTCGCACGATGGAGCAACGCCATGCCTGCCGGCTGGCGGCTGGGCTAGGATCGATGCCTTTCGATGCGACCGGAGCCCGCCGATGACCTGCCCCGCCCCCACCCGACGACGCATCGCCAGCGGAGCGTTGCTGCCGCTGCTGCTGGTCGCCGCGGGCTGCGTGACCTCGGGGCCGGCATCGGGCCCGTCGGCGACCGGTCCGGCACCGGGCCCATCGGCGACCGGTCCGGCAACCGGCCCGGGATCGACCCGCCAGGCGGCCGGCGCGGCCCGCGAGCCGATGCAGCGCATCCAGCACCTGGTGGTGATCTACGCCGAAAACCACAGCTTCGACAACCTCTACGGCCTGTTCCCGGGTGCCGACGGCATCGCCAACGCCACGGCCGAGCAGCGCACGCAGCTCGACCACGACGGCCAGCCGCTGCGCGAGCTGGTGGTCTTCGGCGGCGACGGCAAGCCGGCGGCCCACTTCCCGCGGCTGCCCAACGGCCCGGCGGGCGGCCCCTTCCGCATCGATGCCCCACCGGTGAACCGGCGCATGGAGGAGGTGATCATGGACACCATCCATGCCTTCTGGCACAACCAGGAGCAGATCAACGGCGGGCGCAACAACAAGTTCGTGGCCATGTCCAACGCCGGGGCGTGGAGCATGGGCCATTACGACGGCTCGACGATGAAGCTCTGGCAGTGGGCCCGCGAGTACACGCTGGCCGACCGGTTCTTCCAGGCCGCGTTCGGTGGCAGTTATCTCAACCACCAGTACCTGATCTGTGCCTGCGCGCCGCGCCATGAAAACGCCCCGGCCTCGATGCGCACCGCCCTCGATGCCGACGGCCGCCTGCTCAAGCAGCCCGACTCGCCGTCGGCGGCGGTGGGCGCGGTGCGCGTGGTGGCCCGCAGCGGCGGCCGTGTCACGCCGGATGGCTACTCGGTCAACACCTCGCAGCCCCCCTACCAGCCCAGCGGCATCCAGCCGCCGGCGGGAGGGCCCCTCGAGCTGGCCGACCCCAAGGGTGACCGCAGCAGCGAGCCGGTGCCGCCGCAGACGGCACGCACCGTGGGCGACACGCTCAGTGCCAAGGGCGTCAGCTGGGCCTGGTATGCCGGGGGCTGGAAGGCCGCCGAGGCCGACGGCCGCCAGCCCCCGGGCACGCGGCGCCAGGTGATCTATGCCGGTGGCCCCAACAGCCCGATCTTCCAGCCGCATCACCAGCCCTTCAACTACCACGCCCGCTTCGCCCCGGGCACCGCCGACCGGGCGCGGCACCTCAAGGACGGCGACGAGCTGCTGCGCGATGCCGCCGCCGGCACGCTGCCGGCGGTGAGCTTCTACAAGCCGGCCGGCCGCTGGAGCCAGCACCCCGCCTACACCGACATCAGGAGCGGCGACGAGCACATGGCCATGGTGCTCGAGACGCTGCGCGCCAGCCCGCAGTGGAAGGACATGCTGGTGGTGGTGACCTACGACGAGAACGGCGGCTACTGGGACCACGTGCCCCCGCCCAGCGGCCCCGGCTGGGGCGACCGCTTCGGCCCCGGCACGCGCATCCCGGCCCTGTTCATCGGGCCGCACGTCAAGCGCGGCCATGTCGACCACACGGTCTACGACACCACGTCGATCCTGAAGTTCATCACCGAACGCTGGGCTCTGGAGCCGCTGCCAGGGGTGCGCGCCAACGTCGGCAACCTGAGCGCCGTGCTCCAGTGATGCGCGCGTCGCGGGTGGCCCGGCGCGTGGACCAACGCACCTGGGTCACGCCCGAGCACCTGAACGTGGCCGCGCCCCTGCTGGGCCGCGCACTGGCGCGCCCTTCGCGCCGCGCCGCCGCAATGGCCATCGACCTGGCGCTGGTGGCGCTGATCTCCAGCCTGGGCAATGCCTGGTGGTTGGCCGCCCTGCTGCTGGTGGGCGTGGCGCAGATGCTGGCGGATCGGCGCGGCGTGGCGATGCCGCGCGCGGTGTGGGCCGGGGTGGCCGCCTTGGCCCTGGCCGGCGTCGGCCAGGGCTGGATCGACAGGCACGCCCCGCCGCCGCCGCCGGCCAATGCCGACGTCGAGCGTGACACCGCAATGCAGGCCCCGCCCGCGGCGGTGGCCGAGGCCCTGCACGAAGCGGCCTCTGCCGCGCCGCCGGGGCGGGCCGAACCTCCGGGCTGGAAGGAGCGCTGGCGCCAGGCCCTGGAGGACATCGGCCTGGGCTACGGCTGGGCGATCGTCTACTTCTCGCTGTGGCCGGCCTGGTGGCGCGGCCAGACGCCCGGCAAGCGTCTGCTCGGGCTGCAGGTGGTGGAGCTGACCGGCAAGCCGATGACGGTGATGCGCTCGCTCACCCGCTACGGCGGCTATGCCGCCGGCATGGCCACCGGCGGGCTGGGCTTTGCGCAGGTGCTGTGGGATCCGAACCGCCAGGCGCTGCACGACAAGGCCGCGCACACCGTGGTGCTGGATCTGCGCCGGCCGCCCCGCCCCACAGGCCTGCCGGCCTGATCGACACCGGCCCGGCCGACCCTTACTTCGCCGCCACCAGCGACGACATCACCGCGGTGATGGCCTCGCCGAGCTTGGCCTTGCCCAGGTCCTTGCACTGCTGCTGCGTCACGTTGGCCTGGGCGTCGAAGGCGGTGGCCATCTTGGCCGGCGTGAACACCGCCGACTTGCCGCTGCGCGGCACCAGCGCCACGCGCGCCGTCACCACGCAGGTCTTGCCTTCGGTGAAGCCGCCTTCGACCTGGCTCAGGAAGGCCCAGCGCGCCGGCTTGTACAGCTTGGCCAGGCGCGGCACCAGCTTGTCGGTGAGCTGCGTCTTCCAGACCTCGGCCGCCGCGGCCTTGTCCACCAGCGATTCGGTGGAGTGGTCGAGCGTCAGGAAGACCGGCGGTGCGGCATGCGCGAGCGCCGAGGTGCCGAGCAGGGCGGCAGCGAGGATCAGCTTGGGGTTCATGCGATCTGGGAGTGGGTGGGTGGATCGGAAACGCCGGCGCTCATGCCGCCGACCCGCAACCGCCGGTGCGGGCGCGAGGGGCTCGTCCCGGCGCGGGCTGCGGTGCGCGAGTGTACGCAGGTCGGCCACGGTGATCACTCGGTGCGATCCAGCAGCATGGCGTCGCCATAGCTGAAGAAGCGGTAGCCGGCCTCCACCGCGTGGCGGTACAGCGCCATCGCATGTTCATAACCCGCAAACGCCGCGACCAGCATCAGCAGCGTGCTGCGTGGCAGGTGGAAGTTGGTGACCAGCCGGTCGACCACCCGGAAGCGGAACCCCGGCGTGATGAACAGCGTGGTCTCGCCCGAGCCGGCGCGCAGCACCGGCGCCTGCGCCGAAGGCGCCGGGCCCCCCGCCGCCAGCGACGCCTCATCCGCCGCAAGCGCCTGCGCGCTGGCCAGCGCCGCCGACTCCAGCGCCCGCAACGCGGTGGTGCCCGCGGCCACGATGCGCCCGCCGCGGCGCCGCGCCGCGTCGATGGCGGCCACGGTCTCCTCGCGCACCTCGTACCACTCGCTGTGCATGCGGTGCTCGGCCAGCCGCTCGGCACGCACCGGCTGGAAGGTGCCGGCGCCCACGTGCAAGGTCAGCCGGGTGCTGTGCACGCCGCGCGCCTGCAGCGCGGCCAGCACGCCGGCGTCGAAGTGCAGCGAGGCGGTGGGCGCGGCCACAGCCCCGGGGCGCTGCGCGAACACGGTCTGATAACGCTCGACGTCCTCATGCGCATCGGCATGCGTGATGTAGGGCGGCAGCGGCACATGGCCATGCGCCTCGAGCAGCGCCAGCGGCTCGGACGGAAAGCGCAGGCGGAACAGCGAATCCTCGGGCCCGCCGCGGCCCAGCACCTCGGCGTCGAACGCCCCGGCCAGGCGCAGCTGCGTGCCGGGCCGCGGCGACTTGCTGGCCCGCACATGGGCCAGCACCTCGTGCCCGCCACCCGCCATCGGGCCGGGCAGCACCCGCTCGACCAGCACCTCCACCGCGCCGCCGGTGGGCTTCTCTCCGAACAGCCGCGCCTTGATCACCCGCGTGTCGTTGAACACCAGCAGGTCGCCCGGCGCCAGCAGTGCGGGCAGGTCGGTGAAGTGCCGGTCCGCCGGCAATGCGCCGGTGCCGTCGAGCAGGCGCGAGCCGCTGCGCGTGGCCGCCGGATGCTGGGCGATCAGCTCGGGCGGCAGCGCGAAGTCGAAGTCGGCGACGGTGAACTCGCGCATGCGTGCAAAGGCTGGACCGGCCTGTCGTTCAGTGGGAGCCGGATTGTTCCATGGGGCGCCCTGGTTCACAGGGCCTCTTGGCGCAGCGATCACCCCCCTGGACCCCCCTCCCGGGCCGCAAAGGGCGGCCCTGTGCCCGGCGCGGGACGGCGGGCTCAGCGCGAAGCCGCCGAAGCCGGCGCATCCGCGGCCGTCACCGGCACCGGGTCCAGCCCGATGGCGGCGATGCCGCCGCCCTCGGCATGCTCCACATAGCGCCAATCGTTGTGGACCCACACCACACCCTCCGGCGGTGGGGGCTCGGGGCGCACCGGCACACCGGCCAGGGCGTGGCGCATGAAGCCGATCCAGATCGGCAGCGCCACGCCGCCGCCCGACTCGCCCTCGCCCAGGCTCTCGGGCTGGTCATGGCCCACCCACACCACCGCCACCAGCGATGGATGGAAGCCGGCGAACCAGGCATCCACCGCATCGTTGGTGGTGCCGGTCTTGCCGTACAGGTCGGGCCGACCGAGCTGCGCCTGCGCCTTGGCCGCAGTGCCCACGCGGGTGACGTCGTTGAGCAGGCTGTTGACGATGAACACGTTGCGCGCGGGCAGGGCCGGCTCGTCGGCAGCGGTCGGCGCGCCCCCGTCGGGCGCAGAGGCCGCCGCCGCGCTGGCCGCGCCGGTCGCCTGCACCGCCGGGGCGCCGGCCGGCGGCGCCTCGAACAGCACCTTGCCGCGGGCGTCGACGATGCGCTCGATCACCACCGGCGCCACGCGCCGGCCGCCGTTGGCCAGCACCGCATAGGCCTGGGCCATCTGCAGCGGCGAGGTGCTGCCGGTGCCCAGCGCGAAGGTCAGGTTGTCGGGCAGCTTGCCGGCCTCGAAGCCGAAGCGCTCGGCCCACTGCCGCGCGGGCTGCAGGCCGATCTGCTGCAGCACGCGGATGCTGACCAGGTTCTTCGACCGGGCCAGCGCCTGGCGCAGCGTCATCGGGCCGTCGAAGCGGCCGTCGGAGTTGCGCGGGTTCCAGCCGCCGATGCCTTCGCCGCCGGCCAGCGGCGCGTCGTTGACCAGCGTCTCGGGCATCACGCCATGTTCCAGCGCGGCCGAGTAGAGAAACGGCTTGAAGCTCGACCCGGGCTGGCGCTGGGCCTGCAGCACATGGTCGAAGGGCTGGCGGTTGAAGTCGAAGCCGCCCACCCAGGCCCGCACGCGGCCGGTGGACGGGTCCATCGCCACCAGCGCCGCCTGGGCTTCGGGCCACTGGGCGATGGCCCAGGTGCCTTCGGCCAGCACCGGCTTGCCGGTTGCGGCGGCGGCCGAGGCCACGCCGGCGGCGCTGCCCGGCTGGACACCGGCGGAGGCCGGCCGGCCCGAGGCCCCGGTAGCGGCGGGGGCCGAGCCCCGCGCAGGCGTCGCGCCGCGGCCGGCGGCGCTGGCCGCTTCACCCGGCCGCGCGGCCCACCGGTCGCTGCGCATCACCCGGATCACGCTGCCGCGCCGCAGCGCCAGGTCGGCCGGCGCCTTGGGCGCGAGTGCGGGCTGGGCCCAGCGCAGGCCCTCGCCCTCCAGCCGCACGCGTTCGCCGGTGGCCAGCTGCGCCAGCACCTCGCGCGGGCCGGCGCTGTGCACGATGGCCACGCGCAGCATGTCGTCGTCGCGCCGGTCGCGCAGCGCCCGCGCGGCGGCGCGCTCCAGCTCGGCATCGGCCAGCGCCGCGGGCAGGTCGGCCGAGTCTTCCGGCCCGCGCCAGGGCTGGCGACGCTCCATGTCCAGCAGGCCGCGGCGCAACGAGGCCCAGGCGGCGGCCTGGTCGGTGGAGCGCAGCGAGGTGAAGACCTTCAGCCCCTGCGAGTAGACCTCGGTGCCATGCTGCTCGACCACCAGCTTGCGTGCCATCTCGGCCACGTACTCGGCGTGCAGCTCGTCGCCATCGAGCGGCTTGCGGATGCGCAGCACCTCCTCGCGCGCGGCAGCCCAGGTGGCGTGGTCGATCACGCCGGTGTCGAGCATGCGCTTGAGCACGATGCGCTGCCGCGCCCGGGCCCGCTCGAAGTTGACCGCCGGGTTGGCGTAGTAGGGGTTCTGCGGGATGCCGGCCAGCATCGCGGTCTCGGCCACGCTGAGCGCAGCCATGGGCTTGCCGAAATAGGCCTGCGCGGCCGCCGCGAAGCCATAGGCGCGGCCGCCCAGGTAGATCTGGTTCAGGTACAGCTCGAGGATCTGGTCCTTGGAAAGCCGCTGCTCGATCTGCAACGACAGCAGCGCCTCGCGGATCTTGCGGTCGAAGGTGAACCTGGGCGTGAGGAAGAAGGTGCGCGACACCTGCTGGGTGATGGTGGAGGCGCCCTGGCGCATGCCGCCGGTGGCCAGCGCCACCGCGGCGCGGGCCAGGCCGATCAGGTCGATGCCGAAGTGACGCCTGAAGCGAGCGTCCTCCACCGCCAGCACCGCGTCCTGCAACCGCTTCGGGATCTCGGCGATGGGCACGAACTGGCGCCGCTCGGCGCCGAACTGTGCGATGTCCACGCCATCGGCGGTGAGCACCTGCAGCGGCTGGCGCGGCTGGTAGTCGGTGACACGATCCAAGGGCGGCAGCTGCGGCCACAACCACAGCGCGTAGCCACCCACGCCCAATGCCGCCAGCAGCAGCAGCGCCGTGACGGCCAACAACAGGCGATGCAGGGTGGTGCGGGTCATGCGTGGGCGGCGACGGCACGGTTCCGGCCGACGCGGGGGTGCAGATGGATCATCATCGGCGCCCATTGTCGACGCGCCGGCGATGCCGGCCGCATCCGGCGACGGCGCCGATCGCCGCGCCCGCGACCGCACCGCCGCGCCCGCCGTGCGCGACGGGCCCCGGCGCACGACCTTCGTCACTGGCCTCTTCGCCGCCGTGACCCGACAGTGGGCACCTGCCGTCCGGCCGCCCTCGCCATGCCTGGCGAACCCTGCGGCCCGACACCCGATGACCTGTCAAGCGCGACGGCCCGGCCGCTCGCTGCAAGGAGTTCGCCATGGCCTGGAAGATGAAGCTCGTCGCCCCCTGGGAAGGCATGACCGCCATCTGGAACGTCAGCCATCAGGTGGGGGTGCACGCGAAGTGCATGAACGCCACCGATGATGTCGAGCTGGTCCAGCAGCTGATCTGCAGCATTCACCAGCAGGGCGCGCCGACCACCCGCTCGCCGGGCATCGGCGTGCTGCGTGCCACCACCGGACGGATGGATGCCTTGACCGCGTTCGAGATCCTGTGGGGCGACGCGGTGGTCTACGAGCCCGAGGACGACGGCATCATCAGCCCGGCCAAGATGGGCCTGGTCAGCTACGGCGCCAACTACTGGGCCATCGCCCGCCTCAACCTCGAGCTGTTCCGGCGCAATCGCCCCTACTGGGAGTCGCTGCCCGAGCGCTGCTCGCCGTCGCTGAAGTCCAACCTGCTGACCAAGACCTCGCCGTGATGGCCACCTCGTGATGGCCGCCTGAGCGCCACCGGCGGGCGGGCCTCATCCCGACCCGTCGGGGGCGCGGCCCTTGCGCACCGGCAGCGCGTTGGGAAAGTACAGCGCCGTCAGGCTCTTGCTGTGCACCGGCGAGAAGCCTGACAACGTCTGGGATGACTTGCCATCCCCGTGGCGGCGCCAGTCGCGCACCCAGAAGATGTCGTCGGCCACGCTCAGCAGGCCCAGCGTCTCGCGGTCGCCCACCAGCACGCCCTGTACCCGCAGCCCCAGGCGCTCACGGGCCTGATCCAGGCTGGCCAGCGTGGCCGGCGTGCAGCCGAATTCGCCATCGCTGACGATCACCAGGTCGGCGCTGGCCCAGCGCGCCTCGTGCACCCGCTCGATGGCGCGCTCGATCGGCGTCTGCACGTCGGTGCCGCCATCGAAGCCCTGGCCCATCAGCGCCATCAGGGCCTCGAAGCCCTCGCGGTGCAGCCCCAGTTCGCGCTCGACCAGCTCGCCCGGGCCGCCGAAGGCGATCAGCAGGCAGCCGCGCCGCTCGGCATGCGCGGTGCGCAAGGCCTGCAAGGCCACCGCCTTGGCGATGTTCTCGGGCGCGCCGCGCATCGAGCCCGAGGTGTCCAGGCACAGGATGATCGGCCCGCGCTCCAGCGCCTGCGGCTCGGGCGGCGCCAGCGCGGCACGCGGCGGCGCGGCGGGGTCGGGGCGCAGGTCCAGCAGCACCGCCTCGCTGTCGTAGGTGAGCAGCCGTGCCTCGGCGCGGCGGGCACGCCAGAGCTTGTGCAGCACCGGGTGCAGCAGCATCGCCGCCTCGCTGCCCAGCATGCCCTCGATGCGGTCGGAATGGCGGATGCCGCGCAGCTCGCCTGGCGCATCGGGCAGGCGCGTCTCGACCACCTTGACGCCCATCACCGGCGGCTGGCGCGACTCCTGCGGGGGCGGTGGCAACGCCTGCGGCTGCGCGGCGCGCTCGGCGCGGCCCAGGCGCCGGATCACCTCGGCCAGCTCGGGCAGGCGCGCCAGGTGCTCGGCGATGCGCCGCGCCTCGGCGAACTCGCGGCTGGTGAGGTGCCCGCGCACCTCGTCCCAGCGCAGGTGGGCCAGGTCGCCCAGGCCCTGCAGCAGGGCCAGCAGCTCTTCCCAGTCGCCCTTCTCCTGCTGCCACTCGTCGCGAAAGGCCTGGGCCGCCTCGGCGATGGCGGCCTCGCGGTCCAGCCGGGGCTGCAGGTCGATCAGCCGGTCGAGGTGCCACAGCAAGGTCTTGAGCAGTTGCTCGGCCATCGCCGGCGCCTCGCGGCACAGCGCTGGCAGGCCCAGCTCGCCGATGGCCGCTCGCATCGCGTGCAAGGCCGGCGCGTCGCCGAAATCGAGTTCGGCAGGCGGCAGTTCGCCGCGCTCGAGCGCCTCGCGCCAGGCGGCGAGCTCGCCCAGCCGCCGCGCCGGGCGGCCCACGCTGTTGATGATGGCCGGCAGCCACAGCGGCCGGGCCAGTGCCGCCAGCAGGTGGTAGGAGGCATCGAGGCTGCCCGCCCGCGCCGGCGCAGACGTCGACGCCGAGATCGGTGCCGGCCCGTTGCCGCTTGCCCGTGCGGCCGAGGCCGGGGCTGGTGACGCGGTTACGGGGTCCGCTGCCACGGGATCGGCTCTTCGAGACAGGGCATGGCTGGCACTCGCGGTGGGCGGCCGCTCGGCCTTCAGCTCGCCTCGACCGGCAACGCCGCAAAGCCGGCGCGGCAATCGGCCAGGCGGGCCAGGTGGTGATCCAGCACCGCCAGCGTGGCGCGGTGCGCACCGCACCAGCGCTCGGCCAGTTCAGTCGGCAGCCACAGCCGCCCGGCCAGTCTCGCCGCCAGCGCCTCCAGCGCCGCCTGCACCGGCTCGCGCTCGGCCGCCACGCGCTCGATCAGCTCATCCACCTGCGCCACCCGGGTGGCCACGTGCACCGGGCTGAAGCGGCGGCGCAGCTTGTCTTCCAGCGTGGCCGAGACCAGCCGCGCCATGCCGGCCCCGGCAGCCGCGTCGACGGGCCCGGGGTCGTCGCCGGGCGAGCCCGAGACGCCGCGGCCGATGGTGCGCGCCAGCGCCAGCTTGCCGGCAGCGTCGTCGCCATCCTCGGCGGGCAGCTGGCGCTCGATCTCGAGCTGCTTCTCGAAGGCGGTGACCGCCTGGCCCAGCCCCTCGGCCGGCTGCGGCACCGCGCGCACCACCGACTCGGCCACCCAGTCGGCCACCGCCGGCACCGACGCGGCATCGGGCGCCACCACGTAGGGCACCAGCCACAGGTCGAACGCATCGACCACCATGCGGCCATCGGTGACGGCGGCGCAGCGCATCAGCGCCACCAATTGGCGCCAGCGGCGGTCGGACATCGGCCAGCCCTGGCCCGCGATGAAAGCCCGCAGCGCCACCAGCGCCGACAGCGCCGATTCGCCCAGCGCCACGCCATCGCGCGAGGCCGCCACCGCGGCTCGCTCGTCGGCGGTGAGCGGTGCGTGCGCAGGGGCCTCTGGCCCGTCAGCCGTCCCTGATGCCGGCCCTGATGCCGGCCCGGATGCCGGCGTTGGTGCGAGCCCTTGTGCGCCCCGGCCCGGGCCTGCGGCGGCGCGGGCGCCATCGCCCAGGGCCAGCAGCGCGGCGAAGCTGGCGTCGCCCACCGGGGCCACCGGCACGCGCAGCAGGAAGCGGTCATGGAAGGCCAGCAGCGATTCATCGGCCGGGGCCTCGTTGCTGGCCCCGACCACGCTGATCAGTGGCGTGCGCAAGCGATGCGCGCCGTTGTCGAACTCGCGCTCGTTGAGCAGCGTGAGCAGCGCGTTGAGGATGGCCGAGTTGGCCTTGAACACCTCGTCGAGGAAGGCGATGCCGGCGGTGGGCAGGTAGCCGTCGATCAGGCGCTCGTAGCGGTCCTCCTCCAGCGCCTTGAGCGACAGCGGGCCGAACAGCTCTTCGGGCGTCGAGAAGCGCGTGAGCAGCCGCTCGAAGTAGCGCGCGCCGTCGAACGCCCGATGCAGCCGCCGCGCCAGCTCGCTCTTGGCGGTGCCCGGCGGGCCGATCAGCAGCGCGTGCTCACCGGCCAGGGCCGCCAGCAGCAGCAGCCGCACCGCGGCCTGGCGCTCGAGCAGGCCGGTTTCGAGGGCGGCCAGGTGGGCGCGAAGCCGATCGGGCGACGGAAGACCGGGGGGCGTGGCAAGACTCATCGCGACATTGTGGCCAAGGGCGAGGGGCGGCAGAACGCCGGAGTGTCGGGCATGCATTTGCGATGATGCGGGCCATGCTGGCCGACCACCTGAACCCGACCCCGCCGACCGGGCCTGCAGGCCCCATGCCGAAATGGGCGCGCTGGATCTCTGGCGCAGCGATGCTGCTGGTGCTCGGTGGCTGCCAGCAGATCCCGCTGGCTCCGATCGAGCCGCCATCGGCACAGCGCCAGCAGCTGGTGGTATTCGACATCGACGGCACCCTCACGCCGCGCAACCTCGACCTGTTCGAGGCCCGCCCCGGGGCGGCCCAAGCGGCGCGTGCACTGGCCGGCAAGGGCTATGCCATCGTCTACCTCACCACGCGCACGCCGCTGTTCCAGGGCATGCTGCCCGGCTGGCTGCGCGAGCACGGATTCGCGCCCGGCACGCTGCATGTGGCGCAGACCGCCGACGAGCGGGCCGACCCGGCGCGCTTCAAGGCCGGGCTGCTGGCCGCCTATGTGCGGCAGGGCTGGCGACTGGCCCGGGCCTACGGAGATTCGCCTACCGACTTCGAGGCCTATGCGCAGGCCGGCGTGCCGAAGGAGCGGGTGTATGCGCTCAAGCGGCGGGGGGACGACCAGTGCCAGCCCGGCGCGTGGCAGGCCTGCCTCGATGGCTGGGAGCCCCACCTGGCGGCGATCGACGCCCTGCCGGCGCCATAGGGCAGCCGTCGCTCGGGCTACGGCGAGCATTTGCAACGACGAGCGGCACCCTTTCGGGTGCGCGAGCGGGTGTGGCGGAATGGTTCACAAGCCCTCAGCGCCACAACGGCCCGATGGCGTCCAGCGTGTTCTTCAGCACCAGGCCCAGCTCGGTGTCGCCCTCCATCAGCAGCTTGCGTTCGAAGAACAGGCGGTCGGGATCGTCCTGGCCCCGCGCCAGCAGCAAAAAGCCCTCGGAGGTGGCGCGGATGGTCAGCGCCACGTCGTCGTCGGCACCGGCCACCTCGAAGCCCTGCGGGCCGACGCGCAGCCGCACCTTCACACCGAAATCGGTGACCTGCAGCGCCACGGTGCGGCCGCGCAGCGCGGCGCGGGCATCCTCGGGCAGGCGTGGCCACAGCACGCGATCCAGCGCCTTGCACAGCGCGAACGACGGCGGCGCCTGCGGCAGGCGCTCCACCAGGCCCACGAGGCGGGCATGCAGGGGCTGCAGCCGCTCGGTCAGCGGCAGCGGCAGGCGCCGGGCCACGAAGGCCGGCAATGGACGGGTGGTGGTGGCGTTCATCGGTCCTCCCACGAGATGCCGGGCTGGCGGCGGGCATAGCCATTGGCCAAGGGCAGCGGCACACCCAGCGCCGGCCAGTGGGCCAGTGCCGGATACGGGGGCGCGCCATGGTTCATCACTGCGTCGAAGTCGCGCAGCACCTGGCCGAAGCCGTGCGCGCAGGGCGACAGCCGCAGCCGCGCGATGCCGGCCGCGCGCAGCGCAGCCCCGTCGGCCAGCAGGCACTGCACCGCGGCCGACTGCGTCTGCGTGCCGTTGAGCACGAGGAACGGCCGGCCGTCGGAGGTCTGCATCGGAAGCCCGTCGCCATCGGCCAGGCAGCGGTATTCGCACTGGTCCTTGGCCAGGCCATGGTGGCGTGCGGTGAAGCAGCGCGCCGAGAACGACAGCGGCACCCGCCCGAACACCCAGGCCTCGGTCTCGATGGGCTGGCCGTCGGGCGTGCGCACCCGGTCGGTGGGCGGGTTGACGGCGGCGATCGCATCCAGCGACAGCTCCACCGGCGCCACCCAGCGCGTGGCGCCGAGGTCGGCATGCTCGACCAGGGCCGGGCGGCTGTAGATGTTCAGGTGCGGGCCCAACACCAATGGGACGCGTCCGGCCAGCAGGTGCAGCGCCGAGGCATCGGCCGCCTCGACCGCAAAGCCAGCCGCGTCGCCGAGGCGGGCGCGTGGCGCCGCTTGTGGTGAGCCCGCGGCCTGCTTGCCCAACGCGTCGGGTTGGCCTTGCTCGGCAGAGCTGAAGGGCTGGCCTTGCTCGGCCAAACCGAAGGGCTGGCCCTGCTCGGCAGAGCTGAAGGGCTGGCCCTGCTCGGCCAGGTGCTCGATCTGCCGCACATCGGCCTCGGTCTCGACCATCGCCTGGGCGGCCAGCACCACGTCCTTGCCGGCCTGGGCCAGCTCGCGGGCCAGGGCCAGCCAGTCGGCCAGCTTCAGCTCGCGCCGGCGGGCACACACCACTTCACCCAGCACCAGCGTGTCGGCCGGGCTGTCGGCCAGCTCGGCATAGAACTGCAGCAGCGCGGTGCGCGGCCAGTGGTAGAGCACCGGGCCCACGGTGAGGGCCAGGCGACCGCGCGGCGCGACGGTGTCGTCAAGCGGCCACGTGCCGGGACCGGGGCGGGCCGCCGCGCGGCCAGGATCGACAGGCGCGCTCATCGCCATGGCCTTTCGTAGGCGCCCAGCGTGTGCTGCTGGCCCTCGGCGTGGCGGGCCAGCGCGGCCACCTCGGCCGGCGCCACGTCGAAGCGGGCCGGATCGGCGGCCGCGCGGTCGATGGCCTGGCGCCACACGCGCGTGACCTGCTCGACATAGGCGGCGCTGCGTTGCCGGCCTTCGATCTTGATCGCGGCCACGCCCATCGCGATCAGCTCGGGCAGCAGGGCCAGCGTGTTCAGGCTGGTCGGCGACTCGAGCGCATAGCCGCGCCGCCCGTCGACCATGAAGCGCCCCTTGCACAGCGTGGGGTAGGCGCGCGATTCGGTCGGCTCGTAGTGGTCGATCAGCATGCCGCCCAGCTCGGCATCGACACCGCCGTCGAGCGTCTCCGACCAGCGCACCGCGCCGGGCGGCGAGCACACGCCGGCGTTGTTGGGCGACTGGCCGGTGACCCACGACGACAGCGTGCAGCGGCCCTCGACCATCACGCACAGGCTGCCGAAGCCGAACACCTCGATGTCCACCTGCGACTGGCGCACCACCTGCGCCACCTGCTGCACCGTGAGCACGCGCGGCAACACCGCGCGCTGGATGCCGTAGCGCTGGCGATAGAACTCGATCGCGGCATGCGTGGTGGCCGAGGCCTGCACCGACAGGTGCAGCCGCAGCCCGGGGTGCTCGCGCCGGCAATGCGCCATCACCGCGGTGTCGGCCACGATCAGCGCGTCGGCGCCCAGCGCCGCGGCCTTGTCGGCGGCGCGGTACCAGGGCATCGGGTCGCGTGCGTCGGCGAAGGTATTCAGCGCCATCAGCACCTTGGCGCCGCGGCGGTGGGCGTAGGCCACGCCATCGCGCACTTGGGCATCGTCGAAGTTCAGGCCGGCGAAATTGCGGGCGTTGGTGGCGTCCTTGAGGCCCAGGTAGACCGCATCGGCGCCCGCATCGATGGCGCACTGCAGGGCCCTGAGCGAACCGGCAGGACAAACCAGCTCGGGCTTGGTGGGTGGGGAAGACATGCCCAGGGTCGGCGCGCGTCTGCGGGCCGAAGGCGTGATGTTGAAGGCCCCGTACTGTGGGCCAAGCCCTGGCGCGGCACCTTGAACCAGGACAACTCCCGGGCGGGGCGAGCGGCGCGCACCGCTCCGGGCGAGTGGCTCGGGCGTGTGGCTGGGGCGTGTAGCTCGGGCGTGTGGCTCGGGCGCGCCTCGCGGGCGCCACCCGGCCAGTGCCGGTCACCGCCGTCGCGTGAACAGGCCCAGCTCGCGGGCGTGCCTCAGGCCCCAGGCCGATGCCAGCACCGCCCAGCCCAGCGCCGCCAGCGGCAGCGCGGCAGCTGCCACCTGGCCTGGCAGGTCGGCCCAGGCCGAGCTGGCCAACGCCGGCCCGAAGGCGGGCCCCACGGCCGCCACCAGCCGCAGCGCGATCGCCGCCTGCAAGCCGCCTTCGAGCCAGCGGGCGATGCGGTCGATGGCCACCGGCCGTCCGGCCTGGGTGGCGGCGATGCGGGTCGCCATCGCCAGCAGCGTGCCGCCCAGATAACCCATCATCAGCGCGTGCAGGCCGGCGGTGCCCAGCGCCGCGCGCCACGCCGCGCCGATCCAGGGCCACCCGGCCACGGCCAGCGCCCACCAGCCGAGCGTCCACCAGGCCAGGGCCCGGTGCAGCATGGCCATCATCGGCTGGCGCCGCGCCGGGCTGCGGGCCCAGTGCAGCACCAGCAAGGAGGAGACACCGGCCACGACCCCTGCGGCGAGCGTGCCCAAGCCGCCGACCAGCCCCCGGAGGCCCTGGACGTTGACCGGCGGGCCTGCAGGCGCTTGCGTCGGCGCCGATGCGGCCACGGCCATCGCGGCATCGATGGCGGCGGCCAGGCCCATCCACCAGGCGGCGCCCAGCATCAGCCCGGGCACCAGGCGCGGCCAGCGCTGCTGCCACGGCCCGGGCAGGCCATCGCCGAAGAACGGCAGCATGCGGTGCGAGGCGGCCACGAACACCGTCACCAGCCCGCACCACAGCCCGGCGCGGGCGATCGGCGCCACGGCGGCGGGCTGCCCAAGCGCCAGGCACCCGGCACTGGCGCCCGTCCCGGCCACCAGCACCACCACGCCGGCGAGCGCCAGGTCAAAGTGCCCGCGTGCACCGCCGTCGGCGGCACCACGCAACCGCCACAACCGGGCCAGCAGACCCAGCCACGACAGCGCGGCCAGGCCCAGGCCCCAGGCCAGGCCAGCCAGCCCCGACAGCCCGGGCAGGCCGATGCTGCCGGCCGCCAGGGCCAGACCCGGCGCCAGGGTCCAGCCCAGCACGACGCCCGCCACCGGAATGGCCACCGAGCGCGCCGGCACCGCCGGGGCATTCAGCCACCGGGGGCCGGCGGTGAGCAGGAAGCCGGCGATGAACAGCGGCATCGGCCCGAACACGAACATCGGTGCGTGCAGCAGGGTCAACGCGGCGGCGTCGGCCCCCCGGGGCAGCAGACCCAGCAAGGCAGCCGCCCAGCTCGCGGCGCCGGCCATCCACACCCACGCGGCGGCACCGAAGCACAAGCCGTGCACCCGCAGCCCCAGCGAATCCGGTCCGCCAGCGCGACCAGTCCGCGGCAAGCCCGGGCTGCCAGCGCCACCGGCACCTGGCGGCGAGGGCTCGGCCGGCATGCCCGGGCGAGACGGCGCCACGCCCAGGCGGATGACCCGCCCGCCCGGTGCCCGGGGCGGCGGTGGACGGTCGTCGTGGGTCACGTGGAGGTCGGTGGCTCAGACGTCTGAGGCCCCAGGGCTCGCGGGGCGGTGGCTGGCGCAGGGCACCCGCGCCCGCAAGGGCTCACGGCCGCCGACGGCACGCGAAGGACCACTGGGCGCAGGCCCTCACACCAGCGGCGCGGCCAGGCCTTCGGCGGCGATCATGCGTTGCACCGCCGGCCGCGCCAGCATGCGCTGCAGGAACGGGCCCAGGTGCGTGCGCTCGCGGGCCGGCGCCGAGGCCGCGCCGGTGAAGCCGCGCGTCCAGCGACACAGCATGAAGGCATAGGCATCGGCGGCGCTGTAGTCGGTGCCCAGCAGCCAGGGCCCGCCCTGCGCGGCGAATTGCGCATCGAGCTGGTCGAGCAGCCCGCCGATGCGCGCCTGCGCCGCCGCCCTGATCTGCGCGGCGCCTTCGGTGTTGCCCTCGGCCACCAGGCGCTCGGGGTAGAAGTAGTGGATCAGCGTGGCCTGCAGCGTGTTGGTCATCCAGATCAGCCACTTGTAGAAGTGCGCCCGCTGCGGCGTGCCCAGCGGCGGCGCCAGGTTTGCGTTCGGATGGGTGTCGGCCAGGTGCAGGCAGATGGCGGCCGATTCGTACAGCACCAGCTCGCCATCGCGCAGCACCGGGATCAGGCCGTTGGGGTTCAGCGCCAGGTACTCGGGCCGCTTGTGGGCCTGCACCGTGCGGTCGACCAGCACCAGCTGGTGCGGCACGCCCAGTTCCTGCAGCAGCAGGTGCGGCGCCATGCTGGCGTTGCCGGGGTAGTAGTGCAGTTCGATCATGGGGCCTCGCAAGGGGTGTGTTGGGCGTGTGCCGGAAGGTCGGCGTGCGAGCAGCGGAAGGGCCCGCCACTGGCATCCGCCGATCTTGCACGAAGTCGCCCCAGGCGTCCCAGCTTGACACAGCGGGCCCTGCCCAACCCCTATGCAGCGCCCTGCATATCGCGCCGCCCCGCGCCAGCGACCACAATCCCGCCCCGCCCATGAACGCCTTTTCCGACAGCCTGGCCCTGGCCGGGCAGCTCATCGTCCACGCCGACGCGGTGCTGCTGCGCATCGTGGCGCTGTCGCTGCAGGTCAGCGGCACCGCCTGTGCGCTGGGCGCGGTGCTCGGGCTGGCCCTGGGCGGGTGGCTGGCGGTGGCGCGCTTTCGCGGCATCTCGCTGGTGGTGGGCATGCTCAACACGCTGCTGGCGCTGCCCTCGGTGGTGGTGGGCCTGATCGTCTACCTGCTGCTGTCGCGCTCCGGGCCGCTGGGCGAGTGGGGCATCCTGTTCACGCCCAAGGCGATGGTGATCGCGCAGAGCATCCTGGTGGTGCCGCTGATCGCCGCGCTGTCGCGCCAGCTGGTGGTCGACGCGATGCGCGAGGGCGGCGAGGAGCTGCGGGCCATGGGTGCCGGACGCTCGCTTTGCGCGTTGCTGATGCTGGTGCACGAGCGCCGCGCGGTGCTCACCGTGCTGCTCACCGCCTTCGGCCGGGCGGTGGCCGAGGTGGGCGCGGTGATGGTGGTGGGCGGCAACATCGACGGCGTCACCCGGGTGATGACCACCGCGATCGCGCTGGAGACCAGCAAGGGCGACCTGCCGCTGGCGCTGGCGCTGGGCCTGGTGCTGCTGGGCGTGGTGGCGCTGATCAACCTGGCCGTGGGGCTCACGCAGCGCCGCGCTGGCGGGCCCGGCAGCTTCGTCGGGGGGTTGGGATGAGCACGCCGATGCGCGACGGGCTGCCGCTGGTGCGCTTGCGCACGGCTGGCGTGTGCTTCGGTGAGGTGCAGGCGCTGCGCGGGCTCGACCTGGAGCTGCACCGCGGCGAGCGGCTGGCGCTGGTGGGCGCCAACGGCTCGGGCAAGACCACGCTGCTGCGCCTGCTCAACGGCCTGCAGGCCCCCACCGAGGGCTGGCGCGTCGCCGCGCGCCGGGCCGACGGCCGCCCGCTGGTGACCGCCATGCTGTTCCAGCGCCCGTTCTTCCTGCACCTGTCGGTGCGGCGCAACCTGGCGCTGGCGCTGTGGCTGGCCGGCGTGCCCGCCGGCGAGCGGCCCCGGCGCCTGGGGCAGGCCCTCGAGCGCGTGGGCCTGCAGGCGCTGGCCGAGCGGCCGGCCAGGTCGCTGTCGGGCGGCCAGCAGCAGCGGCTGGCACTGGCCCGGGCCTGGGCGGTGCGCCCCGACATCCTGTTCCTCGACGAGCCCACCGCCAGCCTCGACCCGTCGGCCAAGCGCGAGGTCGAGACGCTGATCGACGAGTTCGGCCGCGACGGCATGACGCTGGTGATGAGCAGCCACAACCTGGGCCAGGTCAAGCGCCTGGCCCATCGGGTGGTGCACCTGGACACCGGCCGGCTGTGCGTCGACCTGCCCTGCGACGAGTTCTTCGGGCCGAGGCATGACCTGCCGGCCCCCACCGTCCAATTCCTGAAAGGAGAACTGCCATGGGTCTGACGCGTTCCACACCTCTTCGCACGGCCCCCACGGCAGCGCACCGGCCGACGGCATGGCGCAAGGCGCTGGCCAGGCTGGCCGCCACAGCCGCGGTGACGCTGGCCGGCCTGCTGGGCGCGGCCGCGCCGGCCGCTGCGCAGGACAAGTTCATCGTCGTCGCCTCGACCACCTCGACCGAGCAGTCGGGCCTGTTTGGCCACCTGCTGCCGGCGTACAAGGCGGCCACTGGTGTCGAGGTGCGCGTGGTGGCGTTGGGCACCGGTCAGGCGCTCGACATGGGCCGCCGGGGCGATGCCGACGTGGTGTTCGTGCACGACCTGGTGGCCGAGGAGAAGTTCGTGGCCGACGGGTTCGGCGTGAGGCGGCTGCCCGTGATGTACAACGACTTCGTGCTGATCGGCCCCAGGGCCGACCCGGCCGGTGTGCGCGGCAACGACATCACCGCCGCCCTGGGCAAGCTGGCGGGCGCCGGGGCCGGCACGGCCTTCGTCTCGCGCGGCGACAAGAGCGGCACCCATGCCGCCGAGCTGCGCTACTGGAAGGCGGCCGGCACCGACCTGGCCGTCGCGCGCCCGGCCGGCTACAAGGAGTGCGGCTGCGGCATGGGCCCGGCGCTGAACATCGCTGCCTCCACCGGCGCCTACGTGCTGGCCGACCGCGGCACCTGGCTGAGCTTCAAGAACCGCGGCGACCTGGCGGTGCTGGTCGAGGGCGACAAGCGGCTGTTCAACCAATACGGCGTGATGCTGGTGAACCCCGCCAGGCATGCACACGTCAAGCAGGCCCTGGGGCAGCAGTTCGTCGACTGGGTGGTCTCGCCGGCCGGGCAGGCGGCCATCGCGGCCTACAAGATCGGCGGCGAGCAGCTGTTCTTTCCGAACGCCGCCAAGTGAGCGACTGACCGCCTGGCGCCTGGAATGCGGCGCAGGCCGGTGGCCACGATCGTGACGCCGGCCAAGCGCGGGCCCCCGCCGCTCCAGCCTGGAACACCCTCCACCCTGGCCTGCGCTTGCCTAGGGTTAGCCCCGGGTTTCGTCCTGCGGGGCCTATGCAGATGATTGCATAGCCCTCGGAAGGCGCCTTCAGCGTCGTGTCCGGGTATTCCTGTCGTCAATGCTGCCCAGTGGAGAACCACACCATGCAGAAAAGCTTGCACATCAACCCGGACAAGTGCACCGGGTGCCTGCAATGCGAGATGGCCTGTTCGTACGAGAACTACGCCACCTTTGCCCCGGCCAAGTCGCGCATCAAGGTGTTCGACTTCCACCACACCGGGCGCAAGGTGCCCTACACCTGCACGCAGTGCGACGAAGCCTGGTGCCTGCACGCCTGCCCGGTCGAGGCCATCACGGTCGACAAGGCCACCGGCGCCAAGGTGGTCAACGAGACCACCTGCGTGGGCTGCAAGGTCTGCACCATCAGCTGCCCGTTCGGCACCATCAACTACGTGCAGGAAACCGGCAAGGTGCAGAAGTGCGACCTGTGCGGCGGCGATCCGGCCTGCGCCACGGCCTGCCCGACCGGCGCGATCACGTTCGTCGATGCCAACTGGACCGGCCTGAACAAGATGGCTGCGTGGGCTGACAAGCTCGGCAACCAAACCGCTGCCTGAGAAGGAGAAGACTCATGTCCTGGGCTGGAAAAATCCTCCGCGTCAACCTCACCGCCGGCACCGTCACCTCGGAGCCGCTGAACATGGCGTGGGCCAAGCAGTACCTCGGCTCGCGCGGCCTGGCCTCCAAGTACCTGGTCGAAGAGATCGACCCCAAGGTCGATCCGCTGTCCGAGGCCAACAAGATCATCTGGGCCACCGGCCCGCTCACCGGCACCATGGCCTCCACCGGCGGCCGCTACACGGTGGTCACCAAGGGCCCGCTCACCGGCGCCATCGCCTGCTCCAACTCGGGCGGCTACTGGGGCGCCGAGCTCAAGATGGCCGGCTGGGACATGGTCATCTTCGAGGGCAAGTCGGCCAAGCCGGTGTACCTGTACATCAACGACGACACGGCCGAGCTGCGTGACGCCTCGGCCCTGTGGGGCCAGAGCGTCTGGAAGACCGAAGAGACGCTGAAGAAGCAGCACCAGGATCCGCTGCTGCGCATCAGCTCGATCGGCCTGGCCGGCGAGAACCAGGTGCTGTTCGCCGCCGTCGTCAACGACCTGCACCGCGCGGCCGGCCGCTCGGGCGTGGGCGCGGTGATGGGCAGCAAGAACCTCAAGGCCATCGCGGTGCGCGGCACCAAGGGCGTGGGCAACATCGCCAACCCCAAGGCCTTCATGGAGGCCGTCAAGGCCAGCAAGAAGGTGCTGGCCGACAACGCCGTCACCGGCCAGGGCCTGCCCACCTACGGCACCCAGGTGCTGATGAACGTGATCAACGAGGTCGGTGCGCTGCCCACGCGCAACTTCCGCGACATCCAGTTCGAAGGCGCCAAGGACATCTCGGCCGAAGCCATGGCCACGCCGCGCGCCACCGACGGCAAGAAGCACCTGGTCACCAACCAGGCCTGCTTCGGCTGCACCATCGCCTGCGGCCGCATCAGCAAGATCGACCAGACCCACTTCTCGGTGCAGAACAAGCCCGAGTACTGGGGCGCCTCGGGCGGCCTCGAGTACGAAGCGGCCTGGGCGCTGGGCGCGGCCAACGGGGTCAACGACCTCGAGGCCCTGCAGTACGCCAACGTGCTGTGCAACGAGCAGGGCATGGACCCGATCTCGTTCGGCGCCACCGTCGCCGCGGTGATGGAGCTGTATGAACTAGGCATCCTCACCAAGGAGCAGGTCGGCATCGAGGCGCCGTTCGGCTCGGCCAAGGCGCTGTGCGAGCTGGCCGAGATGACCGCCAAGGGCATCGGCTTCGGCAAGGAGATCGGCCAGGGCTCCAAGCGCCTGTGCACCAAGTACGGCAAGCCCGAGCTGTCGATGAGCGTCAAGGGCCAGGAGTTCCCGGCCTACGACGGCCGTGGCATCCAGGGCATGGGCCTGACCTACGCCACCAGCAACCGTGGTGCCTGCCACCTGCGCAGCTACACGGTGGCCTCCGAGGTGATGGGCATCCCGGTCAAGACCGATCCGCTGGTGGCTGATGGCAAGCCCGAGCTGGTGATGGCCTTCCAGGACGCCACCGCCACCTTCGACTCGGCCGGCGTGTGCGTGTTCACCACCTTTGCCTGGAGCCTGCCCGACCTGCAGCCCCAGGTGGCGGCTGCCTGCGGCGACGAGTTCACGCTCGAGAACCTGGCGCTGATCGGCGAGCGGGTCTGGAACATGGAGCGCGACTTCAACAACCGCGCCGGCTTCACCGCCGCCGACGACACGCTGCCCAAGCGCCTGCTCGAAGAGCCGGCCAAGACTGGCCCGGCCAAGGGCCTGGTCAGCAAGCTGCCGGAGATGCTGCCCAAGTACTACGCCGCTCGCGGCTGGAACCCGGACGGCACGCTCACCGCCGACAAGCGCGCGAAGCTGGGGCTGTGACACCCGCCGAAGGGCCCTCGCCGCAGGCGTGACGGCCCATCGGCACGACACTTGCAAGCCAAGGCGGTTCTCGAACCGCCTTGTTCGTTTTCAGGCACTGCCGCGGTGTGCCGCCTTGGCGGTCGCCTCCGACAACACCCGTTCCCCACGAAGGTTGCACCATGAAGCACGTGATCCTCGGCGCCGGCCCGGCCGGCATCATCGCCGCCGAAACCCTGCGCAAGCACGCCCCGAACGACCAGATCCTGGTGATCGGCGACGAGCCCGAGGCGCCCTACTCGCGCATGGCCATCCCCTACCTGCTGATCGGCAAGGTGGACGAGAGTGGCACCCACCTGCGGCATGAGGTCGATCACTTCGGCCGTCAGCACATCACGCTGATGCGTGCGCGTGCGCTGGGCGTGGACATCGAGCGCCGCGTGGTGACGCTGCACGATGGCAGCGAGGAGGCCTTCGACCGCCTGCTCATCGCCACCGGCTCGTCGCCGGCCGCTCCGCCCATCCCCGGCCTGCAGGGCCCGGGCGTGCACACCTGCTGGACGCTGGCCGACGCCCGCGCCATCGAGGCCCTGGCCAAGCCGGGTGCGCGCGTGCTGCAGATGGGCGCCGGCTTCATCGGCTGCATCATCATGGAAGCCCTGGCCATGCGCGGCGTGAAGCTCAGCGTGGTCGAGATGGGCGACCGCATGGTGCCGCGCATGATGGGCCCCACCGCCGGCGGGATGATCAAGGCTTGGTGCGAGGCCAAGGGCGTGCAGGTGCACACCGGCGCCCGGGTCGAGGCCATCGAGCGCGCCGGCGCCGCGCCAGCGCCGGCCCCCGCTGCCGAGCCCGGCCTGCTGGGCAAGATCGCCCAGGCCGTCGGGCTCGCCCCGGCACCGGCCGCCCCGGCACCCGCCCCGAGCGCCGGCAGCTCGGCGCCGATGACGGTGCGCCTGTCCACCGGCGAGCGGCTGGAGGCCGATCTGGTGATCAGCGCCACCGGCGTCAGGCCCAACATCGGCTTCCTCGAGAACTCGGGCATCCGCTGCCTGGTGGGCGTGCTCACCGACGAGCACCTGCAGACCAATGTGCCGGGCATCTATGCCGCGGGCGATTGCGCCGAGGCCTTCGACAAGGTCAGCGGCCAGACCATCGTCAGCGCCATCCAGCCCAATGCCGCCGAGCAGGCCCGCGTGGCCGCGCTGAACATGATCGGCCAGCGCGCCGAGCTCAAGGGCGTCACCCAGATCAACGTGCTCGACACGCTGGGGCTCATCTCGGCCAGCTTCGGCAACTGGCAGGGCGTGCCGGGCGGCGAGCATGTCGAGCTCACCGACACCGCCGCCAGCCGCCACCTGAGCCTGCAGTTCTCGGGCGACCGGCTGGTGGGCTGCAACTCGGTCGGCTGGACGCAGCATGTGGGCGCGATGCGCGGCCTGGTCGAGGGCGAGGTCAGGCTCACGGCCGAATGGAAGCAGGCGCTGCTGGCCGACCCCACGCAGCTGATGGCCGCCTACCTGGCTTGCGCGCAGGGCGCCGACCGACAGGGCCACCTGCGCGCCCGCATGGCTTGACCCTTTTGCCCAGCGCGGGCGGCCGCCGTGGCATGCTCGCCGGCTTCCAGGCGTTCCGGCGGCCCGCAGGCCGCCGGCTCCACCGATGACGATCCAGATCACCTTCAAGCTCTACGCCAGCCTCACGCAGTACTTGCCGCCCGAGGCCCAGCGCAGCAACCAGATGGCGATGGCCGTGTCGCCCACCGCCACCATCGCCGAGATCGTCGAGCCCTTCGGCATGCCGCCCAAGCTGGTGCACCTGGTGCTGGTCAACGGCGTCTTCATCCCGCCCGAGCAGCGATCCACCAAGACCCTGGTCGACGGCGACGTCCTCGCCATCTGGCCCCCGATCGCGGGTGGGTGAGCCCGGACACGAATCAGTGCCTGCGCACTGATTCGTGCCGGGCGAACCGGCCGAGCTCTGCGAGGCCGTGGGGAGAGGTGTCGAGTCCGCCAGGCCCCGTGCCGGGCGAACCCCGGCGCGACCACGCAAGGCCCTGAGGACGGCCCGACCGTTCTCCGGTGCCCACTGGCTCGAGGCGCATAATTCCACCCCAGTGCCCCGACCCCAGCACATGCTCGGACCCCTGCGGCAGTTGGCGCCTCCGACCTGGATGCGTGCTTGCACGAGGCACCCTCGCCACCTGCCGATCGACCATGGGATCTCCCTCTTCACGCCAGCGCGGCGTCTACCGGGTCGTCGCTGCCTATGCGGTGTTCGCCGCGCTGTGGATCCTGTTGTCCGACCATTTGCTGGGCTGGCTGGTGCAGGATCCGGCACGGCTGGTGCGCTATGCGATGTACAAGGGCTGGGCCTTCGTCGCCGTGACCAGCGTGCTGCTGTATGTCCTCGTCCAGCGGCAGAGCCGGCACCAGCAACGGATCCACCAGCACGAGATCGATTCGGTGCTCGAGACCCATCGCGCCTACGAACTGCTGGCGGCGGTGGCCGAGCACTCCGAGGACCTGATCTTCGCGCTCTACACCGGGCATCGCTACCGGCTGGTCAACAAGGCGGCCTGCGAGCTCGTCGGCTTGCCGGCGCACGAGATCCTGGACCATGGCCCGCGCGACCTGTTTCCGCCGGAGGTGGCCGACAAGTTCATCACCCTCGGCGAGCAGGTGCTGGCCGATGGCGTGCCGAGGCGCCTCGAGCAGGTGTTCCCGGGCCCGTCGGGGCCACGCACCTTCATGGCCATCATCGGCGCCTTGCGGGGGCCGGACCACGAGTTGATCGGCACCTTCGGCGTGGCGCGCGACATGACCGAACGCCAGCGGGCCGAGCAGGCCCTGCGAGCCAGCGAGGCCACCTACCACACGCTGGTGGACAACCTGCACAACGGGCTGGCGCACTGCCGCATGATCTTCGACGGCGACCGACCGGTGGACTACGAGATCCTGCGCGTCAACCCGGCCCACCGCACCGTGACCGGCCTCGACGACGTGGTGGGCAGGCGCATGAGCCAGGTCCTGCCCGGTTATTGCGAAGACAACCCCGAGTCGCTCGAGACCTTCGCCCGCGTGGCCCGCACCGGCGAGCCGATGCGCTGGGAGCACTTCCTGGTCGCTCAGCAACGCTGGTATTCGTTCTCGATCTTCAGCCCGGCACCGGGCGAGTTCGTGCTGGTCAGCGACAACATCACCGAACGCAAGCGTGCCGAGGCGGCGCTGGCCGACAGCGAAGCGCGATTTCGGCGCCTGTTCGAGCACGCGCCGATCGCCTTGGCCACCAGCCACCGTGATGGCCACATCGGCGAGGTCAATCGCGAATTCATGGCAATGCTCGGCTACGACCGGGCCGAGATCGCCACGATCGACCAGTGGCGGCAGCGCGTGCTGCCCGACGAGGCCGCCCGGCAATCTCATGTGCTGGCCTGGCAGCGGCAGTGGGCCGAGCCAGCTGGTACCGCGTCGGAGCCGGTGGAACAAGTGTGGGTGTGCAAGAACGGCACCCGGCGCACCGTGTTGCTGAGCCGGCTGAACCTCGGCGAGGACATGTTGGTGTCGGGCGTGGACATCACCGCCCGCAAGGCTGCCGAAGAGGAACTGCGGTTGCGGGTGGAAGAACTGGAGCGCTTCAACCAGGCCAGCGTGGGCAGAGAGCTCGACATGATCGAGATGAAGCGCACCGTCAACGCCCTGTCCGCCGAGCTTGGGCGCGCGCCACCCCATGCGCTGGAGTTCCTGCCGACCGACCGCCGGGGGGTGCCTCGATGAGGCGCTGGCGCCTGGGTCTGGCCTACGCCCTGGCCCTCGCGGTGCCGGCGCTCGCGGCGCTGCTGCGCCTGACCCTGCCCGACGATCCCGCGCAGCGCCCCCTGCTGATCCTGTTCGTGCCGGGCCTGTTCGCGGTGGCCTGGCTGGGCGGCATCGGGCCCGGGCTGCTGTGCACCGCCCTGACCACCGCGCTGGGCGTGGCCCTGCTCGACCACGGCTGGATGCCAGGCGCCGGGCACGCCAGCCGCCAGTTCGCCTGGGGCCTGGTGCTGCTGGCCACCAGTGGCGTCCTGGCCAGCCTGCTGGCCGAGGCGATGCAGCGGGGTCGGCGGCGTGATGCCCAACGCGCCCAGGCCGACATCGCGGCGCGCGACGAGCGGGCGGCCGGGGAGGCGCGCTTTCGCGCCATGTTCGAGCACCTGCCCGATGCCATCGTGTTCGCCGACACGGACGGCACGATCCGCCAGGTGAACCCGGCGTTCGAGCGCCTGTTCGGCTATCCGGCGGCCGAGGTGGCTGGCCAGCCGTTGTCGCGGCTGCGAGTCCCCGAAGGCCATCCGCAGGACGACGCCGATGACGTGATGACGGCCGTGCTGGGAGACGACGGCGACCTGCGCTGCCGCAGGTCGGACGGCACCGAGTTCTGGACCCGGTCGAGCCGCACGCGGGTGATCGGCCCCGATGGGGAGCCGCTGGGCATCATGGAGACGCATCGCGACGTGAGTGCCCAGCGGCGGCACGGCTGGCAAGCCAGGTTGTGGGGCCAGTTGTTCGATCAGGCCCACTTCGGGCTGGCGATCTCCAGCGTGGCCACCGGACGCTTCATTGCGGTCAACCCGGCGTTCGCGCGACAACGCGGCTATCGGCCCGAGGAAATGAGCGGCCTGCCCATCTCGGCCATCTTTCCAGCCGATCAGCTGAGCCGCATTCAGCAGGGCATCGAGGCCCTCGACCGAAACGGCCACGGCTTGTTCGAGGACGAACAGCTGCGCAAGGACGGCAGCCGGTTTCATGCGTTGTCCGACATCACGGTGGTGAATGACCCGCAGGCTCGCCCAACCTTCAGACTGACCTATTCGCTTGATGTCTCCGAGCGCCACGAGGTCGCCCGCCGGCATGCGCAGGAGCAGGCCCAGGCCCTCGAGGCCCGCGACCAGGCCCGGCTGGCGGCGTTGAGCCTGATGGAAGACGCGGTGGTGGCTCGCCGCCGGACCGAGGCCAGCGCGGCGGCGCTACAGGAATCCGAGGCCAAGTACCGCATGCTGGCCGAGAACGGCTCGGACTGGATCTTCTGGCTGGGCACCGATGGCCGTTACCACTATGTGTCGCCGGCCTGCCTGGCGGTGAGCGGGCACCCGGCAGAGGACTTCATCGCCGATGCCGGCCTGATGGCGCGCCTGATCCACCCGTTGGACCGGCCAGCCTTCGAACAGCATGCGGCCGATCTGCTGCACGACGACGACACCGAACTCGAGCTGCGCCTGGTGCATCCCGACGGCAGCACGCGCTGGATCGTGCACCATTGCAAACCGGTGTTCGACGACCAGGGCACCTGGCTCGGCCGGCGCGGGGTGAACATCGACATCACCGCGCGCAAGCGGGCCGAGCAGCAGCTGCGCCAGGTGTCGCAAGCGGTCGAGCAGAGCCCCGATTGCATCGTCATCACCGACACCTCGGGCACCATCGAATACGTCAACGAGGCCTTCGTCGAGCAGACCGGGTTCAGCCGGCAGGAAGTGCTCGGGAGCAATCCCCGCATGCTTCAATCGGGCCGCACGCCGCGCGAGGTCTACGACTCGCTGTGGCAGGCCCTGACCCAGGGGCAGGCCTGGAAGGGCGAGTTCCTCAACCGCCGCAAGGACGGCAGCGAGTACACCGAGTTCGCCATCATCGGCCCGCTGCGCGATGCCGACGGGCAGGTGACGCATTACGTGGCGGTCAAGGAAGACGTCACCGACAAGCAGCGCATGGGCGCCGAGCTCGATGCCTACCGCCATCACCTGGAAGAACTGGTGGTCGAGCGCACCGCCGAGCTGCAGCAGGCACGGGCCGCCGCGGAGGCGGCCAACCAGGCCAAGACCGCATTCCTGGCCAACATGAGCCACGAGATCCGCACGCCGATGAACGCCATCATCGGGCTGACGCACCTGGTGCGCCGCGACGCCACCACGCCCACGCAGGCCGAGCGCCTGGCCAAGGTGGACGCGGCCGCGCGGCACCTGCTGGGCGTCATCAACGACGTGCTCGACATCTCCAAGATCGAAGCCGGCCACATGACCCTGGAGGCGCACGACTTCGCCCTCGATGCGGTGCTGGACCATGTGGCCCAGCTGATCGACGAGCCGGCCCGGTCCAAGGGCCTGCAGGTGTGCGTGCAGCGCGACCATGTGCCCTGCTGGCTGCGTGGCGACGAGACCCGGTTGCGCCAGGCGCTGCTCAACTACGCCGGCAACGCGGTCAAGTTCACGGCCCGCGGCAGCATCACCCTGTCGTCCCACATCGAGGAGGTTCGCGGCGATCAGCTGCTGCTGCGTCTGGAGGTGCGCGACACCGGCATGGGCATCGAGCCCGACGCGCTGGGGCGGCTGTTCCGCTCGTTCGAGCAGGCCGACAACTCGATCACCCGCCGCTTCGGCGGCAGTGGCCTGGGCCTGGTGATCACCCGGCGCATCGCCCAGCTGATGGGCGGGGCGGCCGGCGCCGACAGCACCCCCGGGCAGGGCAGCACCTTCTGGTTCACCGCCTGGGTGAACCGCGGCACCGTCGGATCGCCCGCCGCACCGCCGGCCGGCATGAGCGAAGCCGAGTTGCGCCACCGGCATCGCGGTGCAAAGGTGCTGCTGGCCGAGGACAACCCGATCAACCGTGAGGTGGCCATCGAACTGCTGGCCGGCGCCGGGCTGCAGGTCGAGGTGGCCGAGAATGGCCGCCAGGCGATCGAACGGGTGCTGGAAGGCGGCCATGCGCTGGTGCTGATGGACATGCAGATGCCCGAGATGGATGGCCTGGAGGCCACCCGTGCGATCCGCGCGCTGCCGCCCGAGCGGCAACTGCCGATCCTGGGCATGACGGCCAATGCCTTCGACGTGGACCGGGCCGCCTGCCTGGCCGCCGGCATGGACGACTTCGTCTCCAAGCCGGTGGATCCGCCGGTGCTGTTCGCCCTGCTGAACAAGTGGCTGCCGGTGCGAGCGGGCGCCGACATCGGGCTCGCCCCGCCCGGCCCCGCCTCGGCGCCGCCAGCGCCCACGGGTGCCGAGATCGTCGAGCGCCTGAGGGCCGATCCGGGCATCGACGTGCGACAGGGGCTGTCGGTGCTGCGCGGCCGTGCCGACCGCTACGTGGCCCTGCTGCGCGAGCTGGTGCGCGGCCACCTGGGCGACATGCCCCGCCTGGGCGCGGCGCTGGAGGCCGGCGATGGCGAGGCCGCCCGCGCCATCACCCACAGCCTCAAGGGCGTGGCCGGCACGCTGGGGGTGACCACCGTGGCCGAGCTGGCCCGCGCCATGGACCAGGCGTTGCGCTCGCAGAACTGGCATCGGCAGGCGCTGCAGCCCTCGATGGATGCGGTGGTGCAGGAGCTGACGCGGCTGGGCCAGGTGGTGGCGCTCGAGGCGCCGGAGGCGCGGCCATGATCGGCAGCCCACCCGCGGCGCACTTCACCCGCGACCACAGCTGCACCGAACCCGACTGGCTGCGCTGCCTGCCCGGGGCGGTGGGGCCGAACCCGCTGCAGCTCGGGCCACCCGGCACGGCCACGGTGGACATCGGCCCGGGTCGATTGCACCTGGCCTGGCAGGTGCTGCCGCCGCGCCGCATCGCGCTGGCGCAGTTCCCGCGGCTGCTGGTCGACTACCGCTTCGACGGGCTGGACGACGCCGAGCGCGCGTCGTTCATGCGTTACTTCGACCTGTACATCCAGCGCGGGGGAGGTTGAGGCCTCACCGGGCCGATCCGGTGGCCGATCCGGTGGCCGATCCGGTGGCCGCTCGGCTGGCGCGCCTGAGGGTGGCGTCGGGTCAGCCGTGGGGCAGCCCCGCCTCCGGCCACCCCAGCAGCTCGGCCAGCCGCGTCACCACCCAGCCGGCCTCGGCCTCGCTGAAACCCGACTCGGGCGTGGCCAGCCCCGCGCGCGTGCGATCGAGGATCTCGTCGCTGCCGATGCCCTGGTCGTGGTGCAGCGCCTGGCTGCGCTCGACCAGCATCTGCGCCATGTCCTCGCACAGCTCATAACGCGCACGATGCTCACGCAGCGGCAGCGCGAGGCGGCCGCGGGCGTCGCGGTGCAGCGCCTCGAACGAGGGCGGGATCGGGATCTGGTAGTCGTCGCTCATCGCCCGCGGCACCGCGTCACAGCACCGCCTCGATCAGGAACGGGCCGGCCCGGCGGCAGGCGGCGGCGAACAGGTCGTTGAACTGCTCGGCGGTGGCCGCCCGCGCGCCTTCCACGCCCATGCCACGGGCCAGCGCCACCCAATCCAGCGCCGGATCCTCGAGGTCGAACAGGCGCCGTGCATTGACGCCCGGCGCGCCGGCGCCCACTGCCTGCAGCTCGCCATGCAGGATGGCGTAGCGGCGGTTGCTGAAGATCACCGTCACCACGTCCAGCCGCTCGCGGGCCTGCGTCCACAGCGCCTGCACCGTGTACATCGCGCTGCCGTCGGCCTGCAGCGTGACCACCTTGCGGCCCGGCGCGCCGATGGCCGCCCCGGTGGCGCTGGGCAGGCCCTGGCCGATGGCGCCGCCGGTGATCTGCAGGTAGTCGTGCGGCGCGGCATGCCAGCTCATCGGAAAGAACTCGCGCCCCGAGCTGACCATCTCGTCCACCACCACCGCCTGCTCGGGCAGCAGCGCCACCACCGCCTGGGCCACCGCGGCGGCGGTGAGCGGCCCTGCGGGCAGCGGCAGCTCGCGCCGCTGGGCGACGAAGGCCTCGGGTGCCGGGCCTTGCGGCGCGGCCCCCACCGCCTGGGCCAGCTCGCGCAACGTGGCCAGCAGGTCGTCGCCCGGTGCGGCCGCGGTGATCACCTCGCACGCTGGCGGCAGCATGCTGCTGGGCTTGCCTGGGTAGGCGAAGAAGCCCACCGGGGCCTTCGAGCCGACCAGGATCATGCGCCGCGTGCCGGACAGGAACTGCAGCGCCTTGTCGACGACATAGGGCACCCGGTCGATCATCACCCGGCCCAGGCCGCGCTGCACCCGCGCATTGGCCTGCTGCGTGAGCAGCCGCACCCCGGTGGCCGCGGCGATGCGCGCTGCGAGGGCCAATCCTTCCTCGCGAAGGGCGCGGCCGGCGATGAACAGGCAGGTGCTGTCGCCGGGCGTGGCCTGGCGCAGCGCGCCGATGGCCCGGGCCAACGCCTCGGGATCGGGGGCGCCCGGCTGCGGCCGGGGGCCGGGCGCCGGCACCGGGGCCGAGGTGGCCCCCCAGGCATGATCGGCCGGCAGCACCAGCGTGGCGATGCGGCCCGGTGGCGTGCAGGCCTCGCGCACCGCCTGCGCCGCGGCCTCGCCGAGCTGGTCGGCGCTGGCGCTTCGGCCCACCCAGTGCGACATCGGCCGCGCCAGGCTGTCGATGTCGGCGGTGAGCGGGGCGTCGAAGGGCAGGTGGTGCACCGCGTGGTCGCCGACGATGTTGACCATCGGCGTGAAGGCGCGCCGCGCGTTGTGCAGGTTGGCCAGCGCGTTGGCCAGGCCCGGACCGGTGTGCAGCAGCGTGCAGGCCGGCCGGTCGGCCATGCGGGCGTAGCCGTCGGCCGCGCCGCTGACCACGCCCTCGGCCAGCCCCAGCACGCAGCGCATGCGCGGCTGGCGGTCGAGCGCGGCGACGAAGTGCATCTCGCTGGTGCCGGGATTGGCAAAGCAGGTGTCCACGCCCTCGGCCAGCAGCGTGTCGCACAACAGGTCGGCACCGGTGCGCGACGGGGCGGGGCCGGCAGGGCCGGAAGGAGCGGGTCGGGTCATGGGCAGGCGATCGAGGGGTTGGCTCGGTGGAAGTCGTCGGGCGGGAGGTCCGGGCCAGCGTGGCTTGCCCAGGCCCAGATGCGCGGCGCTGCGCGCCCATTGGACCGCAATCGCGGTGCGGGCCTTGAAGTTTTCGCCATCCGGCGTATGTTGCCTGGTGAGAGGTGCTCCGATGCTCAATGCCACCCGGCCGGCCGCCGTCGCCGGCCGCTTCTACCCCGGCGATGCGCCCACGCTGGCGCGCATGGTCGGCGCCCAACTGCAGCAGGCCCGCGCGGCGCTGGAGGCGGTCGCGCCGCGGCCCACCGAGGATCACCTGACCGGCGGCGCGGGTGCCGCCGAAGCCGCCCCTCGACCCTGCCCGAAGATGCTGCTGGTGCCGCACGCCGGCTTCATCTACTCAGGCCCCACCGCCGCGGCGGCCTACACGCTGCTGGCGCCCTGGCGCGAGCGCATCCGCCGCGTGGTGCTGCTGGGCCCTGGCCATCGCGTGGCCGTCAACGGGCTGGCGGCACCGATGACCGCTGCCTTCGAGACGCCGCTGGGCCGGGTGGCCATCGACCGCGATGCGCTGGCCGAGCTGATGCCCATGCCCTTCGTCGGCCTGTCGGAGACGGCACACGAGCACGAGCACTCGCTGGAGGTGCAGCTGCCCTTCCTGCAGGCGGTGCTGGCACCGGGCTTCACCCTGCTGCCGCTGGTGGTGGGCCGCGCCAGCGAGGCAGAGGTGGCACAGGTCATCGACACGCTGTGGGGCGGCGACGAGACGCTGGTGCTGATCAGCTCCGACCTGTCGCACTACCACCCCTATGACGAGGCGCAGGCCATCGACCGCGAGACCATCGACCGCGTGCTGGGCCTGGATGGCCGCATCGGCCACGAGCAGGCCTGCGGCGCCACGCCGCTGCGCGGCGCCCTCAAGGTGGCGCGAGCCCGCGGCCTGCAGGCGCGGCTGCTGGACCTGCGCAACTCGGGCGACACCGCCGGCGACCGTTCACGCGTGGTGGGCTATGCCGCGGTGGCCTTCGAGGCCGGCGGCAGCGCTGGCGCCGACCGCCGCGCCGGCTCCACAGGGGCGACGCTGCGTACGCCCGGGCCCGACATGCCTGGACCCGGCACGCCCGGATCCGTCGCGCAGGCGGCCGCTGGCGTCGCCGCTGCGCGCGACGCCCTGCTGGGCGCCACGCTGCTGGCGCGGGCGCACAACGCCATCGCCCGCGTGCTGGGCCAGCGCGAGGTGGCCGAGCCGGCGCCCACGCCCGAGCTGCAGCAGGCGTTGCGCGCCGAGGGCGCCACCTTCGTCACCCTCAACCGCGACCACCACCTGCGCGGCTGCATCGGCACGCTCAAGGCGCACCGGCCGCTGGACACCGACGTGCAGCACAACGCGATGGCCGCGGCCTTCCGCGATCCGCGCTTCGCGCCGCTGTCGGTGGCCGAATGGCCGGGGCTGGCGGTGGAGGTCTCGCTGCTCGATGCGCCGCAGCCCCTGCCGGCCTTCGCCACCGAGGCCGAGGCCCTGTCCGCGCTGGTGCCGGGCGAGGACGGCGTGATCCTGCAATGGGGCAGCCACCGCGCCACCTTCCTGCCGCAGGTCTGGGAGCAGCTGCCCGAGCCGCGCGAGTTCATGGCCGCGCTCAAGCGCAAGGCCGGCCTGCCGATGGACTTCTGGGCGCCGGACGTGCAGTTGCAGCGTTATCGCGTGCGCAAGTACAAGGCGCCGCCGATCGGGCGATGAGCATGCCGAACCCGACCTCGACGCCGCTCGTCGAATCCGGCTCGCCCACCGAGACGCAACACCCGGCGCGCTGGTGGCATGCGTTGCCCGACGGCCGCCTTCAGTGCGACCTGTGCCCGCGCGACTGCCGGCTGCACGAGGGCCAGCGCGGGCTGTGCTTCGTGCGCCAGCGCACCGGCGATGCGATGGTGCTCACCACCTGGGGGCGCAGCTCGGGATTTGCCGTCGACCCCATCGAGAAGAAGCCGCTGAACCACTTCCTGCCCGGCAGCCGGGTCTTCTCGTTCGGCACCGCGGGCTGCAACCTGGCCTGCAAGTTCTGCCAGAACTGGGACATCTCGAAGAGCCGCGAGATGGACCGCCTGATGGACGCCGCCACGCCCGAACGCATCGCCCAGGCCGCCCGCGCCACGCACTGCGCCAGCGTGGCCTTCACCTACAACGACCCGGTGGTCTTCGCCGAATATGCGATGGACGCCGCCGACGCCTGCCGTGCGCTGGGCGTGCAGACGGTGGCGGTGACGGCCGGCTACATGCACGCCGAGCCGCGGCGCGAGTTCTATTCGAAGATGGACGCGGCCAACGTCGATCTGAAAGCCTTCACCGAAGACTTCTACTTCCAGCACACCGGCGCGCACCTGGCGCCGGTGCTAGAGACCCTGCAGTACATCCGCCACGAGACCGACTGCTGGCTCGAGCTGACCACGCTGCTGATCCCCGGCCACAACGACGGCAGCGCCGAGCTGGAGTCGCTCACGCGCTGGGTGGCCGAGTCGCTCGGCCCCGAGGTGCCGCTGCACTTCACCGCCTTCCACCCGGACTACAAGTTCACCGAAGTGCCCCGCACCCCGCCGGCCACGCTGCAGCGCGCCTGCGCCATCGCCCGCGCCAACGGCCTGCGTCATGTGTACGCCGGCAACGTGCACGACCGCGTCGGCGGCACCACCCTGTGCACCGGTTGCGGCGCTGCAGTGATCGTGCGCGACTGGCATACGCTGCTGCACTACGCGCTCGACACCACCGGCCACTGCCAGCACTGCGGCACGCCGATGGCCGGCCGCTTCGGCGGGCCGGTGCCCCAGCTGGGCGTGCCGACGAGGCCGATGCGCGTGGCCATGCGCTGAACCCGACCCGCGGCGTGCGGGCCCCGTGCGCCCTGAGGGTCGCGGGGTGGCGCGGCGCCTGCGGCAGGCCGGCGAGTCGTCAGGGCCTACACTGCGGCGCTTCTTCAACAGCCCGCACGCAGCGGTCGCCCACGCCCACGATGCACTGCGACACTCCAGCGGCTGCGAGGGTCGGCCACGCGCTCGACGCCTCCGCCAGCGACGCGCAAGGCTGCGCCGCGCCCCTGCACACCTGATGCCCGGCCGACAGCTCTTCTCCGGCACCGCGTTCGCGCTGGCCGCCGGATCGATGTGGGGGCTGGTGTTCATCGGCCCGTTGCTGCTGCCGCAGTACCCGGCGGCGCTGCAGAGTTTCGGCCGCTATGTCGCGTTCGGGCTGATCGCGTTGCCGCTGGCCTGGGCCGACCGGCGCCGGCTGCGCCAGTTCACCCGTGTCGACTGGATCGAGGCCGCCAAACTGGGCCTGATCGGAAACATCGTGTATTACTTGTTTCTGGCCAGTGCCATCCAGCGCGCCGGCGGGCCGCTGCCCACCATGCTGATCGGCACCCTGCCGGTGGTGATCGCGATCACCTCCAACCTGCGCGACGCCAAGCGCGATGGGCGCCTGCCCTGGGCGCGGCTGGCGCTGCCGCTGGCCCTGATCGCCGCCGGCATCGCCTGCGTCAACCACGCCGAGTGGCAGCGGCTGCAATCCGACCCCCGCGCCGATGTGGGGCGCTATGCGCTGGGCGCGGCGCTGACGCTGGGGGCCGTGGCGGCCTGGACCTGGTACCCCATCCGCAATGCCGACTGGCTGCGCGCCCATCCGGACCGCAGCCCCCGCGCCTGGGCCACGGCGCAGGGCGTGGCCACGCTGCCGATGGCGCTGGCGGGCTATCTGGTCTGGTGGGGCGGGTCGGCCATGGGCGCATGGGCGGCCGAGGGTGGGGCGTTTCCAATGCCGCTGGGGCCGCAGCCCTGGCGCTTCCTGGGCCTGATGTTCGCGATCGGCCTGTTCGCCTCGTGGCTGGGCACGCTGTGCTGGAACGAGGCCAGCCAGCGCCTGCCCACCACGCTGGTGGGCCAGTTGATCGTGTTCGAGACGCTGTCGGCCCTGGCCTATGCCTTCGTGCTGCGCGGGCAATGGCCCGAGCCGTATTCGATGCTGGGCATCGCCTTGCTGATCGGCGGCGTGGCGACCGCGCTTCGCGTCCGGCCCGAGCCGTTGGCGGCCGACGCCCATCCGTCGTGACACGCTCGGATGGGTCGTCTGCAGGAGTCGCCGGACGTACAGGGGCTGCATCTCGGGCATGCAGAATCTGCGCTCTCGATTTCCGCCCCCCATGTCTTCCTCGATCACCGAACTGCTGGCGCGCTCGCATCAAGGCCAATCAGAGGCCCTGCAGGAGTTGTTCGCCAAGCTGTACCCCGAGATCAAGCGGGTGGCGCGGTCACGCCTGGCCCATGCCGGCGGAGTGGCCGGCCTGAACACCACCGCGCTGGTGCATGAGGGCTTCCTGCGCATGGCCGAACAGGAGGGGTTGCGCGGCAGCTCGCGCGGCCAGTTCTTCGCCTATGTGGGCCAGGTGCTGCGCTCGGTGGTGATCGACCACCTGCGCGCCGAGGGCCGCGACAAGCGCGGCGGCGACCAGGTGATGGTCACGCTGTCGGCCGCCGACGAGGTGCCGTCGCGGCAGTCGTCGGCAGCGGATCTGCTGTCGATCGACCGCGCGCTGGAGCGCATGCAGACCATCGACCCGCCGTTGTACGAGCTGCTCGAGATGGTGGCCTTTGCAGGCCTGACGATCGCCGAGGTCGCCGACGTTCGCGGCGTCTCCGATCGAACGGTGAACCGCGACCTGATCAAGGCCCGGGCCCTGCTGCAGGCGCTGATGTGAACGCCGCCGGGCCGGCGTTGGTCCCGGCACGGGGCCGGGGCGCCTCGGCGTGGGCGATGCGTCGGCGCCTTCGGCCGGCTGCACGGGCACCAGGCCCTGGCCGGCCCGATGGGCGCAGGCCCTTCCGCGGACAAACCCTGAGGTCGGCGGGCGCGTTCGCCTGTCGTGATCGGCACGAGAAGATCGTCTGTCACTTCAATGATCGATCGAATCCGTTGGCAGCAGCTGTCCAGGCTGCTCGATGACGCCCTGGAGCTGCAAGGTGACGCGCGCGCCGCGTTCGTGTCCGACCTGCGCGTGGTCGATGCCGAACTGGCGGCCCAGCTGGCCCGCATGCTCGACGCCACGCAGCAGCGCGCTGCCGAGGCGGCGCCGGGCCTGCCGGCCTTCGCCCTTCACCTGGGGCAGGCGCTGGGCGCTTCGTCGGTGGAGGGTGAAGAGCGCGACAGCGGGCACGCGCCCCAGGTGGGCCAGCGCCTGGGCGCCTGGGAGCTGCTGGCCAAGATCGGCGAAGGCGGCATGGGCCAGGTGTGGCTGGCCCGCCGCTGCGATGGCCTGTACGAGGCGCGCGCGGCGATCAAGCTGCTGCGCGACGACCTGGCCGCCGCGGGGGGCGGGGGCCCCTTCGGCACCTCGGGGCTGGCCGGCCGTTTCGCGCGCGAGCGCGCGGTGCTGGCGCGGCTGAACCACCCGCTGATCGGACGGCTGCTCGATGCCGGCGTCGCCGGCAACCAGGCCTACCTGGTGCTCGAGTACGTGGACGGCAGCAGCCTGGCCGAGCATGCCCGGGCGCATTGCCCCACGGTGGCCCAGCGGGTGCGGCTGCTGGTGCAGATCGCCGAGGCGGTGGACTACGCCCATGCCCAGCTGATCGTGCACCGCGACCTCAAGCCCTCGAACGTGCTGGTCGACCAGGCGGGGCGCCCCAAGCTGCTCGACTTCGGCATCGCCGGCCTGATCGACGATGGCCAGCCGGTGGACACCGACCTCACGCGCCAGACCGGGCGCGGCCTGACCCTGGCCTATGCGGCGCCCGAGCAGATCCTGGGCTCGCCGATCGGCGTGGCGGCCGATGTGTTCTCGCTGGGGGTGATGCTGTTCGAGCTGCTCAGCGGCGAGCTGCCGTTCGCGCCGCGCCACACGCCGAGGCTGGCCATCGAGCGCGCAGTGCTGCACGACGAGCCGCGGCGGCTGGGCTCGCTGGCGGGCCGTCGCCGGCTCGTTGCAGCGGCGGGGCGGCCCAGCGACGCCGCTGCCGCCGACGGCGGGGACCGCACCGCCACCGCGCACCCGGGGGCCGCGGCCAGCCGACCCGACCCCGCGGCCGGGACGCCGGAGCCGCAGGCGGCCGGGACGCCGGAGCCGCAGGCGGCCGGCCCCGCGCCGCACGATGATCCGGCCAGCCCCGGGCGCCCGACCGACATCGAGCGGGTGCGCGGCGACCTCGAGGCGGTGGTCGACAAGGCCCTGCGCAAGGACCCCACCCAACGCTATGTGAGCGTGCGCGCACTGCTCGACGATCTCAATGCCTGGCTGGGCCACCGCCCGGTGAGCGTGCGGCGGGACGACTGGCGCCGGCGCAGCGGCCTGTGGCTGCGGCGCAATGCGCTGGTGGCCGCCTCGGCGGCGGGCGTGATGGCCAGCCTGGCCGCCGGCCTGGCCGCAGCCACCTGGCAATGGCAGCGCGCCGAGACCGCCGCCTGGCAGGCCAACCAGGTCACCCGCTACCTGACCGATCTGCTGGCCTCGGCCGATCCGGCGCTGCACGGCGGGCAATGGCCCTCGGTGCTGCAGTTGCTCGAGACGAGCCGCAAGACGCTTCCGCAGGCCTTCGCCGACGACCCCGACATCCGCCTGCGCCTGCTTGAGGTGATGGCCGATACGCACCGCCGGCTGAACCGCTTCGACGCCTCGATCCCGATGTACGACGAGGTGGTGGCGCTGGCCGAGAAGCGCTACGGGCCCGACCATCCCAACACGCTGCTGCTGCGCATCGACCGCGGCCGCAGCCTGCAGGTGCAGGGCCTGTTCGACAAGGCCATCGCGGCGCTGGAGCCGCTGCGCGAGCCGGCGCGCCGCGTGCTGGGCGAGCAGTCCGAATCGCGGATGGACCTGATGTACTCGCTCAACGGCTGCTACTCCCGCACCGCACGGTTGGCAGAATCCGAGCAGTTGCTGGCCGAACTGGGCCCGCTGGTCGAGCGCATGTACCCGGCCGGCCACCCGCGGCGGCTGTCGCACCTGAACCATGTGCAGGTGCTGCGCGCCGGCCAGGGCCGGCTGCGCGAGGCGCTGGCGGCGATGCGGCAGACCGAGCCCTACTGGCCGTCGATCCCGCCCGATCATCAGCAGTTGCGGCTGGTCCTGCAGCGCAACACCATCGCCATCCAGATCCGGCTGGGCGACTACGACCGCATCGTGCCGCGCATCGAGGCGCTGCTGGCCGAGGGCGATCGCTTTCTCGGCGCGGGCAACGACTTCACCGCCGGGCTGCGGGTGGAGCTGGCGCGCTACTACACCGAGGTGGGCGATGCCCGCCAGGCCCTGGCCGTGCGCGAGAACATCCTGGCCCGCGCCAGGGCCGCGCGCATCGAGCACCCGGCGGTGCTGCTGCCGGCCCGGGTGTCGGTGCTGCTGGCCCGGGCCCAGGCCCATGCCGCCGACGGCCCGAGCCTGGTGCGCGAGGCACGCACGCTGCTGGAGGAGATGCAGGCCAAGGTCACGAACATCGGCTACGCGCGTGCCAGCGCCTGGATCGACCTGGCCCGCGTCGGCCTGCTGCTCGACGACGCAGCACTGGCCAGCGAGGCGCTGGGCCGGCTGCATGCCGACCCCGGCCTGAAGCTCGACACCGACCTGCTGCTGGCCAGCCGCGTGGCCCAGATGGACGGCGAACTGGCGCGCCTGCGCGGCGACCTGTCCACCAGCCGCGAGCGCCTGGCCGAGCGCATGAAGGTGTTCCTGCGGCCCGGCGACCCCCAGGTGCTCCCGGCCTGGGTGGCCGCGCTGGACCTGGCCTACACCCAGGTGCTGGCCCGAGACCCGCAGGCCGCCCAGGCCCTGGACTTGGCCGCCGCCCGCCGCCCCCCCGGGGCACCCGAAGGCCATCCGCTCGACCTGGTCGAGCGCTACCTGCGGGCGCACCTGGCCGACGGCCCGCAGGCATCGTCCACCCGCCAGGCCCTCGATGCCCTGATGCGCCGGCAAGGACGCCGGGCCGGCCAGCCGCCGGGCCCGGGCCAGGGTTCGCTGGGCGGCGCCTTCATCTGAGCGGCCACCGGCCACGCCCGCGGCCGTGGCCGAAGGTCACGTCTCCCTCGAGGAAGGGATGTGGGCGGGGTTTTCCCCAGGCACATTGCCTGTCGCTCGGCTGGTGCCGACGGCGTCTTTACAGACAAGGGCGGCACGGGCCGTCGTTGCGCTGACCCACCGCGTTGCCGGGCACCCGCCCTCGCAGCCCAGCGACAACGTCACCCGCGCGATCCCCCACAGGAGAGTGACCCATGATCACGATGCCAGACACTGCTCAGGGAATCCGGCCCGACGAGGCCCACACGACACCGGTCACGCCCGCGCAACTGCAAGCGCTCGAACAGCAACTGCATGCGGCCCTGGCCCAGGGCCGCCGTGAGCAGGCCGAATCATGCTGCGAGTGGCTGGTGGCGCACGATGCCCAGCAGCCGCGCCACTGGCGCTGCCTGGCACGGCTGGCTCAGGAGCGGGGCGATGCATCGCTGGCGCTGAAGAGCTGGCACATGGTGCGGCGGCTCGAGCCCGATTCGCTGGAGGCCCTGTTCCAGATCGGCTGCTGCCATGCGCTCAAGGACGAGCCGGCCCAGGCCTACATGGCCTTCGATGCCGTGGCCAAGATGCCGACGGCGGCCTTGGCCCTGCGCCGACGCGCCGCCCGTCTGGCCGAACTGGTCGACCCGATCGACATCTGAATCGACTCCGGGCCTGGCCAGCCCCATCGCAGGACGGCCAACACAAGGCGGTGATGCCGTCAGGGTCATCGCACGAGAACCATTGAACTGTCGCGCCTGGGGGCACACACTCCGCCCCTCGAGCCACAGGCCCCCCAGGAGAGAGAGATGCGTACGCTGTTCAAACAAGTTACCTTGGCGGCCATCGGCTGCACCATCGCGCTCGCCGCGACGGCGGGCCCGGTGCCATCGGGGCTGTCGATCAGCGGCCAGGTGTCGCTGGACGTCGCTAATTCCAGCGGCCCCACCGGTGGCGGCACCCAAAGCGGCTTCTTCAAGCATGTGAGCGGCGGCGCGGCCACCACCGCCTCGTTCAGCGGCAATCCCGGCACGCTGTCGCCCTCGACGCTCAGCGGCGCGCTGACCCAGACCGGCGACGGCTTCGGCAGCCGCCTGGTCATCGGCGGCAGCACCACCACCAACGCCTCGCTGACGAGCGGCGGCCTGTTCGTCGACTACCTGCTCAACCTGTCCAACAGCTCGGCCTTCACCTACACCGTCACGTTCGCCGGCCTGTGGAGCAACACCGTCAGCGCCACAGGCGCCACCGGCCCGGGCGCCTATGCACATGCCGACTGGGTGATGCAGGACGCGGCCTTCAACGAACTGATGGCTACCGACCACATGGTGGACACCTTCAATCCGGGCAACAACTTCAGCTACGACTCGGTCGCGCAGGCCTTCACCGTCATCCTGGCCCCAGGTGCCAGCGCCGCCTTCCACGGCCTGCAGCGCATCATCGGCGGCACCGACGTGACCGGCGGCTACTCGGGCGACCTGGATGCGTTCCTGCAACTGTCGTCGATTTCCGGCGGGCGCACCGGCGGCGGCAGCGTGCCGCTGCCGGCCAGCGTGCCGCTGGTGCTGCTGGGCCTTGCACTGCTGCGGGTGACCTCGCGGCGCGCCCATCCGCACTGAGCGTCCGCCACCGCATCGCCTGGCCCGCCCCGCGCGGGCGGGCCTCCCATGTCCCCTTGCCTGACCATGGCCGTGTGGCCACCGGCCAGGCGTGTCGTCGCCCTGCCCTCCCACGAAAGGACCTCTGATGAACCGAACCCGCCGCATCGCCCTGGCCACCACGCTGCTGGCCTCGGTGGTCAGCCCGGCCGCGCTGGCCTGCCACCCCGATTCCTACATGGGCACGGTCTGCACGGTCGCCTTCACCTTCTGCCCACGGGGCACGCTGGAGGCCGCCGGACAAATCCTGCCCATCCAGACCCACAGCGCCCTCTTCGCTCTGCTCGGCACCACCTACGGCGGCAACGGGCAGACCACGTTTGCCCTGCCGGACCTGCGCAGCCGAGTGGCGGTGGGCGGTGGCATGGGCGCCGGGCCAGGCCTGTCGAGCATCCAACAGGGCCAGGTCAGCGGTTCCGAGACGACCGCCTTGGTCGTGGCCAACCTGCCGCCGCACTCTCACACCGCCCAGCTGCGGGGCACCACCGGCGCCGGCACCACCGATTCGCCAGCCGGCGCGGTTCCGGCCAAGCTGGCCCGCTCCAATATCTACAGTTCCGCCGCTGCCGATGCCGCCATGGGCACCTCTGCAGTGACCGTCGGCATCACCGGCTCGGGCACGCCGATCGCCGTCCGCGACCCCTACCTCGGCCTGCGCTTCTGCGTCGTCACCGAAGGCATCTTCCCCTCCCGGCCCTGACGGTTCCGGCGGCGCCGACGCCGCCGGGGCTGCGCTCCCTTCGCTGGCCCGGCCCCCGGGTCAGGCCAGCGCCTCGTCCAGCACCTCGATCCAGTGCGCCACCCGCGTGGCGGTGCCGCTTTGCAGGTGCTGGATGCAGCCCATGTTGGCCGAGACGATGACCTCGGCGGCCAGCTCGCCCAGGTGCCCCAGCTTGCGGTCGCGCAGCTGCTTGGAGAGCTCCGGCTGCAACACCGAGTAGGTGCCGGCCGAGCCGCAGCACAGGTGGCTCTCGGCCCCGGCGATCGACACCTCGAAGCCCAGCGCGCGCAGCCCCGCCTCCACCCCGCCGCGCAACTGCATGCCGTGCTGCAGCGAGCAGGGCGGATGAAACGCCAGCCGGGTCACGGGCAGCTTCTTCGGCAGGCGCGCCTTCAGGGCCGGCACGAGGTCGGGCAACAGTTCGCTCACATCGCGTGTCAGCTCGACGATGCGCCGGGCCTTGTCGGCATGGTCGGCATCGGCCGCCAGCGCATGGGCATAGTCCTTCACCGTGGCGCCGCAGCCCGAGGCGTTGATGACGATGGCCTCCACCTTGCCGGTCGAGACCATCGGCCACCAGGCATCGATGTTGCGGCGCATGTCGGCCAGGCCGCCCTCCACATCGCCCAGGTGCGTGCGGATCGCACCGCAGCAGCCGGCCTCGTCGGCCACCACGGTCTGGATGCCGGCCGCATCGAGCACGCGCGCGGTGGCGGCATTGATGTTGGGCGCCATCGATGGCTGCACGCAGCCCATCAGCATCAGCACCTTGCGCGCATGCTCGCGCTGCGGCCACAACCTGGCGCGCGGGTGCGGCGGACCGGGCACCTTGTCCTTCAGCGCCGCCGGCACCAGCGGGCGGGCCATCCGCCCCAGCGCCATGGCCGGTGCGAACAGCGGCGAGGTCAGGCCGTTGCGCAGCAGCCAGCGCACGGCGCGCTCGCCGGCCGGCCGCTCGACCTGCTGCTCGACGATCTTGCGGCCGATGTCCACCAGGTGCCCGTACTGCACGCCCGAGGGGCAGGTGCTCTCGCAGTTGCGGCAGGTGAGGCAACGATCGAGGTGCGCCTGCGTGGCACGCGTGGGCGTGGCGCCCTCGAGCACCTGCTTGATCAGGTAGATGCGGCCGCGCGGCCCGTCCAGCTCGTCGCCCAGCAGCTGGTAGGTGGGGCAGGTGGCGGTGCAGAAGCCGCAATGCACGCACTTGCGCAGGATGGCCTCGGCCGCCTGGCCGTCGGGCGTGCCTTGGTAGTGGGGGGCGAGCTGGGTCTGCATCGAGGCGGGCGGGTTCGGGCGGGCGCTGGTGGGTCGGAGACTGATGTGCGGCGGGGGTGCGGTACAGGGGTGCGTGGCTTGCGTGCTTGGCCGGCCTGCGTGGCTTGGGTGCGTGAGGAGCCTATCGGTGCTCAGGTCAGCCGGTAATGCAGGATCCAGTAGTGCTCGAACGCCACCCACTGCGGATCCTGCGCGCGCGGCCCCAGCATCGAGAACGCCTGCTCGGCCGACGGGAAGTTCTTCAGCACCTCGTGCGTGCTGCCGTCGTCCAGCGTGCGCAGCTGGTAGGTGTTGCCGGCTTCGTCGTGCCGCGTGATCGGGGTGCTGCTGGTCTGCACGAAGCTGTTGTCGAGCATCACCACCTGGGCGCCGGGCGCCAGCCGCGCATGCAGCGTGGCCAGCCAGCCGGGCAGGCGCTGCAGCGCCACATGGCTCCACCAGCAGCCGGCAAACGCCGCGTCGAAGGGCGAGGCGGCACAGCGGCCCTCGGCGCCCAGCGGCGCCAGGTCGTCCAGCTCGGCCAGCGAGTAGGCATCGACCGGGCGAAACGTGACCACCGGCGAGCCATCGGCGCGTCGAGGCATGGGCTTGGCCTGCGCCACCGCCATGGTCTCGGGGTTGAGGTCGGTGGCCAGCCACGCGGCGGCCCGCGAGGCGCCGTGCGGCGTCCACCAGCCGGTGCCGCAGGCGATCTCGAGCACATGCCGGCCGGAGAATCGCTCGGCCACCCAGGCCTCCATCGCCCGCAGGTCGGATTGGCGCTCGGGCTTGTGGTACACGCGCTCGTAGTAGGCCGCTCGCTTCACGTAATAGTCGGCCATGCGCTGCTCGACGCCAGCAGCGGCCATCGGGCTGGCACCCGGCGCCGGTGGTGCCGCTGCGGGGGCAAGGCGGGAGGGGTCGCTCAGGCTCATCGTCTCAGGCCTCACTCCTCGGGGTACACCCGGCCCCGGTTGAACAGCCGCTGCGGATCGAAGGCCACCTTCAGTGCGCGCTGGATGCGCGCCTGCGGCGCCGACAGCGGCGCGAACACGCCGGCCGACTTGTCGCCCCGAAACGCCACCGCATGGCCGCCGGCGCGCGCGGCCAGCTCGCGCATCGCGGCCGCCGGCGCGGTGGTGACCACCCAGCGCTGCGCGCCACCCCATTCGATGAGCTGCTCGCCGCTGGTCTTCAGCGGCGGCGCGGTCAGTGGCACCGAGAGCCGCCACAGCGTGGCCCCGGCCTCGACGGCCCTGGCCGCGCCGATGAAGAACTCGTCGCCCTGGTCGCGCAACCCCGTCCAGAAGGCCGCCGCCATGCCTGGCTCGATCGTCTCGCCGCCCAGCCGCTGCACCGCCGAGGCCACCGCAGCCGAGGCGCCGGCCAGGCGCAGCACCAGCATGCCGCTCCACCAGGCGCTGGCCGACAGCGGCAGCGGCTGCCCGCCCCATTCGTTGAGCCTCCGCAACGCCGTAGCCTCGTCGAGCTCGAAGCGCAGCGTGGCCGTGGTCGGCGCCACCGGCAGCACCTTGAGCGAGACCTCGAGGATCACGCCCAGCTGGCCCATCGAGCCGGCCAGCGCGCGCGAGACGTCGTAGCCGGCCACGTTCTTCATCACCTGGCCGCCGAAGCTCAGCACCTCGGCCCGACCGTTGAGCAGCGTGGCGCCGAGCACATAGTCCCGCACCCCGCCCACGCTGGCCCGGGCCGGCCCGGCCAGGCCCGCGGCCACCATGCCGCCCACCGTGCCAGCCCCCATGCCGCCGGAGCCGCCAAAGCGCGGCGGCTCGAACGGCACGCATTGCCCCTGCTCTGCCAGCGCGGCTTCCAACTCGGCCAGCGCCGTGCCGGCGCGCACGGTGACCACCAGCTCACTCGGCTCGTAGCTGCTGATGCCGCTCAGCGGCGTGACCTCCAGCGCCCGCCCCTGGGCCGCTTCGCCATAGAAGGCCTTGGTGCCGCCGCCGCGGATGTCCAGCAGCGTGTTGTCGGCCATCGCCGCGCGCACCTGGTCGACCAGGCGGGACAGCGCGGGGCTGTCCGTGGTGGCCGATCCATTGGCCGATCCGTTCGCGCTCGCCGCCACGGCCACAGGCTGCAGCACATCGGCGCTGCCGGGCTCGCTCATCGGCGCCTGGGTGCTCATCAGAACCGCTCCAGCTCGGGGAAGGGCAGCAGGCCCTTCTTCACGTGCATCTTGCCGTACTCGGCGCAGCGGTGCAGCGTGGGGATGACCTTGCCCGGGTTGAGCAGGCCGGGCGGATCGAAGGCGCGCTTGAGCGCGGCCATCTGCTCGCGCTCTTCCGGCGAGAACTGCACGCACATGCTGGCGATCTTCTCGATGCCCACGCCATGCTCGCCGGTGACGGTGCCGCCCAGGCGCACGCTGGTCTCGAGGATGTCGGCGCCGAAGGCCTCGGCGCGGTGCAGCTCGTCCGGATCGTTGGCGTCGAAGAGGATCAGCGGGTGCAGGTTGCCGTCGCCGGCATGAAAGACGTTGCAGCAGCGCAGCCGGTAGGTCTGCTCCATCTGCGCGATGGCGATCAGGATGTCGGCCAGGCGCTTGCGCGGGATGGTCGAATCCATGCACATGTAGTCGGGGCTGATGCGGCCCGAAGCCGGGAAGGCGTTCTTGCGGCCCGACCAGAACTTCAGCCGCTGGGCCTCGTCCTTGCTCACCTCCAGGCGCGTGGCGCCGCAGCCCGAGAGCACGTCCAGCATGCGCTCGATCTCCTCGGCCACCTCCTCGGGCGTGCCGTCGTTTTCGCACAGCAGGATGGCCTCGGCCGTGAGGTCGTAGCCGGCGTGGACGTAATCCTCCACCGCCGCGGTCATCGGCTTGTCCATCATTTCCAGGCCGGCCGGGATGATGCCCGCGGCGATGACGGCGGCCACCGCATCGCCGGCACGGCGGATGTCGTCGAAGCTGGCCATGATGCAGCGCGCCACCTGCGGCTTGGGCGTGAGCTTGACGGTGACTTCGGTCACCACCGCCAGCATGCCCTCGCTGCCCACCACCAGCGGCAGCAGATCCAGCCCCGGCGCATCCAGCGCCTCGCCGCCGAACTCGACCGCTTCGCCCTCGACGGTGAAGCCACGCACGCGCAGCACGTTGTGCAGCGTCAGGCCGTACTTCAGGCAGTGCACGCCGCCGGAGTTCTCGGCCACGTTGCCGCCGATGGTGCAGGCGATCTGGCTCGACGGATCGGGCGCGTAATAAAGCCCATGCGACGCGGCCGCCTCGCTGATGGCCAGGTTGCGCACGCCGCACTGCACGGTGGCCGTGCGGGCCAGCGCATCGATCTTCAGGATGCGGTTGAACTTGGCCAGCGACAGCGTCACGCCCATCGCGTGCGGCATGGCCCCGCCGGACAGCCCGGTGCCGGCGCCGCGCGCCACCACCGGCACACCCAGCCGGTGGCAGGCGGCCAGCGCAGCCGCCACTTGGCCTTCAGTCTCGGGCAGCGCCACCACCAACGGCGTCTCGCGGTAGGCGGTGAGGCCGTCGCACTCGTAGGGCACGGTGTCCTCGCGCCGGTACAGCAGCGCGTGGGCGGGCAGCACCGCCGACAGGGCCGACACCACCTCGGCCTGGCGGGCGGCGCGGTCGGCGGGCATCAGCAGGTCTTGCGGGGCGTTCATCGACCAGGAGTGCTCTGAGGGCGCATCGGCACGGGCAGGGCCCGCGAAAGGGCCAGGCGCACCTGTGCGGTCCACCCGGCAGCGGGGCCGATCCGGCACCAGGGGTTGCCGGCGGTCGCCACTGGCGAGCACTTTACCCGCAGGCACGCAGGTCGGCATGAAATCCGCGGCCACGCGGGCTGAGCGGTTTTCAATCGGCGGGCGCGTTCAGCCCAGCGCCTGCGTCAACCAATCGACGAACGCCGCGCACTCCCAGCGCTCCAGCGTGCCCGGCTTCCAGCACAGGAAGTGGTGGTGCGGCGAGGGCACCGAGCGGGTGGACAGCCGCACCAGCCGGCCGTCGTCCAGCCAGGCCTGGCCCAGCTTCAGCCGCATCAGCGTGACACCGAAGCCGGCCGAGGCCGCATCCAGCATCAGCCCCACGTCGTTGAACTGCGCGCCCTCGCGCGGCTCGGGCAGCGCGATGCCGTGGGCGCGAAACCAGGTGCTCCACGGCTCCAGCGGGCTGCGGATCAGCCGCGCCCGCGACACCGCCACCGCATCGGCAAAGCCGTCGAACGGCCCGGCCTCGTGCAGGTAGTCGGGGCTGCACACCGGACACACCTCGTCGGCCAGCAGCCGCACATGTTCGATGCCCGGATACGGCCCGGTGCCGAAGCGGATCTCCAGATCGGCCTCTTCACCCTTCACGTCGAGCAGCGGGATCGACACCTGCAGCACCAGCTCCACCTCCGCAAACGCATGGCGGAACAGCGCCAGCCGCGGCATCAGGATCTGGCGCGAAAAGGTGGGCGTGGTGGCCAGGCGGATGCGCACCGGCGGGGCCGCCAGCGGGGCCCGGCCCGGCACCTGCTGCAGCGCCGCCAGGCCGGCCCGCACCTGGGTGAGATAGTCCGATCCCTCGGCGGTGAGGCTGAAATCGCCCCGCGCAAACAGCTTGAGCCCGAGCTGCGATTCGAGCTGCCGGATGCGGTGGCTCACCGCACTGGGCGTGACCGCCAGCTCGTCACCCGCCTGCGTGACGCTGCGCAGGCGCGCCACCGCCTCGAAGGCCTGCAGGCATTGGATGGGGGGGATGCGGGCGGTGGCCATCGGCGCACTCGTTCAAGCCATTCGCTCAGTCGCGAGAAGCGCCGACGAACACCGTCAACACCCCCGTGTAGCCATAGAGTTGATCGCGCGCCACCTCGCCCGCCGCGAAGAACCCCACCAGCGGCACCTCGCCCAGCGCGTGCTGAACGATGCGCGCTTCGGCGCTGGGGCCGCCGAAGTGGGGGCCGCCGCGGCCCGAGCAGCTGATGTACAGGGCGCCGACGATGCGTTGATCAGCGCCCTCGGCTTCTTCGCGCAGCTCGGCGCAGATGCGGATCAGGTCGCGCCGCGCCGCCTCGGCATCGCGGCGGCAGAAGGCCAGCTGCTGACCCGGTTCGGGCACGTCGGCGATGGCGATGGCCTCTCGGCCGGGGTCGATGCCGATCAGGTGTCGCACCCGCGTCTCGGCGCCGAACTGGCCGGGGCGCACGGGGCTGTCCGCCACACCGTCTGTCAGGCCGACCAACGTTCGGCGCAGGCCTTGCAGCGCCTGCTGGGGCCGCTCCAGGCTCAGGCCCAGGTCGCCCAGCAGCAGCGGCAGGGCGGCCTGGCCATCGAGGGTCATCACCACGTTGCCGTCGCAGGCGGTGATGCGGCGGCTGGGGCCCACCGGCTGGCTGCCCTGGGTGACACGCGAGCGCAGCGACACCTCGGGCCCGAAGGCCACGCCGGACAGGCCGCCCTGGTGCAACTGGTCCGCCAGGTGCACGGTGCGGCCGCGGCTGCTGACCAGGCCGCCGAACAGATAGCCGCTGTCGGTGCGCTCGGCCAGCTCGGCGATCAACTCGGCCACGTCGGGCACGGTGGGGTCGACATGCACCTGGGCGGTGAAATGCGCGGTGCCGCTGCCCAGTGGCCGCCGACCGTCGAAGAGGCTGAACTGGTCGGCCGGCAGATCAGTGAGCATCAGCGCCAGGGCCGGCTCGTCGAGGTACTCCACCCCGGTGGCCAGGAGGCCCACGCCGACGCCGCCCACCCAGGCGACGCCGGGCCAGCGCTGGGTCAGTTCGGCGCACAGCGCCTCGGCCTGCGGGGCCAACACATCGGTGAAGTAGACCCAGCCCAGCGTGGGCGCGAAGGCCGGGCGGGCCTGCGCACGCTGGGCATCGATCTGGGCCGCGGCCAGGGCCAGGGCCATGCCCGCATCGGGATGCGTGGCATGGGCCGCCAGGAAGCGGGGCATCGGGCGCCCGGCAGACTGCGCGTGGGCCGGGCTCAGCGGCGGCGATCAGCCGGCTTGGGGCCGCCGGCCGGCTTGGCGGAGGCCTTGCTGGCCGAGCCCGACGACGCCTTGCCGCCCTTGGCGCCGGCCGTGCCACCGCGGGCCGCGGTCTTGCTCGTGCCCTTGCCGGCGGGTTTGGCAGTGCGCGGGCGCGGGGCAGCAGCCGCGGCGGCCCCCACCTCACCCACCGCCTTGACCGCGATGTCGCGGAACTGCTGGGTCAGCGCGTTCCACCACTGCATCGGATCGGCCACGCCAGCGGGCACGACGGGCGGCTCGGCGGCCGCTGCCTCGGCCGGCTTCCTGGCCGATGAAGGGGGGTCGGCGGCTGGCGCGGCCGCCGGGGCAGGCGCCGGCGCGGGTGCCGGGGCCGGTGCGCGCGCAGGGGCCGGTGCCGCCTCCGGCATGCGGATCTTCAATGAATCGGTCAGGTCGCCCAGCGAGACATTCATCGTCTCGAGCGTGGTGAGCGTCATGCGCTGCACCTCGAGCGCCTGGATGGTCATGCCCAGGCTGCGGGCGTTCTGCTCGAGCCAGAACTGCACGGTGCGCAGGTCCTGGATGCGCTTGTCCAGCTCCTTGGGGTCGAGCGTGGGCGCCACCCACTGGCTCATGCCGGGCATGGCCGCCCCGGCGTTCTTCACCAGACCCTGCAGGAAGTCGAGGCCAGGCACCAGCTTGGAGAAGTCGGCGGGATCGGTCATGGTGGGTCGTCCTGTGCGTCGTGTGGTGGTGTGGGGTCGGCCCTGCAGCGGGCTGAGCGCCGGCGGATGGTAGCCCGCGCGGCTTGCAGCTTCATTGCACCACCCCGGGTGCGGCGCGGTTCTACTCCACCCGACGCACGGTGTAGCCGCGCCGGGCCAGCAGCCGGGGCAAAGCCTGCGGGCCGGTCATGTGCAGCGCGCCCACCGCGGCCAGCACCGTCTTGCCCTGCGCGTGCAGCGCATCAATGCGCTCGGCCAGCGCCGGGTTGCGGTCGTCGTTGAGCTGGCGCAGCAGGGCCCGGTCGGCCTCGCCGTCGGCACATTCGCACCACTCGCCGTAACGTTCCAGATCGTCCAGTGCGCCGCGCGCCCAGGCCTCGGCCATGCGTGCCATCACCCGGCGCGCGGTGCCCTGCTCGAGCTGCTGCAGCGTCTGGTCGACCAGCGCCAGCGCCTGATCGGCCTCGCGCGGGATCAGCACCCCCATCTGCAGCTCGGGCGTTTCCAGCGAGACGATGGGCTTGCGCGCGGCGCGGGCAAAGCCGCTGAGCATCTGCTCCTGCGCATAGGCGGCGTCCAGGCCATCCCAGCGGGCCGAGGCCATGGTCAGGGTCATGGCCTGCATCACCGGGTGCAGGCTGCCCAGCGCCTCCAGCGGCATGCAGGCGGCCGCGGCCTGACGGGCCAGGCGCTCGCGCAGGGCCGCGTCGGGCACCGGCGCGTTCGGGCCGGCGGCCATCAGCGCGCCCAGCCGCCGCATCAGGTCGGCATCGCCGAAGTCCAGCTCCAGGGCCAGGGTGTCGATCGCGCGCAGGGCCTCGGTCAGGCGCGGCCCGGGGAAGATCCAGTCGAACCGCCCCACGTGCATCGTGCCGTAGAGCCACAGGGGGCGGCCGTCCTTGGTGGCCTGCCACAGGAAGCCGCGGTCGCGCGCCGCCCGCAGGCCGGCCTGCAGTTGCTCTGGCGTGGCCGGCCGGGCCTCCGGCGGGCAAGCGGCCGGGGGAGGCGAGCCCGGCTGCGGCACAGCGACGCCGGCCGCCTGCGATGCCGACAGCGTGGCCATCGTCGACCCCAGCATCAGGGCCATGGCCATCGACGCGGCCCGGCCGCGGGCGGGCACCCGGCGAACGGCTCGAAGCAGGGCTCGAAGCAGGGCAAGGCATCGGTGGTGCAAGACGGCTCCTTCGCCAATTGGCGCGGCAGTGGGCCCAGGGGACTGGCGCGCAGCGAAGCCGCGCGGCGGGCCGCGGCGGAATGCCGCGACCGGCTACGATGCCACAACACGCCGCCTGACCCATGACGCCCCCCTCACCGCCGCTGCTCGAAGCCCGCGACCTGGTGCGCCACTACCGGCTGCCGCGCGAGCGTCTGCTGGCCCCGGCCGCCCAGGTGCAGGCGCTGCAGGGCGTGAGCTTCGCGCTGCACGCCGGCCGCAGCCTGGGCGTGGTGGGCGAATCGGGCTCGGGCAAGAGCACGCTGGCGCGCCTGGTGATGGCCCTGGACCCGCCCACGGCGGGCCAGGTGCTGATGCAGGGGCGCGATCTGCAGTCGCTCTCGCCCACGGAGCTGCGCCGCGCGCGAGCGGGCTTCCAGATGGTGTTCCAGGATCCGTTTGGCTCGCTCGATCCGCGACAGCCGGTGGCGCGCATCGTGGCCGAGCCGCTGGCGGCCCAGGGGCAGGCCGATGCCGCCGAGCGCCGCGAGCGCGCCTGCGCGATGCTCGATGCGGTGGGGCTGCGCGCCGCCGATGCCGACAAGTACCCGCACGAGTTCTCCGGCGGCCAGCGTCAGCGCATCGCCATCGCCCGTGCGTTGGTCACCGGCCCGCGCTTGATCGTGGCCGACGAGCCGGTCAGCGCGCTCGACGTTTCGGTGCAGGCCCAGGTGCTCAACCTGATGCAGGACCTGCAGGACAAGCTCGGCGTCACCTACCTCTTCATCAGCCACGACCTGGCGGTGGTGGACCTGGTGTGCGACGAGGTGATCGTGCTGTACCAGGGCCGGGTGGTCGAGCAGGGCTCTCCGGATGTGCTGTTCCAGGCCGCCGCGCACCCCTACACCCGCGCGTTGATCGACGCCGTGCCCCTTGCACAGCCCGGCCGCCAGCGCCAGCGCGCGGCCCCGGTGGAGCCGATCGCCGCGGCGCCTGGGGCATGTCCGTTTGCGCCGCGTTGCGCCTTCAGGCAGGATGCCTGCTCCCGCCAGGCCCCCGCCCTGCGCGAGTTGTCCGCGGGACACCTGGCCGCCTGTCACCACGCCGAGCATGTGCGCACGCTCGAAGGCGTGATCGCCACCCCCGCATGAGCCGCGCGGTGCGCTCGGTGGGGCGCGCATTCCTCCTTCAGGGAGGGGGTCACGCCGTGACCGGAGGGTTGTCCAGTGAGTCGTGAATTGATCACCCGCTTCTATGCCGCCTTCGACCTGCTCGATGGCGAGTCGATGCAGGCCTGCTACGCGCCCGATGCCCACTTCGAGGACGAGGTCTTCAGCCTCGACGGCGCCCAGCGCATCGGCGGCATGTGGCGCATGCTGTGCGACGCCACCCGCTCGGGCGACCGCGAGGTGTGGCGCATCGAGGTGAGCGACATCACCGAGCGCAGCGCCCACTGGGAGGCCCACTACCGCTTCTCGGCCACCGGGCGCCTGGTGCACAACGTCATCGATGCCGAGTTCGAGTTCGGCCCCGATGGCCTGATCCGCCGCCACCGCGATCGCTTCGGCTTCTGGCGCTGGTCGCGCCAGGCCCTGGGCACCCCGGGCTGGCTGCTGGGCTGGACGCCGTTCCTGCGCCAGCAGGTGCAGGCTCGCGCAAGAGGCAATCTCGAGCGTTATCTCGCACCGCGGTCCGGCGGCTGAAGGCCGGCCGCCCCATGTGCCGGGGGCCTCCTTCTTCCCCCCTTCCTCACCGGCTCACTTCGCACCCTTGCCCCACCATGTCCGACCTGCTCCGCTACAGCGCCACCGAACTCTCCGAGGCCTTCGCCTCGCACCAGCTCTCACCGGTCGAGGTGACGCAAGCCGTCATCGACCAGATCGGGCGCCGCGAGCCGCAGTTGTGCGCGCTGTATGCCTACGATCCCGAGGCGGCGCTGGCCCAGGCCCGGGCCAGCGAGGCGCGCTGGCGCTCCGGCACGGCCCTGTCGCCGATCGACGGCATTCCCGGCACGCTGAAGGAGAACATCGCCACCGCCGGCTGCCCGATGCCGGTGGGCACCGCCGCCAGCGAGCTCACGCCGATGACCGACGATGCGCCGCCCGCCGCGCGCTGGAAGGAGGCCGGCCTGGTGCTGCTGGGCAAGACCACCATGCCCGACTACGGCATGCTCTCGTCCGGCCTGTCGAGCTTTCACAAGCTGGCGCGCAACCCCTGGGACGTGACCAAGAACCCCGGCGGCTCCAGCGCCGGCGCCGGCACCGCCGCCGCGGCCGGCTACGGCCCGCTGCACGTGGGCACCGACATCGGCGGCTCGGTGCGGCTGCCGGCGGGCTGGTGCGGGCTGTTCGGCCTGAAGCCCAGCCTGGGCCGCATCCCGATCAAGCCGCCCTACGCCGGCCGCGTGGCCGGCCCGATGACACGCAAGGTGAGCGACTCGGCGTGGCTGATGACGGTGCTCACCCGGCCCGACTGGCGCGACACCATGAGCTTGCCGTACCAGAGCATCCCCTGGCTGCAGCTGGAGCGCAAGGTGCGCGGCCTGAAGATCGGGCTGCACCTGGACGCCGGCTGGGGCTTGGCCGTGGAGCCCGAGACGCGCGCCGCCATCGAGGCCGCCGCGCGCGCCTTCGAGGCGGTGGGCGCCGTCGTCGAGCCCATCCCGGCGTTCTGCACCCGGGCCATGGCCGACGGCATGGACCGCTTCTGGCGCATGCGCAGCTACCTCGACATGATGGCCTTGCCGGCAGAGCGGCGCGAGAAGATCCTGCCCTACATCCGCGAGTGGGTGGCCACCGGCGCCACGCTCAGCGCGGCCGAGGTGTTCACCGGCTACAGCCAGATGGGCGCGCTGCGCGAGGCCGCGGTGGCCGCCTGCCAGCCCTACGACTATGTGCTCTCGCCCACCTCGCCGGTGCCCAGCTTCCCGGCCGAATGGGCCGGCCCCACCAATGATCCGGCGCAGCCCTTCGAGCACATCGCCTTCACGCTGCCCTACAACATGAGCGAGCAGCCGGCGGCCTCGGTGAACTGCGGCTTCACCCGAAGCGGCCTGCCCATCGGCCTGCAGATCGCCGGGCATCGCCACGACGACCTGGGCGTGATGCAGATCGCCCATGCCTGGGAGCAGCTGCGCGGGGCGGAACCGGCCTGGCCGTTCTGAGCCTCCGGGGCCCGGCACCCGGCCTCCCGTGCGCCGCGACGGCCGGCAGAATCGCCCCATGCCCGCCCGCCCCGCGCCTGTCCCGAGCCGCTCCGGCCCGCAGCGGGCCATGGACAAGCTCGGCCTGCGGCGCGACATCGACCTGGTGCTGCACATCCCGCTGCGCTACGAGGACGAGACGAGGCTGACGCCGATCGGCGCGCTGCGCGAGGGCGAGTCGGCGCAGGTGCAGGGCGAGGTGACCGACTGCCGCATCGAGCAGCGATCGCGCCGCCAGCTGCTGGTGCGGCTGCGCGATGAGGCCGGCGACGAACTGTTGCTGCGATTCCTGAACTTCTACGCCACGCAGCCCAAGGCCTACGCCGTGGGCGTGCGGCTGCGCGCGCGCGGCGAGGTGCGCGGCGGCTTCCTCGGCCACGAAATGGTGCACCCGGCCTGCCGGGTGGTTGACGAGCACACGCCGCTGGCCACCACGCTGACGCCGGTGTACCCCACCAGCGCGCAGCTGCCGCAGGCCTATCTGCGAAAGGCCGTGGCCTCGGCGCTGCAGCGCGCGCCGCTGGCCGAGGTGCTGCCCGAGGGCACGCTGCCGCGCGGCCTGCCCACGCTGCGCGAGGCCCTGCAGTGGCTGCACCACCCACCGCCCACGGCCAGCGTGGCCGCGCTGGAGGACCGCAGCCACCCGGCCTGGCAGCGGCTGAAGTTCGAGGAGCTGCTGGCGCAGCAGCTCTCGCAACTGCGTGCCAAGCTCGATCGCCAGCACCTGCAGGCGCCGGTGCTGGCCGGGCGCCCGTCGCCCGCGTTGCCGGTTGGCGGCGCGCCGCGCCTGGTCGAGCGGCTGCTTGCGGCGTTGCCGTTCCAGCTAACCGGCGCACAGCGCCGCGTGACCGACGAGATCGCCGCCGACCTGGCCCGCGGCCAACCGATGCACCGGCTGCTGCAGGGGGATGTGGGCTCGGGCAAGACGGTGGTGGCCGCGCTGGCGGCGGCGCTGGCCATCGAGTCGGGCTGGCAGTGCGCGCTGATGGCGCCCACCGAGATCCTGGCCGAGCAGCATTTCGCCAAGCTGGTGCAGTGGCTCGAGCCGCTGGGCGTCGGCGTGGCCTGGCTCACCGGCAGCCGCAAGGGCAAGGGCCGCACGGCCATGTTGCAGCGCATCGCGTCGGGCGACGCGATGCTGGTGGTGGGCACGCATGCGGTGATCCAGGACGATGTGCAGTTCCTGAACCTGGGGCTGGCCATCGTCGACGAGCAGCACCGCTTCGGCGTGGCGCAACGGCTGGCACTGCGCGACAAGCTGGCCGGCCCCGGCGCCGACGCGCACGACGCGGCGGCCCCGGCGCCGTCACCGCCGGTGATGGAGCCGCACCTGCTGATGATGAGCGCCACGCCGATTCCGCGCACGCTGGCGATGAGCTATTTCGCCGACCTGGACGTGAGCACCATCGACGAGCTGCCGCCCGGCCGCACGCCGGTGCTCACCAAGGTGTTCGCCGACACGCGCCGCGAGCAGGTCATCGCCCGCATCGGCGACGAGATCGCGGCCGGCCGCCAGGTGTACTGGGTGTGCCCGCTGATCGAGGACGCCGAGGCCGCACAAGCCGCCGCACAAGCCGCCGGACAAGCCGCGGCACAGGTCGCGGGAGCGGCCACGGCCCACGCGGCTGCCGGCGCCGCCGACTCGTCACCGGCTGCCGTGGCCCGGCCCCGCAAGGCCAGGCCGGCGGCAGCGCCGGGCCACGACCGCCCGCCGATGCCCGAGCTGACCAACGTGATCGAGACCCATGCCGAGCTGAGCGCCGCGCTGCCGGGTGCGATGGTGGGCCTGCTGCACGGGCGCATGCCGGCGCCCGAGAAGGCGGCGGTGATGTCGCTGTTTTCCGGCGGCAAGATGTCGGTGCTGGTGGCCACCACGGTGATCGAGGTGGGCGTGGACGTGCCCAATGCCAGCCTGATGGTGATCGAGCATGCCGAGCGCTTCGGGCTCTCGCAGTTGCACCAGCTGCGCGGCCGCGTCGGCCGCGGTGCCGCGGCCAGCGTGTGCGTGCTGCTGTACAGCGCGCCGCTGTCGCCCAGCGCCAAGCAGCGCCTGCGCGCGATGTCGGAGACCACCGATGGCTTCGAGATCGCACGCCGCGATCTGGAGATCCGCGGGCCGGGCGAGTTCATGGGCGAGCGCCAGAGCGGCGATGCGCTGCTGCGCTTTGCCGACCTGTCGGAGGATGCGGCCTGGCTGCGGCTGGCACGCTCGCTGGCGCCGCGCCTGTGGCAGGCGCACCCCGAGGCGGCAGCCGCTCACGTCTCGCGTTGGCTGGGCAACCGCGCCGACTTCCTCAAGGCCTGAGGGTGCCCCCGAGCCGGGCGCCGGCCGGCAGGGGCGCGGCTGTCCGGGCGTCGTCCCGCAGGGTCAGCGGGCGGCCTGGCTCAGGCCGGCCGACCACACGCGCTGCAGGCGCTGGAATTCCCTCAGCACGTCGGCCGACAGCGTGGCCACCGACACATCCGACACCTCGAGCCCCGAGCGCAGCTCCATCGACGAGACCATGTAGCTGTTGGCGCGTTCGGGGCGCTGAGGACGAGGATCGGAAGGCATGGGAAACGCAAGTGGGCGGTGGCGACGGGAGGACATGAGGTAACCGCCATTCGACGCGTGAAAACGATGGCGCAACCATACCGGCGTCCAGGTGCCGAGCTGAATCCCACGACCGTGGGGCAAGGCCCCCGCACCCATGGGCCCTTCATTCCGGGGTGCCGCGCCGGCCTGGGGGCCTGCCAAGGTGTGAAAGAGCCGTCGCGAGCGGGCCGCGCTGGGATCGAGCAGCGCCGCCGCACACCCGTACGGCGAGCAGCGCCGGCCCACGATCGGCCCGCGCCGCAGGTGCTCTCACACCTTGTCAGCCAAAGTGCATCTGGAACTTGGCTCCATCGGAGAACAGGCACACGCCGGTGCCCTGGCTGGGGCTGGTGATCAGGTACTCGCACTGCGCATGCAGGCCGCCCGGGCTGGCAGCGTTGGCGATGCCGCGGCGGCCCACGGTCTGACGCGGCCACACGCCCAGCACCTCGGCATGGATGCGGCCGAAGCCCGGGTGCGCTTCGCCGACACGCGTGGCCTCGCCCTGCAACAACTCACCACGGTAGTGCACCGTGATCCGCCCCCGGCCCTCCTGGCCATCCTGCACGGTGGCGGTCACCGTGCCGGAGGCCGAGGCCACGTCATTGGCCGGGTAGAGCCGTGCGGTGTAGAGCACGGCCACCGGCGTGGGTGGCAGAGCCGGCGCGGCCTGCACCGGCGTGGTGATCACCGTGACTTCGCGCTGCGGGGCCGGCGCAGGCCATTGGGGCAGCACCTGGCCGGTGCGCGGATCCACCGGCACCGCCACGCAGGCGGCCAGCGACAGGGCGGCCAGGCCGCATCCCATCGCATAAGGGAATCGGAACAGCGATGACGCAGGTTCGGGCTTCATCGTGAGTGTGCGTAGCGCGGGACATTCCGCGCCGGCAGTATGGGAAGCAGTGGCCCTCGGCGGGCCTGCGTCCGGTGGTGTGGATGCCGGCGATACCTCGGGGCGCGCCATGCGATACCGGGCCGCGCCACTATCATCCGCGGCATGACGCTCACCGAGCTGCGCTACCTCGTCGCCGTGGCCCGAGAACGGCACTTCGGCCGTGCCGCCGAGGCCTGCTTCGTCTCGCAGCCCACGCTGTCGGTCTCGATCAAGAAGCTCGAGGAGGAGCTCGACGTCAAGCTGTTCGAGCGCGGCGGCAACGAGGTCACGGTCACGCCGCTGGGCGAGGCCATCGTGCGGCAGGCGCAGTCGGTGCTGGAGCAGGCCGCCGCGATCAAGGAGATCGCGCAGCGCGGCAAGGATCCGCTGACCGGCCCGCTGCGGCTGGGCATCATCTACACCATCGGCCCCTACCTGCTGCCCGAGCTGGTGCGCCAGGCGATCGAGCGCACGCCGCAGATGCCGCTGATGCTGCAGGAGAACTTCACCGTCAAGCTGCTGGAGATGCTGCGCACCGGCGAGCTCGACTGCGCCATCCTGGCCGAGCCCTTTCCCGATGCCGGGCTGGCCATCGCGCCGCTGTACGACGAGCCCTTCGTGGCGGCGGTGCCGGCCAGCCATGCGCTGGCCCGGCGCAAGCGCATCAGCGCCGAGGAGCTGAAGCAGGAGACCATGCTGCTGCTGGGCACCGGCCACTGCTTTCGCGACCACGTGCTCGAGGTGTGCCCCGAGTACGCGCGCTTCTCCAGCGATGCCGAGGGCATCCGCAAGAGCTTCGAGGGCTCGTCGCTGGAGACCATCAAGTACATGGTGGCCTCGGGCATGGGCGTGACCGTGCTGCCGCAGCTGAGCGTGCCGCGCGAGCCGCTGGCGCACCTGCGCTGCATCCCCTTCGAGGTGCCGGTGCCCTCGCGGCGCGTGGTGCTGGCCTGGCGCCGCAGCTTCACCCGCTACGAGGCCATCGCCGCGCTGCGCAACGCGGTCTACGCCTGCGAGCTCAAGGGCGTGAAGCGGCTGACGGCCTAGATCTGCGCCTGTTCGGGTCGCGCGCGGCGCGAGCCCTCGGTGCGCTGACACACCCCGCGAGCGTCCCGCCGGCGCCCGTCACAGGTCGTCCAGCGTCTTCGGCCAGCTGGCCTTGAGCAGGCGCGACAGCGCCCGGTCGGCCAGCAGGCGGCCACCGGTCTGGCAGGCGGCGCAGTAGTTGGTCTCGTTGCTGGCGTGCACGATGCGCTGCACCGGCGCGCCGCAGTCGGGGCAGGGCAGGCCGTAGCGGCCGTGCACCGCCATCTCGGGGCGAAAGGCCGTCACCTTGGCCGGCCAGCCGCTGCGCGCCGCCTCGTCGCGCAGGCGCCGCGTCCATTCGCCGAGCACCGCGCGGCAGGCCTCGAGCAGGCGGCCCGCGCGGTCCGCGTCCAGCGCCCGCGTGAGCATCACCGGCGACAGCCGCGCGCGGTGCAGGATCTCGTCGGAGTAGGCGTTGCCGATGCCGCTGACGCAGGCCGGATCGGTCAGCGCGCGCTTGAGCGTGTGGTTGGCGCGCTGCAGCCGCTCGAGGAAGGCGGCCGGCGTGCAGCCAAACACCTCCAGCCCGCCGGGGTCCATCGCCGCCAGCGCCGCGCGGTCGGCCAGCAGGTGGATCGAGGCGCGGCGCTGGGTGCCGGCCTCGGTGAGCCACAGCGTGCCGGACTCGAACCCGAAGGCGGCCAGCGCGCCGGGCGGGCCGGCGGCCTTGCCCGCCACGGCCGGCGCGGCCCGCCAGTGCAGCCGCCCGGCGATCATCAGGTGGACGACGATCAACGGCCCCTCGTCGAGCGCCAGCACCACGCGCTTGCCCAGCCGCTCGACCCCGGCCAGCCGCCGCCCCTCGGCCTCGGCGATCGGCGGCAGCGCGGTGCGCAGCACGAAGGGGTTCAGCACCCGCAGGCGCTGCAGCGGCTGCCCGCCGGCCAGGGCCTGCAGGCGCTCGATGTAGACGCTGAGGTCGGGCAGCTCGGGCATCGCTGCGCAGGCGGCGGTGGGCGGGCGGCGTTCGGCGTCAGCCGCCGGCGGGGGCCGGGCGCGAGGCCGGCATCGCGTAGGCCCGCTCCACCTTCGCCACGCGCAGCGTGTAGTGCGCGTACCAGGTCGTCCGGCCGGTCTCGCGCGCGATGCGGTGCTCGGCATGCGCCTTCCAGGCGGCGATATCGGCCTCGCTGCGCCAGTACGACACCGTGAGGCCGAAGCCATCGGCGCCGCGCGCGCTGTCCACGCCCAGGAACCCCGGCTGGCCCTGCGCCAGCTCGACCATGCGCTCGGCCATCGCGCCGTAGCCGGCGTCGCCCTCGGTGCGCAGCGAGGCGAAGATCACCGCGAAGTAGGGCGGCTCGGGCAGCGGGGCGAAGGCGGTGTGGGGCATGATCGATGGCCGGTCGCGGCAAGGCGCCAGAGGTGACCTGCCCCCTGTAGCCGTACCAGTGATTCGTCAGGAGTCCTGGGTTTGAAGGTTACTGGATCTCGTTGGTTGTTGGAGTCTGGTGCCGAGCAGCATC
>Ga0268298_10000072_pt1 | contig 123237 bp, 74 predicted proteins | sample WWTPWeurt_MetaG_FD_194462 | JGI IMG/M metagenome (GOLD analysis project Ga0268298, IMG submission 194462) | Activated sludge microbial communities from WWTP in Nijmegen, Gelderland, Netherland - WWTP Weurt | ecosystem: Engineered > WWTP > Aerobic digester > Activated sludge | place...
CTGGTCTGAACCGCGTGCGCGTCAACAACTACATGGTCATGAACCGCGACCTGCCGCTTGAAGTTCGCCAAGACTACCCGGAACTGGTAGCGAAAGCCTGGGAACGGGCGGAGGAAGGGCTAAAAATATATGAACCGCTGCCGCAAACCACGGAAGAGGCGGCGATGTGGAAAGAGTTCATGGTTTCATGGTCAGCATATAAGAGCGACTGGCAGGAATTTCACCGCGTAGCGCAGGCCTCATTAAAAGAGATGGACCCGCAAAAACTCGATGCACTCTACCGCGAGATGGCCGAAATCGCAACCGGAAAGATGGCCAAAGACGCCCGGGAATCCGCCGCAGACCTCGAGAAAGTCACGGACCTGAACGTACAAATCGCGGACACGCAAACGAACGAGGCAATTTCAGAGTCCGGTACGAGCGTGACCCTGGCGTTGATCTTTTCGATCGGAGGATTCCTGAGTGCGCTTGCCTTCGGCATCTTCCTGAGTCTCAATATCTCGCGCAACCTGAACCGTATTGCGACCACAGCCGCGGAAGGCGCAGCACAAATTGCTTCTGCCGCCAATCAAGTGTCCACTTCGTCGCAAGGCGTCGCCGAAGGCTCGCAGGAGCAAGCGGCCTCTATTGAGGAAACCAGCTCTGCCGTCGAAGAACTCTCAGCCATGACCAACCAGAACGCCACCAACGCCAAGCAAGCGTCTAATCTGGCTGCCGAAGCCCGCGAAGCCATGAAGAAATCTTCGGAAAACGCGCGCGAGATGGACGAAGCAATGCGCGACATCAAGGTGGCATCTGACCAAACCTCGAAGATCGTGAAGACGATAGATGAAATCGCCTTCCAGACAAACCTGTTAGCTCTGAACGCGGCTGTGGAGGCGGCTCGTGCGGGTGAAGCAGGTAAGGGATTCGCCGTCGTCGCCGAAGAAGTGCGCAACCTGGCAATGCGCGCCGCCGAAGCCGCGAAAAACACGAACTCTCTGATTGAGCAAAACACCGTGCGTGTGAACAACGGCGTGCATATCATTGACGGCTTGAAAACCAATCTCGAACAGTCGCTGCTGCACATTGACAAAGTCACGAGCCTGAACAACGAAGTCTCGGCCGCGTCCGAAGAGCAATCTTCAGGCATCGGACAAATCAACACGGCGATCACCCAAATGAATCAGGCCACGCAGGCCAACGCGGCCAACGCTGAAGAAGCCGCAGCAGCGTCCGAAGAGTCGGCCGGACAAGCCGCATCTTTGCGTGAACTGGTCGGCGAACTCACGCGACTCGTCAACGGCGGCAGCGGTCCGTCCAACGTGCATGACGACATGCACGACTGGTCAACGCCCGCTCCGCGTATGCGCATGCCGCAATTGTCGAAGCCCAAAACTAAGCTTGCCACAAGCAAGCGTGCTCACGATCCACTGCCCATGCAGGACTTCGACGATCCGAGCAGCTTCTAAAAGCATATCGAGTCGCGCAAAAGAGCAGGGCGTGCCGGGGGGCGCGCCCTGTTTCATTATTTCTGGAGCGTTCAGTCTTCATTTTACAAACCCTTGACTCTCATTTGAACATATGTTATATTTCTCAAAATTCACCAAACGTACTCAAAGAGGTGTCCAGTGAGAAGATCGAAACGGTTTGTTTTATCATTGCTTATGTGCTTCGGTGCTGTAGCGTTTGCGCAAGAGGGCGGGTTCGATCCGATGAAGGCTTTGGCCGATGCCGCGAAGGTTGGCCCGGAACACGAGATGCTCGCCAAAATGACCGGGTCATGGGACTGCGCGGTCAAGATGTGGATGGATCCGTCGCAGCCGCCGATGGAGTCCAAAGCCTCGGATGTTTGCAAAATGATCATGGGTGGCCGCGTGAGCGTTTGCGATTTCACCGGCGACATGATGGGCCAACCGTTCCACGGTCAAAGCCAGATGGGTTACTCGAACTACGCCAAAATGTATTGGGCGACATGGACAGATGACGGCAGCACGGGGATGATGTATGCCGAAGGTACCGCCAGCGCCGACGGCAAGACCATCACGTTGCTCGGGATTTACGACGATCCGATGTCGAACACGATGAACAAGCCGTGGAAGCAAGTCATGACGATGATTGATGACGACCATCACCTGTTCGAAGCGTACGAAAAAGTGGGTACGCCCGAAGAGTACAAGATGATGGAAATGACTTACACTCGCGTGAAGTAAACTCAACTTTCAAGGGGTATGCAATGAAGAAAACGCTGATTGCCGCGATTGGCTTGACGGCCATGATGTTCGGCGCTGCGTATGCTGCAGACGGAATGTCCGAAGAAGAAATGATGAAGAAGTGGATGGAAGTCGCCGCTCCCAAGGCCGAGCATGAGATGCTGGCCAAGTCGGCGGGCGAATGGAATTGCGCGATGAAATTCTGGATGGGCCCGGGAGCGCCGGAGCAAACGGCAACCGGTTCATGCGTGGACAAAGTCGTCAACGGCGGCCGCGCCGTACAGTCCGACTTCTCGGGCATGATGATGGGTATGCCGTATGAAGGCCATGGTTCTACCGGCTTTGACAATTTCAATCAAGTCTATTGGACAACTTGGGCGGACAACATGTCCACCGGCATGATGTACATGGAAGGCACCAGCACCGACGGCGGCAAGACAATCGTCTTCAACACGACGATGGATGAACCCGTGATGGGCGTCAAGGACAAGCCGGTGCGCTTTGTGTCGAAGTGGATCAGTGACGACCAGCACGTCCTCGAAAGCTGGGACGAAGTCGGCACGCCGCACGAATTCAAAGCGATGGAAATCACCTACACCCGCAAGAAATAATTCTGCTTTCCCCCGGTCCTCCGGGGGGATTATGGGGGTAAACTGAAACGGGCGCAATCAAAGGGCGGCACCAGGCCGCCCTTGCTATCTTGACACGAAAAGAGGACCCACGATGACTGAACAAGAAATGATGGCCAACTGGATGCGCAACGCCACGCCGGGCGAGCAGCACGCGAACCTGGCGAAGTGGTGCGGCAACTATGAAGTGGACATGATCGAGCGCGGCCAGCCGATGAAAGGCGCTGTAAAGATTGAAATGATGCTCGACGGCCGTGTGCAGGTGCAGCACTTCACGATGGATTTTCAAGGCATGCCGTTCACCGGTTTCGGCATGATGGGATTTGACAATTTCACGCAGCGCTATTGGTTCACGTGGAACGACAACATGTCCACGGGACTCTACTCACTGTGGGGAACTGCTCAGGACGACGGCAAGCGCATCGTCTTCGAAGGCCTGATGGATAGCCCAGGCAAGAACCTTCGCCAATTACCCGTGCGCCATTCCTGGCATTTCATCAGCGAGACCGAAATGCGTTACGAGGTGCTCGAGCATCCGGGCACCGCGCAAGAAGCCAAGACGATGGACATGACCTACAAGCGGAAATAGATGGTTGGAATGACGTGGGGGTTTCACGAGAAAATGCGGGGCGAGCCAAATGGTTCGCCCCGTACTCTTTACTCGCGGCGGCACCCGCTACGGGTGCCCCGAACTCCAAATGCTCGAAGCTACTTCCCGCACACCCTCTGAATCCGGTAATACGCCTGCTCCTGCTGCATCTCCGAATCCACGAACATCGTAGAAATATCTCCAGCGGCAGGAATCGCACCTTCGAAAAACCATTGCTCGGGAAACTTACGCTCGGGATTGTCCGACGAATAGATTTTGTAAATCCCCGCGAAATGACCCGTCCAGCGCAATTGCACACCGCTGTCCACAACATAGCGAATCGTCAAGTCGTTTATCGGCGCTTGACAATCCAGCACGTCGCGAATCGCATGAACAATCTTCAATTCCGTTAACCGCGCGCGCGCTGGCTGATCCGCTGCATCGGTCAATACAAATCCGCGCAAACCACGCTTCTTGTCAATCCAACAGATCGATCCGCTCGCATCCACTTCAGCAAGCTCTTCTATCTCGCTGGTCTCAGGATTTATCGCCGTAATCCACGCATGCGAATTTCTCACTGGCGCAAGACCATGAGCATAATACGGTGACTGCTGTGGCCAAAATGAAGCAACACTCGCGGTATCAACGCTGCCCAACTCGGCGCGGGTCAACTGCACAGCGGAAGTGAGCCACTGCGTAAGTGAGTCATGCGGCAAAGTTGAAGTATCACCAGCACGGAATGCGAAAACGAGCGAATCCTGCTGATACACTTCCACAGCCACATTGCCGTGAAAGACTCTCAGAGAGTCATTCAGAATCTGCTCGACCGCCCAAAAGTCATACTCCGCGCGTGCGGCCCCAAGGGGCAATAGCAATAGCAACACGATGTCACGAAATCTCGACACGCACTCCGCCTCGCATATAGCTTTCGTCGCAAAATCACTACAAACTTCTTATCACTCTACCCCAAAGCAAAAAGCAGGCGAGCCCAAAGGCTCGCCTGCTCAATTTCACCACCACCGAAAGCGCCACGCGCCAGCGGCAATGTGCCCCACTTTCAAGCGGGTTATTTCATCAGCATCAGTTTTTGGACATTCTGGAAGCTGCCGGCCTGAACGCGGGCGAAGTACATACCCGACGCCAGATCGCTGCCACCGAATTGAATCGTGTGGTAGCCAGCTTGCAAGTTGCCGAGATCCATTTCCTTCACCAACTGACCCGCGATGTTATAGACGCTAATCGTCGTCAGCGAGGATTGCGGAATCGCAATCTTGAAATTCGTAACCGGGTTGAACGGATTCGGGAACACCTTCACGCCGTATTCCGTCGGCAATTCGGCGTTCTCACCCACCGGCAGCGGACCACGAATCGAACCGCCCGACTGACCGATGCTCCAACGTCCGTCGCCGTCGCACGTGGGATGCGAGAGACCGAAACCGGTCACCGGTGCATCTCCCGCACCAACAGCATTCGTGGTGGAGAAGACGATCGAGTCGAGACCATACGTATTCACCGTCCAGCCAGTCGGTGCCGTCGCCGTCGTGCCTTCGCAATAGTCGCGAATTTTCACGCGGTTCATGCAGCCCGTCGTCACGTCCATCGAGTACGTCCAGTTCGGCGGACCAGCTTGCGTCATCGTGAACGTCGCTTGGCCCGTTCCCGGTGCACGGCGCGTGCCCGAGTTGCCGTTGCCCGGCGCACCGGGGCCGCACTCATTGACCGCCAGAACACGGTAGGTACGCGACGCACCGGCCACCGCCGTAAGGTCGTCGTACTGGTTCACGTTTTCAGCCACCGTCGCCAGCGTATCCCAGCCACCAGCCGAGTTGCTGCGCAAAACCTTGTAGTTGATAATATCGGCCAAGTCATTCCACGTCACGCGCACCTTGTCGCACAGCGTGTCGCTGGCCTGCACGTTACCCAACGCACCCGGAGCCGCCAAACGAAGACCGGGAACACCCGGCTCCGGCTGCAAAGCGCCCATACCGCAATCGTTCTTGGCGCGAACCTGATAGGTACCCTGCTGTCCGGCGGGAGCGTCATGGCACACCGTGAAGTTCGGGCCGCCCGCATTCAGAATGGCACCCACGCGCGCCGCACCGCGGAATACGATAAACGAATCCGCTTCCGCACAGGTCGAAGTAAACGTCACGCAAACTTCTTCACAATCGTCTGCCGAAGCCACGACGTTCGTAATCGAACAAGTCGGCAGGCCGGAAGACGCGCCGTTATCGCAAGCGTCGTCACCTTCACCACACAAATCAGAGAGACCAACCACGCAGTACTGAACGACACCACCGAGCGGCGCATTGTCAAAATACTGATGGTCCTGACCGGCAGCGCCACGCGGCAAACCGCCGACCAGCAACGTGCCGTTGCGGTAGATACGGAAGCTGTCGAGACCCAAAACCGTATTGACTGACCAATTGATTTCCACACGGCTGCACTGGTCATCCGAAGCCGTCATTTCTTGCGGCACCGGCGGATCAACACGGCGGCGGCCCATGGTTTCCACGCCAGTCGAGAACGACGTGTCATCATCGCAAATATTGTAAGCACGCACACGGTAAAGATGATCCACACCACCGGAAGCATTCGCGTCAGAATAACTGCGCGCCGCCGGGTCGGGCACGTAGATGTAAGGCGGCGTATTATCCACCAACAGACGGAAGCCGTCGTGATCGTCGGTGCCGTACTGCCACGAAACGGTAATCACGTTACACTCGGCCTGAGTCGCCGTCACGTTGGTTACTGCATTCGGCGTCGGGCACTCGCCGCAACCGCCGGTCAAACACGTCATGGGCACTTCGCCAGCACCAGAGCCAAATCCAATATCTTGGAAACCACTCTGAACACGGAACGTATCGCTCACCCAGGTAATGCCGTTGGCATCCAGACAGACACGCAGCCAGAACAAGGGGTGCCCGGTTCCCTGGTCAGGATTCGGCGTAAACAACGGCGCCGTAAAGGCCGGTTCAGAATAGAAACCACCCGGCGTCTCCAATTGCTCAACACCGTTAATCGCAAACTGACTCAAGTTGAATTCATACGAACCCGCACCTTCGGGAACGATATGGTCATCCGGCGTCCTGCCGTTACCGGTCGAATCCCAGAAAATCTGCACATACGCGCCACCGTCGGGGATCGGCGAACCGCCAGCGCAGGCGCTTGTAATGGGCTGGGTGAAATTGTACAGAACAGCATTAAACTGGGCCTGAGCCGCAGTCGCCGCTAGCATGGTGCAAATTGTTAACAAAGCTAATCTTAAACGCATCGCAAACTCCTGATTGGCTGGCACTCTTTATGAGGAAAGCAATAATTTAGGACATATCACCTGAAAAGTCAACTCTTAGTTTCTCTTATTCAAGAATTTAGACCCGATTTGACCGTGAGGAATACGCACAAATTATATAGACTTAGCAGTAGGCGGGAAGGGGGGCTGTTGGGAATGGACGACGGAATCTCAGGAGGCTGTTTCGCGCACCTCCTGCACGCCTCTAAGGATAAAGAACCCGGCACAAGCCGCTTGCAGTAGTCCCGCCGAGCACAAAACTACTGCGTAGGCGGCCTCCGAGGTCATTGAACCGAGCAGCAAGGTCAGCAAACCGCCCGACACCAGCGGCCCGAGCAAGAACCCCAGCGATCCGGCCGAAGTGAATCCGCCCATCGCCGCCGCGACCTGTCCAGCCGGGGCGTAGGAAGCCGATAGCTGGAGCGTGGGAATAAACATCACCGCCGAGGCCGCACCCAGCGCGAACATCCACACCATCAACCACGGCGGCGAAATCCACCCGACCGTCGCGAACAACAGTCCGTAGGCCAGCGATCCCCACAACAGCATCTGCATCTGCGAAAACCGCTTGGCAAGTCCAATCACCGGCCGGCACAACAACCCCATCGTGAGCATGAACGCCGCGATGTGCCCGCCGATTTCTCCCGGTGAAAAATCGAACTTTATCGTTGCCAATATCGGAAACGATGCGACGAAAAATCCCACGGTAAAACGATCTAAAAACGCGAACAGATACGGCATACGCAGCCGCGGTTCGCGTGCAAGATTCTTCAGAATTTCTCCCAGCGGCATGCGCCGCGCGAGTCCGTCCGCAGGCATATCAAGCAGCACACTCAACACACCCACAAGAATCATCAAGACTCCACCCAGCGACAGCGACAGCACTGGCGAAATCGAACCCAGCCAACCACCGACGGGCGAACCGAGTGCCACACCAAACGTAATCGCCGCGCCCACTCGTCCCATCGCCGCGCTGCGTCCCGCTTCACCCCGCGCTCCGGCCACTGCAAGCAGCAGCGAGAGCGCCGCGATGTGAAACGCGCCTTCCACAAAGCGCAGCGTCATTAGCGACACAAAATCATGCAGGTGCGGCATCAGCAAGAAGCACAAGCCGTCGAGCATCGCCGCCAACGCGACAAACAGTCTCGGCTGTCCGAACTTATCCGCCAGCGCTCCGGCAATCGGCGCAAACAAAAACGCCGCCAGCATATTGGCCGCGAGAAAAGCGTGCGTCCAAAATTCCGTCACCCCGAAGCCGTCCATCACGAACGTCTTCAGAATCGGCACCACACCCGTCACAGGCAGCATGGTGAGGAAAATCAGCCAAGGCTCAATGCGATACCGGCGGTTCAAGCGCTCTCCCCAAAATAAAATGGCCAGCAATAAGCAACAATCCAACCAAATTTTCAACCCCACTTGAAAAGTGGGCAACATTGCCGCTAGCGCGTAACGCTATGCAATTGAAGTGCGTCGTTCTCTCTGTTCTCCCCCCAAGTTTCGCTGCGAAATTTGGGGGGATTAAGGGGGGCCTCCGCATTCCCCCCAGTCCTCTGGCGCAATCCCCTTTTGTAGGGGCGGCAGGCGTGCCGCCCGTTCCAAGCAAGATCGCAAGTCACCAAGCATATTGTCCCCCTGCACGCCCTCGTAAGAGAACCCGCCGCGTGTGAAGGATCCCTCAGGCTCCCCTTCTCCGTTCACGGGGAAGGGGTTAGGGGATGGGGTCTGCGCCTCGCCATCCCGCCAGGGATCTACTTCAGCGTTTCCCGCATTCATCCCTCATCAATTCCCCCTCACTCCAACTCCAACCCCAAGTTCCCCTTGTGACTCTTCTTCACCTTCGGCGCTTTCTTGAACGTCGGGTCGCTCCAACCCGCCGTCGCAATCGGCGGTAAATCAGGCTTATGTCCTTCGAGTAATTTCTCAATCGTGAGTATCTGCACCTTTTGATGTTTTGTCCCGCTGAACTCGCTATGATAGAAACCCGCGCTCGCGGCTTCCTTAATCATGTCACGCGTCGGTTCATTCAGCGTAATCAACAGTCCCAGCGCGGCCTTCTCCCGCTCCATCGTCCCCACCAAGTCGCGCACATGCGGTGAACTCGTCTTGCCGCCCTTGACCGAAATCAAAATCTGTTCAGGATGCCGGTCTTTCCCCTCAAAGAACGTGCGCCGTCCGTCAATTCCTCTATCCGCGCCTTTTTTCTGCTCTTCAGGCCGCGCTCCCACCAACCCCAGCGCCCACCACTGAAACTGATACTTATCCTGCTCCGCCAGTTCCACCGCCCCCTGCAAGTCCACCGGCTCGCCGAACACGGAATACTGCTTTTCAACTTCATCTCCGAAAGAATCACGCAACCGCTTCTTAATCAGCGTAATCGCCAAATGCGTAATATCAATCCCAATCCACTTCCGGTTCAGCTTCTGCGCAACCGCCACCGCCGTCCCGCACCCGCAAAACGGATCGAGCACAACATCCCCCTCATTGGAACTCGCCTTGATGATGCGCTCTAAGAGCGCTTCGGGTTTTTGCGTGGGATAGCCGAGACGCTCGGATGCCTGTGATCCTATTGCCTCGATATCAATCCACAGATTGTCTACTGGCACTCCAGGGAAATCGTCGAGGCGCACCTTGCGGCGAGGAATACCTCCACTTGTCCAAAACATGTCACCTCGCTGATCCAATTCCTCGAGCTTCTCGCGGGTCATTCGCCAACCTTCAGGTCCCGGCGTGAATCCGTTGTACTCATAAACAAGATTTGGGCGATTTCCCATTGATGAGGACCTTAAGAGCGGGCCACTGTAGTATTTACCTTTCTCATCGGAAAGCGTAAACCGTGCCTTGATTCCATCTTCATCCAAAGGTATCTTAACGCGATCAATGTAAAACCTCGACTCCTCTGTTTTCCCATAGAATAGCAGCGTATCTGTTGATACGCCAAACTTGCGCGCCTCGAATTGAGATCCTTTGGGGCGTTTATACCTGCGCCAAATTATTTCGTTGCGAACGTTCTTCGCCCCGAACACCGCATCCATCAGCAACTTCAAATAGTGACTCGCCGTTGGATCGCAATGCAAATAAATCGAACCCGTCGGCTTCAACACGCGCCGCAACTCGACCAGACACGGCGCCATGTTCGCCAAATACGCCATCATGTCGTTCTCGCCTAAAAAGCGGTGAAACGCGACCAGCAAATCGCCCGCCTTGCCGCCCTGCGACACCACATGCTCGAACCACTTGGCTGACTCCGCGTTCCAATGCCACGTGTCTTCAAACGCCATAATCTGTGCCGCGCTCTTTTCGCCCGACTGTTCGGCGAACAAAACGTTGTAATCCTGATTGCTCTTGAACGGCGGATCAAGATAAATCAAATCCACCGACTCGTCCTTGACGTAGCGCGGCAGAATATCGCGGTTATCACCGTAGTAAAGTGTGTTCATGTTGTGGATGTAGGGGCGGCAGGCGTGCCGCCCGTTCTAAGATTCGTTCTTCGCACTCTTTCCCCCCGCGATGCGCGGGAGGACAAAGGGGAGTTCTGCAATAACCCCCAATCTACCACCAACCCAACACATTCTCAAGTCCAACAAGTTTGCCCTCCGCCTTCATAATTCTGATTTCATACTTTTCTGCCCCCTCTTGGCTTCCTGCCCAAATGTTCATATATTACAGGTTGCGCCTTCCCCAACTCTCCATGCACCCCGCAGCACAAGGGAAAAACGAAGGCTCACAAAAACAATATGTTTCGTTCCAACAATTGTGAGCGTATTACCAATAATCAACCACTTACTGAAGTCCCCGCGCCAGCGCAACGTTGCCCACTTTTCAAGTGGGGGGAACTTGGGAACCGGGCCGATTTCAATTCGTATATTGGAGTACGAAACTTGCAGCTGGAAATCCGGCTCCTACAAAATAACTGCACACAACCGTAGATAACGACTATGCGTAAACTGGGATGGATTGGATTGGGCCTCGTAATGGCCGGAGTGGTGGCGGGGGTGCTGTTCACTGCGAACATGAATTGCGACACGACCGCCGTGGCGCAGCAGGACGCCGCGCCGCGCGTGAATGCGCAATTCGCGCAGTACAACTCATTGATCAATGACAGCGGCGAGAGCCCGTTCGTCGCCGTGGCCGACCGCGTCGGCCCGACGGTGGTGAACATCTCATCGGACAAAGTCGTGAGCAACACGAACCCGATGGACGAGTTCTTCGAGAATCAGCCGTTCTGGGAGTTCTTCCATAAGCGCGACGGCGGCGGCAATAACCGCCAACGCCAGTTCCACGCGCCTTCGACCGGCTCGGGCATGATCATCAGCCGCGACGGCTACATCCTGACGAACAACCACGTCGTCGAAGATGCCGACAAGGTCACAGTCAAAACGCAAAACGGTACGGAGTATGAAGCCAAGATCATCGGTGCCGATCCCGAAACCGATGTGGCGGTCATCAAGATTGACCACAACTTCGAAGCCAACGAAGTCGCGCTGATTGGCAACTCGGATCAGCTCAAAGTCGGCGACTGGGCGATTGCCATGGGCAACCCGCTCGGCTTAGAGTGGACACTCACGGTCGGCATCGTCTCGGCGCGTGGCCGCAGCAATCTCGCGATTGCCGGCGGTGGCCCGAGCTATCAGGACTTCATCCAGACCGACGCCTCCATCAACTTCGGCAACAGCGGCGGCCCGCTCTGCAACATTCACGGTGAAGTCATCGGCGTGAATACCGCCATCAACCCGAGCGGTCAAGGCATCGGCTTCGCGATTCCAATTAACATGGCCATGAAGGTCGTGGATCAGCTGCGCGAAAACGGCAAAGTCGCGCGCGGCTACTTAGGCATGCTGCCGCGCGAGTTGACCGCCGAACTGCGCAGCGCAACCGGAGTGGATAAGAATACGCACGGCGTGTTCGTCGAACGAGTGGATCCCAACACACCTGCCGCCGATGGTGGCCTCGAAGCCGGTGACGTCGTCACCGAGTTTGACGGCAAGAGCATCAAGGACGTGCAGCAGTTCCGCATGGCTGTAGCCGATGTGCCGCCGGGCCGCGGAGTCAAAGCGAACATCGTGCGCGAAGGCAAGCAGAAGACGCTCGAATTCGTGCTCGGTGATCGCGCCGCATTGGCGACGTTCATGGGCCAGGATCAGCAGCGTCCCGAACCGTCGAGCAACTGGCTCGGCATTGACGTCGGCGCGGTAAACGAATCCATGGCGCGCGCACTGCGACTCGACGGAACCTACGGCGTCATCATCAACGAAATTGACGAGAACTCGCCCGCGCGCGAAAAACTGCGCGAAGGCGATGTCATCATCGAAATAGACCGCAAGCCCGTGGACGACGTGCGCGGATTCAAAGAGATTGCTGCCAACCTACGCAACTCGGACAAGGCCGTCTTGTTCCGCATCGTGCGCGACGGCGTAAAGACCTTCGAAGCAGTAGAGGTCAACTAACCAACCTACCACCTCCAACAGCCCCGGTTAGCTTGGACTGACCGGGGCTTGTTGTCTAAAGCCCCCGCCCGATGCTCACCCACACCTTCACCGCGCCGTTCGATTTTCAGAAGACGGCGCGTTATGTCGGCCGCTACGAGAACGCGCAGACGCATGCCGTTTCAGATGAGCGCTTCTGTCAGGTGCTGGCCGATGAAGACGGTTACTATCTGGTCGAGATCACACCGCAAGCAACCAACGCCGTCAGTGCGCGCATCGTGGTCGGAAACGCGACACCGACGCGGTTGAAGCAGTTACAACACTTCGTAGAGCACACCTTTGGGCCGTGCGCGACGCTGTCAGAATTCTATGCGTTCTCACAAACTGATCCCCGTTTAGCGAATTGGACCCGTGACTATTGCGGATTGCGGCTCGTGGGAGTGCACAGTTTGTGGGAGTGCCTCTCGTGGTCCATCATCGGACAGCAGGTCTCCGTAGCATCTGCGTTTGCAGTACGCTCACGTTTGGCGCTGTATTGCGGCGCGACAATCGAGTGGCAAGGCAAGATTTATGAGGGGTTTCCCACACCGGAGGCGGTACTCAGTTTGACGCCCGAAGAGCTGCTTAAGTGCGGTTTTTCGAGACAAAAAGGAGAGTACGTTCAAGGTCTTGCGCGGGACGTTATGCTGGGTTATCTTACGGAATCGCTGCTCAGAGAAGCTGACCCGGGCGAAATCCGGACACAGCTGTTGAGTATTCGTGGGATCGGTCCGTGGTCGGTGGAATATGCGATGATGCGCGTGCACGGCGATGCGGATGCCTGTCCGTATGAGGATATCGGCTTACGCAATGCGCTGGCACGGCAGTACGGGTTGGGCAGGCAAGCAACTATCGAGGAAACGAAGAGTATAACGGATAGTTGGCGGCCATTTCGGGCTTACGCAACTTTCTACATATGGTACACGCTACTGCATCACACATCGTAGAGTCCACGCCGCTAATAGAGCGCTGGTGGACCGACCTGAAGACTCCGGTTGGGCGCATGCGTTTGACGGCGAGCGCTTCGGGTTTGCTGCGCGCGGAGTTTTGCGACGAACCGCGCGACGCCGACGGCGAGTGCATCGAAACGAAAATCCTGCAGCAGGCGAAGAAGGAATTGACCGAGTACTTCGCGGGCTACAGAACGCACTTTGAGGTGCCGCTGGATTTGCGCGGGCGGGGGTTTCAGTTGGAAGTCTGGCGCGAATTGCAGTTGATTCCGTTTGGCACAACGACCACCTACGGCGAAATCGCCAAGCGGTTACTCTTGGAGAACGGTGCGCGCGCGGTCGGTGTGGCTAACGGCATGAATCCCGTAGCGGTAATCGTCCCCTGTCACCGCGTCGTCGGCCAAAAAAATCAAATCACCGGCTATGCCGGCGGCATAGACCGCAAGGCATGGCTGTTGAAACATGAGTGCAGTACACTTGTATAACGCACACCATGCGAAAATCAAAACGGCGACTCCATCGAGTCGCCGTTTCGCGTTTTGGACTACTTTTTCAATCTTCCCGGCCAGAGGAAGAGTTTGGGCAGGACTTGCGTGGCGATTTTGCGGTGATGAAATTCCGCAAGGCGCTGGGCTTCGATTTCGATTTCGCCGGTATAGACGATGATCTCGCGTACGTGATCAATTGATAGCGGGCCTTGAATGAGCACTTCAGCTTGCGGATGCGTGGGCTCGCTCTTGTGCAGTCCGGAGCGGTTCCACGGCTCGACTTGCTCGGCGAACATAGATTGCAATCCGGCAACACCAGAGGTGACGTGTGTGCCGAAATCCTGCGCGGCGGAGACGGGACAGAAGAGTGTCTCCGGCTGCTCGATGAGCTTCATGTCCAACACCAGATGCACCCATTCGCGCTGCCAGGCATTTTGGGAACGCGCATAGAGCAATTCGAAATTTGGAACGGTTACCGCGCAGTTCAGATAGTCCAAACCGACCGCGAATTTCTCTAAGCGCTCCGGGTCGTGCAGCAGGCGCTCGGCCTTGGCACCCAACCGCGAGCGCAACCCGCGCGCCGTATCGAGAAATCCATCGGCGAAAATCTGCGGCAAATTGATAGTGAGATGCGTGCTGTGTAACAGCAGGCGAAGGTCGCGGCTCGCAATTTCCGAGCGAATGCTGGGCTTGCCGAACAGCATCACACTTCGCGCAAGCGGCGGTAGTGAATAATGGTGTAACCCGCGACGAGCAGGCAGATGACGGACGTCGTGGCCAACGCGATACGCGCATCAAAAGCATCAGCCAACGCACCGAGCAGAAACGCGCCGATGGGGCCGAAGCCCAAGAAGCTCGACGTGTAAAATCCGAGCACGCGCCCGCGCAGATGATCGGGCGTGAGATGCTGCAAGAGCGTGTTGGTCGAAGCTAGCATCGAGATGCCGGAGAATCCGGCCATCGCCAGTGCGATGACGGACACTTCAAACTGCTTCGAGAGTGAAAAGATGAGCAGTCCGAGGCCCAATCCGGCCATGCCCATCATCACCACCCAGCCGCGTTTGCTGTGTTGATCCATCGAGGCCTGCCACAAGCCGCCCAGCAGCGCGCCGATTCCCCCGGCGGCCATCAGCACACCGAGACCTTCCGCACCCGTATTCAAAACGATATCGGCCACCATCGGCAACAGCGTCGTGTAGGCGAAGCCGAAGATGGCGAAGATGATGACATTGCGAATCAGCACCCGCTGAATCGGCGCGCGGCGCACAAAGGTGTAGGCGTCGCGCAGCTGCTTCAAAATGGGTTCACTCAAATCGCCGCTGGGTGACGGGAGGTCACGCATGAGCGAGAGCGTGATAATCAGCGCGAAATACGAGGCGGCATTGACCAAAAAGCACGAGGCTTCGCCCAACAGCGGCACCATGATACCGGCCAGTGACGGCCCGACCAACCGCGCAGCATTGAAGGTCGAGGAGTTCAGCGCGATGGCGTTCGGCCTGTCCTCTTTGCCAACCAAGTCGGTGACGAACGACAACCGCGCGGGCGCATCGGCGGCCATGAAGATACCGGAGATGGTCGCGAGAATAAGCACATGCCATTCGGTGACAGTGCCAGTTATCGTCAGGATGGCTAGCGCAAGCGCGGAAATCGCCAATCCGGTTTGGGTGACAAAGAGCACGGTGCGTTTGGGCGCACGATCCACGAGCACACCGCCGATGGAGCCGAGTAAGAGCGAGGGCAGTTGGGACATCGCGCCCACAACGCCGAGCCACATCGGAGATTCGGTTAGGCGCCAGACCAGCCAACCCTGCGCAAGCGTTTGCATCCATGTGCCGACAATCGAGAGCGCAAAACCGATCCAGAACAGGCGGTAGTTGCGGTGTCTGAAGGCGCGAAAGGTCTGGCGGAGCGAGGTCACTTCTTCTTCTTCAACGCGAGCGCAGCGAGTTCGTCGAAATAGTCTTTCAGCGCAATGACTTCGCGCAGGTAATGTGCCTCATGCGTCGAGCCTTTGCCCTTCGCCATACGCAGCCAGGTGTCCTTGCGCTCACGCGGCCAGCTTGCGGCCTGGCCGTGCGCGAGCAGCAGCGCGCCCTGTTGCGCGACGGAGTGCTTCTCGTTAGCAGACATTGGTGGCAAGGCGAAGCCGAGCACGGATTCGATTTCCTTCAGGATTCGTGCGTCCAAGGTGGCATCGCGCGGTGCGAATTTCTTGAAGATGTCGGTGGCCAGCAGGCTCACGCGGTCGAGCGGGAACTCGCGATAGGTGGCGACATCTTGTCCCTCGAGTGGCAGAACCACATCCGCGTCGGCCAGTTTGACCAATGTAGAAATCGGTGTGCGGTAGCCCTTCCTGCTGACGATTTTCTTGCGCTCGGCTTCGGCGAGCTTGCGAATGTCGGCGTCCGCCGAACGGAAGCCGAGCTTGTAGTAGAACCAGTAAGAACCGGATTTGAGACCCTCTTCGTTTTCGTGGCCGACCTGATACTTGCGGGCCACGCACCACGGCGCATGATAGAAGGCGCGGAAGGCGCGAATCAGTTGGCTATACACCCAGGCCGCTTCGCCACCGCGGAAGGTGTCGAAGAGATTGACGGCGATTTCGAGTCTGGCTGGATGCGCACCGCCGCCGCCATAGGAAATCGGCACGCCGTTTTTCAGCATCACAAAGCTCAAGCCCGTCTCCTGCGGCAGTCTCCACTCGGGCGTGGCAAACCAAAACAGCAGCGTGGCGCCGCGGTCAAGGGGAATTTCGTAGAAGTCGTCCGGGTTGCCGTGCGTCGCACCGTAGTACTCTCGCGAGCGCACGAGCAGGGTTTCATGGACGAGGTTCAGCAGGACATTGGCGCGGTCTCTGGGTGTGTTCGGCGGCAGTTCCAGCGGCCGTAGAATTTCATCGGCGAAGCGAAAGCCTGGGTGTTTTTCCAGCGGGTCCCACAGCCACAGCTTGCCGGGCTTGGGGTCGCAGGTCGTGGTGCGTGACGGCCCTGTCGTGGGCAGCCGGAAGACGAGCATCAAGTTCAGGTCGGCGAAAAGCTGTGACGCGGCCCGGGGGTCGAAGCGGCGCTCGAAGCAATCCAGCACGAACTGCAAAACCGTTTGTTCGCCCGCAGCACGCTCCAGAATCTCGCGTACGGTCATATCTTCACTGTCAGCGGCATCGGCCTCGACATCGTCCAACAATAGCCACAGCAGGCCCGCCAGCGGGTCTGGATTGCGGGATTCGTAATCTTCCCAGTCTATCTCAATCGCCTTGCCCAGCACTTTGGACAGGAAGCGCGCATTCTCGATGTCATAGGCATACTGAAAGTCCGTGCCGGCGATACCGGTCTGCAAAAGCGTCCCGGCCAGTTTCAATTTGCGAATGCGCTCGTGGAATTTTCCGAGTTCGTTTTCGGCGAAATTGCGAATGTCTTCCGACTGCGGATAGGCTTTATAGAACAGCAGATGCTCGTGGTAGGCTTCGAGCGTTTTGTGCGTGTGCTTGGCCTTGGCAAGCGCCTTCAGCAACGCGTGCGTTTCACCAGCTGCCGGACGCATGGATATCTTCTTCAGTAATGCCTGCGGGGTCATTCGCGCCTCCGTTGGGGATAGGTATAGATTGCAATATAGCACGCCGTGATATGGGAAACAAGAAGAAAAAGACAGACGGTCTGGAGCGAACTCCAGACCGTCTGTTTATCCTTGCAGCGAGAACCGAATTACATCGGCATCGGGGCCGCGGCCTTCTTGGTGGCCTTCTTGCGACGCTTCGTAGCTTTCTTCTTGGTAGCTTTCTTCTTAGTAGCTTTCTTCTTCGTCGCTTTCTTCTTGGTGGCTTTCTTCTTGGTAGCCTTCTTCGCCGTAGCTTTCTTCTTGGTGGCTTTCTTCTTAGTCGCCTTCTTCGCCGTGGCTTTCTTCTTGGTGGCTTTCTTCTTGGTAGCCTTCTTCTTCGCCGTGGCTTTCTTCTTCGTGGCCTTCTTCTTGGCCTTCTTGGCAGGGCTCATGCGGATTTCTCCTTCGCTGAGTGATCGGGCAGAGACTCGTTCGAGAACAGGATTTTGTAGTTTCCAGACAGGAAGCGGTTGCGCTGCCCGAATTTCGCATGCTTCCTACTGTGCAGTCACCGGGCTCGTGCGGCGAGTAATCCGGTGGCTGTACCGGCGGCTCCTCGAAAGATGTCGCACAGTATCTATGATCGCGTTCCGCCGGGCGGAACGTACATCGCGTATCGTCTGGTGGGCCTTCGTGGTAAAGAGTGGCCCGGTCTCAAAGATCGGCAATTCGTCGCAATCTATAGCAACAAACGGGCCGATTTTCAGCAAAGTTAAGCAGATGGGGGCCTAAAAAGCCGTTCCATGTACTGCATGCGCCGCGTTTTCATAGCGGAGCGGGTGTTGTAAGATTTTGTAAAACAAAAAACTTACAAAAGATCATTTCGCATGAGACTTGATCGCGAAAAAATTCGAAGAAGATCGCGATTGAGTGGTCATGGAACTCGACTTCGCAACGTTACGATTTGCGTTTCGCTGCTTTGCGTGCGAGTTTTTCAGCTTTGAGCTGAGCTTTTCGTGCGCGTTCCTGTTCTTGAGCGGCTTCATCTCGCGCCTCGATGAGGTCAGTGAGATAGCCGAGCGTCTCGCGCCGTTCGAGTGCCTGTTGCAGTAAGTCGTAGTCGCGCAAGGTAAAGAAGGAGCGCAACATCGGCTGGAAGAACAGCATGACCTGCGAGCCGACGAAGTTGACGGGTCTCACGGTCTCCAAGAACAGCACAGCAGGGAGTGCGAAGCCAAGTCCCACCACTCGGTCAGCGAGCCGTTCAAAGAGTTGAACCTGCTCGGCGCTAAGATAGTCTGGCTTGATAACCTCTCTCATTGTCCGGCCCCCGCGGCTTCAGCAATGCGCCGACTGACATACTGTAGAACTGCGTCACAGTCCGGCGGTTCCATCAGCAGCATACCGCGATGTCCGTCGAGTCGTGATCTCGCCGCGAAGGGCGAGACGAACAGTCCGTTGGGATCGCGCTCGACGCGCTTCAAATCAGCGAAACGCAGTCGTCGTTCCCACATCCAGCGACGGAGCTGAATGCCTTCGTGGTCAATCGAAAATCGCGTGGGCAACCAGTACGCCGCTGTCGAACCAAGCAGGAAGACAGTGGCAAAGAATGCCCAGAGCGGATGCTCGAAGACGACCAACGAAGTCATCGGTACAATGGTCAGCGCGGCAATAAACACGACACGGCGGTAACCGCCGCGTGCCGGAGGATGCACGCTCCACTCAAAGATCACAGAACGATCCGGGGTCACGGCTTACCTGACCCACGACGCGCAAATATAACTCATGCTAAAGCAAAACGCAAGTGCTTGACAGAAAAAAGTTACGAATGTGCTTGGAGCCAGTTCGCGCCGGAACCGACATCCACTTCGATCGGAACGGAGAGTGGAAGTGCGTTGACCATTTCTCGGCGCACCATTTCGGTGAGTCGTTCGACTTCGGAAGCGGGCGCTTCGAAGACGAGTTCGTCGTGTACCTGAAGCAACATCCGAGCGGCAAACTTTTCCGCTTTCAGCTGTTTGGCGATGCGGAGCATCGCGAGCTTGATCATATCCGCGGCGCTGCCTTGCACGGGAGTGTTGATGGCGATGCGCTCAGCGAACTCGCGCACCTGGCGGTTGGCGTTGGCGATGTCGGCGATTTGGCGGCGGCGACCGAGAAGGGTTTCGACGTAGCCGTTCTCGCGGCAGAACTCGATGGTGCGGCGCATGAAATCGCGGACGCCGGGGTAGAGCTGAAAATACTGTTCGCGGAATGCCTTGGCCTCGGCGCGGGGAATGCCGAGCTGTTCGGAGAGTCCGAAGTCTGTCTGGCCGTAGATGATGCCGAAGTTGACGGTCTTGGCGGCGCGGCGCATATCGGAATTGACATCCGCAGCCGTGACACCGTAGATTTTGGCGGCGGTTTCGCGGTGGATGTCGCCGCCGGATCGGAAGGCCTCAAGCAGCGTGTCATCGTTTGATAAATGCGCCATGATGCGCAATTCGATCTGTCCGTAGTCGGCGGAAACGACTTGCCAACCGGCTTCTCCAGCGATGAACGCTTCACGGATTCTGCGACCTACTTCCGTGCGAATCGGGATGTTCTGCAGGTTGGGATTGTTCGACGAGAGGCGGCCCGTGGCGGCAATCGTTTGGCTAAATGTTGTGTGCACGCGGCCCGTATAAGGGTGCGCGAGTTCCGGCAGCGAATCCACGTAGGTGCCCTTCAACTTGGACAACGTGCGGTAGTCGAGCAACTTGGCCGGAAGTTCGTGCATCGGTGCCAACGTGGTCAGCGTGTCCACATCCGTCGAGGGGCCGGTCTTGGTTTTTTTCTGGACGGGCAGTTTGAGCTTGTCGAACAGAATCGCGGCGAGCTGCTTGGGCGAGTTCAGGTTGAACTTCTCGCCGGCGGCGCTCCAGCACTCTCCTTCCAAGCGCGTGAGGTCGCGTTCCAGCTCTTTGGACATGTCCGCAAGCAAGCCCGTGTCGAGCCGGACTCCGGTGAATTCCATGTCGCGCAGCACCGACGTCAACGGTATTTCGATGTCGGTGAGGAGCTTCTGTTGCGAACCAAGTTGCGGCTCCAGCGCATGCGCGAGTCGGAGCGCATAATCCGCATCCTCGCACGCGTAATCGGCAATTTTTTCCAGATCAATGTCGAGCATCGAGCCTTGATTCTTGCCCGAACCGATGAGATCGGAGGTTGGAATCTTGGCGAGCTTGAGGTAATCGCGCGTCAACTCGTCAATCGAAAGCGAGCGGCTTCCGGGATTGAGGAGGTAGGCCGCGATCATCGTGTCGAACGCCAGAGAGGCGACATCAATGCCGTACGAGAGGTACACGATGGCGTCGTACTTCGCGTTCTGACCCGCTTTGGGGACACTTGAGTCCTCCAGCAATTCGGCGGCAATTTCAAGATAAGCCGCCAATGAACCTTCGGCCATTTGCCCGAAGCGGATGAAATCGCGCTGGCCGGAAGGCTTGCCCTCGAAGTGCTGCATCGAGATATAGTATGCCTCTCCTTCGGTGACTGCAAAGCTGGCACCGACGAGTTCAGCGCGCATCGGATCGGCGGCAGTGGTCTCGACATCGAAGGACAGCAGCGGCTTATCGCGCCGCCATAGCTCGACCAGTTTGCGGAATTCGGCCGCCGTGCGCACGATGTGGTAATCGCGCTTATTCGGCTTCGCGCCGGTCTGCGCGAACAGGTCCGGCGTGGCGCTGCCACGCAATCGGTCGAGCAGTTTGTAGAGTTCGAGGTCGGTGAGGAGGCGCTCGATTTCGGCGTTGTAAAGTGGCTTCACATCCAGTTCGTCGAGCGCGACTTCAATCGGCGCGTCGCAATCAATGGTGACCAACTCACGCGACATGCGCGCGGAAGAGGCATATTCGATCAACGAGTCACGCAGCTTCGAAGGCTTCATGGAAGGCGCGGCGGCGAGGACATCTTCGACGGAGCCATATTCGTTGACCAGTTTCACGGCAGTCTTCGGACCGACACCGGCGACACCGGGCACATTGTCGGAAGTGTCGCCCATCAACGCGAGGACATCAATGACGCGATGCGGAGGCACGCCGAAATTCTCTTCGACATCTTTGGGCGACCAGATCAGCGTGCCGTCGGATTTAGGATTGTAGAGCTTAACTTGATCGGTGACCAACTGCTGATAATCCTTGTCTCCCGTCACCATATATACTAAATAGCCTTCGGCCTCAGCGCGTTTGGACAGCGTGCCGATGACATCATCCGCCTCCCAACCCGGCAGCGCGAGAATCTTCAATCCAGTCGCCGCCAGAACTTGATCGAGTCTTCCCAACTGATCCACCAACTCCTCGGGCATCTTCTGGCGCGTGGCTTTATACTCCGTATATTGCTTGTGGCGGAAGGTCGGTTCGGCGGTGTCGAAGACGATGGCGAGGTGGGTCGGCTGCTCTTTTTCAATCAAGGAAATGAGCGTATTCAGAAATCCGAAGATGGCCGAAGTGATTTCACCGCGCGAGTTGACCAGCGGATTGCGCAGGAACGCGAAATGGGCGCGGTACATGAGTGCCGAGCCGTCAATCAGAAACAGGGTGTGTTCGCGGTCAGTCATTTCGGTTTGGGGAAGGGCTTGACTTTTTGCACGTAAAGCCCCTCATTGGAGAGTCGGGAGAGTTTTGGAAAAACTGATATAACAAGAGGATACCCATGTCGGAAGCCGCACCGCAGCGCCCCCAGCAGATTAATGTCAGCCTCGATGAGAAGGTTGCCGAAGGCATTTACTCGAATCTCGCACTGATTTCGCATAGTCCGGCCGAGTTTTTCATTGATTTCGCGCGCATGGTGCCGGGGACACCGAAAGCCACCGTGCATGCCCGCGTCATCATGACGCCGTCGCATTGCAAGTTCTTGCTGAATGCGCTGAAAGAGAACATTGAACGCTACGAGAAGCAGTTTGGCGAAATCAAGCTGCACGGTGGACCGCAGCAGTCGGGCGGTCAATTCGGTTTCCGCGCAGGCGGTGAACCGGAAGTGAAATAGCGGCAGCCTGATACTGGACAGCGTCCGTTAATCTGGAGGAACTAACCCAATGATCCGCATCGCAGCACTGCTTACTTTGGTGGCACTACTTTGTTCGTGTGACAACGGCGGCAAAGATCCGCAGCCGGTAGCGCCGAACGCGCCGAATCTGTTGGCCGCAACGCATATTACACAGAACACGATTGAACTCACCTGGAACGACCGTTCGAGTGACGAAGAGGGCTTTGAACTCGAAATGGGCATCAGCGATGTCTGGCATTTACACTCGACGCTGAACGCAGGCCTCACGACCTATCTGGTGGACGGGTTGACGCCCGGCAACGAGTATCAGTTCCGGGTTTTTGCATTCAATCAGGCCGGACGCAGCGAGTCCTCTAATGTCCTGACCGTCTCGACTGAATCGGCCAATCCGCCTCCACCTCCGACGGGCGTCACCGCCGAGGCATTAGCGCCAACTGTTGTTCATGTCGGCTGGTCGGACACGGCGCCGTTTACGGTTACTTTCCTAATCAGCCGACGGACTGCAACGACTGAATGGGCCACAGTAGGTCAAGCGCCGGACAACTTTGAATCGTACAACGACTCGACCTGTCAAGAAGCGACCGATTACTACTACCGCGTGGGTGCGCAATCGGGCAGCCTGATTGCGTGGTCTGCGGACTCAGCAGAGGTGAGCACGCCCACTATCGGCGCTCCGCATGCTCCGACAGAGTTGACGGCCACGGCGGTCATCGGCACGGGAGTCGAGTTGGAGTGGGTGGACAATTCGCTTGACGAAGCCGAGTTTCAGATTCGCCGCAACACCGCCGGGAATTTCTGGGAGATGATTGACACGGTGGCGGCCAACTCCACAGCGTATTTTGATTCGTTGGGCGACAATCCGGCGGTGATGAACTATCAGGTGCGGGCCAGCAATTCGTTTGGGGAATCGGCCTGGTCGAACATCGCCTTAGTGGACTACCGCTATTGTTCCAACGGCGCTGTGCCGATCTGTCTGTCGAACTATTGGCGCTATGAGGTTGATCCGGACGACGGCCCGATGTTCATCGCCCGCCGCGAAGTGCGCGAGGTAGCCTATCCCGACGGCGTGGACTACTATCTATTGGTAGAGTTCGTAGAAGACCAGGACCCGGAATCGCTGTGGTACTGGCGCAACTATGTCGCCGGACTGTATCAGGATCCCTATCCACTGGGCGGCGAAGCGGGACAGCTTCTCTTGCGCACACCACCCTCATCGGGCTTTTGGAATTTCGAGGGCGATAGTGTGATCGTTGCGACGAGCAATGTCACGGTGAATGTGAACGGCACGAACTACTCGGGCGTGACCATATATCAGCGCTTTGATCGCGGCAGCAACCGCAGTATCAAGTATTATCTCAAGCCGACAACGCTGGGGATTATCAAAGAGGAAGAATTCGAGGGTGCCACGCGCAAGGTCGTGCGCGAGTTACTCGATTACGAGATTCGGAATTAGCGTCGTTCGGCCAGAATCGCCAGTCCACCTTCAATCGCGCCGCCGTTTGGTTCGGCGATGCGCAACGGCAGATTACGTAAACGGATTTCATCATTGAACAGCGGCTCCAACATGGGCCGCTGTTCCCATAATCCGCCCGTGATGACGAGCGGCAGGACGGACATGTTTTGCGGCATGTCTTCCAAAAGCCGCTCGACTTGGTCAATCAGCTCCAGAATTGCTCGGTGCAGGATGGCCATGACGTCCTGCTGTTCGGGCGCGAACTTGAAGACCAGCGGCGCGAGTTCAGCCCAGCGCGTCGGCCCGAAATCTTCTCGATAGACTTTGGAAACAATGTCCTGCGTGCTGCCGGCATTGAGAGTTTCCAGAATGGCAGCATGAAAGGGTGAGAGTTCGGCGCGTTCGCCTTCGCGTAAACAGAGGCGCAATGCTTCGCGGCCAATCCACGCGCCGCTGCCTTCATCACCGAGCAACGGTCCCCAGCCTCCGACGCGAAAAAACTCGTGGCCGTGCGGATTTTGGTAGAACGCGATGGAGCCTGTGCCGATAATCAGCAGAATGCCGCGTTCGCCGCGACAGAACGCACCCGCATAGAGCAAATGCGCGTCCGTGACGATGTGCGGCTGTGTCTGTGGCCAGACGTGACGCACAACCTCTTCGGCGAGTTCGCGTTCGCGTGGTCGTCCGACTCCCGCGAGGCCGCACACGATTTCTTTGGCGTAACGTGCCTCGGGCATTGATTTCAGCAGATCGCCGAGCGCCGTGCGCAACCCGTCGCCGCCCAAGCGGGCGACATTAGATGGTCCGGCGGCGTGTTCGTCACACAGGCTGCCGTCCGGGTCCACCAGCCAGCCGCGTGTTTGCGTGCCGCCGCCGTCCACGATGAAGATTTTGTCCATATTTACAAGTTACAGCTTTCCTCTATATATGCAACTCAAAAAGGCCGAAGCACAAAGCTCCGGCCTTTTTGATGTTGCGCGGCGGCATCCACTGCGGATGCCTCTATCCTGAAACGGACTTAGTTTTTCTTTTTCTTCTTGGCGGGCCAGACGATTTCAACCTTCCAGCCGGTGGCACCGGGCTCTTGGCCACCGACGGCCCAATAGACTTCCATGGGCGCGCCGGTGAATTCGTATTCGTTTGTTTCGGCGTACTTCTTCAGGTCGTTCCATACCTGCATAGTGGTGTTTGGATGGCCTTCGTACGTGACGGTGAGTGCTTCCATCTCCGGCATCTTCTCGACCGATACTTGCGCGGTTGGTTCATTGTCGGCAGCGATAGGCACGCACCACTTTGAGGTCAGAGCTTGTGGCGCAGTGGTCGTCGGGTCTTCGTACCAGATGGCGAACATCGGGCCAGCGGGCGCAACGCCCTTTTCGGTAGTGTAGCCCATGGCGCGGGTGGAGCCATTCATCACCATCGCGTTGATGGCGCCTTCGAAGTCTTTTTCGCCCCAACCGCCTTCGGGTGCGAAGTCGGCGGCTTTGACATAGGCAGTCGCGGCAATCATCGCGGGCTTGGTTTCAAATGCGATCTCTTTGACAACTTTGGCGGTTGCGGCGGGTGCTTGCGCGCCATTTTGTTCAGCGCGGCCGAATTGAACAAGGCAAAACGTCAGGGTCAGGACGGCGAGACTCAGGTACTTCATTTTCTCCCTCTTGTGCGGTGTCGGTTGTTCGGTTATTTCAGTAATGTGATTTTATGTGTGTCGAACTGTCCGGCGGCTTCGAGGCGCACTAGGTACATGCCCGAGGCCAGTCCGGTGGCATCCCAGACAAGATTGTGCTGCCCGGCAGTGAAATCGCGGTCAGCTAACGTTGCGACGGTGCGGCCCGTAATATCAAAGACTGCCAGCTTCGCGTTTCCGGCGCGGTTCAACAAGAACGAAACCGTCGTTGTAGGATTGAACGGATTCGGATAGTTGCCGACGATTTGGATTGTGGTCGGAACGACAGGCGCGGCGATGGGATCGGCGCTTGTGCTGCGCCCGGGAATGATGGTTGCGGGATCGCCGAGGAGGACGTTGGACAGCAAAGTCTCGTATCTGGAATTCGAAGTGCCTTCGATGCGCCTATCAACATAATCCAAACAAGTCATTTTCCAAATGTCGCCAACATTGGTCGCTTGACTATCGTAGCACCTCCCCGCTAGGTCGAACAAGTAGTCCCGACGGCCCATGGCCCATGTATAGTGACTGCAACCCAACTCACATACGGCACCGCCATTTGGATTCAGAATTGCGGAAATCCCGAGCGTATTCGTGATTTCGCCGAACCCCAAACTAAATCCACAGTACCCCGTGAGAATCGTTAAACATTCAAAATTGCCAAAGCTTGCCCATTCTTCGGCTCGAATCGTATCAGGAAGGACCCAGATTCCATTATCTGCGAAATGACCCATATAGAAGGTAAAAGCTGAGCCTTCGGACAAATGGGCAATTATTTCATTGTAGTCGCCAAAATCGGGATCGCTTGGGTTTCGCTCGAGATAGTCCCGTTCTACTTCAATATCCCCTGGTAGCTGCGTCGCGATTTGCTCACTCAGCGAGTCGAAGTGCATTAAGTCGCTTGCACCGGCAATTAGCTCAACATCAGCTTCACAGCTTTCGACCGTACCAATTTCATAAGCATGCACCTTCATGTAGTAATCCGGCATACCGATGCCCATTTCTGAACTCCAAGGTAGCCGTCCGAGTCGAAAACGAGGTTCAAGATCCAAGGCGGAATCGCCTTGAACATACCAGTAGTCTGACCAGTACGAAGCGGAATCGGCAATGCTATGCATTTCCCGTGAAGGCACAACATCTACATGCCCTACAATAAACACATCCTTCAATCTCGGCTCTTGCCAATTCTCATAGGCATAATGCAGAAAGTCGCGGATGCCGTTCTGATTGGACGGTGTGAACTCGTCCCAGATTTCTTCGACCGTGACGGCCATCGCGGTGCGGCCTTGCGCTTCGCGGTAGGCGAGTAGGTCGCCGATCCACGCGTTATTGGAAAGAACTTCCTGATTCGTCAGGATAATGTAGTCGGCTGAGTTGTCGGTGTCGCGCAAATCGGCGCGGATAGGTACGGTAATGAGTAAGGCGAGCAGTATGACTGCGAACATGAGAAACTCTCCTGCTGGTTGGGATGCACGGCGGAATGAACATTCTCCGGCATAGCAAGTTGTTCGGCAGATCTCCTATATATTTGAATACTACTTTGTTGTCAACAAATCCAGCACCACGCGATCAGCCTTCGGGAAGGCGTAGCTCCGCAGTTCGGACGGGCGCACCCACTTGGCATCGGCAGCGTGCACGAGCGTAAGTTCGCCGTCCACGTGCGTGCACTCGAAACAGTGCAGAGTGATTTTGAAATGCGTGTAAGCATGCTTGACGCTGATCAGCAGCTCGCCGACTTCAACGTCAATCGCCAATTCCTCTTGGAGTTCACGACGCACGCACTCTTCGAGCGTTTCGCCCTTCTCTTGTTTGCCGCCGGGGAATTCCCATAAACCGCCCAGCAGACCATTCTCGGGGCGCTTGGTAATGAGAATTCTGCCGTTCTTGCGCACGATGGCCGCGCCAATGTCGTAATGCGGTGTGGCGGCCTTTTGCGGTTTACGCGGCAGGGCGGTGACATCCGCCAGCTCCTTCTTTGCGACACAAGCCCGTCGGAGCGGACACGTCGCGCAGAGCGCTTCGCGCGGCTTGCACACCGTCGCGCCAAGTTCCATCAATGCTTCGTTAAGATCACCGGGCGCGATTTTCGCTTTGACCGCACCGCTCATCCAATCCGATGCGACCGCAAACAATCGTGCATGCACTTCACGCTCAGTGATAAAACCCTGTTCGTTCGTGACACGCGCCAGCACGCGCTCGACATTGCCGTCCATCACCGGAACCGCTTCACCATAAGCAATCGAAGCGATAGCGGCGGACGTATAGTCCCCGATTCCCGCGAGCTTTTTCAGCCCTGCTGCCGTGCGTGGTAACTCGCCGCCTTGCGCAACGACCTGCTTGGCCGCTTTGTGCAGATTGCGCGCACGGGCGTAGTAACCGCAGCCTTCCCAGACTTTCAGGACACGGTCGAGCGGTGCACGCGCGAGGTCGTGGACTGTCGGGAATGCCTCAAGGAAGCGATGATAGTACGCTTCAACCGTTGCGACTTGCGTTTGCTGGAGCAAGATTTCGCTTACCCAAATACGATACGGGTCGCACGTCTTGCGCCACGGCATCTCACGTTTGTGGCGGTCGAACCACTCGGTCAGTCCGCGAAGTGTCGAGGCAGTCAGTGACAAAGGATAGAAATGAGAAACCGCTCGCAAGGTGATATTGCAAGCGGTGCGGAATTAGTTGTGTGAGGGCTTGCCGAGATCAAGTTCCAACAACAATTTTATGGTGTCGGAGACTGGTTCAAGCGGTTTTTTTTTATTCGGATCGTCCGTGAGCCACCAGGCCTGCACCGTTTCCGAGCCGTCCAGCCAGATGCGCATCATCCGACGGTTGGTGATTACCAGAACAGACTTGCCGTCGCGCGATTTCTTCACCCGGTAGCGGTCCCACAAGAGGTAGCCGCCGCCAATGAAACAGAGCGCGAGCCAGCCGAACATCAGTGACAATCCGACAACATGCTCCGTCTTGACCATCGCCGCTCCCACCAACAGCACAAACGGTGTGAACAGCATCATCGTCTTGAGCACAAAAAACTGCCCCAGCCGTTTCTGACGGCGGGGGAGGGGCCAGTCTTCAATCGAGACCACATGCTCGGCCTGGTTCAGGTTTTGGAACAACAGGTCCAGCAGTTCACCAGCGTCCTGATGGACGGCCATGAACGTCTTGTGGCTCAATTCTCCGCGCGAATAGCGCTGGAGGGTGTCGAGGTCGAGCGGCTTCACGTTATTGTAGGGTGGGCCTCAGCTTATGAACCAATAATATACGCAACTGCTCCCCGGCTCGCAAGGCGGCCCGGCCACAGGAATTGGAACAGCCCGGAGTTTCGGGGGCAATTGCCTTGCAGGAGGAGGGGGAAACTGCTATATTTAACTCGATTTAGCCACAGAAGATTCCAAAAAGGAGCGCCGGTGCGCCTCGGTTTGGGGCTGGTGAGCCTGCTGTTCATGGGATTGGTGTCGGTCGGTCGGGCGCAACAACCGCCGGATTCACTCCGTGCGGTCGTCGAGGTTGACACCCTAATTTCTTTCCCTAAAACAATTTACGTCATTCCGTCTGGCCCCGTTGCCGGGAGTTTTACGGATGCGAGCCGCGTCTCCGTCATGGACACCGTGGCGGGCTGGGCGAGGATAATGGTCGAGGGTTGGGTGCCCCTCCAAGAGGTGGTTTCCCGGATGGGACAACAACCGCTGAATCAGGCGGGGTTCGAAACCGCTAAGCCCGCCATCCGCCAGCGCTGTGTGGCGGTGACCACCAAGGGCAAGCGCTGCAAACGAAAATCGGAACCGGGGAGCGACCGTTGTTGGCAGCATCAAGATTGATCATTGTGTTGTTCGGGCTGTTGTGGGCTGGTAATTCATGGGCGCAAACTGCTCCGGCGATTGCCACGGACTACGAGTGGCAGTTGACGCAACCGGGCCGCACACTTTTCCGCGACCGTCTTCCGGTGGGGAATATTGAATTGACCGGTGGCCGCAAGGAGAAGGCGACAGGAGAGGTCCTGCAAGTGTTAACCGACATTGCGTTTGAGCCGGGCGACACGGTGCGGTTTTTCGCGGTGAATGTTCGGCTGGTATCAAGCGGGCAATTGGTCGCCGAATCCATTTTGGACGGATCGGAGTTGCCGGGACTGATGGGCGCGGTGCGCTATGCGTTAGAAACCGCCAAGAACATTGCCGGCACAGAGCGCGCCGAGACGCTGGTGAGTTTTCGAACCCGCGCCGGGTTCGCAGCCGAACTCTTACATTTCGGAACACAACAGCAATTCAATTTAGAGTGGCCGACATTAGCGGGACGTGAATTGACATCGCGGGCGATTTCCGCTGACCAGATGCTGCAATTTGCGGATTTGCTCGATCTAACCATTTTTGAACTCAATCGTCAGGGTGCGGGCCTCAAATTGAAGCTCGCCAAACCATAAGAGCGCAACTCCAGTGCGATATTCAGACCTTATAGAAAAAACGAAGTCGTTGCCGGTAGGCAAGCATGTAATTGCCGAGTTGGAATCAGGCCGCGTGCTGATTGAAAACGTGGGCACACGCCACCACTATTTGTCGCCGCGTCCGGAGTACCGGCTGGTGATTGAAACAGACGGTAAGCGTTTCACGCCGCGGCACGGCGAATTCTTGAGCGACGTGCTGTTGAAAAGCGAAGCCAAGCCGGAGTTCCGCCTCGCGTTGTTCGACGCTTGCGATGCGTTGTGTAACGGTGCGGGCCCGTCGGAGATTTTACAGAGCAAGAAACTCCCCGCGAGTTTTGGTGCGGCGGACAGCAAGAACTGGCCGTTTCAGACCACGCAGCAGCAGACAGGCGGATTGACGACCGAGTTACTGCTGCACGGCTTGCAAGGCATGATTCGCGTGTTTGATTTGAACGATCCGGCACTGAAAGCGCCTGAGGCCTTCCGCAAAGCATTTCTCGAATTGCAAGGCGGTGCCAAGCCGTTTGACGCGGCCCAGCGCCTGCGTCCGCAAGTGAAGGCCGGGAAACGTTATTTCGACGCGGTCGAGCGGGCTTAGTGAGGACAAACCACCACGGATTTGACGAATTCGTAGATCCGTTTGGGGCGAGCGGCGCGTGATTGAATTGCTGTTGCAGATTCTCTTCTGGTTGTGTGTTGGCCTGATAGTGCACACTTATTTGTTGTATCCGTTAACCTTGCGGCTGTTCCCGCATAAATTTGACCTCGACCCGCCGGAATTGTCTGACGACGACTTGCCGACGGTTGCGCTGATGATCGCGGCCTACAACGAAGAGAAGGTCATCGGGCGCAAGGTAGAGAATGGTCTTGAGTTGGACTATCCGGCTGGCAAGTTAGAGATATTGATTGGCTCCGACGGTTCCAGTGACCGCACGGATGAAATCGTCAAGTCCTATGCTGACGCCCGCGTGAAGTTGGTGCGTTTGGGCGGACGCAACGGCAAACCGATGGTCTTGAACAAACTTGTCGAGACGACACAAGCGGACGTTGTGGTCATAACAGACTCGGACGTGCTGCTGGACCGCAGTTGTATGCGGCTATTGGCCCGCCATTTCAATGATCGCAATGTTGGAGTTGCGTCAGCCTCGCGCTGGGTTCTGCCCGATCCCTCGGCAGCGTTGTCGCAGGAAGAACAGCGCTATGCCGAGCACATCAACCAATTGAAGACTCTCGAAAGCCGGGTGGGCGGTGGTTCGGGCGGTTTGGGAATTTGTTTGGCGATGCGCCGCACACTGTATCAACCGTTTGTCCCGGGTTCGGCTAACGACGACACAACTCCAATGTTGTGGGCCGCGGCGGCAGGATTGAGATCAGTGTGGGACATGCGCGCCAAGGCGTTTGAGCACGCTGGACAAACTTTTGGCGAGGAATTTCGCCGCAGAATCAGAATCGGTGCCGGCAATTTTCAGACGTTGTTTCGCTATTTGGGAATTCTTGCACCGCGCTTCGGTTTGATGGCCTATACCTATTGCTCGCACAAAGTTGTGCGCTGGGTTTTTCCCTTCTTGATGATTGGCGCGTTTGTGACGAATGCCCTTTTAGCCGGGCACGAGCCCTACCGAATCATGCTCTTCGTCCAAGCAACGATTTATGCGGTTGCCGCCCTCGGCGGCATTCTCGTGGCGCTGCGCATCAAGCTTCCTCCGGTGACATCGCTGTTTCATTTTGTGGCGTTAAACGTCGCGTTGTTGTTGGGTTTTTTCCGTTATCTGAAGCAAGGCAATCGTAAATTCGTTTGGGAGCCGACGGCCCGCACATGAGCACCAAGACCAACCGTATTTCGTGGGACGAGTATTTTTACAACATCGTCAATCTGGTTTCGATGCGGTCGGCCTGTTTGCGGCGCGCGGTGGGGGCGCTGATTGTGCGGAACAATCAGATTCTCGCGTCGGGTTACAACGGCCCTCCGGCGGGGCATCCGCACCCTGATGAGTTAGGCGGCTGCGAGCGCGACATCGAGGGTATCAAGTCCGGCGAACGGCTCGAACTTTGCATTTGCTTGCACGCTGAACAGAATGCGTTGTTGCAATGTGCACGGAACGGGGTTTCGGTCGAGGGCGCGGACATCTATGTTACAGTTTTCCCTTGTCCGATTTGTGCCCGCATGATTGCCAATTCCGGTATCAAGCATGTCAAGGTCTTCGGCAGCTATCCAGGCGAAGACCGCAGCCGCCGTGTACTGGAAAATGTTGGTATTGAAGTTGAGTTATTGGATGTCAGCGGCTTCCGCGCCCCGTTGGCCGGTCCGGAGGGTTGGGAAACTGAAGCGGAGAAATCAACCAAGAAGTCTCACTGATCGGCGGGTCTCGCGCCACGACTCACTCGCCAATGTAAGTTCACTTATGAATAAGGGGATCCGCATGAAAAGATGGAAAACAAGTGTCTCGCGCTGGCTGGTAGCCGGCGCAGTGCTGTTCGCTGTTGCGCTGTTTGCCGGCTGCGAAAAAGAAGATGATGATGACAACAACAACCAGCCCAATCTTCCGTTAACCGCCGATTTCAACGATGACGCGGCCAACGCATGGATTCAGACATCTCGGCTGATGGTTAAGACCGCAGGTGTTGTCCCACCGGTCGCGGCGCGTGCTTACGGCTATCTGGGCCAGACGATGTACGAAGGCGTGCGCAGCGGTATGCCGAATTACATTTCATTGGCCGGTCAAATTCATGGCATGCCGCCCGTGCCGGATGCGGATGCGAACCTTGAATACCATTGGCCGTCGGTGGTGAACAAGGGTTCGTATGACATTCTTGCGTTCTTGTTTGAAGGCTATGCGACGGCACTCGCGCAAGCGGATTCGCAGTTCAATGCGCTGCATGACGAATACGCGCAGACGGTTGACCCACAGGTGCTCGAGCGTTCGGAAAACTATGGTCATCTCGTGGCCACGGTGATTGAAGTGTGCGCCGAGCAGGACGGCTACGCCACGAACCACAATTGCAGCTACGACTGGCAGGCGCACTACACCGAGGGCGCAGGTAATTGGGAGCCGACTCCGCCAGCGATGAATCCGAATCCAGTCGAGCCGTGCTGGGGCCAGATGCGGCCGTTCGTTTTGGATGATGCAGGCGTAGATTGCTTCCCGTCTGCTCCTCCGGCCTATTCAACAGAGCCGACATCGCAGTTCTATCTTGAAATGGTGGAAGTGTATGAAACGGCCGGCGCGGACAGCACGGCCGAAGAGCAGGCCATCGCGCGTTTCTGGGCAGACGGTGGCGGAACGGCAACTCCGCCGGGCCATTGGCTGAACATTACGAATATCGTGCTGGACAATGAGAATGCGGATCTGGCGGACGCAGCGGAAATTTATTGCAAGGTCGGCGTCGCGGTAAACGATGCGTTCATCTCATGCTGGCGTTCGAAGTTCACGTACAACTACTTGCGTCCGGTTACTGCAATCCGCGATTTGATTCCCGGTGCCGAGGGCTGGCTGCCGCCGATCGCAACACCGCCGTTCCCGGAATGCACCAGCGGTCACTCGACGCAGAGTGGCGCGGCCTACATGGTGCTGGAAGACTTCTTCGGCGACGTGTCGTTCACGGACAATACGTGGAGCCCGGCGCGGAGCTTCAGCCCGTCTGGCGGGCGGAGCGCTTTCGCCAACGCAGCGTGGGAAGCGGCCTATTCACGCCTCTACGGGGGTATCCACTTCCGCACGGCATGCGAATCCGGAGTGACTCAGGGCGAGTGCATCGGTGAGCAAGTCAAGGCTCTCCAGTTCCGCGCGAACTCGTGAGTTTCTAATAAGTTGGATTTCTGAATGGCCGGACAGCGGAGCGCTGTCCGGCCATTTTGTTTTTCATGAGCACTCAATACCGTAGGAACTCGACCATGGAATTTCGAAACTGAGAGGGCGGGGTGCCCCCATTTTGGTGTTTCAAGAATGTGTTTATACAGAATTAGTAGGCACTCGCGCGAAAAAAACCGCAAAACAGAATCAGAGTCAAAATCTGTCGAGATGTAGGGGTGGAAATCATTGACAATTTTCTGATATTGCGGTACTTTTAGCTGATGGTTTCGGGAAGACAACAAATGCAAGGAGTAGGGAAAATGAGAACTCGCTATGGTTCTTGGAGGGGCTTGTCAGCTTTACTGCTGCTCTTGTCCTTGGCATCCATGGCCTTCGCAGTCAGTGATGCGGACATCGCATACATCAAGGGCAAGATAGAGACTCGTCAGGCCTTCACACAGGCTGATTTTGATCTGGCCCAAGAAATCAATCGGACTTCCGGTTCATGGATTGATTTGGAAGTCGCCAAGCAGCTACTGTACGGCTTGCCATTGGCTGAGGAAGTCCGGCAAGAACGGAACCCGCTTGACGTCTATGTCATGTCGGAAGTCGAATATGAGTGGATTGACGTTCTGGAGGACGCGCAGCCCACAGGTTTGGCGAACGACGATCAGAATCTCGGACCCTTCGAGATCGGTTTTTCGTTTCCGTTCTACGGAGCGACCTACACGCAGTTTCGCGTGTGTTCCAACGGCTACGTGACGTTCGGCAGCACGAGCACGATTTACACGAATACCGCGATTCCTGCCAGCGGGGAGCCGAATGGCGCCGTCTATGGAATCTGGGATGACTTGTATTTGCCGTTTACGCCGGATGATGCCGATTCGGTTTATTACTTTGCTGACGCCGCGAATCAAAGACTGGTTGTGACGTGGGACTCGATTGGCCACATCGGTGCGACAACCGAGCGTTATACTTTTCAGATTGTCTTGACGCCCAACGGTGATATCCGCCTGAACTACAAGCTCGTAGCGGAAGGTGGGACGTACGGCAACACGAGTTGTACAGCGGGCATCGAGAATGCCGCCGGTACAGAAGCCCTGCAAATTTGTTTTAACGGTGCAGGCACTCTTCCGGTCACGGAATCTTCATTCTTGATTTCCCAGCCCAACGGAGTTCCCAATCCGCCGACCAACGTGACCGCGTCACCCGGCCAGACGACCGTGACCTTTGCTTGGGACGATCCGACTCATGATACCAATGGCAATCCTTTGACGCCGGACGGTATTCAGATTTGGATGGGGCCGGTGGATACGGGGACACTTATTGCAACAGTAGGCGCGGGTACAGAGACCTACACGGCTACTGGTCTTGCATCCGGGAACTATACGTTCAATCTTCGCGCCGTTGAAGGTGAGTTTGTCAGTGCGGCGGTGCCTGTCACCGCGGTCGTAGGCAACCCGTCCTATTTTGCGGATTTCGAGGCCGATGACGGCCAGTTGGTCGCTGATGCCGGTTGGGCGTGGGGCACGCCGAGCGGAGCCGGTCCGGGCGGTGCTCACAGCGGCACTCACTGTTGGGGCACGGTACTCGACGGCAACTATCCGAGCTTATCTTGTTTCAACCTCGACTTGAACCAAGAGTTGGTGGTCGGTTCAACTGAAGCCACGATGGAATTTTGGATGTGGCGTGACTGCGAAGGCTTCTTTGACGGCATGAACGTCAAGGTCAGCACGGACGGCGGCGCGACATGGACAATCGTAACAACGGCAACTCCGGCTTACGACGAAGATGCTTTCTACACCAGCACGCCGTGCATCGCCAACGAAGTAGGTTGGACAGGTCATACTGGCAATACGTGGACCTATTACGTCGTGAACTTCGGTGATTTCGTAGGCACGACGCCGATTATCCGATTCAATTTTGCTTCGGACGGTTCGGTTGAATACCCCGGTTTCTACATTGACGATTTGACCTTGTGGGGCTTCGGCGAGCCGGAATTTGCTTCGGTGTCAGGCCACGTGACGCTCGATGGCGGCGCGGGCACGATGACATCGGTTCAGGTCCGCGCAAACGGAATCGGCAGCCCGGTGACGAATCCGGCGGCCAACGGCAACTACACCTTGCCGCAAGTGTTGGTGGGCAACCGCGTGATCACAGGTTCTTTGGTTGGCTACCATGACGGCGTTGCCAACATCAATCTCGCGTCCGGTGGCGCCACGAACGTGAACGTGACGCTGGTTCGTCTGGATCCGCCGGTTCCGACCGGTTTGACGGGCTCGGTGAACAACGCCACAGGCGTTGTGACCCTGGATTGGGATAACTCGACCGATGCTCTGGTGGATGTGTATCCGGTCTATCGCCGTTTGTCCACGGAAGAGAATTGGACATTGGCTGGAACACCTTCCGCGTCGAACTTCACGGAAACGTTGACGGTGGATGGTATCTATCTTTACGCCGTGGCCGCGCGTGACAACGGCGTTTCGACGCCTGTTGAATCGGATATGTCGCCGACAATCACGCTACTATACGGTGAGTTGCCGGTGACTTCGATTGGCACCAATGGCAACTTCGACGACCGCATTCAGTTGAGCTGGCTCGAGCCGGGCATCACGGAAGGCGAACTTATCTCCTACGATGATGGCACGTCCGAAATTTGGTACCGCGTTGGCACGCCAAACGGCCCGAACGACTACTTCTGCCAACGCATGTCGCCGCCGGATGATGCAGCGTATCCGTTGATGCTTTACGCAGCGACGGTTTACATGGAGCGCAGCGATCCACTGCCGTGGGTCGCGCTCTGCCCGCCGAATGCGTCGAATGCTGGTGCGGACATTGACAACCCGCTCTATGTGTGGGAAAACATCGGTGCCGACTCTACGCCGGGTTGGTTGTATGCTGAAACCGACGGTTCCGTATTCCTCGATGCCCCCGGTGACTTCTACATCGTGATTCAGTTCCCGCCGGGAGGCACCGGACCGGGTTGCGGTTCGGATAACAGCGCACCGGATTCACGCACGTATTGGGCCAATGCCTATCCGACATGGAATTCCTTCTTTGCGTGGGATTGGATGATGCGCGCGTGGATTGGTGGTCCGCCACCGGAAGGTTTGCTGGGTGGCCGCGAGCAAGTCATTGAGATTCACGCTGACGGCACCCCGACGGGCTATGCGATGGATCGCATTCCGCAATGGACTACCGTTAATCCGGTCTTCAGTTCAAAGAACGACAAGGCGAATCTGACGGCTCGTACGGAATGGGAAACCGAGCACAGCCTGAATCGCTGGTTCGATGGATCGCTTCAGCCCTTCAGCCGCGCGCCGGAAGTGACCTGCACGATTAGCCGCGAACGTGGCCGCAGTCTTGACGACCTCACGCACTATCGTATCTACCGTCAAGGCACGGGCCAGATTGCTCAAGTGGGCGCTACCGTGACGCAATATCAGGACTTGAACCGCGTCGAAAATACTCCCTACACCTACTGGGTGACCGCAGTGTACGATGGTTCAGCCGAGTCGCCGGAATCGCAGCATGTCACCGCGACGTGCAACATGCGCCCCGCGTCTCCGACCGACCTCGAAGCGAACCCGATGGGCAATACGCAAATGGTCATCAACTGGGTTGCGCCGACGACGAATGCCGACGGCACGAACCTTGTTGACCTTGCAGGCTACCGTATCTACCGCGACGGCACGCAAATCGGCACGACTGCTCCCGGCGTGACGACCTACACGGACACGCCGCCGGAACCGAACTTCTTCTATACGTGGACTGTAGCGGCGGTGGATGAAGTGCCGAATATTTCGGATCAGTCCGCTGGCGTGATTGGGGCCGTCGTCAGCCCGTGGGAAGTCGTGGACTACGATTGGGTGGACATTGCCGGCATCGGCACTCCGGCCGGCATCACTGGTGACGATCAAAACGCCGGACCGTTCGATCTGGGCTTCACGTTCACTTACTACGGTACCGACTACAACAGTGTCCGCATGTGCTCCAACGGCTGGGCTTCGTTTACAAGTACATCCACTGCCTACTTCAACGGCACAATCCCCAATGCGGCTGAACCGAACAACGCCATGTTTATCTGGTGGGATGACCTCTATCCGCCGGATGGTGGCGAGTTCTATTACTACTCGGACGCGGCGGAAGGCCGGTTCATCATGTCGTGGGTGAACGTTCCGCACATTTCAAATGACGCGGCGCTTTATACGTTCCAAATCATCATCGAGGCCTCGGGTGGCATCATCTACAACTATCAGGCCGTGCCAACGGAAACGCCGGGCGTGACCTCGGGCACAATCGGTGTTGAGAATGCTGACGGCTCCGATGCAATTGAATTGCTGTACAACGGCGCTGGCACCTTTACGCCGGCCAACGAAACGGCAGTTGCCTTCTGGGCCGGCCCGTCGGGTTCCATCGCCGGTCTCGTTCGCCAGTTCGGCAACAATGCTCCGATCCAGGGCGCTGAAGTGTCGGTTGAAGAGCTTCCCGGTGAAATGACCACAACGGATGCTCAAGGCAACTACTCGCTGGGTGTCGAACCGGGTACCTACACGCTCTTGATTCACAAGCAGGGCTACTGCGATGTGATCATCGAAGACGTCGTGGTGGATGACGGCGGCACGACGACGCGTAACGCCAGCATGCGCCAGCCGAACGCCACGTTCAGCGTGAGTACGGTGAACATCCTGACGCAAGTCGGCCAGAACGCACAAGGCCAATTCGAAATCACGAATCCCGCGGCGACTTGCGAAGTGGTGTATAGCATCACGACCAACCAGCCGTGGCTGACGGTCAATCCCGCCACTGGTGAAGTGAACGAGAATCAATCGCAAATCATCACCGTGACCGGCGCCACCTCGGCGTTCGCTCCGGGCGACTACAACGCGACGATTACGGTCAACCACAACGACACGAACAATCCTTATACGATCCCCGTGACGATCACGGTGTCGCTCGACGCCGACGACAACACGGCGATTCCGACGGAGTTCGCGTTGAAGACGAACTATCCGAATCCGTTCAATGCGACGACGGCGCTGCGTTTCGACGTGCCGGCCGAATCGCGTGTGCAAATTACACTTTACAACGTGGCGGGTCAGGAAGTGGCGCGCCCGGTGGATCAAGTGATGGCCGCAGGCAGTCACTCTGTATTGTATGATGCTGGCAATCTGCCGACGGGTATGTATCTCGTCAAGATGACGGCCGGTGAGTTCAGCGCCGTGCAGAAGATGCTGCTGCTGAAGTAAGCAACAGCCAACGGCAAGACACAACAAGCCCCGCTCGCAAGAGCGGGGCTTGTTCGTTGGGGCAGTCAACGGTCAGTTATAGTTCATACGATTCGCCGCGCTGCGGAATAGTAATGTCGAGCGTGGCGTTGCCGTGCAGCAGACGGCCGTGCAGAGCTTGCGCCTGCTCGTGTTCACCGTGCACCAGGAACACCTTGCGCAATCCGGTCATATTTCCCGCGAACGCGTGCAGCTCTTTGGCGTCGGCATGCGCCGAAAACTCATTCAGCTTTACAATCTCGGCGCGCACATCATACCAATCGCCGAACAATCTCACTTGCGGCTCGCCGTCCACGAGCTTGCGCCCCAGAGTGTATTCAGCCTGGAATCCGATGATGAGAATAATGTTGCGTTCGTCGCTGATGGTGTGGCGCAAATGATGGCGGATGCGTCCACCTTCCATCATACCCGAAGACGCGATCACGACAAACGGGCCTTCAAGATCGTTGAGTTTCATGGACTCGCCGACCGTGCGCGTGTAGCGGATCTTCTCATCCACGAGCGGCACGTCTCCGGGCGCCGGGAAATCGCGCATGGATTGTTTGTCGTATTGATCCTTGTGCGCGCGATAGACGGAAGTCATGTTGATGCCGAGCGGGCTGTCAATGTAAATCGGAATATCGGGGATTGACCCCGCGTTGTGCATTTGGTGCAGGACATAAATTAGTTCCTGCGTGCGGCCTAACGCGAACGCAGGAATGACCACTTTGCCGCGGCGGTCGGCAGCGCGCAGAATCGCTTGACGCAATTTCTCAAAGGCGAGTTCGCGCGGCTTGTGCTCGCGGTTGCCATAAGTGGATTCGAGCAGCAGCACCGGGCACTCTTCATCAGAGTATTCTGGATCGAGCAGCAGCGGTGTGTGAAAGCGTCCGAGATCGCCGCTGAACGCCAGACGCTCGGGGCCGGTCTCGCCGTCAAACTCCAGCATGATCCACGCTGAGCCGAGAATGTGTCCTGCCTGATAGTACTTCGCGCGCACGCCGGGAAGAATCGTCTGCCATTCGCGCTTCGGCGAAACGAACGGCACACTTTCGAACATCGCCATCGTCGCCGGAACATCATCGGAGACATACAGCGGTTGGTCCGGCCCGGCGAGTTCGATATTCTCTTTTCGGAACCATCTGAAATCGTGTTCCTGAATGGACGCGCTGTCTTTGAGAATATACTCCGTGATGTCGCGTGTTGCAGGTGTACAGAAAATCGGTCCGTCATAACCGCGCTTGACCAACAGCGGCAACAGGCCGCAATGGTCGAGATGCGCGTGGGACAGGATCACTGCGTCAACATGCTCCAGTTCGGGCGACATTCCCCAATTGAGTTCGAGGGACTCCTGGCGGCGGCCCTGAAACATGCCGCAATCGAGAAGAATCTTCCGTCCGCCTGCTTCGATGAGGTGTTTTGAGCCGGTTACGCCGCCGGCTGCGCCGTGGAATGTGATTCGCATATTCTGTCCTTGCCAGTCAAGTTCAACAAGTCAATACAACAAGATACCGACAAAAAACGCGCCCGTCAAGGGACGGGCGCGTTTATGTAGAGTATGGCGGTGCCTTGACCGGTGAGGCAGGGGAGGCTCCGCAGCCGGAGTTTCAGCGGCCCCGCCATAACGAACGTCAGTTATTGTGCGAATCTACCACAGGCAAAGCCGCAAGCGTTCCGTTTCCAGCCAGTCCGATCGCAAAGATCGTGTAATTGGTCGAGCTGTTCAGCGCGACCGCCGGGATGCTCAGCGCCACCTCCCCGTTAGAGGTTATGACGACTTCCAAATCGTAGCTGGCCGCGCCAACGCCGATGTAGTCCGCGATTCCACGGAACGGCACATTCTCAAACAGCGTAGGACCGCCGTTCGCGACGCGAATATTGACATTGGGAGCGTCCGGTGATGTATGCACAAAGCGCACATGCGCGTCGCCGTTGGGATTGCCATCGCGATCATCCACGAGCACAATAGGGGTTAGGTCGCTGCTTCCGACTAAGCCGGTCGCGGCCACGGTGTAAGCTTCACCCGGCAACCACGTCAGGGTGGCGTCAATCACCGGGTTCATTGTGCTACCGGCAACAAATACCTGAACCAACTGCGATTTGGCAGGAACTTCTAAGTAACTGCTAACGGCTGTGAACGGTACGTTCTCCAATGCGCGAGCGCCATCAACATACACATCCACATTCGGTGCGTCGGGCGACAGGTGCGCGACGCGCAGTTCGGCGGTAGCAGGAACGAGATTTAATGACGTGCTGCCATCACCGGGCGCATCCACCGCGACAGTCGCGGTCAATGTGCCGTCGCCCAGCAAGCCGGTGGCAAAGATCGAGTAATTGGTTGCGCCCGACAAAGCAACATCACCGAACGAGAGTACAACCGTACTCGTCCCTGCCGCGCGAACCTGCAAATCATACGAGTTGGCCGGAACACCGATGAATGCGGCCGCTTCATTGAACTCGACACCTCCGAACAGCACAGTACCATCCGTCAAAGTAATGTCCACCGCCGGAGCGTCAGGCGAAGCATGAATGAAGCGGATCCTTGCGTCTCCAATCACGTTGAGATCGTCAGTATAGACATTCGCCGTGAGCGATCCATTGCCGACCAGGCCCATTGCCACGATCGAGTAGTTCTCGTCGGCAGCAACGGTGACATTGGCATTAATGACATCCGTGCTGCTGTTGGCAGGAGTAACGCGAATATTGCGCGTTCCCGATTCGACCATCATATAGTTGCTGAACGCGCGGAACGGCACGTCTTCCAGGGCCAGAGCATTATCAACATAGACGTCCACGGCTGGAGCGTCGGGCGAAAGATGTCCGACGCGAACGCGCGAAAACTCGACGTTAACGGGAATGAGGTTCGCGGTCACATTGCCCGCGCCGGGCGCATCCACCATCGCGTATGCCGAGAGCGCATTGGGATTGCTGCCGGGATTAGCCAATCCTTTGGCGAAGACCGTGTAATTGCGGCCTGCTTCGAGGGCAATCGGAGCGAAGCGAACAACAAGTTGGTCAGTTCCGGCAACGCGCACTTCCAAGGGAAAGCTGCTGGGAGCAACAGTCAAGTAGTTGCCAGCGCCGCGGAACGGAACATTTGCAAACAATGGGTTGGTTCCTCCGACCGCCCAAATATCTACATTAGGTGCGTCGGGCGAAGCATGCGCAAAGCGCACCTTCGCTTGGCCGTTGGCAGGCGAACGGTCGTCCGTCAAAATCCATGCATCGATGGCGGGAGTACCGGACAGCAAGCCTGAAGCCGCAACAGTATAAGAGACATTCGGCATCAAATTGACGGTTTCGCTGATCACCGCAGGCTCGGTTGTTCCGGCAGCCACGACGGTAATTTGGTGCGAACCTTCGTTCAGCTCCAGATACGGACTGGCGCCATTATAGGCGACATCTTCCAGAACGATATTTCCGTCCACCCACACGTCCACTGCCGGTGCGTCAGGCGAGAGGTGCAGCACGCGCACGAAGCTCGACTGCAATTGCGGATCAATATCGTTATTGTCATCTTCATTGTCGCAGCCGAAGATGAACAGCACGGGCAGCATCAACAAGGCGAGCTTGCGCAGCAAAGCGAAGTTGTTACTCATGGTTTTCCTCTATCAAGTGTTGATTATTCTGCATGTACCCCTCCCCTGTAACGATAAGGTTGGATCGTGGACGGGGCCGCGTTGACCTTAGATGCTCAAGGCTTGAGTTACTTGGGCATGATGACGGTGTCAATCACGTGGATGACGCCGTTCGAGCACGGAATATCGGTAGCGATGACCTTGGAGTTGTCCACCATGACTTCGCCGTTCTTGACCGCGACCTTGAAGCTCTTGCCATTAACGGTCGCAGCTTCCTTGCCGTCAAGCTTGATCGCATCAGCCGCCATGACCTTGCCAGCAACAACGTGATAGGTAAGGACCGAGGTCAACTTTGCCTTGTCAGCCAACAGTGCATCGAGTGCCTCTTTCGGAACTTTGGCGAACGCGGCGTCATTCGGCGCGAAGACCGTAAACGGACCAGGGCCTTGCAGCGTTTCCACGAGTCCTGCAGCTTTCACCGCAGCGACCAGCGTATTGAAGCTTCCCGCATTGATCGCGGTGGTCACGATATCAGAGGCTTCCGCCTTCATTGCCGTAGCGTGGCCTTGATTTGAAGCCATGACAGCGGAAGCTGTGTTGGATTTGCTGGAACTGCTGGCGCAATCGCCAGCCATTGCGTGCGAGGTAAGTGCGATCAATGATGCAATCGCGAAGGCAGAGAGTGTGCGAATCATGGTTGAGTTCTCCTGAGTGAGTATGTAATCTGCGTGTCTTAGCTTTTGAGGCGAATCGCCTGAACGACTGCCGAGATGCCGACGAGGGTGTACACGGTGCGGGCGAGGCCGGTCATGTCGCCCAGTAGCGTGGCGACGAGGTCAAAGTCGAGGAGGCCGACCAGCCCCCAGTTCAGACCTCCGACGATGACGAGGATCTTCGTGAGCAGGTCAAGGAATTTCATGCTTTGCCTTATAATGGGTTAGTTTGCGTCACATGCTTTTGCCGAAACATCGCGTCAGGGTCTTGACTTCCCGGCCCATGTGACTTACATTTAAATAACTTTGAATGTCAGTTGCCGGTTTCACCGGAACTCAAACTCACTTGAATAGGACTCAAAATGTCAGATTTAAGCCTCTCCGCAAATGAAAATGAGCCCGCTGAACCGATTGATACCCTGACTCCGTACCTCGCGCAATACTCGCTGGGGGAGAAGATTCGCAGACTTAGGTTGCGGAAAAGTATGGGTTTAGTCGAGTTGGGGAGGCATACAGGGCTGTCTGCGGCCATGCTCTCAAAGCTGGAGAACAACCATGTGGTGCCGACTCTCCAGACACTTTCGCGGATCGCCCTGGTTTTTTCTGTGGGTCTCGACCACTTTTTCAGCGATCCGAGCAAGCACCTCGCGGTGGCGGTTACGCGATCTGCGGAGCGGATGCAATTCGACGAGAAACTCGACACGAAAGAAGTGCTGTACAGCTTTGAGTGCTTGGACTATCCTGCGACGGAACGCAAGTCGAGCGCGTATCTTTCAACTTTTCGCGCGTTACCATCGGATCAATTGCCGATGCATGCACACGAGGGCGCAGAGTTCATCTATGTTCTAAGCGGAACGCTTGGTCTCAAAGTGGAAAGCGAGGCTGTGAATTTGGAAGCCGGTGACACGGCGTATTTCAATGCGCGGCTTCCGCACGGCTACCAGCGCATCGGCGACGCGGAGTGCCGTGCAGTCGTGGTTACGGTGCCGTAAGTCCTTCAGAAAAGAGCAACGCAAACCATAGATTTGGGTCCCGCATCTTGACTACTGGAGTTTCATCATGACCCCGATTCTGTTATTGCTCGTGCTTGCGGCAGCCGCGTTCGCGCAGCCGCAACCCGATACATTGTGGACGCGCATCAATGCCTCGGACACCATCAGCATCCAGGCAATTGACTGCGCCGTGAATGCCAACGGAGACGTATTCGTTACCGGAACGACCTACAATTCTGCAAATGGCCGGGGAACTGGCTATATTCAAAAGCGCATGAGCAATGGCGACGAATTGTGGACGACCTATACGAATGCCGACGACCAGGAGCTTTTCTATTCTGTGCAGCCTGCTGATGATGGCGGCTGCGTAGGAGCGGGCACAAAGTACACCGAGGGTTTGCCTTACCAGGCCTTTGCGGCCAAATACTCTGCGAGTGGACAGCGCGAATGGATCACATATATAGATACGCCGCCGGATCCGGTTGTCGCGACCGGTTATCCACTGATCGCAGCGGCACCGGGCGGATACTATCTCGGCATTAATGGCACAGACAGCACGTTCTTCGAAGGCTACACGGCTGCAGCGCGGTTAAACGCCAACGGCGAGTTGCTCTGGTCAACATATCTTGATCTCCCCGGGCTGGATAAACAGGTGCGCTATTCCCGCACGGTGAACGGCGAACTTCACTTGGCCGTGCAGGGACTCGCAGGTGACTTATTGGCTGCGGTGCTCTTTGTGCGCGTAGATTCAAACGGCACGATAATCGCCGCGCATGAGTACAACTACCCCAACAACGGAATCTACGGTTTCGAGAGCGATACCGATAACGGCGCAGCTTTCCTGCTGCGGGATTACAACTCACAGACCGAACTTTTCGCCAATCAGTTTCTTCAAGTGAGTACAGATGGTGTTGATCTTGGACGCACGGTGTTACCCTGGCCGGTGAATACAGACAGCGTCAGCTACTATTTCGGCGATCTCTGCCGCACGCCGTCGGGCGGCTATGCGGCCAGCGGCGCACGCTCCGTTCCGCTGGGTGCAGGCAACTATGACATTCACTACTGTATTGTGGGAATCAGCGTTTCCGCCGAGCCTCTTTGGCTGCGCAAACTCGCTCCCGTATTTGACCCGGTCACCGAAGTAATCAACAACTCGATAGCGTTGTCACCTGACTCGAGTTTCGTCATGGCTGCCGACCGTGGATACTCGTTCTTTCCCTTGAGCAGTACCGTCGTCAAAACCGGCCCCGATCTTGGCAGCGGACGAATCTCCGGAGTGGTGCGGAACTCGCGCACATTTGAAGGCGTCTTTGCGGCAACCGTTAGCACATCCGACGGAGCGTTAAGTACCACCACCTTACCGAGCGGCGACTACGATCTGCGCCTGCCAGCAGGAATGCACGATCTGGTCGTCGAGAAGAACGGCTATTGCCAAACACTCGTTGACAATATTGAAATCATCAATGAAGAGGACCAACTGCTCGATGTGAATCTCGATTCACCGAGCTTTCTATGCAATGCGACGTCGGTCAACTTGCAATGGAACGGAGAACCGGTCGACCGCACTGTGATTATCGCGAATGCCAATGGCAACTGTCCGCTTGAATTGCAAGTGGATGAAGATATCGCGTGGCTATCGGTCACACCGGAAAGTGCGGTCATTGCTCCGGATGGGAATCTGGAACTCACCTTGACGGTAGCCACGCCCCCGCCGCCTGGCGAATACACAGCAACCGTGCACATTCGGCACAACGCGGACGGGTTGGAATACGAACTGGACGTGCTGCTGTCTGTTCCACTATCCGCAGACAACGCGACCGCTTTGCCGCAAACAACAGAGTTACATCCCGCCTATCCGAATCCGTTCAACGCATCCACGCAAATCAGCTTCGCGTTGGCCCACGCAGCGCCGACGTCACTCGTGATCTACGACATTCAAGGCCGAGCGGTGCAAACGCTTGTGGATCAAATGCTGAGCGCCGGTCTTCACACGCGGGAATTTCAACCGACTGCAAGCGCCAGCGGAGTCTTTTTCGCCGTGCTCAAAGCGGGTGACGCATATTCTGTTCAAAAACTCCTTCTGCTGAAGTAGCGCCATCTATTCGCAATAGAATGCGGCCCGAGTAGCACAGCAGGCCGCTTTCTTTGTACTTGACATTGTGAAAAAAATCACTTTATTTTGGAGTAACAAATCCACTTCTATTTTCTCAGTAGGGTCTATCCATGCGGCATTTTATCACTATCCTTTTATTTTCCATAGGCTTACAACTCGTCTACGCTCAGTCCGAGACCTGCGTCACCTGCCACAGCAAAACCAGCCCGGGTGTAGTGAACGACTGGAAACTTTCTAAACACTCCGACAATGGCATCACCTGTGATGTCTGCCACGGCACCGAACACAAAACCGCGACCGATTTCCGCCTCGCCAAACTGCCGACTCCCGCAACATGCAATCAGTGCCATGAAGATCAGGTCACACAATTCTCCAAGGGCAAGCACGCGGCGGCCTGGGCAGCTCAAAATGCGATGCCCACGATTCACTGGCAACCAATGAGCTTGATTGACGGTATGAAAGGCTGTGGCGCCTGCCATAAGATCGGCCTAAAGAGCGACGAAGAGATCAAGCAACTGAACGAAACCCACGGCGGTCACGGCAACGCGTCGTGCGACGCCTGCCACACCCGCCACACCTTCTCAGTTGAAGAAGCCCGCCAGCCTCAGGCCTGTCAGACCTGCCACATGGGCTTTGACCATCCGCAGTGGGAAATGTACTCGTCGTCCAAGCACGGCGTGCGGAATAATTTGCAGCAATTGGGTATATTACCGGAATCCGCTTCGGCTCCAACTTGCCAGGACTGCCACATGCAGAACGGCAACCACGAAGTCCGCACCGCGTGGGGTTTTTTGGGCGTGCGTCTGCCGCTGCCGCAGGATTCTCAATGGTCAGCCGACCAAGTGACGATATTGCAGGCGCTCGGTGTGCTCGATCCCACAGGAACACCCACGGGCCGTCTCGAGGTTGTGAAAGCCGCCGATGTCGCGCGTCTGACGCAGGAAGACTTCGACCGCGAGCGCAACAAAATGATTGAAGCTTGCAGTCAATGCCATGCGCGCACCTGGGCGACGTCAGAACTGGGCAAAGGCGACGACATGATCCGCGAAGCCGATCACCTGATGGCCGAAGCAATCCGCATCATTGCCGGACTTTACAACGACAACATCATTCCGAAACCGTCGAACTACGCCAACAACTTCCCCGACTTGCTCACCTTCCATGATGCGCCGTCGGTGATTGAGCAGAAGTTGTTTGTGATGTTCCTCGAACATCGGATGCGCACCTTCCAGGGAACTTTCCACGCCAACCCCGACTACGCTCTATGGTACGGCTGGAGCGAAATGTCCCGCGACTTACAAGAAATCAAGGAACTCGCCGTGGATATGCGGCGCAATCACAAGTAGGAATCTCGACCGCCATGACGTCCGCCATCACACATCTGCGCCCCACCACAAACGTCGGCGACCTGATTGGAGCCTATCCCTTTCTGATCGACGAGCTGGGTAACTTCAATCCGCACTATCAAGCGCTGCAAGACCCGCAGATGCGGCAGATGATGGCGCGTGTAGCCACACTGGAAATGGCGGCAATGCGTGGCGGTGTGAGTGTGGATGCGATGATGCAGTTCATCGCGGGAGCGATTCAACGGCACACCGGGCGCATCGTGATGATTGACAATCCGGCGGCGTCCGGTGTCAGCCCGGTGCGGCTTGAAGCTTTTCGGCAGATTATGTTGAAGCTCCATGGCGGCGGAGATCTGCCCACTGCACAGCGCGAGTTTGCCGAGCTGGTGAAGCAATCGCTGCCCGGCGAGATTGCTGAAATGGAACAGCATCTCATCAAAGAGGGCATTCCCGTCAGCGAGATCAAACACATGTGCGATGTGCACCTGCAGGTCGTGCAGCAATCCGTAAAGAAGGAGCCGCTCGATACTCCCGCCGGTCATCCAGTGCATTCTTTCGTCTCGGAGAACAGGCTGATTGAATTGACCGTCTCGCATCTGCGGGCGATCCTTACAGCCACACAGAACGCTCCCACGCCTGACAAGCATCCCGAGGCCTGGCGCGAACTGACGACCTATCTCGACAAGCTCAGCGAAATTGACAAACACTACCTGCGCAAAGAACATCAACTCTTCGCTTACTTGGAGCGCTACGGCTTCACCGGCCCTTCCACGGTGATGTGGGCGGTGCATGATGACATTCGCGCCGCGCTGAAAGCCGTGCGCCAGGCAGTCATGGATAGCGACGCGGACTTCGTCGCCGCTAACTTGCCCGCAGTGCTCAATGCGATTTCCAGCATGATCCAAAAAGAAGAAACGATTCTGCTGCCAACTGCCTTGAAGCTGTTAAGCGAGCAGGACTGGATCGCCATCAAGCGCGCCGAGCATGAAATCGGTTTCATGGAAGCCTTCAGCGCCGGAGCGGAGTGGGAGCACGCGACTAACCGGGAGCGCCAGTCCCCCGCAGGAGCCGCGCGTCCCGGTGTGTTGGAAATGAACGTCGGCGCGTTGACGTTGGAACAGGTGAATCTCATCATGATTCACCTGCCTGTCGAGCTGTCGTATGTGGATGAGCATGACACCGTGCGCTTTTATTCCAATCAACCGCACAAAATCTTCGCGCGCACTCCCGACGCCATCGGCCGCAAAGTCCAAAATTGTCATCCGCCGAAGAGCGTGCATCTCGTCAATCAGATTCTCAGTGACTTCCGTGCCAACAAGCGCGACGTCGCCGAGTTCTGGATTCCCTTCGGCGAGAAATTCGTGCACATCCGCTATTTCGCGGTGCGCGATGCTCAAGGCAACTATCGCGGCTCGCTCGAAGTCGTACAGGACGTTTCCGGCATCCGCAAACTCGAAGGCGAACGCCGCCTGCTGGCCGAAGAGTAGAAACCAACTTCACAAAATGCAACGACCCGCTCACATCGAGCGGGTCGTTCTGTTTTCAAGAATTTTTGCGAAGCGGTTAGCAGCCGCCAGCAACTTTCTTTGCCTTCTTCTCCACGGGAGCGGGCTTATTGCGCTCTGCTTCAATCAAGCGCGTGATTTCCGGTCCCGCCGACGCGCGAAACTCAGCAACATCCTGCGCGTGCAGCCCGTCTGGTGTGCCTGAATCGCCGCTAAGTATTTCGCGTTTGAACCGCTCAAGTCCACCGTCGAGAACGGCAATGTTTTCATAACCGAGCTTCTCCAACACATGATACGCCGTCACAGCCTCAGCATTCGCGTCAGCAACGACAACTTTTGTGACATGCCGCCTTGCAAACGCGCGGTTCCACTCCTTGGCAAACAGCCCGCGCACATCAACATTAATGGAGCGCGGCAGCGCAAGCAGCTTGAACTCCTCGGCAGAACGCACATCAACGACTTGCACATTCGCTTCGCCGTCCACAATGCGGAACGCCAACTCATCCGCGCTCATGAACTTCACCTCATGCACGTTGACATAGTCCGTGGTTGACACTGCCGCAATGATCCGCGACTTTCGGTCAGGCAAGCTGATCAACATCGCCCCAACCAACAACACGACCCCAGCCGCGATCATGTGTCGTCGGGAGTGGAAGGCCCGCGACGGAGCGTTGGGGTTCACGCGCTTCTCGATCATCTCCGTGACGGCAAAAGCAATCAACGCAAACGCAATGAGCACGAAACTAAACACACCCGGGGACATGGAGAGCGCATCATAAACTCGCTGCGGCCCGAACGATGACGAAAAGTGAAACGTCTCGAACGAGGGAAACATCTCGGCGAATACGAACACGCCGCCGAAAATCCCGACGATGAAAAATAACGCATCAATCTTCCCGATGGCCGCCGCGCAGATGCTCGTGCCCGGGCAATAGCCGCCAAGGATAAATCCGACCCCCATAATCGCTCCACCAACCACCGCCGGCCACAACCACAAGGGATTGATGTAGATCGCTTCGGTGTCCAACAACCCCGCGTATCCCAACACCATAATGCCGATCATCGCGGTAATCGCCGCCGAGAAAAATACGCGCAGCACGGTAAAATCGTAGCCGTAAAAGAGTCCCGCCAGCCGTCGTGAAGACGAGAAACCTGCCTGCTCGAGCATGAATCCGAATCCGATACCGATTAGAAGCGCAACAACGAGATTCATCTCGCTGGAAATTATGTCAGGTACAAATGGTCCCATGCTGCTCTCCTATATCCATAGCTTACGGAAAAAGTACGCGACCAAGTAACCCGTGCCGAAAATCGCCATCATCGTCACGAATCCCGCGCTCGACAGTACAGCCATGCCGGACAACGCCGCACCGCTCGTGCAGCCGCGCGCGAATTGCGCACCGATGCCGAACAGCGCTCCTCCGATAATTGCAAACATCCAGCGCGTGCGGTTTTGAATGCGCGGGCCGCCTTCACTACGAAACGCCAAGCGGTCTGAGACTAATCCCGAAACAAACGCGCCAATCACGACACCGATAAGTTCAAACACCAGCCAAGACTTCAGCGGATGTCCGTGGCTCTGCTCGATGTAGGGGCCGTAATACGGTGATGCCGCCGCATGCTCTGGCGCAACGGTGCCAACAATGGCGACGATGCCATCTTTGATCGCGCCGCTTGCGCCCAGTCCGCGGCCTGTGATGAAAATACTCAGTAGCAACACGATCCCCAGCAGAAAACCCGCGAGGTACGGATTCATATATTTCGTTTCAGTTGTTTGCATCATGCGTGCTCCTGTTCGAGTGCAGCGTCATCGTCAGCGGGCTGCTCTTCATAACCCGTCACCATGGCTTTGAGATTCGCGGTCGGCGTGTGGCCCGTCGTCGTCAAGTAAACGTGCGCGATGAAAAATGCAACAAGCATAAACGCGCCGAAAGTGTGAAACAGCGCAACGGTCGAAAGTCCGTTGATGTCGAGACTGACGATCTCGTGCCGCTGCGGATAGCGGTAGTACATATAAAAGAGTCCAGACAACACCATCACGGGAATTACGAGCGCTTTGAGTCCGGCATACACGAGTTTTTGCAGCGGATTCAATTTGCTGAGCACGTTGCGCCGTGTCGGATGCGGGGCACCGCGAAAAATCCCGGTGATATAGTAATCCACCTGCGCTCTGATGTTGGTGGTCGTGGGTACATATTGTCGCCACTGGCCTGATGTCAGATGCCAGAATATCGCGAAGCAAATAAGAATCAGAAACGCGATGGCAGCATTGCTGTGAATGCTCACGGCCTGCTCAAATCCGAAAAACGTCAGCGAGCCATGAATCTCGAATCCGGTGACGCCAAGCAGCACGATAAGCGCAGCCTGCATCCAATGCCAGAAGCGCTCGAAAGCAGGATAAACTAATTCACGTTTCATGACGCGCGCCTCCGGCGTTGAATGATAATGCGGGCTGCACCGTGTGTGATGACCCCGAGGAGCGTGGCGATAAGAATCCCCGCTCCGGCGCGGTCGAGCCAAACGCTGCGGTCACGCCCCGGCATGTAAAAATCCGTCAGCGTCGCCAGTCTTCCACTGTCGCGCGTATGACATTCGATACACGCAACCGACTTACTCGCGGGCGCGATCATGTGGTTGATCGGCCAGTGCATCTTCGTTGCCGCAAAATCGTATTCACCGCTGAACGGAAGCCCCAAACGGTTCATACCCGCCGCTGCCGCGCGCGGCCAATCAAATTCGCGCCAGTAACCGCTGTCACCGGGCATTGTGGACACGGTCTTCGGTTGAATCAGATACTTGTTCTGCTTGTCGTAAATCTGCCGCGCGCGGTGAATTTTTACGGGGATAATCTTCGCGTCGGGATCATCATACGAGCCGTGCAACTCATTGATGAGTAATGTATCAGCCGGATCAAACTTGTCGCCCAACAGATAATGCGATGCGCGTCCATTGTGCCATGCATACTCCGGTTCAAGGTTCTTGCCCCACACAAATGAGCCCTTGATGCTCATGTACGTTTCAACGCCCAGCGAATCGTCATGTACCTTGAACGGCGCGCCGTCGCGCATTTGCCCGGCCGTGGACCAATCCCATTCCATCTTCGTGGGATTCTCTTTCGCGTACGTTGGAATATGGCACGACTGACAAGCGACTTTGAGCGTGTGGTTGTTCAAGACATCAGCATCATGCGGCAACGCACCGTGACAACTTTCGCACGCCACGCGGTCACGGTTCATTGAAGACACGGAATAGGACTTGCCGAGCATCTGGTGCTTTTCCGCGCTGTGGCAGGCCGTGCACTGCATATCCACTCCCTCCACAGCCATATGCACATCCAGATCGCGCGATGGTTCAAACAGCGCCTGCTCCAAGTCGCCATGCTTCACATTATTGCCACCCCCGCCAAAGAAATGACACGTACCGCAGTTCGTGCGCGTCGGCTTTCCGACATGATGCGCGACATCCGCAAGATTCACCGACGGGTCGGGCATTCCGGCTCCCGCCTTCATATAGATGTTGCTGTTGTCGTGACAGGCCAGGCAATCCACGTTGTACGGATTCTGAAAATCGAACGACGCGTCACCATAACCGTATCCAATGTGACAGCGGTTGCAGGCCTGTTCGTTTCCCGCAATGCCGATGCAAAAATTGTTGACAATGCTCCGCTTGCCGACCTTGCGGATGCCTTGCCCCTCGACATACTCAATCCGCTCCCAATTCCAATGTGAGGAAGCCATCACCTCCGTATGCCGCTCGGTGTGACAGCCGATGCACGCCTTGGTAACATCCTGCGGCGCGGCGAACGGGCCATCCAGGACATCAAACTTCGTGTGGTCGGCGGAAGACTTGTGCTTAACGGTATAGCGCTCGCGCAGCGTCTCCAGTGGTGTACGCTCCACGCTGCGTTTGGGCAGTGCGCTCATCACAAGCAGCAGCAGTCCTCCCAACAGCGCCAGTGCCAATAGTATTCGTCTCATTTCGATAGTACTTTCGTAAACTCCGGTGTAGTCTATCTAAACAAGCAGCGCCTGCTCTCGGACGTGAGAAGCAGGCGCTGGCAAGTTAGCTTGTTGCGATTTTGCTAAGGCCGTATTTCGCTGAATACGGCCGCAACGGTCTATTACTTCGTTCTAACAAAGTCAATGCGGCGGTTTTTCTGACGACCCTCGTCAGTGTCATTGCTGGCAATCGGCTTGTCCGGACCGAAACCCTTGGTCGTGATGCGCTTGCCGTCAATACCCTTGGCAACGAGCCACGCCTTGACGGATTCGGCGCGCGACTGCGAGAGCTTCTGGTTCATTGCCTTCTTGCCGCGGCTGTCGGTGTGACCCTGAATTTCCACTTCGAGATCAGGATTCAGATTCAGCGTGTTGTAGGCCTTCATCAGAATCACTTCCGATTCCGGCTTGATATCAGCCTTCGCCGTCTCAAACACGATTCCTTCGAGAGTAATCGCCTGACCCACTTCCGCGATGACGAGCTTCTCAACATCGTCTTCAGCCTTCAGCGGATTGTCGCCGCGCGCAACTTCGGTACCGTCATCCACAGAACCCTTGTCGGTATCGCGGTCGAGCGGATTGGTCTTGTGCGTGTTCACTTCCGCGCCGTCAGACAAGCCGTCGCCGTCACAGTCCGCGCGCTTCGGATCCGTCTTGTGCGTGTTGAGTTCCGCGCCGTCCATCAAACCATCGCCGTCCGTATCCGGATTCAGCGGATTGGTCGTGTAGGTATTGACTTCTTCGCCGTCCTTCAATCCATCACCGTCGGTGTCGGCCTTCAGCGGATCGGTCTTGTGCGTCAACACTTCAGCGCCGTCGGTCAAGCCGTCGCCGTCCGTGTCGGGATTCTTGGGATCCGTCTTGAGCGTGTAATACTCTTCGCCGTCCTTCAAGCCGTCGCCGTCGGTATCGGGATTCTTCGGATCGGTGCCGAGCTTCTTCTCATCGCGGTCAGTGATGCCGTCGCCGTCGGTATCCTTGTTCGGATTGCCGCGGTGAATGCGCAGACCGGCGAGAATGTTCATGTACGCGTCATCCGTGTCATCATACACCGGATTGACGTCGTCCGAGAAAATCATGTTGTAACCACCGTGCACGTCGAGCGACAAGTATTCATCGAGATGATACTGAATACCGAGTCCCAGCGGCACCACGGGATTCCAGCCGTCCGGATCCGCATCGGCATCTGCCGAATCGGGAACATCAGACACGTCGTGATGCAGCAGTCCGATACCCGCATACACGAACGGGAACCACTTCTCCTTATGGAACGGCGCAAAGCGCGCGCGCAAGTCAATCGGCATAATTTCGCCCGAGTATTGATCCGCACGCAGGCGGGCGAACGCAATCCCGAGTTCCGCTTGCAGCGGATCAGTGATGGGGTAGGCGAAGCTGTGGCGGACATTCAGGCCGAACGTCGCGCCTTCCGACTCGTTGGTCGGATTCGCGGCACCGATACCCAGATAGCCTTCAAGGCCAAGTTCTTTGAACTGTGCAGTCGCCATAAGCGGTAGCAGCACAACACCTAAAACAAGCAAATTCATCATTTTACGCATGAGACACCTCACGAGATGGAGATTCAGGAAGTTACTTAAGCTAACCCACCAATATATCTATTTCCTCCACGAACTTCAAGCCGAGACGGGATTTGAGCAATTCCAGACGCAGGTAGCCCGCCCGCTGTGTGAGTTTTGTCACATTGGTTTTTGCTCAACCCGCGGATCGCCGTGCCACAACAGCGACGAGATGAGAAAATCAGCCGTGCGCTTGTTGCAGGCGGTCGGAATATCGTAGAGCACGGCCAGCCGCAGCAGCGCCTTCACGTCGGGGTCGTGCGGATACGATCCCATAGGATCCCAGAAAAACACCAGCACATCTATCATACCGTCCGCGATCATCGCGCCGATCTGCTGGTCACCGCCCATCGGCCCGCTCTTTAGCCGGTGAATATCCAGCCCGGTGGCGTGCTCGACGATTTCGCCCGTCGTGCCCGTAGCATACAGCGTATGCAGCGCCAGCGTCTCCTTATTAAAGTCGGCCCATTCGGCCATTTCCGGTTTTTTCGCGTCATGCGCAATCAAGGCGATGGTCATGTGAATTCTCCCGTGCGTTAGATCATAGTGCCCACCCACGAAGGTACGGCAATCGCGGAGGTTTGTCAAGCCCGTGGGCGGCGGGTGTCATGACTTGACTTCTTGCTAGGCAATCCCTAATTTCTGGGCAGGACTTGGGAACTCTGCATCACTAATCCCGGAGGCCACGAAAATGTCAACGCGAATTCTATCTGCATTCAATCTTTTGAAGCGGGTGGGGTTCGCGGTCTTGTTGTTGGGGGGAGGTGCTTTGGCGCAAGACTGGGAAACACGAATTCAACTGACTTTTGACTCCTCCTATTGGGGCAATAACAATGTCATGCTTGTTGATGACTCGCTCAATCTGCATGTGCTCGCTGTTCGGCAAGATGACAGTCTACGCGAAGTCAACCACCAAGTTCAGATGCAAGAACTTTACTATATGAAGTACACGAATTGGGGGGTGCCGATCGTCAATCAAATTCTTATCTATAGTATTTTGGATGATGAGTATAGCGATATAGCGGCGCATGCAGCTGTACTAGATCAGAATGACCATATACACGTCTTCTTCGTGGTCGAGGAGTTTTTGGCTAACTATCTGTATTACATGATGATTGATTTGGAAGGGAATATTTTGATTCCATCCTTTGCGCTTGAAAATCCGAATGACGTTGACCTAGTTGGTAGCGTCCCTGATGCAGTGGTATCTGAAGACGGGTCAGTCTGGGCAGCATTTTCAGAAGGTTACGTAGGTGTAACGGAAACCGGCGAACAAATAGACATTGTTCGAAACCTAAATCCAGATGTGGACGTCATACGCCCGTATCTTGCTATCGGCCCGGACAGCACTGTTTGGTCTTGCTTTCGGTGGAATATTGACTTCCGAGTTGTGGTTCGCCGTATTGATGTTCCCGACTCACCTGCAATAGAGGTTTCACGGGGTGCCGACCAAAACGGAATATTCATTGATAGCCTTGGTAATAAGTTCTTCGTCCTCTATAATGGTCAGTTAGGCTACTGCCTCAAAATAACTCCGACCGAAGAGCGTGATTCAGTTGTGTTTTTCTCGGACTTCTTCATGAACATTGGCACGACTCTCACCCCCGCAGGCGACGATTCGCTTGTGTTCCTTCATGACATTAGTTACGGAGGTACATACGAATTCTCTGTGGTATGGATATCTCATGATTGCGAAATACTTCGAGGCCCAGAAACTTACGCGAGAAATGGATTTGCACTTGATAATAGCGGTTTCATTGCAGGAGAAAGGGGTGCATATTGGAATCTTGGGATAATGGGAACGTCTCCCAATTTTCAGAATGAACTGTGTATGATCCATGTTCCGGGGCTTGGAGAACCTCTGGAAATCGAATCTGCACCATCTGCGAGTCAACAGTTTTCTACCGTCACAACATTCCCTTCACCGAATGCAGGATATTTTTTCCTTCGTTTGCCGAACGATATTGGCGCAATTCACAGCATTTTAGTCTTCAATACACTAGGTCAACTTGTTTGGGAAACGGACGCTCTCTGGCCTGCAAGCAGTGACGCGAGTATCGAATTTCCAGTAGGCATCTCCAATGGAGTGTACTTTTTGTCTATTCGAAGTGCACTTGCTACAACGGTATCTAAAGTTGTGTTGGTGAGATAGGGTCTTACCATCGCGTTGTCCCTCTGCGGATGTCCATGACTCACAGGGCAGCATAGCGACTAATCATTTCCATCTTCACTCCACCACAAAAACGGCCCGCAAAAGCGGGCCGTTTGTATTGGGTTAATCTTCTCCCTAAGCGCGCAACTTACTCGCCTGCGCAGCAACACTCGTCGTCTGCAACGCCCCACTCTTCACCACCGCCTCCGTCAAATACACCGCAACCTTCTCCGCCGTGCGTTGCCAATTGTAGCGTGGTGCCTCCGTGAGCGTGGCCTCCTTCAATGTCCTGCGCAGTTCATGATGCGTGAGCAGGGACTGCATCGCCTTGCGCAAATCTTCCGACGACAACGGATCCACAAACAACGCCGCATCTCCACAGACTTCACGCTGCGCAGTCGTATCACCGGCGATGATCGGCGTACCGAGCGCCATCGCGTTGACCACCGACAACGACAACCCGTCCATCAGACTCGGCGTGAGCAACGCCGTTGCGCGGGCATACAGCCGCGCTTCATCCGCTTCACTGATCGGTCCGGGGATCACCAACGAGTCAGCGCGGAAGCCATCACGCTGCGCGGCTTCACGCAATTGTGCCGCCGCCTGTTCATTCATACTGTAGGCCAACACTAACTTCACATGCGCGGGCATCGCTGCGGCACTCTCCAGAATCGTGCGCAAATTCTTCACCGGACTCAACTCGCCCGCACATAAGAAGAACGACGTGTCGCCATTCAGCGCATTTTGCAGCAGCGGATTCTCATAGTGCGACACCGGACTGGTGCGCGTCAACGTCGCACCGCCATGCACCGTGCGCAAATTCTTGAGCTGCATACCGAGCCGGATTTGCAGCTCTTGCACCGTCGCCTGCGTCGTACAGAACAGCAAATCGCACTGCTGACTTACGGCCCGCAGCGCGCGCACGTAACGGTCGCGCGCCAGCGGATCATGAGTCAAATAGAACTGCGGATAAGCCAACGGAATGACATCATTGAAACTGCACGCCGTGACCATGCCCGACTCCTTGGCGAGCGTGAAGTAGTCGCTGCTATCGGCCATCACCGGATCGGGCAGGTAGAGCGCCTGCGCGCCACTGCGCGGAAGCTGATTCCAGGTGATCACCTCGAACGCCTCGGCGCCGCCAGCGTTGCTCAGCATCATGCGCAAATCGTTCGCATGATCGCTGGCCAACAAGAGCCGCCAATCGGGACGCACCTCGCGCAAATGGTTGAGCAACTCGACAAAGTAGCGTGACGACTCCGTGGTGCGCAAAGTCTCATCAGTAATCGAACTTGCGTCAAACGCCACGGTCAGCTGCGGGCCGGGAGTCACCTCGAAATGCGGAAGATTCGCCGCGCGCTCCGTTACTCGCGCCGATTGCGCCTTCGATTGGCTATTGATGTCGAGCAAATAGAAATCCAAGTCACGCGAACAATCCAGTTCATAGTCCGTCGCGCCCGCTGCGGCGAGCCAAGCATTCACGAGCTGCCGCGTGACCAGCCAACGGTGCTCGGGATTATGCACCAAATCAGGGTTGTAGTTCGGCTTGTCGGCATTGGGAATCGTGATCAACACACGCTTGCCGACGCGCATGCACTCTTTCAACGCGACAACAGCCATCTCCCATTCAACGTGCTCGAAAATCTCCGGCGACATCACCGTGTCAAAACTCTGATCGCCATACGGCAAACCGGAAACGACGTTACCATAATTGAACGCAATGCCGGGTCGTAGCGCTCGCGCCACATCGAGCCGCTCGCGGTAGATATCCACGGCCTCATGCCCGTTGCAGAACTGCACGACGTAGCCGTTGGCCGGGCCAATCTCCAAAATGCGCCCCGTCGCCTTACTCGCGAGCCAGCGCACGCGTTCGCGTTGCAGCGGCTCGTTGTAGATTTCATCCGGATGCGTCGCGTAGAATTTCAACAAGTCCGTCGTGCACGCGGCCTCGCGCTGCAGCACGTCATCATAAGCCTCACGATACTTCGCAGCAGTGGTCAACCAGTTCGTGCGCATCGCAAGCTCCAGCACATTGTCACGCAGTGCGCGCGTCAAGAACGGATTCGTCAACGCGCGGTGAATCGCCTGCGGCAGATCAAACTGCTCCGTCGTGCACAGTGTCACCGGCGCCGCGATGTCCAGCGCCGGGGCAGTCGAAGTGACGACGGGCCGTCCGGTCGCGAGCGCTCGCGTCAAACACGCCGAGCCTTCAAACCGCGAACTTTGATAGTTCAACACGAGCACATCACACGCTTGCAGCGTCACGGTTAACTCGTCTTCGGGAATGAAATCTGTTAAGAACCGCACGCGGTCTTCAAGTTTCAACTCCTTGACAAGCTGTATGCAGTCAATCAGATACTGCATACCCGCTTGACTATCCGGGTGCGGCGCGCCGACGATGAGCAGCTTGACATCATCCGTCTTCAGTACAACAGGCATCGCTTCAATCAGTTCGCGCACACCCTTATGCGGATCAATCATACCAAACGTCGCCACAATCTTCTGCGCCGGATTCCATTCCAGCAGCAGCTTCGCTTCCGCCAAATCGGCGAATTGCAACTCCGGCAGCGGAATCGGCGTGCAGTGAATACGATCCGCGGGCGCACCGAGTGCCGCCAGCTCAACGATATTCTGACGATGATGCACAAAACACTGCTCGCTGTGCCGCGCGATTTCAGCCAAACGCTCATCCCGCGTTTCCGTGGAATGGAACGTCGTGACAACGCGAATATTCTCGGCCCGCGCCTGCTTCATTACATTAATGAGCCAGCCGTCCAGTGCAAACATCCCGCCGTGATTGATATGCAAAACCTGAATGCCGTGCGCTTTCAGCAGAGGCAGAATCTCCGAGCCGCCCTGCGCATCACGCGACCAGCAGCGAATCACCTCACGCGACGGCGCAGCGGTGATCTCATCCGTGCGCTCAGCAAAAACCAGAACGTCTTCGCCCGACGTCTTCAGTGCTGAAACGAGCTGCTCAGCATAGATCGCCAAACCGCAGCGCTGCTGATAAGTAGAGAGCAGCGCAATGCGCGCCGAAGTCGTAACCGGTGTGCTCTGGGGTTGCATCATGACTGTCGTTGTCTCCTGTTCGAGTGGAATCACGCGGCCGTCGGGCAGCAATTGAAAACCGTCTTGTGTATAATACTTATCGGCGTCGGCGATCATGCTGTCTTTCCAGCGCGACAACAGCCGACGGTAATTCGCGCTGTTCTTGTCGTGGCCGCTGACCGTGCGCGATTCGTGATGATAAATTCTGCTTTGCGGACAATACCAAACTTTACGCCCAGTCTGCGTTACGCGCATACACAGGTCAATGTCTTCGCAGGAATTCTGGTAGGCTTCATCAAAGCCGCCGACCTCCATGAACAGCTGCCGCCAAATCATCAAACAGCTGCCCGCGATAAATTGAAATTCGCGCGCCTTCTGCACGACCGGATGATTAGCAGGTAATACGCCGTTATAGATACTGTGCACCTGGCCATTTTCGTCACACACAATACCGGCCTGCTGCACGCGCATCGTGTCCGGGAAAATCTGCAAATTGCCGGTGATGCCGATTCTGCGGTCAGCTTTCATTGCCTCGACCATCGCGTCGAGCCAGTTCGGCAGCACCTCCGTATCATTATTGAGAAACACGACCATCTGGCCCAATGATGCCCGCGCTCCGTCGTTGCACGAACGCGCGAAACCGCAGTTGCGCTCATGCGTAACGACGCGAATACGCTCGCCTTGCTCGGCGAGATACTCCGCCGTGCCGTCCGTCGAACCGTCATCCACGACGATAATTTCAAACGGCGTGGTTTCATTCGTGCGATAGAGCGATTCCAAACACGACTTCGTGTAACGCAAATTATTGAACACCGGAATCACCACCGAAACCACCGGCTGCGGCTTCGGCAGCACTGTCGCATCCGGCACAGCCATAAAGATAAATTGCTGCGCCGTGAGTTCTTCAATATCCGTCGGCTCCAGATTACGCAGCACCAAATCTCCCATATCCAGCGTCCGCGCATCGGTCGGCGGCATCTTCTGCTCGAATAATGGATCGCGCACGACTTCCACAACATCAGCCCGCAATCCCGCCTGCGCAAACAGTTTGACCATATCACCCTTCGCAAAGAACCGCAGGTGCGTACTGTCCAGAATGCCGTATTCTGCGTAGTTCCACGAGCCTTCGAGCAGCTTTCCAATCACGCCAAGATTACGCACATTCGGAAGGCTGGCGATCATGCAGCCGTTAGGCGAAAGATGCGTCGCGAGCTTGCGCAGCGTGCTCCACGGGTCAATCAAATGTTCCAGCACGTCGCCGAACACGATGCAATCAAACATCGCACCGTTCGGCAATTCCTGCGCTTCAACATCCAGCGAATGCACCTCATCCAAAACCTCCCGCGCCACTTGCGCGACTTCCGGATGAATCTCAATCCCCGTCACACGCGCCCCGGTGAGTTCCTTGATGAGTTTTCCTGTCGCGCCGTTACCGCAGCCCACATCCAGCACCGACTTCGCAGTGCGCGGCACGCGCTCAGCGATATTGCGCCGCGCGTTAGCATAATAGTAATCCGGCTTGAGCGTCTGCTTCTGTGAAGCGTTGCGCTTAGTGGCTTGAGTATCGGGCCGTCCATCCCACAGCGCCAGCGTCATGTGCGGCTGGTCGAGCAAATGCTCGTAGTAGCCTTCCTGCGCGTGCTTGGGATCTTTGCCTTTGTTCCAAAAATATTTCCGCAACCGGTCTTCGGCGTACATGTAGCCGAGGTGTTCGATCTTGATATCCGCGCGAATCCGTTCGCCTTTCAAATTCTGTGGCACGCGTTCGCAATGCAGATTACCGCCGTGCGCAGTCGCTTCAAATTTCAATTCGCTCCACGTTTGCGCGCCGGGCCGGAACAGGCACGGATGAAAAATCCCGGTGTAAATCCCGTCGGTGCGGTAGTGTTCGCGGTCATTCCACAGGTACAAGAACTCAAAATCAATTTGCGTCACGTCGCGCCCCGCGTTGCGCATCGCTTCCAGCATCCGGCGCGGTGCGCTCGGTTCGAGCACTTCATCGCCGTCAATGCACAACATCCAATCCGCGCTGAATTCCTGCGCCAACGCGTACATGCGGTTCTTGTCGCGTGCCTTGTCCGTGTCGCTCTCTTCGCCGCGCTGATAGGCCGTCACTGCGCAATGCGTCTGACAAATTTCCTGCGTCTTGTCCGTCGAGCCGTCGTCATAGACCACAATCGCGTCGCTCACGCGCGCCGCGCTGTCCAGGACCTCGCGCAGCCAGCGGTCTTCGTTGCGGATGTTCATCATCGTGGTGACGAGCGGATGCCGCGTGGTCAGGCGGTTCGAACAACGCGCGACGAGCGTGCCGTTCTTCGTTTCGACTTCCGCCTGCTCAAACCACAAACTCAACTCCGCGGCGAGACTCTTCGCGTCGTAGAGCCGCGTGAATTCCGAGTGGTATCCCGCGAGACTGTTGGGTACCGCGACGACAAGTTGTCCGTCGTTCGCCAACAGCCGCGAGCACTCTTTCCACAGCGTCGTGGTGTGTTCGAGTTCGCAGACGATCCCGCTGACGAGAATGCCGTCGAAGGTGCCGTCGGGCCACGGCATCTTGTGGCCGGTGAGCAAAGTGGCTTTCACGCGTTCGGCTTCACGGCGGCCTAATTTGCGCCGCGCTTCTTCGGTGGCGGCCAGCGCGGACGAAGACCAATCGGCGAGCATGGTGCGGTCGTTATGCGGTGCGAGTTCGCACAGCGTCTCGGCGCGGCCGTTGCCCAGAATCAGCACGCGGCCGTCGCGTTGAATCGCGCCGAGTGCGGCATGCAGGAGGCCGGAGGGGGCTTGCGCTGCCGTCCCGAGGAAGCTATTGGGCTTGCTGGCGCGGCTGGTGAACAGTTCGTCGCGGCGTTGGCGCAGCAGGGCGAACGGGGATTTGCGGAAAGTATGAGTAATTGCCATGGGCACGGCCTCCGGGCCAAAGTGCGATAAGGACAGAATTTTTTATAACAAAGAGCAAGGACTGTACCACCCGAGGCTGAAGTTTTTGTAATTGTTTTTATTCAATTAAGACAGATAGCTCGCTTGCCCTCGGCAGAATCTTCCGACCGTCTAATTCCCCCCGGCCCTCCGGGGCCTGTAGGGGCGGCAGGCGTGCCGCCCGCTCTGCATTTCCGCTCTCCCCCCAAGTTTCGCAGCGAAATTTGGGGGGACCAAGGGGGGCCTCCGGGTTCTGCTGCTCGCTTTTCTATTTGATATTCTCTATTTTCTATTTCACCCCGTCCCCACCCGAGGCCACGAAAATGTCAACGCGAATTCTATCTGCATTCAATCTCTTGAAGCGGGTGGGGTTCGCGGTTTTGTTGTGGGGGGGAAGTGCGATTGCCCAGCCATTCGATGTGCTATGGGATCGTTCTGGGCAAGGGCCAGAGAGCGGGTATGGTGCAAGCGTATTTTCACTTGGGGATCAGAATAATGATGGATTCATGGATTGGGGGGTAAATGGACAAGGTTTGGTTGCTGGCGATACAAGTGAATCCATTAGCGAATTTTTCTATGGTGGCAACCCGCCGCAAACCACTCCATACCGCGTGTGGAGGGCGGACAGCGCAATCTATTTGCGCTATCTCTTCGCCGAACCACTTGGTGATCTTAATGGAGATGGTTTTATCGATTGGCAAGTAGATCTTTGGCCACGAGATACCCAAGTAAGAAGTATTGAAATATACTTGGGAGGACCTGCTGCCACATTCACTCCAGTACTTGTGGTGCATTTGCCAGTGTCGCAATCAAGACTTAACAAGATGGACGACTTCAATGGAGATGGATATGATGATGTACTTGTAAGGGATTCCGAGAGTTTGCCGCATACTCGTGTTCTATTTGGAGGTTTAGACTTAGATTCCATTCCGGATATTGTTTTTGATGAATACCTTCGGCCTTTTTCGTTTGGCGATCTCAATGGGGATGGTTATAGCGATTTCATAGATCTTAATGCAAATGTTTACATGGGATCAGAGAGTCCTGATTTGCTGCCGGAGTATCATTGGGGCGGACAAACAGGGACAGTAATTCGAATTATCCCAGATTTGAATGGTGATGGCAACGCGGAACTTGCCGCCAGTCACGGAATCACCGCAGGATTGATAAATATATTCTTTGGTGCGAATGAATTGTCTACACTACCCGATGCAACAATCGAGTATGGTGAAGGTTGTCCGAGCGGCGGGTTGGATGAGATTGTTGGACTTGGCGACATTAACCACGATTGGCATAATGATCTTGCAGTTATCCAACGAAACTGTATCAACAGCTGGGGTGGAATACATATTTTCTTGGGTTATCGTTGGATTAATCCTGAGCCGATAGCCTCAATAAGAGGTCGTACGGAGCCTTATCAGCTTGTAGGCATTCACTCTGCTGCGGGGTTGGGCGATGTTGATGGCAACGGTATCGGCGATTTTGCTATCGGTGCTTATAACGACGATTTCGACGGCGAACGTGGGCGCGTGGTTATTCTGTCTGGAGATACGAGCTACCATGTTCCCATCGGCAACGCAGAACCCATTCTTCCTGACGAAATCTCAATCTCCATTTTCCCCAACCCCTTCAACTCCTCAACCCGAATCACACTTTCCTTACCGCCACACATTCACCACGCCGAGTTGCGGGTACACAATCTACTCGGCCAAGAAGTGATGATGCGCGAACTGAACGCAGAAAACGGTCAGGCCGAGTTCGTGTTCGACGGAACCAACCTCGCAACCGGAGTATATCTCGTATCAGCAAGAGTGGGCGAAAGCATCGCAACACAAAAGGTGATGCTGCTGAAGTAAATCCGGTCGTACAAACTACTTCCCCATTGATGTTGGCCGGTTAGGTCCCTACACAGGATGACAGAAGGGGGGAAACGCTCCGCTGTTGGGCAGTCAATACTAGATCCCTACGGGATGGCAGAATAGAAACGGGCCGGTCATAAGACCGGCCCGTCTTCAAATCGCCAACATTATCGCCACGCGCCACGCGCCAGCGGCAATGTTGCCCACTTTTCAAGTGGGCGCGCTAGCGGCAATGTGCCCCGCTTTCAAGCGGGCCGCCGTATTTTGCGATGTAGTTCTTAACTTTGACTTTGCGCGCGGTATTCTCACTGCTCATATAGCGAATCTGCCCGAAGACGTCCCGCTCAGGAAACCACGGCCGGTCATAGCGGCCCAAACACCACAGGATGCCACTATAGGAATTCGGATCGCGCCCGTCGAGCGCCCATTGGTCATTCAGTTCAATCATGATCTCCAGCGCGGCCTCGGGCGATTCACTCCATTCGAGAATCTTCTTCCCCCACAGCATCCGCAAATAGTTGTGTATGCGCCCCTCCGCGCGCAACTGATTCTGCGCCGCGTTCCAGAGCGGATCGTGCGTGGCGGCGTTTTCGAATTCTTCCTTGGAGTAGATCCACTTGCGTTTGTCTTTGCGATGCTCGTTCAAGGTCTTGAGGGCCCACGGCGGCAGTGAATCAAATTCCTTGTAGTCGCTGCGCAAGAAATTGAAATTGTACCCCACCTCGCGCCACGTCACCAACTCATCCAAAAAACTCTCCGCATTCGCGCCCATCCCCCACCAGCCCTCCTTCTTGCCCGCCACACTGTCGCTCAGTTTGTCCAGCGACCACTCTTCCCGCTTCGCCAATTCAGAAAAAACCTGGTGCACGGAAATCATTCCAAAGTGCAGATAAGGACTCAACCCCGAAGAGAAATCCTCTTCCGGCTCATTGCGCCGCTCCGCATAATGCGCAAGCTTGGAGTCGAGAAACGCGCGCAACGCCTTTTCCGCCGCAGTGCTTCCGCCAACCGTTTCCACCGGAGTCACATCATGCAGCAACGGCAAGTCGTTCATCCAGTTGCGATTCGCCAACAACTTTTCCGGTTCAGCCATCGGCCAGAGCTGAAGAACCTGTGAATCAAGTTCGCATCGCGGCAGTTTCACATTGCGCAGCGGATCAGCCGCAGGGAAGTGCTCAAGATGGCCGCGCAAGTTCTTCTGCAAGAATCTGCGAAACGCAAACGCCGTCGGGAAAGTAATCTCAGCCGCACGCAACGGCATCAGTCCGCACGCATCCACGACCTCAAGTTTGCACGCGAAATCACGCGCAGCATCCGCAACCAATTCCTGACGCATCGCCATCGGAAACTCATCCGTGACCACCACAGCGGCGCGCTCAGCCAACGCACGCAACAAATCTCCGCGTTCACCCGGAATGCGCTCGACAAACGGAAAGTAGGTCACGTCCTTCACTGCCGCGCGCTTCTGATTCTCGGCCATCCCCTGCAACAGAAACACATGCTGCCGCGGACTGGCGAACTCATAAACCAACGTCACAGACTCGAGAATCACCAAGGGCAAATCAAGATCTTTCGCCCACTGCACCGCACGCTCCAGCGCAAAGTTGTAACACGTGCGCCGCTGCGCCAGCATCCAATACAAGACGTATTGTCCGCCCGACTGGACGGTTTTTGAGCCGGGCTGCAGCCGGAGGGCCTTTTTCGAGTCTGCTAGGGTCACTTGAAGTATGTGTTTATGTTAGATGAGGAGTGAAATTGGAGCCCATGCCTCTGATTGTGGGCAATCGAGCACAGTGGAGACGAGGGTTATTAAAGCAAGTTTAGCGAGAACTGCAAGTTAGGCAGTCAAAATCACTTGAATTAGCCATGCGTCTGGCTGGAACTTTTTTGAGTAAGAGTGCCGACATCCTTGACGATTAACCAGTGTTACTATATTTTAGATACCGATGGTGGGTAGTTGCGAAGTAGTCTCAATAGCAATAAACCGATCTTGGTGAACGTAAATCCTTCAAAAGGAGTCCCGGTATGCGTAAGTTTTTGATTTTGTGTATCATGGCCGTCTTAGGCCTGGCCTCGTTTGCTTCGGCAACGGACGTTTTTGACAACGTATCCGTTGACAAGGGCATTCCGACGAACTTCGCCCGCACGGGCAGCTGTGCGTTGTCGGCACTGTCCGACACGGCGACCGCGTTCAGCATTTGGAACGCTGCGACGTGGGGATTGAATGGCTCGGGTCATGCCATGTACGTTGATCCCGCTGTGGATCAGCGCGGCACGGGCGGCTGCTCCGCTCCGTTTTATCCGTTCCATGTTTCGTCTATTGATCTGTTCATGACGGAATACACGGGTGACTTCGCCAACGTTGGCGCGATTTGCACGTATGAAATTTCGTTGGCTTGCCCGGCGGACCAATCGTCGGGTACGGCGATCGCACCGTGCCAGGGTCCCGGTGCACCGTTCTGGACCGGCACGCTTGAAATCGTTTATGACTCGGCCTTCATCGCCGCGACCAACTGGGTGCTGTTCAATGTGCCCGTGGACGTTTGCGTAAGTGGCCCATTCTTCCTCGTTGCCCGTCAGGTGTCCTACACTGGTACGGTTGGTGGCGCGCAGATCGGTTGGCACCAGCAGGGTGGCGCCGCTTTGGGCGATGACGATCGTTGCGACAACTGGGTGTCGTTGCCGGCCGCCGTTGGATACGACTGCTGGCTGCTTGATGGCTACCACATTGGCTACGGCTGCACGACGACCCCCCCGGGTTTCACGGCTTGCTTCCCCGGCTCGATGACGGCTTATGTGAACGGTGACGCGGCTCCGGAAATGGGTTGCGAGACGGTTCTTGGTTGCTCGGCTCTTGCCAACAACTATCCTGGCGATGACGCTTCCAATCCGATCGTTGTGGATGCGACTCCTTGGAGCGCTGTGATTGACCTGTGCCAGTACACCAGCGACTATGACTTCCTTTATGATGCCAATTACGGCCCGACCACGACCCGCCGCATGACGGGTAATGGTAAGGACGTTGTTCTGAGCATTCCGTTCGACGCGAACCTTTCGGAAGTTTGCTTTACGGTTACGCTGACGCCGCTGTGCCCCCCGGGCAAAATTCTGCGTTTGCGCACGTGGTTGATTGACTCGTTTGGTCCGCTGTGGTGGGGCAACCCGAACTTCCCGGCCGCCAACGCTGGTCAAGTCTATGACTTCTCGCCGACGGGCCTTGGCTGCTACTTCCCGGATAACTACCTGCTCGTGATTGACGGTTATCCGTGCTGCTGCCCGGTTGAAGTCAGCTACGGCGGCGATGCTCCGTTGGCTGTTGAGCTGACGAGCTTTGACGCGATTGCCGGCGACCGTCAAGTGACGTTGAACTGGCGCACGAACGCTGAGAGCGACATCGAGCGTTGGGTGATTTCGCGCAATGGCGAGTTCCTGGCTGAAGTTGCCGGTTTGGGCGACAACGCCACGGGCCACAACTACACGTATGCTGACAACGACGTGATCAACGGCCAGACCTACAGCTACACGCTGACGGCCTATGATTACAACGGCGTGGCGACGATCTTCTCGATGATGGCTTCGGCAGTTCCGCAGGCTGGCGCCGGCGTTGTGACCGAGTACTCATTGATGCAGAACTACCCGAACCCGTTCAACCCGACGACCTCGATTGAATACGCCGTGCGCGAAGCCGGTTTGGTTCAGCTGAAGGTTTACTCGGTTGACGGTCGCGAAGTTGCGACGCTTGTGGATGGCATGCAGGATGCTGGCCGCCACACGGTTGAGTTCGACGCTTCGAATCTGTCGAGTGGTATGTACATGTACAAGATGACGGTGAACGGTTTCACGGCGACTCAGAAGATGGTGTTGATGAAGTAATCTTCATCGCCCGAGTCTGGTCCCGTAGTTTGGAATAATCGCGACGGATAGACAGCACACTCAGGTGCGCTGTCTATCCGTCCGGTGTCTAATTCGTATCCAGAAGCGGGCATAGGAGACGGCTCTTATGCCCGCATTTTTTTCCGGGTGGATTTCGGAATACCCGGTCCCAACCGAAACAAAAACAGAACAATACCGGAGAAAGCATGGTCAGCAAAATTATTTTTCGTCTGGCGCTGATCACGGGAATAGCAGCATTTGCGTACGCAGGCGCAAATCTCGTGATGGCACCCGCAAACTCGAACTCGTCGGGCTACGAGCTCGAGACGTATGACGAACTTGAGATTCCGATGGACGCGCTTTACGGCCGCGGTCATCGCGCTCTCGATGCGTTCGATTCGAACATGGTGATTGACTCCATGGAAGCCGTTGGCTCCTGGACGACCGTGGACTATACGCAAGTTGGCACGCCCTACTGGCAGGTAGCCGCGGTTCCGTTTGGCAATCCGGGCGCACCCGCGCTGTGGTGCGGCGATGCGGCGTTGACGGACAACTTGATTGCTCCGGGTGGCTACTTGAACCACCAGCAACACTATCTTGAATCGCCGACGATTGACCTGTCGGGTTCAAGCGCGCCGATTACATGGGCGTTTAAGGCAATGTGGAAGCTTGAAACCCCGGGCAGCGAACCGGCGCCTTACAACATGTGGGACGTTTGGAATGCCCAGGTTTCGACCGACGGCGGCAACACATGGACGATTCCGGCTCAGGCAGACGTCTCGATCGCTTACACCGGTACCTGCGCGTTTGCTTACAGCGATTGGTGCTATGACGGCTGTTACGCCGGCTGGGGTGGCGCGGCCAATTCGTCTTCGTACACGACGATCTCGATCAATTTGAACGCCTACGCGGGTCAGAGCAACGTGCGCGTTCGTTACGCGCTGTTGTCGGATCCCGGTTACAGCGCCGAAGACGACTCTTCGTTGTTCGGTTTGATTGTGGACTCGATCCGCGTGACGAACTCGAGTTCGACGCTGTTGTCGAACGACGGCGACAACACGACGGGTTGGACGATTGAAGCGCTGCCGGTTAGCCCTGTTGGCAACACCTGGGCGCTTGAAGACAGCACGGCACCGACGGGAATGACGTTGATTCCGGATCAGGATTTCTCGTGGAATGCCGAGCATCGTGGCTTGGCGCTGATCGAGAATGCGTTGATTTCGCCGCCGATCACGCTGCCTGACACGGCATTGCCGGGCCAGGGTGGACCGAACGCGTGGCAGAAGCTTCGTCTTGGCTACTATGTTTGGGCGGATTTGCTGGATTCGGACGGCAACAACGACAGCTCGCTTGACGACCTTTATGAGGTATACGTCTCGACGGACGACGGTGTGACGTGGACGCGCCTTGTGTATGACTACGGCACAGCGTTAACCGGTGAAACCAGTCCGGACGGCGGCAACTCGCTGACTGGTTGGGTTGGCCGCACGCGTGGTTTGGTGTCGTCAGCATCTACTGACATTGATTTGACGCCCTACGGTGAGCGCACGATTCGTTTGCAATGGCGTTTGCAGACGGACTGCAACAACGACGGTGGTATCGGATCGGGCTTGCATATTGACTATCCGTACCTTCTGGCGACGCGCGCTTTTGCGACGGACGCATCAGCTCAGAATATCAAGGTTCCGTTCCCGACGACGGTCAGCCTCGCTCGTTCGTGGTCGTTTGACTGGGTGAATGAAGGTTCTAACCAGCTTGGCAACTCGCTGCGTTATCGTTACCAGGTTACCCGTCCGAACGGCACGAACCAAATCGCGGAAGTACTTTTGCAGGCGACGGGTACATTGAACACGAATGAGTTCTTGACGATTACCAACAACTGGACGCCGGACGTGGCGGGATCGTACCGTATTCGGGCGCGCACGACGCAGTTGGGTGACCAGGACCTGTCGAATGACACGACGCGTTCGCCGATCAATGTTCCGCTGAACGGTTTGTTCAACATGGCGGTTGACGTTCAGCCCGCGGGTACGTATGAACTGGCTTACCACCTGCGTGATTACACGTCGGTGTTGAGCAATCCGCGCCTTGTGCGCTATACGCCTGCTGCGGACGGTGTACCGGCGGCTGATGCGGACACAATGGACATCAACAAGATCCAGATCATGTGGAACTGGGATCCGACGGACATCTCGTCGCTTCCGGGCGGTACGGCCACGGCGCAAGTGAAGTTCTACGGTCAAGGTCCGAACAACCGTACGCCGGGCACGCTGCTGTACTCGTTCACGAGTGAAATTGACACGAATGAAACGGTGGCACCGGGCAGCGATTCGCTGTTGAACCGCTGGTGGTCGTTTGACTTGAGCACGATTAAGCAATTGAAGCGTCTTCAGGGCGAGTTCTGGGTGGAAATTTCGGCGTTGGATTCAGTTGCCGGGGCGGGTTTGCCGGGCTTGTTGGCGATGGTGACGAATCCGTCCGATACGACGGACACGCACAGCTACACGCGCCGTTTGGACATCGCGGGTGCGCCGATTCTGGCGTCTCCGAGCCGCTTCTGCGTTGAGGTTACGACGAATCCGACGACGTGGCCGGATCCGGTGACGAACTTGACGATCATCCGTGACGGTATTACGAACGATGTTAAGTTGTACTGGAGCGCGCCGCTGCGTGCTGACGGTTACAGCGTTTATCGTTCGACGGATATCAACGTTCCGCTGCAGACCTTGTTGACTCCGACTCCGATTGCTGCGACGACTTACACGGACGCGGGCGCATTGACGGCCGGTTCGTTCTTCTATTACACAGTCGTGGCGGTTAATCAATAACCGTTTGATTGCAGGCTGCAAGCCCCGCCCGGTGTGCTGCCGGGCGGGGCTTTTCTATTGCTCAATTTCATAGAATTAGCGAGCGTGTTGGAGAAACGCGACGCGATATTTGAGTGAATTAGCTTGACAGATTGGGCAGAGGTTTCTAAATTAGGATGGGGAAAGTACGAACATGCCTATCCTGAGGAGGATGAAGATGAGAAATGTTGTTGTATTGTTAGCGAGCGCGTTGTTAGTGTTGGCTGGAATCGCGCATGGTACGCAGGGTTCCGCCGCTCCGACGCTGTTGCCGCAAGAGTTTCACCTGCTTTCCGGCCCACAGCAGGTTGCACCGATACCATTTGAGGTGCTGCGAGGTGATCCGGCCAATGTTGAATTGAGACTTGGCGCGCCGCAACTGACTCGCGAGTCAGTTGAAATAGGTGGCGAGATGTTTACCAGCGTGAAACTGCCCAGCGAAGGGGCACAGCTTCACGACGGGTTTCCAGATTTGCCGCGCGTGACGCGGTTGGTGATGATCGCGCCGCACGGCAATGTCGAGGCGAGTGTGTTGAATGCGGAGTTTCACACGGAGGTCTTAGGGCACCGTGTGGCACCGAAGCTTCCGCTTGATGAGGCGAGTTCACTCGACGCCGTGGATATGGCGGAAGTTTACTCAGCGGATGCGTTTTGGCCGCCGCAGGTCGTTGAGATCAGCGAGCCGATGCTGCTGCGTGACGTGCGATTGGTGGTGTTGATTGTGAACCCTGTGCAGTACAATCCGGTTACGGGCGAATTGCGGGTGTATGACCAGATTGACCTGGCGATTCGGGACATCGGCGGGATTGGCGAGAATGAGCGGATGATTGAACCTGTTTCGCTGACACCGGGATTCAAGCAGCTTTATTCGAGCGTTGTGAATTTTGAGCACAGCCCGCTGGATGCTTTGCCAATTGTGCCGGGCAATCAGTTGATTATCTGTCAGAACAACGCGACGGTGATCAATCTGCTGAATGATTTGGTGACGTGGCGCAAGAAGAAGGGTATTGACGCGACGCTGGTGACGACTGCGGTGGCGGGCAGCACGCCGGCGTTGATTCGGAACTATATCAATACACAATACACGAACAGCAACGGTCAATTGGAGTTTGTGCTGGTGGTGGGCGATGCGGACGGGACGAATCCGTACTATTTTCCGACGGACGGGCTGCCGGACTACCCGTATGGAGAGTTGGACAATTTCTATGGGTTGATGGGTGCGGGGCCGAATCCTGATCCGCTGCCTGATCTTGGGATTGGAAGATTTCCAGCTTCAACGCAGCAGGAGTTGGTGGCGCTGATCACGAAATCCATCAACTATGAAGCGGATCCGTACATGGCGGATACGACATGGTTCACGCGGACGTGGACGGCGTGTCATAATACGTTTATACCGTCAAATCCTTCGACGAAGGAATACACGCGGCAGATGATGCTGCAGCGCGGATTGAATCCGGGCGACATGACGATCTTTCCGTCGGCCGTGGTGCCTTCGGTGATTGAGTCGCGGGTGAATCCGGGAGTGGCGGTTGTAAATCACCGGCTGTCGTGGGGGAACTCGGAGATGAATCCGCCGGACTTAGATGGACTTGCGAATGGACGCAAGCTGCCCTTCGTGGCGGTGATTACATGCGGCATGGGCTGGTACAACAATGGTGAGTCGGTGACAGAAGCGTGGGTGCGGAACGGCACAGGCGCATCGCCGGTCGGAGCGATTGGCGCGATGGGTATGGCGGGAAACAGCACGCGCGTGGCGGAGAACAATATTGTGGATGGCGGCGCGATGATGGGGTTGTTGGTGAAAGATATCCGCGAGCAATCACTTGTGATGGTGAACGGCAAGTTGGAACTGTTCCGCAATTTCTGGGACGCTGTGAGCCAGACGAGTGTTGAGGAGTTTTCGGCGTGGTGCAACTTGATGGGCGATCCGGCGGTGCCGATCTTTTTGAATGTGCCGCGCACGATCAGCGCGGATTTTCCGCATCTTGTGAACCGCTATACGGACAATGTGACGGTGCAAGTGACGCGGGGCGGATTGGCTCAGGAAGGCGCGTTGGTGGGGCTCTATAAGAGCACGGGCGTGTTTGCGCGAGGCTATACCGATGTGGACGGCAACATCAATTTGTCGGCGACGCTGGCGGATACAGGTTGGGTGTATGTGACAGTGACGGGGAAAGACCTCAAGACGATACGTGATTCACTGCACGTTGTGAATGTGGCGGCGACGCTGGCGCAAGCGACGATTACGGTGGATGATGACAACGCGGGCGGGACGCAAGGCAACGGCGACCATGTTCTCAATCCGGGAGAGATTGTTGATCTGAGTATTTCGCTGATCAACCGCGGCACGTCGGCTACGGCGACGGGTGTGAATGGTGTATTGAGCAGCCCGACGGCGATGGTGTCGGTTGTGAACGCGAATAGCGCCTATCCGAATATTGCAGTCGGACAGACGGCGGCGCCGAATTCATTTTATCGTGTGCAGGTGGGCGCGGTGCAGAATGCGGAGCCGGTGGCGCTGTTTCTTGCGGCGAGTTCCTCTGCGGGTGAACAGAATTTGCGGGTGAATCTTACGCCGGTGGCTGGGAATGCGGCGGTGACGGCGGCGAATTTTCAGTCAGGAGATTTTCAGTTTGATCCGGGCGACAGCGGCCCGTTGAGTGTAGTGCTGCAGAACAGCGGCGCGCGCGCTTTGAGCAATGCGAGTGGAATTTTGCGTTCCAAGAGTGCGCAGGTTGCGGTGACGGACTCCGTTGGCAGTTGGGGCGCAATCGGCGTGGGAGCGAGCGCGGAGAATACGGCGAACACGTTTGGTGTGACAGCGAGCTTGAACACGGTCGCGGGATTTCCGGCGGTGTTTGAGTTGGTGGTCACGGATGTAGATGGATTCCGCGATTCGGTGGAATTTGTCAAGAACGTGGGCACAGCATCGCCGACATCGCCGACGGGGCCGGATGCTTACGGCTATTATGCGTACGACAATGCGGAGACACAACCGGCGGGCTGCGCGACGCAATACGACTGGCAGGATATTTCGGCTATTGGTACGAACTTCGGATTTAACGACGAAGTGGAAGACGGTGACGACACAGCGGTGCTGCCGTTGCCATTTGACTTCGTGTTTTACGGCAACACGTTTGACAGTTTGACGGTGTGTACGAACGGCTGGGTGTCGTTCGGGAACCACGGCAACATGTGGGACTTCCGTAATTGGCGCATCGGCTCACCGTTAGGGCCGCCGAACATGGTGGCGGCTTACTGGGATGATTTGGCCACGACGGGCGGCGGAGTTTACTACTACTACAACGCGGTGGACCAGAAGTTCATTGTGCAATGGAACGCGATCACGTTGTGGAGCAATGTGCCGCAAGTCTTTCAGGTGGTGCTGCTGAATCCTTCGGCTTATCCGACGCCGACGGGAGACGGCAAGATTCTGGTGCAGTATCAGACGGTGACGCCGGACGGGAACTACGGTTCGTTTGATATGCCGTTTGCGACGCTGGGGATTCAGAATCAGAATCACAGTGTGGGCCTCGAATACTACTACTATGATGTCTATACGCCGGGTTCGGCGGCGCTGACGAATGGCCGCGCGATTATGTACACCACGGCGCCGACGGGTGCGCTGTTCTCGACCTTGACGGTGTTGTCACCGGATGGTGGTGAAGCGTTGTTCTTGGATAGCACGACGACGTTCTCGTGGTTTGCCGGGCCGAGCAGCGGGGCTGTGCGGATCAATTTGTCGCGCAATGGTTTGACTGGTCCGTGGGAGACGATTAGCTCTGCGGCGCCGAATACGGGGCTTTATACGTGGGTGGTCAGCGGCGCAAGCTCGGCTAACTGTTACTTGCGGATAATCTCCAACACGGACGCACTGGAGAGTGACACGAGTGATGCGGCGTTTTCGATTGGTCATCTGGTGCCGATATTGTCGGAGAGTTTTGAATCGGGTGCGAATGGTTGGAGCATTGATTCGGCTGGTGGGCAGTGGGTATCGGATTGGCATATTTCGACTGAGCGTGCGCGGACGGGAGTGCAGTCTTTCAAGTGCGGCAGCACGACGACGGGAACTTACCGACAGTACAACGACGCGTATTTGATTTCGCCCGTCCTGAACAACCTGCCAGCGGCGGCATCGCTGCGTTATTCGCAGCAATATGAGACGGAGTTGTCCGTGGCGTTTCCGGACTCAGCTTATGACGGCTGCGTGTTGGAGGTGTCGGTGAATAATGGCGCGTGGGAAGCGTTGACGCCGGTTGGTGGATACAACAAGACGTTTCGTTGGTTTGCCGGAGGGACGAATCCTGCCAGCGGGCCGATGCGTGGACGGCCCTGTTTCGGTGGAGCGGATTCGACGTGGCAGGTTGTGGCGGCGGATTTGAGTGCGTATGCTGGAAGCGACATTCGTTTACGATTCCGTTTCGGCAGCGACTTGCTCAATCACCGCGAGGGCTGGTATGTGGATGATGTGGTCATCAGCGGCATGAACTTTGATTTACCGCCGCCGCAGGGATTGACGATAGCTGTTGTGGGGCCTGATCTTGTGCTGCATTGGCAGGATTCGGATTATGCGACTTATTCGGTGTTGAGTGCGAGCACTTCGGGTGGACCGTATTTGACGTTTGAGGGATCAACAACGGGGACATCGTTCACGATTCCGGGTGGCGCATCTGCGGGTCTTCGGTTCTTTGTGGTGGTTGGGGAATAGCGTTTAGGGAGGTTGTTCGGAAAGTTCCCCAGATTCCGGCGGGGAACCGCGCTGACGCGCTTAATCCCCGCTCGGTGGACAGAGGATTCCGGCGGGGAACCGCGCTGACGCGCTTAATCCCCGCTCGGCGACTCGTAAAGAAAATGAGAAAGCCCTCGCGATTGCGAGGGCTTTCCGTTGTTATGCCAAACGTTCGTTTAGTAGGGCAGAACCGAACGAACCTGGAAGAACTGCGCGGGCGACAGCGGGCCGGTGACCGTGAAGGTTTGGTTTCCGGTGGTGCCGAGGAGCGTGCCATTGAAGACGATACTGTCGGTTGCGGTGTGGCCGAAGACTTCGAAATTAGCGCGGTCGGGACCGTCCCAGCGAAGCACGGCGTCGCCAGCGACTTGATAGACGGTCAACGCGTTCGGCGCGCAGACCTGGTCATTGAAGAAGCGGTTGCCGAGGTCTTGCGTCGGGAAATCGTCGTTAATGGTGAATAGGCGGTTGGCAACACTTTCCCACTCCGTGCCGCCAGCAACGTGATAGCGGAATTTGTATTCCTGCTCCTGTGTTGAGCCAGTGGGGAAGAGTACGTCGAGAGTATATTGTCCGTTGACATCGCCATCAGCCATGACCTGGCCATTCCAACCATTGAACGGGCCGGCAACGGAGACGCTGTCAAAGGCAACGCCGACACATTGCATGTCGCAGCGGAAGGTGACGGTGACATCGCTGGTCGTCGGAGCAGGGATCGTGTAGGTGACGGTGATGTCGTTGGTGTCAGCGAGAGAGAAGCTTTGATTACCACCGACGATCAACCAGTTTCCTGCTTCGTCTTCAGCGCCCCACTCGAAGTTGGGTGTACCGCCATTGGGAACGAGCGGGAAAGAGAGCGAGAAAATGTGATCACCGGCGGTGACGTCGCCGTTGGTGCCATTATCATACATCAACTTGCTGCCGCCTTGCCATGAGGGATCATATTCGTGGTAGCCGTTGAAGGAACCCTTGACTTTTATCGTGTCATGGGTTGCGGTGCCGTCCACAACGCGGAATAGTACATCGCTGTACTGTTGACCTGTCCAACTGAGGCTGTCGAAGGCGGGATCAATCGGATTGCCCGCGGCGTCACGGATGTTGGCGCTGCACATGATGGTGTAGAGGTTGCCCGTGATGAAGTCCCCTGAATTGTACAAGACGGAGGTCAGTCCGGTAACGGACTCAACGCCAGTTAACGGCCAGGTTCCGGCGGTGTTGTAGAAGCCGGTGTTGTTCAAGCGGATGGGATCCATCGGCTCATTGAAGAGCAACTCGACGCGGTCGCGGTCAATTTGATGAGCGGACAGCAGACGCGGCGCGATGGCGTCACCGAAGACGTGTTGAATCGTGTACGGGAATTGCACGGTGAGCGAAGCACCGGTCGCGCCGTTATCACTGGGGAAATTCGCTTGGGCGGGCAAGCAAGCAACGCCGCCTTGCGTATCCCATGCGGGACGGAGCCACATCGAAAGATTCAGGACGGCTCCTTGAGCAGGCGTTCCGATTTGATTTTTGCGGATACCGACTTCGGTCCACTGGCTGCCGCCGCCGGCATCCGTGGTGATTTCGGGCTGCTGCACCCACGAGAAGAACTGCCACGTGTTCAGGCCAGTGAAACTGGCGTTTTGATTGTCGGTGTTCCACTGCATGACCAAGTCATACTCGGGTTTGTAGGTCATACCGTAGAAGACGTTGCTGGCTCCCCAGCAGGCGAAGGTGCCGCCGCCGGCTGTGCTGCCGACGTCAATCAGAATGTGGACGTGCACGCTCTTGCCATCGGCCCACGGGTCGTTGTCGGCCCAGTAGCCGAAATAGACCCATTCGGCATCGTCGGTGACGTACAATCCGCTGTCGAGATTGAACGTGTTCGGGTTCAAGGCGACAGAGTTGGTCAAGTGATCGGGGGTGTTGCCCCAGCCAGCATCTTTGACGCCGTCAATCATCGGCGTAAACGAGGGTACCGCATTGGCGGCCGCCGCGATGCACAGTAGCATCGCCCCTAACATCCAGCGCATTGCTTTCATGTGTTCTCCTTACGTTTTTCCATCAGTGAGTGGTATCAGAAAGTTGTCAAGAAAATCAGATGCCGCCGCGCGCGCGCACGTGATAAAATGCGAGCGATCCGGGTGGCAGGTTGGTGTCAATGAAATTGGTTGTGAAAGTTTCACCGATTAGAGTGAAGGGACCTTCGGTGACATCGGCGCGGTAGATTTCGTAGGTATGCGCGCCGGTGATTGCGTCCCACGACAGGCGCGGCGTGTTGTCGGTTTGCCAGAGAATGACGAGATCGTCAATGGCGACGACGGGCGCACTCAAGATGTTCTTGGTGCGCACACCCATAAGCGGTAGCGGGCCGGAGGCATAGGGCGGATAGACGCGGTAGAACTGCGATAGTGTGACAAACGAACCGACAGGGTTAGTCGGCGGCAGTGCGCGTGTGGTGGTTGAGTTGGTCTCTTGCGTGATGTGCAGCGAGAAGGCGATCTTCGTGGGATGATTCAGGTCGGCCCACGGGACGCGGATTTCGGTAAATGGGTTTGATGTCCAGCCGTTGTAGCTGGTCGAACCGTGCTGCCCGAAATTCAAGTAGGTCCAGCTTGCGCCGTTCCAGCGGTTGACAGAAATGTTGCCGGGACCGCCTTCGATGGCGATTTGATACTCGATCTTGAAGGGGTTGGCGAATTGGACACGGCCCCAGGAGTCTGTGGTTGCGCCGGAATTGTTCGTTTGATTCGTGTCAATGTTGATGAAGAGGTCGCCTGTGGCGAGGTCCTTATTCCAATAGCCGAAGTAGATGGCGGTCGAGTCCCAGGTGACTGTGAAGGTGTCGGTTCCGGCAATCAGGCACTCGTTGGCGACATCGAAATCTTTGATACCGTCAATGAAGATGGAGTGCGGAGCGAGGCCGTTCGGGACACTCAATAGTGAGGAATCGTAAGCCGGATCAACAAGATTGCCATTTACATCGGTGACATTGATAACGGAGATAGTGCCATTCTCACCGCCGGAAAGCGCCGGGGAAACAGTCAGTCTGACGCGCCGCCAGTCGGCCTGACGCACGGCGGCAGTGACGGTGTGCGGCGTGGCGAAGCCACTCAATGTCCAGTTTGTGTTCACTTCGGCGAGCGTTTCATTGACGGACTCGTTGAAGAGCAGCTCGACGGTGGTATTGTTAAGGAAATATGCATTGGCATCAAGTCGCGGAGCGAAGCTGTCGAGGTTTAAGCCGGTCAGCGCCTCGAGTTCGGCGACGCGGCCGTTTGCATCCGGTGCGGATGCCGGGCCAGCGAACAGCAGGTAGGAGAAGCGGTCGTAGCCTTTTAGTTCGTCGCCGCGCAATAGCGTGCCGCTGAACTCGAGGATATGCGACGCGCCGCCGTTGTTGCGCACGAGTGCTGCGGTGGCGCCGCTGTTGGGATTACGGAAGCCGGTATAGTCGTGGTCGGGATCCCAGACACGTTCCATCTCGGCATCCCAGATTAAGCTCAACAGGTCAGGTGTGAAGCCGTGGCGGATATAGCAGTCCTGCTGGCCGACGTCATAGGACGCGCGCAAGAACGGATCACCCGCCTCAATCTCAAATGATTTCGTCACTGAGCCGTAACTCAGAGTAACTCGGGCGAAGGAGTTGGAGCTTGAATCAACTTGAAGCGAGTAGAGATTGTTGCGGTAAGTCGGGCTGACGTCCGCGAAGGCCGCTTGATGATTGTTTGAATTGGGCTCATCGTAGTCGCCGTCGGTCTCGGCCCAATAGGTGTTGCAGGAACCTACGACGGAGAAATTTTCGCCGCCGGGGCCTTTGGCGAAGACATACTGTGCGCGTCCGCCGATGGACTCGAACACGGCGAAGATGCGGTCGTTGTGAATGACCAACTCATCAATGCCGTCAATGTCAATGTCGTGGACATAGGCTGAACAGGTGTTGGCGAACAATCCGCCTGCCCAGCGCGCGGCTTCGGCATAGACGGCGGCGTTCTTGATGTGTGCACTGTAGCGGTGCTGCCAACCGGAAATCGGACCGCCCATATAGTCGTGCCATGCGGTTTCGTGGAGGTTGGTCATCATGACGTACCACGCCGTCTCGGAGATGTTGTTGGACGGCGCGGCGGTGACTTGGTTGTAAACGTCGTTCCAGATCGTGCCGTAGTTCCACGCGGGCGCGTGTTGATCGGAGAGGGATGCGGTTCCGGCCCAGTGCGTGTACCAACTGTTGTTGGTGCCGCCATAGCCTTGATCGCCGCCGATGAGACCATAAGTCCCCGTGCCGACCTCGATGCCCCAGCCGTTGAAGTCGGCGTTGTTGAGGGCGTTGTCGAGTTTCCACAGATCCACAGCGGGATAGTTTGCCGCGCACCAGTTGACGACTTGGGTGTAGTTCTCCAAACAATCCGGACAGTTAAAGTCTGCCATTTCGGACGCGGCTTCCCAGTCGGTGCCGTACACGACGAGTTGATAGCGGCCAGTGCCCTGCACTTGCGCGATGGCGGCGCCGGGATTGTAGTGACAGTTGCCGGTGAACTCTCCGTCAATGGGAATCACGCGCAGCGTGATGCCGGAGCCATTGTTCATCCAGTGTATTTTACGGTCGCTGTTGCCAGCGACGTGCGGCCAATCGTCGAGGATGACGGCGTTGATGCCGTGCTGCGTCCAGTTGTCACCGAGCCATGCGTCATTGATGCCCGCATCGGGATAGTGTCCTTGCGCTAGCCAAACGCGCTCGGGAATCCACGCGACGTGCGCATCGTAACCGAGTTTGTAGGCGATTAAGTCCTGCTCGATGTTTACCGACCAGTTGTTCATGTTATCGTTGACGAACGGCATGATGTGCTGGGCGTACGCGGAGCCGAGCACGTTCAGCCAACCTTCGGCGATACCATCGCGCATCCACTGCAGGAAGGGTTTGTCGTACCAATCGGCGGCGGTGATGAGCGTGCCGGAGAGATGGAAGTTGCCGGGGATATTGAGGCCGTCATGCAGTTCGAGCACTTCGTCGAAGCCCTCAGTGGCGTTTTGGCCGCGAAAGACGTCGGTGTAGGTTAGGCCTTGATTGCCGTGGTGCACCATGGCCGCGTTGCCCACGTCGCCATCAAGTGAGCGGTGCGAGTCGCGGCTCCAATGGATTACATCGAATTGCTCAACGTTGTCAAAAGTCTTGACATCAATCGTTGCTACCGTTGACCAATCGGCGGGGCGGGCAATGGCCCATTCGAGCGCGACGCCGTTGGAAATTTCGGTTACGGCGGCGCTTGGCTCACCTGTTGTGCTTAAGCGCGCGAGATAGCCTTTGCTGTCGCGCACTTCCCAGCGCACGTCGCAGAGGTCTTGCCACGGCGCGCGAACGGTGGTTTTGCAATAGAGCGAGTCTGGGGTTTCGCGGTAGAACAGATTGCACAGATCGGCGTCGCCGCGAACGATTTCATTGATATCGTCCTTGGCGAGCCAGTGCTCGATTTTCCACGGCGTACTCCGAAAATCCTGTCCGGCGAACGCCGCACCGGTCACAATCAGACAAATCAAAATCATCTTGCGCATAGCGGACTATCCTTTGACACTTCCCAGCGTTAAGCCGGAGACTAACCATTTCGACAATTTCATAAACAAAATAATCACAGGAATGCTGACGACAATCGAGCCGGCGGCGTAGAGCCCCCACTCGGTCGTCATGCTCGATTGGAACTGTTTAAGACCGATAGGCAGGGTGTACATGTCCTCGGTCAGGAGAACTTGCGCGGCGACGACGTACTCGCTCCAGGCCGTCAAGAAGCTGAAGAGCGCCGTGATGACCAAGGCAGGTGCAGCAAGCGGCAGAATCACGAGATAGAAGGTCTTGAAGCGGCTGGCGCCATCGAGCATGGCGGCCTCTTCGAGTTCGCGCGGAATCGTGTCGTAGTAGCCCTTCATTTGCCAGACGGTGAAAGGCAAGGCCGTGGCCGAATAGACAACCATCAGGCCGATGTAGGAGTTGATCAGTCCGAGTTTGGCGAGCATCAGGAAGAGCGGCAGCAGCAGCATTGTCGCGGGAAACATCTGCGTGATGAGCAGCATGCTCATTCCGACTTTGTAGCCGGGGAAGCGGAAGCGCGAGAAGGCATAGCCCGCAGTTGAGGCGAGCGCCGTGGCGAAAATTGTTACGGCGGCTGCGACGATGGTGCTGTTGAGCAACCAACGCGCGAAGGGACGGTCGGTGAAGAGCGTCACATAGTTCTGAAACGTCGCGTCGTCGGGAATAATTTCCAGCGATGTTGAAAGCAGACGGTCCGCGGGACGGAGTGACACGGTTACGACGGTCAGCACCGGATAGAGCGTCATCACAGTGACGGCGCATAAGACCAGGAAGAGGATTATCTTCTTCAAATACATCTTAGGCCGCCTTTTCCCGTGTTTTGCGCATGAGCGTCACGGAGAACAACACGAGCAGCAGGAAGATGATCATCGAACCTGCCGCCGCGTAGCCGTAGCGGTAGAGATTGAAGGCGGCCCGATAGACATACGACACAAGAATATGCGTCTGGTCGGCGGGTTCGCCGCCGTTAGAGACCAGCCAGACGATATCCACCTTATTGAATGTCCAAACAAAGCCGAGGATCACTGCCGGAGTCAGAACGGGGACGAGCATGGGCAACGTAATCGTCTTGAAGCGCTGCCACGCCGACGCGCCGTCAATCATGGCGGCTTCATAGAGTTCTTTGGGGATACTCTGAAGTCCGCCGAGCGCCACAACCATCATGAAGGGAAAGCCGAGCCAGACATTGGTTATGACACAGGCGGCGAATGTTCCGATGGGATCGTTCAGCCATTGAATCGGCGTTTGATGAAAGACCTTGGACAGAATCAGATTCACCGCGCCGTATTCATAGTGGAACATGCCGCGCCACGTCAAGGCTGTGACGACGGCGGGGATCGCCCACGGCAATATCAACAGCGTGCGGAACATGCGGCGGCCCGGAATGTTCTCGTGCAGGATTACGGCGAGTGCGACGCCGATGGTGACGTGGAAGAAGACGTTTAGCACGGTCCACACCAGCGTTTTTCCGAACACAGTGTAAAAAGCTGTGTCGGAAAAGACTTTCTCGTACTGCCGCGGTCCGATGAAATTCCAATCATGAATGTGGAGGAGGCTCATGTTGGAAAAAGAGAGGAACACATTATAGATGAACGGCCACACCACGACAAGTCCGACGACGATCGCGGCGGGCATGACCATCCACAATGCGAAATTGCGTTCGCTATTCATTCATCTCCTGAATTTTTTGCTCGGCGTCGCGCTGCATTTTGGCGGCGGCGTCTTCAGGTGAAAGGTAGCCACCCAACACGGATTGATAGGAGGCGCGCATGGCATCCCAGACGGCGCGCAGTTCGGGCACGATGGGCATGGCTTTGCCGACTTCGAATTGTGACAGGCTCTGTGCGACGTGCGGCCGGGTGACGTAGTTTGAATCTGCGCGAACGGCGAGGCTTGACGGAATGATACCCGTGGCCGCGACAAACTCGCGCTGCACATCGTCGCTCAAAAGGAAGCGCAGCAATTCGGTTGCGGCTGCAAGTTCTTTGCCGTCGCTGTGGACGTTGATCGAATATCCCAAGGGCGACACCATCGGCGCGGGCCATAGTCCTGTCGAAGTTACCTGTGGAATGCGCGCGAGTTCGTAGTCAATTCCGGCGGCGCCGTAACCACTCCACGACCACGGGCCGTTGATGAGCATTGCGGCGCGGCCCTCTTTGAAGAGCGCGTCGGCGGTGTTGTAGTCGCAATCGGGCGGCACCATTTTGTGCTCTTCGCGCAGAGAGCGCACGAAGCGAAAGGCGTTAGCTGCGGCTTCGTTGTTGAGCGTCGGGCGCGCATTGTCATCAATAACCCAGCCACCAAAGCCGGACAACCACGGAATGAAGAAGAACGGCTCGGTGAAATTCCAGACGAGTCCCCATTGATCGGTCACTCCGTCGCCATTCAGGTCTTTGGTGGCCGCGCGGCCCATCGCAATCAGCTCGTCGGTGTTCTGCGGCGGCACGGGCATGAGCTTCTTGTTGTAGACCAGCGCGAGATGGTTGCCGATACGGTCAGCGAGCTGATAGGTGCGGCCTTTGAATTTCACGATCGCGCGCGCGTCGAAGCGCGTAAGATCGTCAGCGGCAAAAACGTCATCGAGCGGCCGAACGAATTGCATCGTGGCAAACGGGCCGACCTGGTCGGACGGGCCGTAGATGAGGTCAGGGCCAAGTCCGGCCAACGCTGCGGACTGGAAATTTGAGCGCAGCTCTTCGGTCTCTTTATAGATGACCTCAATTTCTACGTTCGGTAAATTCGCATCGTAGCGTTGAATGACGCGCGTTAGGACGGCACGGTCTTCGGGCTGCATTTGATGCCAGACTTGAATGCGCGTGATGCCGTCGTTGCGGGAACACCCGCCGAGCAGGGCAATTGCGCATAGCAGTAGGTACTTCACGTCAGTCGCGCACACCGAAGACGTCGCGGCGTACCATGGTTTCCTTAGATTCGCCGCCGACGGTGAATGCGCGGTTGGCATGCGGAAACTCCTCGGAAGGTACCCACACGCCGGTTGCGCCGGAATTTGTGAACTTGTATTGGACTTCAAAGCCGACCGGGAGTTCCACTTCAAGCGTCCAGATTTTGTCGTCGGCAGTTTGATCGCCAGCTGCGCCGTCGTCGCGCATGCGTTTGACGTTGGGAACCCACTCGCCGATTTCGGGAGCGTTGCCGACAATAAAGATGGCGTCTTGCACTTCGATATTGCGCGCGTCGCACTCGAAGCGGACGGTGCGCGTCTCGTTGCTGCGCTTCATCACGCCACCGGACTCTTGCACGGAGATTTTCTCGGCGCTGAGAATTGGTTCAAAGACGGGCGTTTCAATTTGCACGCCGGCATCGCGCATGTGCTGATAGACCGCGCTCAGATGGCGGAAGAACGATTCTTCGAAGGGGCGGTCACCGGCGGGCGCACTTTGGTCGGCGCCATACCACCAGAACCAATCGGAACCTTCTGCGGCATACATGGATTCGTAGGCATTATAGATTGCCGCACCGCGCACGCTCTTTTCCATGGGCGCGTGCGGGTCGGGCTGCGGCAAACCGGACTTGGCGAGCGCTTCGCGTGTTTGGCGCAAATATTCCCACGCTTTGTTTTCTTCCGGCTCGCCGATCCATGTGTCGTAGTTGGCATTGATCCAAGAGCCGGGCCAGAGCGAAGTGATCTCGGTCAGCTCGGAAATCGGGTGAGCAGGAATGTCACGCTCGGGGTTGCCGCGAAAATACTCGGTTGGATGTACGCATTTCACGATGCCTTGATCGCCGAGAGCGGAGAGGCGCGTGTACAGTCCATTCAGAAAGCGCTTGCCGTCGTAGTCTTGGCGATACCATTCCCAGGCGTTTTCGCCGTCGAGGATAACGGTCAGCAGACGGTCGTCGTCTCCGAGTGCAGGCTTGTACTTGAGAATTTCTTGGGTGAAATGTTCGACCGCAGAATCGGGATCCATGTTCTGATAGGTGAAACCGATGTGATCGGACAACACGGTTTCGCGGAAGACAATCGCGATGTCGCCCGACGGAGTCTTGACGCGGTAGGGCTTGGCGATATCGAGACCTTCAGGCAGCGAGCGATTCAAGACGTGCATATCACCGCAAATCCATTTGACGCCGTGATCGTGAAACACCTCGGCGGCGGCTTGCGAGATAGAACCTTCAGCAGGCCACATGCCATTGGGCGCGCGGCGGAAGAGGCGCTCGTAGAATGAAACGCCTTTGATGACTTGTGCGTGCGCGTCCTGCGGATAAGCATAGCGCGCGGGCAACTCACTTTTTGGCTGACAGGTCTTGGCGACGTCGGTGTCAATCAACAGCGGCAGAATCGGATGGTAAAACGGCGTTGTGATAATTTCGAGATTGCCGCTTTGCAGCAGTCGCTCGTGCACGGGAATTACTTCCTGACAGACGCGAACAGCCTCGGCGACTGCGCGATTGGCATCCCGCTCGGTGAAGTGTTCCTTGCCGCGCAAGTAGAAGAAGCCGTCGCGTTCTTCGACCATATCGCTCAAGTTGACATCCAGCTTGGCTGTGCCGCGCAGGAAATCGGGATCAAAGTGTGCGACGAAGAACCATGTCTTCAGGTCGCAAAGATCATCGCTCGTAAATTGATCGCGCGGTTTCGTGCGCAACGCTTCGTATTGCGGGAAGCGCGCGATTTGAATCTCGGAGATACCGAAGGCGTTCCACGGTTCGGTCAAGAGCTTCGCGCGGTGCGCAGCTTCAAGCTTCTCGGTCGGCATGAGCGCAATGTCAATCCACGGGTCGGACTTGTAGCCCGCCGCGAAGTATGCGTCGGCGTTGATGCCGCGCTTGCCGTCGCTCTCCGTTGTTAAATATGGCCCGAGCCTGTTGACATAGTACTCTTGCAATTGCACCAACAGCGACGACGTTAGATTCACGGTTGCATGCACGTCGGGATACAGCTCGTGCAGCGCGGCCATGTCATAGTAGTCTTTGGTCGCGTGCGTGCGCACCCACGGGCCTGAGAGTTCGTCGGTCTCGGGGTTGACATACAGCGGCTGGTGCTGATGCCAGATAATGTTCAGATAGAGATTGCCGGCACGTGCAGAAGTCGCGGACATCAAAATGGCGATTAGAAAAAGTGTTCGAATCATAAGGGTAATCAAGCGTGGGCGAGTGCTGACTCGCTCTGAGCATCGAAATAGTGAACGGTGTGCGGATCAAAGAACACCGGGAGGCGCGAGTCGGGCATGACCTCGGTGCGCGGGTCACAGCGGACGACCAGTTGATGGTCGCCGACGCGGCCATAGACGAGCAGCTCGTTGCCGATCGGCTCGACGACGTCCACGTTCAAGTCAAAGCTCACTCTGTTGTTGTCGTGCGCGCCAACGTTGATCTGCTCGGGGCGCAAGCCAAGGGTTAGACGCGCCGGGCAATTGTGTAATGAGGGCAAGTTGAATTTCAACGCACCGCCATGAAACGCGTTGCCGTCGCGGTCCCCGGGGATGAAGTTCATGGCGGGCGAGCCGATGAAGCCCGCGACGAATTTGTTGGACGGCTGGCGGTAAACATTCAGCGGCGTGTCAATTTGCTGAATGATGCCGTCTTTCAGGACGACGATGCGCTCCCCGAGCGTCATGGCCTCGATTTGGTCGTGCGTGACATAGACCATGGCGGTCTTCAGTCGTTTATGCAGCCGCGAAATCTCGGTGCGGGTGTGGGCACGGAGTTTGGCATCGAGGTTTGAGAGTGGCTCATCGAACAAGAACGCGGACGGGTGCCGCACAACGGCGCGGCCCAGTGCGACGCGTTGGCGTTGACCGCCCGAGAGTTGTTTCGGTTTGCGCTGCAAGAGGTCAGTCAACTCGAAGAACTGCGCGGCCTCTTTGACGCGGCGGTCAATCTCTTCGGTGGCGACTTTGCGCATCTTCAGGCCGAAGGCCATGTTGTCATAGACCGACAGATGCGGATAGAGCGCATAGCTTTGGAACACCATGGCGATATCGCGGTCGCGCGGATGGACGGCGGTGATGTTTTTTCCGCCGATCCAGACTTCGCCGGAGGTCGGTGTTTCGAGTCCGGCGATGGTGCGGAGGATCGTGGACTTGCCGCAGCCTGAAGGGCCGACGAGCACCACGAATTCGTCTTCGCGCACGGTGAAACTGATATCGCGCAGCACGACGGTCGGGCCGAACGACTTTTGAATGTTGCGCAGTTCTATGCTTGCCATATCAAGGGAGTTACAATCAAGGCTATTGACCGAGTGTGCTCAATCGGTCGTAAATATTCGAGCCGTTATGCATATTGCCGCCGCCAGCCCAGCGCTCGACCGCGGGCTTCACCGTGCGAAATTCACCGATGCCTGCTCCTCCGTGATCGTCTTGCGCGCCGCAGAGCACTGTCCAGTTCCAACTGTCGTCGCGCTTGGGGAAGAGCGACTTGGGCAGGCAGAAGGAGACGGAAGCATTGCTGACATCGCCGAAGGCGTCATTGTTTGAGCGCGGGATGAATTCGCCGACGATCTTGCCTTGTTCATCTTCGACGCGGACGCCGCCGCCGATGTAGATGACGCGATTGAATGGTGTGTCGAGCTTTAAGTTGGCGTTGGCACCGACGTCAACGCGCTTTGCGTCTTGCGAATGCAGGCATATCGCGGCATAAGTCAGTTGGAAACCGTATTCGGGATGCCAGCCGGGTTGATGCAGTGCGGCGGTTTGAATTTCGAAATAGTAGCTGTCGCGCGTCTCGCGGACCTCAAACTGTTTGAGGTCGAGAATGCCGGGCTTGAAATTCTCGTCGGACGGATAGACATACTCGCCGTTACCGTGATCATCGCCAAGCGCGTCGGTGGTGCGCGACATTAACAGTGATGTTTCGATGTCGCAGTGAATGTCCTTACCCGTGAGAGTTTCCCAGTCCGGGTCTTTCAACGAGGCGAAGTCGAGCTTCTTGATCGGCGGCGCGAAGGTCAGGTCTTTGGGACCCTTGTCATAGGGCCAGCCGGTCAGCTTGAATTGTGCAGTGGGCTTGCCGTCGGCAAGCATGTAGCCGTCGCTCTTGCGATAAACTACGCGCAGCGGATCAGTGGTGTTGATTTCGCCGGTGATGCCGCGCGCGATGTCGAAGAACTTCACGGGCAGCGGGTACTTCGGTGTAATCTTCGCCTGCAACTCAATCACGGTCGAATCGGCGAATTGCTGTATGTTTACACCAATCGGCGTGCCGGAACAATTTACGCTCGTTCGTACTTCACCCCAACTCTCCGGAATGCGCGGCGCGAACAGCCAGAACGGATCCACGCGCTGATAAACCACGGGACGAATACCGAGAAAATCCTGATAGGTCGCGCGCAGGAACTCCGCGAGGCTCCACGCTTGCGAGGCCGTGCCTGACCAATTAATGTAGTCGTTTTCGGGACGCTTGACAGCGTCGAAGAGTTCGGGCAGCGAACCGACCATGCCGCGTTCGCGCATGTGCCACGCTTCGTATTCCATCATTTTCAGCGCAAGATCGCCGCGGCCTTGTCGAATCAGGAGCGATTTCGCGGGACCGCTGTTCCACACCCACACGATGCCCTGATGATAGGCGTCGTCTTTGGGATAGTGCCAGTCCATGTGAAACGGATGAAAGCACGTGTCCCGCGGACTGAGGCTCAACACGCCGTGCTCATAGAACAGCTCGCTGGCGATCTTTTTCGTCATCGCGCTTTCGAGCGTGGGCGGCACAAGCGGCGTATGCGGCACGGTGAAGGCGAACATCTGATTAGGCCGCATGGTGGTGTCGGGCGTGCCGTCGGCCAGCAAGCGGTCGTAAAACCAATTGCCATCGGGCGCCAGATAGTTCGCCAGAAAGTTGCGGCGAATCTTGTCGGCCATTTCGCGCCACTGCGGATTCGGCTTGCGCGTCATGCGCGTGGCATTGTCGAAGCAGGCGTAGTGCAGCGCTTGAATCTCGATGGCGCGGTTACCGCGCGGCGTGTGCGGGCCGTCGGGGCCGACGGCATCCATCCATGTGTCCGCGTCGCCGTGCGTCAGAAATCCGAGCGAATCGCTCTTCAAGATTGCGGCATCGAGCGCGATGCGCATCGCGCCGCTGTCGGACAGCAGTTCATCCCAGAGCGAATAGTCGCCGGAATAGATGCCGTACTCATAAACTTCGCGCATCCACCACGGCGTGCCGTCGGCGGTGTTGTAGGCGATATCTTCGCCGGGACGCACGCGGTTGGGAATGCGGCCGTAGGTCGGGCTGTTCGGATCGCGGTCAATCCAGCCCGCGAAACGCATCAGCAGTTTGCGCGCGACGTCGTAGTGTCCGGTGACAAGCAAGCCCGGCAGTGAAATGAACGTATCGCGTCCCCAGCCTTCGTTGAACCACGGGATTCCGGCGTAGAGTAAGGAATCGTTTTCGGCGAGGAGATTGAGAAGGTGGGCATGGGCGGAGTTCACTGCAAACACATGATCACGATCAGAACATGCAAGAGCACTCGTGAAGACATCATTAAGTCGTTCTTTCAGAGGAAACTCAATTGCATTGGAGTCTGAACCATCTTTGAAGAATGCGCTTGGAACAAAGCGAGCGTTAATCGCCTTGCAAGAAAGCTCATCTCCATCGACAAACAACCTCACATAGTTGCCGCCATTATCGCCACCTAACGCTCTCCAAGTCCAAGATATGCTCGATGGTGTTACGTCGCAACGCGCTCCATCTAAGCGCAGCTTGGTGCCGTTGTTATCAAAGATCTCAAACTTGTCCAGAATGCGTTTGCGGTTCGCCCAAAGCCCCATCCATCCGTCATCCCATGTGTCACCTGTCGATCCATAGAGATACGACCCACTGCGGTCGGCAATCAAGAATGGCCGGGCTTTCCCTCCGTTCCCGTCCGCTGGCTGATTAACAACTCTATTAAGTGACCATTCGAAGGCATGCCTATCAGACCACGCGTTGTGCAAAGAATCTGGCACGCTCCGGGCAACTTTGGCATCCGTCGCCAAAGTCATGGAATGGGAGCAAACTAGAAATGCTAAGATGACAAAATGATTTGCCACGTTCCTCACTTCATCAGCACAATCTTACGAGTCTGCGCGATGCCGTCGGCCTGGAGTAGGACGAAATAAACGCCGCTGGAGGCGTTGGAGCCGTCCCAGACGAATTGGTGCAGACCGGGATTTAGAATGTCGTCGGCGAGGCGCGCGGTTTCGCGGCCCAGCACATCAAAGACGCGCAACGTGACGCGCGACGACTGCGCCAATTCCAGCGGAATGCTGACGACGGGGTTAAACGGATTGGGATAGGGAGTCAAGAGTTCGGTCTTGCGCGGCAACTCGGGGCGGTCGTCCGCGTCCACGAAGATCGCCGAATCAGAAATTACCCACACGCGGCCCGAGTACGCGGACAGACTCGTGAAGAGAGTGGTCAACTCGGAACCTAAGCGCGTCACGGCCGTAGCGGCCAGAATGTCGGTGACGACATAGGTCGAATCGGGATGAATGTTCAGCAGATTCGCGTCGAGATTGACGTTAACCAATTGCGAGGTCGAACTGAAATTACCCAAGAAGATTACCGGATCCATACCTTCGCCGGTACGCGCGTAGGCGTAGCACGGGCCGGGCTGGTCAGTGGTCAACAAGTCCCAATCCCCTGTGCGCATCGCAGGCAGAATCTTACGCGCGTTGAGCAGACGGTAGAAATGCGGATACATACCATTCGCGTCGTTGCCCCAATTGATCATGCCGCGCTGCGATGTCTCGCCGACCTCTTGACCTGCATAAATCATCGGCACGCCGGGCAGAGTCAATAGCAATTGCGACACAAGCTTCGTTTGTGCGGGAGTCTTGGCCGAGATGTAGCGCGTCTCGTCGTGGTTCTCCATGAAGCGGAACGGATTCTTGTAGTCCGGCCAGGGGAAGCCGTAGTTCGTAATCAAGTCCGTCAGGTTCGTGAAGTTGGGCACGTTGGGGAACATGTTCGAGAAACCTGCCGCGCCTTCGTGGTGCAGCGCCCAGTCATAGGAGAGATCGAAGCGGTTGGTGTAGATCGTGAAATCGCTGGCGCTGGCTTCGCCGAGCAGGAAAATCTCGGGTTTGATCTTCTTCAACGCGGCGCGCCAATCCACCCAGAACTGCGGTGAGCGCTGCATTGGCCCCCACGCCACATCACAACGGTAGCCGTCAATGTCAAATTCCTCGACCCAATACTTGCACATATCAATGTAGTAACGCGCGGCTTCGGGGTTGTCCAATTCGATATTCGGCAGCGACGTCCAGTCGTAGTAATAGGTGTAGTTGCCGTTACCGTCGCGGTCATACCAATCCCAGTAGAAGGAGTTGCGGCCATAGCGCTGCGCGTCCTGCATGAACGGATGGCCGATTCCGGTGTGGTTGATCACCATATCGAGCACGACTTTGATGCCGTGTGCGTGCGCGGCTTCGACCAACTCGCGTAAGTCTTCGTTGGTGCCGTAGTCCTGTTCGACGGTGTAGTAGTCCGTGATTTCGTAACCGTGATCGGACGGGCCTTCGAAGATCGGCATCATCCAGATCGCGGAGACGCCGAGGTCGGCGATGCGCTGCATGTCGGCGGTGATGCCGTCAAGGTTGCCGGAAGGTGAATAGGAGCGGACGAAGATTTCATAGACGGTGGCGTTCATCACCCAGTCCGCAGCCTGGTTGCTTTGGAAAGCTGATTCGCCGTCTTCATTGACGCGCACAAACGTCCGCGCACGCGAGGAGTTGCCTTCGTTGTCGTTGACCACGAGATCAAAGTAGTACTCGCCGTGCACCTGTGGGATGATAAAGCTCACCACAGGATTGGTGGGATCGCCAATCGTGACAGGCGCGGGGTTATCTGGATCAATGATCCACTGATAGGTCAGCGGGTTTCCTTGCGGATCGGTTGAGCTGGTAGCGTTGAGTTGAATACTCGCATCGCCAATGTTGACGACGATTTGTGGATTGGGCGCGTGATCAACTAACAGCGGAAAGTTCATTTGCGCTGAGCGGCCTGTGTCGCTGTTGACATCGCGCGCGAAGAGCGTGAAAAGGTTATCACCTTCAGTTAGCGTCACAGGCAAGGCAAAGCTGTCACCGGTCAATGTGACAGGGTGAATCGCCGCATTCTGTTGCAGCCACACGCTGGAAAGCGCGACGGATGAAGTCACACGCCCTTTGACTGTTTTGCTAGCCACACGTGTTTCCGCGCCGCGCGTCAGGATTCGGCAAAGCGGGCCGGGATGGGCGACGTTGGGGCCGATATCTTCGGGCGCGATCGCGGCTAAGCCACGGCCCGGCGCATCAAGCGTTACGCGGCGTGTCAAGCCATAGTTCTTGGAATTCTTGAATTGAATGTCGCGTGCGTCGAAGAAGAAGGCATCATAGAAGTCGGGATCTTCCGCGCCTGCTACGCCGCCTTCGGCGGCGGTGACTTCGTGGATGTAGCCGTCCGCCGAATTTGCGGCAATCGCGCTGACACAGGTGAATTGCCAATCCGATTGATAGTTGCCTAACGCGGCTTCAAGGTCTGCGATGGCGACGTAGCATTGAATGTAGGTTGACGAGTTCTCATACCGCGTAGGAACGCTTGGCCCGCCGATGCTGCCGTAGTGCAAGCGGTTGTGAATGGCCGGATCAAAGTTTGGACTCGTGGCGGCGAGCATCGGCAAAATAATTCCGCCAGATGCCAACCCTGCTACTTCGTATTCCGCATCCATGCCGCTGAAAGAACCGTACGCGCCCTGTTCACTCGAAATGGTGACAATCGCCATCGAGTTGCCGGTCAGATTGTCGTAGAAGCGTGGGCGAATTTCGAGCGAGTCGCCGTTCGAGTAGGGGAACAGCACGAAGTCTTTCAGATCAACGGATTCCGTGGTCGTGTAGTTCTTGTCGTTGCGCGGGTCCACGGCGATGTAAATATCGCCTTGCTTGTAATAGTAGGCGAGGTAGCGCGTGGCGCTGCGTCCGGCGCTGTCGGTTGCTTGAATCGAAAGCTCGACGAAAAGTTGATCGGTCGGAAGATTGACGGACAGTTGTCGCGTGGTCGGATTCCACGTGGGTGTTACCTGCACGCCGTTGATACGCGTGATTGGTGTACCGTTGATACCCGGGCCGAGGTCTCCGCCGCGGACTTTGCAGGTGATGGTTTGCGCGCTGCCGAACGCGAAGACGCGGCTTTCGGCAGGCTGAATGTCGTACACCTGCGGCAGTGAATCTACGACGACAGTCAACAAGGAATTGTTGAAGCCTCCGGGTGCATTGCGCGGATTGTCGGGGTCAATTTGCCAGTTGTTACCATTGATGACGAACTTGTACTCGTTGTCACCGGCGGGCATCGTTACCTCGCCCCAGCGGTTGCCGAAGGCGTCAATGTTGGTCAGCGGCGTGGCGCTGGTGCTCCAGCCGTTGAAAGCTCCGGCGAGATTGAGCGAGTTGATCTGTCCGGTGAACTGCGCGAAGGCGCTGCGCGGATCGAAGCGGAAGACGACATGCGCCATTTGCGGCACAGGCGGCTCTTCCAAGAAGATATCCCAATTCAGGTTGCCGTTGTTGTCCCAGTTTGAACCGTCGGTTGTGACATAGTGCACGGAGTAGATGGTATCAAGCGTCGCCATCGTGACGCTCCACAAGCCGTTGCCTTCGTTCACCATCGGCGTGCGCGCGGCGGAACCTTGCGGCACCGTTCCGGCGGGCCACATCGCTTGCGGCGGCAACCTCCAGTTGCCGTGGCCGGATTCGTTCACGCCCCAATGCAATAGGACACTCGTCGCGCCATTGGGCAGCGTTCCGGCAATCGCGTCATAGAAAATGGTTATTGAATCGCCGGGCTGCGGTTCGGCAGGCGACCACCACGACACGGTACCCGCGGCGAGGAAGGTCAGCTCCCAGTTGTTCCCGGCGTTGTTATCCCAGTTATTGGCGCGGTCGGTGAAGACGTACGCAATCGCCGCGATTTCAGGTGTGAAATCCACGGTCACCGACCACACTTGGTTGCCCGTGTTGGTCATCGGGCTTTGTAATGCGACATTGTCGGAATGCAGTTGCGAACCCACCGGCCAGATACTCTGCGGCGGTGTGCTCCAACTTCCGTTATCGCCCAAAACTCCCCAGTGCATCCACACTTGCGTGCCGTTGTCGGGTAGCGCTCCGGCGATGGCATCGTAGTAGAACGTCACGAGGTCCCCTTGGCGGGGCAGTGCGGGTTCGGTCCACGAGCTTTGCGCGAAGAGCGAAGTTGCAAGAATCAAAGTCAGAACGGCTACGCGAATCATACTGAGCCACCTCTTTAGGGCAGGGCGGGGCGCAGACTCGTGGTCTGCGCCCCGTCCATTGTTAAAGTCCAAACTCTTCTAAGTGTTACCGCGACCGGTGCGGGTGACGCATGTCGCGGATGCGCCAACAGTCCAGCGTATCACGCTGGCCGCTGGTTACTTCAGGAGCAGCATTTTGCGGGTTGCGTTGAAGGCGCCGCTTTCGATCTGATAGAAATATACGCCGCTCGACAGGTTGGAGCCGTCAAACGACATCGTGTGATGTCCGGCTTCCATGCGGCCCATGTTGATCGTGGCGACATTGCGGCCCAGCACGTCGAACACCGCAAGCGAGGTCAAGTCGGCGCGGCCCAGCGTGAAGCTGATGGTCGTCGTCGGGTTGAACGGGTTCGGGTAGTTCTGCTCGAGCACGAAGTCACGAATCACGGGCGCGTTGTCTTCGACGCCGGAAATTGTGCAAGCCCAGTCCTGATAAAGGGTGTCGGGCGAGCCCCAGCAGTCAACGTCCATGCGGAACGTTGGGTTTGAGTCGTCAATCGTGCGTTCGTGGTTACGGGCGAAGCCGGCTTCCACGTCAAGTTGGTTGGCACCGTACTTGTAGATCAATGCGCGCGGAGCGCCTGCGGCGAAGGGAATCGTGACGGACCAAATGCCGTCATCAGCGGCCTGGTCGCCGTTGGCTCCGTCGTCGTTCATAAAGTACTGCTGTGCGAAGTTGCCCCACGGCCAGTTGTTGAAGAAGCCGGCGGCCTGGGTGTTTTCGATGGTGTAGATCGTGTCGTTGGTCTGCACATCATAGACGTAGCCTTCATCGGTGATGCGGCCTTGCAGCGGCGCAACTTCGACCTGGAAGATCACGTTGACGTCATTGGTGATGATGTCGTCGGGCGTGATGTTGGCGAAGTACACCAACTCAGGCGTAATTTCGCCGTAGCCATTGCCGCTCGGCGGCGGGAGCAGGTCTTCTTCCGTGCCTGTCGGCGTGAAGCTACGGTTGGCGCTCGATTCCCACGACGCGGCGTTGGGATCGCCGTCGGCAAGAATGACGAACTTGTACTCAATGCCCGCGTTCTGCGGCAGATCATCAAAGGTGATCCAGGCCGAGTAAATGCCGGGGTTTCCGGTTTCTTCGGTCAACTGCGTGGCGCCGCCCCAGTTGCCGATGTTCTGATGCGCGCCGCGCACGACGATCCAGTCGGTCGCGGGGTCGAAGTTGCCGGACAAGTCCTGCACGGTCATGTTGACGCGGAAGAGCACTTCGACGTCCGCCGAAGCCGACGACGTGATGTCGTTGAAATAGACTTCAGGGAGTGTTTGCGAACCGCCAGCGATCGTGGCGGTGCGGTTGTTCACCGATTCCCAGACGTCGCCGCCGGGGCGCACGTTGACGAACTTGTACTCGATTGCGCCTTCAGCGATGTCGAACGTGCCGGTGTAGATGCCGCCGGACAGTGAGAGCTGATTCCCGTTGCCAGCCCAGCCGTTGAACGATCCGCGAACAACAACGATGTCCTCAGCGGGGACAAAGTTGCCGAGGGCTTCCTGAACACTCATGTTCAGTTGGAAGGTGACTTGCGTGGCCCAGGCCTGTGCGACAACTGCGGTCAGCACGACGAGAGCGAGTGAAAACTTACGTAGCCATGTCATGATTGGGTCCTCCTTGACCAAACCTATTTGTTGTAGCTGCTCTAACTATGTAGAAAGTGCTTTGAGATCAGTACGAAATTCCGAGCGAATATTTGTAGATGGCGTCGAAGCGTCCGAAGTCTTCATAGGCGGCATCCAGGACGAAGGACGGGCCGCCGCGTGTTTTGAGGCGCAGTCCGAATCCGGCGGTGATGCCTTCTTCGGAGTCTTGCAGGAAGAGCGACTTGTAGCCTGAGCGGAAGAAAATCTGTTCGCGGAAAGCGTACTCAGCGCCGAAGTTCATGGATTCGTCGTTATCGTTGGGATGCAGAGCATCGAGGGCGACGGACAAGCGGTGCTTTTCGTTTTGGAAGGCTTCCATGGCGAGGCCAAAGCGCATCGTGAGCGGCAAAGGCCATTGGTCGGTGCCGAGGTTTGAGATGATGCGGCTGTTGTTACCTTCGCGCGTTTGGTCAACATCGTAGAGGCGCACGAGGTCGCGTCCGGTCATCTGCATCTTGCCACCGAAGTTTGTAATCGCGAGTCCGATGCGCATGCCGTTCAGGTCGGTGCGGTACATGCTGCCGATGTCAATGGCACCGGTGGCGGCGGCTTCATGCCAAATCCACTCGCGGATGTACTTGCCGGAGATGCCGAGCTTGAAGCGGTCGGTGAACTGACGTCCGTAGCTGAGTTGCATGGCCATGCTTCCGGCGCTGAAGAAGTAGCCGGTGCCGTCTTGCTCAGATTGTTGGGTCGTCGTGACTTCCTGATCGGGCATGGTCAAGAGTTGAATTTGCGCGCCTAACGCGTCGTCGTTTTGCAGCGGCAGAACCGCGCCGACGATATTGTAGCGCAAATCGGTCAGCCAGTCGGTGTGTATCAGCGAGACTTCGAATTTCTTGATTCCGGCGATACCAGCCGGATTCCAATAGAGCGCGGTGGCATCGTCGGCCATCGCGGTGAAGGCGCCGCCCATAGCGACGGAGCGGGCACCGACGGCGATATTGAGGAACGGTGCGGCGGTTGTGCCGACTTTGCTGACGGCGAATGCCGCGTTTGCTGCGCAGAGGGCCGTGACGGCCAGCAGGAGTGCGATGAGCTTTTTCATTACTTGATCACCGCAAACCTTCCCGTCGTCTCACCGTAGGGTGAATCAACATGATAGAGATAAACGCCGTAGGCTACGTTCAGTCCGTCGAAATTGCGTAAGTCCCAGTTTTCCGTGCCGTCATCAATTCCGGCATGGTGTTCGATCGTTTCCACGAGGTCGCCGCGCAAGGTGTAGATGCGAATCGTGCAGCGGTCGGGCAGATGGTTAAAAGTCAGTCTGCGCTCGCCGCGGCCTTCGTTATACTGATTGGCAGGCTCTTGCGCGGTCGCCGCGACATAGGGATTCGGATACACCGAAATTCTGCCGAGGTCAACGTCTGACGCTTCAACACGGGCCGGGGTTACTGTGTAAGAAAACGTATCGGCGACTGAGAAGGGCTGGTAAGTTTCCAGATGCAGCTTGTCTCCGGCCTGTGGCAGAAGAGTATCACCGATGGCGGCGCGGGAGAAGAACTCTGCGGTCCACGTCAGATCCAACACGCCGCCCACCATCTCGCGGAAGTAGATCACGTCACCGCCATCCACGACGCCGTTAAACCCTGTAGAGTCCTCGAAAGAAAACTTGATGTACTCGTTTCTGGACAGGTTCTTCACCCGGAAGTTGACGGGTACGGCAGGCAACACGAACCCAAATGACGGAAACGAGATAGCGACAGATGTATCAACTACATCATCATAGAACTCAACCTCGTATGTGCCAGGCAGTTTCTTACCTCGCCATTGAACCACGCTGATATTTCCGGGATCAAAATCAAACTCAAGCAAGTTCTCAGCGCGATCGCTCACCCAGCCGTTCAGTTGATTGATGGCGACAGTGTCACGCGGGAACAGCAGATAGCCCTGTTGCCCGTCATACATTTGCGTGCCCGCAACGCGGAAGTACTGCCGCGCGTCAAATGTGCCCGGAGGCAGGTTGAACAGCGAATCGTAGTAAGACGAGAACAGCGCAGCGCGGTCAATCAGGTTATCTTGCGGCTCGAGCGTAACGTTTTCGAGGACGGTCGAGACGCCGTCGAGATTGCTGCGCTGAATCGTGTAGGTGAAGGGCAGGGTGTCCGCTTCCTGCTCAAAGCTGATATTGTAGGTTGTCGTGGATGTAATCAAGCGCGGATCCACGACGACGGTGCCAATGGTGCCGGTTGAATAACCCGCGATATGTGCGACGGGGGTGATTTCCGGGTCTTGATAACCCAGCGCCGGAGCGCGCGGCGTAACTTGAACGGTGTTGATGTCGAGCGTTACGTTGCCGCTGGCATCGAGCACGATGATCTTGGTATTTTCGGCGGGCAGAATCAATTTCTCGACATCGCCGCGGTCATAGGCGACGATAGCGTAGTAATACGTCTGTCCGTTTTCGACCGTGGTGTCAGTCCACGCGTGCTCGAGGCCGGAATCGTTGCCTAAGAAATAGATGACTGAGTTACGAATGACCGGGAAGAATCCGGCGTTGGCGTTGTCCAGGTCGAATTGCGCGATGGGCTGATGGAAGACTTTGCGGCCCAAGCCATCAGTGATGGTGAAGACTTCGTTGAAACGCGGGTCGGTGGCGCGATAGATTTTGTATCCTTCAAAATCGAATCCTGTCACCGGGTCAAACGATGCTTCGGCGATGTTATCCCAATAGAGCGTGACTTTGCCGTCACCGGGAACCGCCCAGGCGGTAGGCTTGTCCGGTGGACGGGCGAAGTTGTAGTTTTCGTCGTAAATCTGCTGAACGGTGATCTTGTTGTCCGTGATGTCCTGCAAATCCTGTCCGTAGGCGAGCGCCATCGAGAAGCGCTCGGTTTGGCCGGGCTGCAAGGGGAAATATCCCGAACCATAGATGAAGTCGCCGTCTTGCGGCTCTGTTGACACGACGTCGAAGCGTCCCGGCGTCATGCGTTCCCACAAACCATCGTCATCACGCATGCGCACGGCGCCCGGAGGGGAGAAATATTCGAATGATGTCAAACCGATTTGGTCTGATTCGTCCACGTCGGTCTTGTCAAAATGCGGCTCGCCGTTGGTGGGCAGTCCGTCCGCTTCACCGGCATCACCCGTCAAGGCCACGCCGTCGGCGCCCAAGTCGTCGGTCAATACGTCCCAGTCGCCGTCGTTGTCCACTCCGTCGTCGCGCGCTTCATCAATCAGCGGATCATTCGTGCCGCGATTGGTGGTGTAGTCAATGTACGCGAGGTCCTGATGGTCGGTGCGCTCGTCAATTAATCCGTTGAGGTTGTCGTCAATGCCGTTGCCGCCATCTTCGATTAACTGCTGACCGGGTGCAATGACTTCTTCGCGGTCGCGGATCATGAAGCGCAGCGGCCCAGACTGCGGAAACGATTCCAAGCGGCGCTCGTAGGTGTTGTAGTCAATCAGGACGACCGTCTGGCCCGGCCCGAAGGCGCGCGGCTGCAAGAAGAGATTGAGAATGTCACCGGTCAAGTGCGGACTGGCGGGGTCTTGCGAATCGCCGTCGTTGTCAATACCATCCAAAGGATTGCCCGGCGACTCCAAGAAGGCGTAGCCGACGTAACCGACGTTATTCGTTTCTGACACAGGCACCCAGCCCGGCGAACCTTGGTCGTCACTGTCGAAGCTGTAGGTAATGTCGTTTTCGAGATCAAAGTACGCGAGGTCGTCTTCGGAGTCTTGACGGCCACCGGACAGGGTGCCCACGACCATACCGAATGCGACCTTGTCGTAGGTGTAGGAGCTGACGTTGGTGATTTCGTAGAGCCAGAAGATAACGTCCTGCGCGAGGAAGTGCGACCACTGCAATCCGCGCACGGAAACACGCAAACCCAAACCGCGGCGCGATGTATCAATGGCGTTCGGATAGTAGTAGTAGGTGTTGCCCAGGCTATCCGTCCGGTCGAACCATTCGAGGTCGCGGTTGTCGTCCATCCAGTAATAGCTTTCCTGGTCGGCGTTGCTGACATTCTTGCCGAAGTAGCCATTCCAGGCATTGGGCCAACCCGGATCCGTATTGTCGCGCACCCAAGCTTGGTCATTGGAGAGCGAGTCGGTCAAGTATTTGTCCGGCCAACGCGCGGGCCACGTGCGCGGCTGATTGGACATGGCCACAAGTGGATCTTGTCCGACGGCTGGCGGCGAAGCAAAATTCGGTAACGGCTCGAAGCCCCAGAAAGCGCCACCACCCGGCGGGCCGTCAGGATTTCCGCGTGGGCCGTCGGTAGTGCAGACGGAGCGCAGCGTATCGCCGGACGGATGGATGAACTCGACGCCGACGAGCGGCGACACATCACCGACGTATTCGTTGCCGGTGCCTGCGGGCCATTCGCCGGAGATTTCACCGATATTACCGGTGAGTCCGTAGTTATAGAAGACGGTGTAAACCAGATTTCCGCTCATGTAGTTTTTCGCACGATAGAGCGGATTGCCTTTGTAGTTGAGCATCGAGTCCACTTGCGCAAACGCAGGGACGGTGAATGCGCCGAGGCACAAAAGCAGCAGAAGAATATTTCGAGAGGTTCTCATTAGAATTCGCAACTCACACCGAGTTTGACCAACCGCGGACGCGAAAATTGCGACGGGTCGGGATAGACTTCATCAAGCGTGTTGATTTCGGGCACTTCGACGGCGCCATTTTCGATGATCGTATATCCGGCGCGTCCGGTGTCGCCATAGACACGGTCTTCGTTTTTGATGTCAAGCACATTCTGAATCGTCGCGGTGACGATCAGTTTTTGCGCGCCGACCTTGAAAGACTTGAAGGCGTTTAGATCGAGATTGTAGTAATCCGGGCGGCGGCCGTCATTTTCAAATCCGGTGCGGATGCCGTCATCGGTGGGCGAGTAGGGCAGGCCGCTGCCGTATTTGCCGAGCAATGTTGCGCCATAACCGTTGACGCCGAGGCTCGAATAGGTCAGGCTGGCGTTCAACGTGTGGCGGCGGTCCCAATCGAGCGGCACAAGCTGCTGTTCCGGGTCGCGCGGGTTGTTGCCCTTGAGATCGTTAAAGGCCGATTGCGGATCGCTGGCGTTGCCTTCGGCGATTTGGTAGGTGTAATCCACGAAGGCGCTGAAGTTATTGGCCATGCGCTTGTCGAGCGACAGCGTGATGCCTTTCACTTCGCCGAAGCTGCGGTTCACGTATTGCGAGTACTTTGTTCCGGCCGAATAGGTTTCGACAATACGATCGGTGGCCACGAGGCTGCGGATGTCGCGGAAGAAGAGCGCCGCTGACAGCGACACATCTTCGTAAATCTGCTGCTGCAAACCGAACTCGTAGGTAACGGTCTCTTCAACATCAAGGTCCGCGTTGCCCATGACGGTGTTCAAACCTACGCCGGGTTCGAGTTCGAATTCGGGGTTGGCGTACATGCGCTCAAACGTCGGGCGCTGGACGAAGTGACCGTAGGCGAAGTGGAAGACACCCTTGTCAGACATCGGATAGGCGATACCGAGGCGCGGTGAAATGCGCGACTTCGGCTTTGCATCCTTGTACCAATAGGCCATTCTCTCTTCGAGTGTTTGCGCGGCGCGCTCAGGCAGCAGGGGGTTATAGACGTTCGGGTCCTTGGGGTCGGACAGGACGCGGCCATCCGGTTCGAAGTAGTCGAAGCGCATACCGACGTTTACGATCAGCGAAGGCAGCTCGAACTTGTCCTGCGCGTAGAACGCTAACTCGTAGGGATTGTTCTTGTAAAGGTCGTGTGACAGTTCGGCGATCGGCGCAATTTCAAACTTAAATGAATTCGGGCCGTTCTCGATAGGCACAAGATTGATGTCTTCATAGAACATCTCGTGCGCTTTAACGTCCATTCCGAGTTTCAGCAAATGCAGCTTGCTGGCCTGATAAGACAGGTTGCCTGTGCCTTGATAGGTATTGGTCCAGCGGCGGAAGCGCGCGAGGTCCGTGCCCGCGTAGTTCAGCGTGTAAGGCGGATTGATCTCGGTATATTGCGGGTGCAGGTAACGCGAGTCGTGCGGATCCTCGAACAGATAGTGCTGATACTCGCTCCACGTATTGGTTAAGGCAGCTTCGTAGAACATCGCCTGGTTGAGGGCGTGGTTAATCTTCAGGACGTTGGTGCGCCCATCGCGGTAACGGCGCAGCGTGCCATCGGGAATGTATTTCCAGTCGTGCGAATAGTCACGGTAGGTGCGGCCGCTGTAGAACGTCGAGTAGTTGAGCTTAACCTGCTCGGTCAGCGGATAGGTCAGCTTCAGATTGGCCCAGCGTTCCAGATTGTAATTCATCGCGGCGTACGATTCGTCAGAGTTGCGCGAGATAAAAGTGGAGTCGGGGTTGTTGGGATAAAAAACATCCCAGCGTCGTTCGCCATAGAGCCAGCCGTCGTCATCTAAATAGCGCAAGCTCCCGTAGAACGAGAGCTTGTTTATGAATGGCACAGGGCCGTAGAGGGTCGCGTTGTAATCCTGAATGTCCATCGGCGAGAGATGCTCGATATTCATCCAGGTGCCGGTATGCGTGGAAACGTAGTCGCCAAACTCGGTCGAGACGGTGCCATGGTAGTCGCTCGCGCCTTCTTTGGTTACGATGTTCACGATGCCGGACATGGCCTGGCCGTATTCAGCATTGAAGGTGCCGCTGATGACCTGCAATTCCTGTACGGAGTTGTTATCCACCTGCGTGCCCTGGCTGTTGTCATAAGCATCGGTGACCGAAATACCGTCCACGAGATACATGACTTCATTCGAGCGTCCACCGCGGAAGTGACCATCCACTACGCCGGCCTGAATCTCAATCACCTGGCCGAGATTCGTCACGGGCAGAGCCTGAATGTCCGCGCTGCCCACTGTAGATGTGGCAAACGTGCGGTCGTTTTCGATCAGCTTGCGCTCGGCGGTAATCACCACTTCGCCGGTGGTGATAGCTTCCACACCTAAAACAAAATTCGCTGTGGCAGTCTGGTCCGTGATGACGCGCACGCCTTGGATGGTCTTGGGAGCGTAACCGATGGCGGTCACGCGCAGGGTGACTTCACCGGGTGCGACATTGAGGATAAAGTAATCGCCATTTATATCCGCTGCTGCGCCGAGGTTCGTTCCCTCAATCATGACAGCAGCGCCGATGACGGGATCGCCCGATTCACCATCTGTGACGCGGCCTGCGATCTTGCCGGTCGTTCCAGCAAAAACAGCCGAGCACATGACTACGAGTAGCCACAGCCCGGCCGTTCCGTTTCGGAAACCCCGAATTTTCAAACACATAAGAGTGCCTCTAAACTATCCTAATGCTGACCAATTCATGGCAGCAAATCCTTCTTTTAAGTTATTCGTGATAATAAGTTAAGGTAGCTTGAGAAGTTTGTCAAGTGTTACGGTCACAAAACTCGAATTTCACTGCAATTAATTCTTTGCTTTCGCCTTGAATTGTCGTTATTTATGCGGCTTTGGAGTCCTTTGGCTGGGTCAACAGGGGGCGTGCAATTGTGCTGTAACAGCTATATATTGATAGAAATCGCGTGTAATATCGGAGGGCCAAATGAACGCCATTTTGCTCCTATGCCTCTGCATCTTGTCTTGTGCCTCTCAGTTGGTCGGTCAGACGTTCAGCGCCTTTTTGTCGCGGGTGAACTCCGCACCGCAGGGGGAGCGGGCAGCAATCGTGGACAGTTTCATGCTGGCAGTCCCGGGCTTCCCCTATATAGAGGAGACGAATCAGGTGCATTTCCTCTATCGGGGTGCGGCCAACTCGGTCAGCGTTCCAGGGGACATGAACGGCTGGACACCGGGTATTTACAACATGAACCTGATCAACGGGACAGATCTGTGGTACTACAGTCGGTTCTTTGAGAACGACGCCCGGCTGGACTACAAATATGTCGTGAACGGCTCAAACTGGATACTCGATCCCCGGAATCCTTACCAGGTTTTGGGAGGTTTCGGGCCGAACTCAGAACTCCGCATGCCGGATTTTGAGCAGCCCGTGGCAATTGAGTACTACCCGGATATTCCGCATGGGGTGTTGCGGGATACGCTGTTTGCCAGCTCGAACCTCGGGAATACCCGCCGGGTGCGCATCTACACGCCGCCGAATTACGACGCGACCCGCCCGGAGTGCTACCCGCTACTACTGGTTCACGATGGTATTGACTACATTAACTTGGCACGGAGCGAGCGGATTCTGGACTATTTGATCTCGCAGAACCGCATCGAGCCGCTGGTTGCGGTTTTTGTCCCGGCCGTCAACCGGACGCCAGAATATGCGGGCGACCAGCAACAGGCTTTCGGGCGGTTCATCGTCGAGGAGCTACTCCCATTTGTGGATGATGCCTACAACACGTGCAGCGATCCCGAACACCGGGGTACGGCGGGAGCCTCTAATGGTGGGAATATTTCGCTTTGGCTGGCCGTGACCTATCCGGATGCGTTTGGGCTGGTTTGCGGCCAGTCGCCGAATGTGCAGGAGTCTATCTCGGACAGTCTGACCGCCAACGCGGATTTGGGATTGAAGTTTTATGTGGACATTGGAACATATGATATCAATGTGCTAATTCCACTGACCGAGAATCTGGTCGAGATTCTGGAGTCGCAGAACTACCCGCTGTTTCATCAGGTTCATCATGATGGGCACAGTTGGGGGAATTGGCGGGCGCATTTTGATGAAGCGCTTGAATATCTCTATCCCTCCAGCGTGGCGGTACCTCCCCAGGGCAGACCTGTCCCGGCGGCTGTCGGGCTTGTAGAGTGTTTTCCAAATCCATTTAATACAACGACAACGATTTCATTTGAGTTGATTCAGGCCGGTCTGGTGGATCTGCAAGTCTATGACACGACGGGCCGGCTCGTACAGACTCTGGCGAATGGGCAGTTAGATATTGGAAAGCATGAATTTGTATTCGATGCGACCGGGCTTGCGAGCGGGACATACTGGGTACAAGTCGTGGCTTCGCATCAATCGCAACTGATCAAGATGATTTACATTAAATAGACCAGAGGAGTTCCTATGAGATTGATTATTCTTTATTTGATGATGTGCCTACCGTGTCTTGCTGAAGACAGTGCGGCACCAGTTTCGGCGGCCAGCACGTTGTCGTACCCGCTTCAAACCTGCCTGTCTTGTGGCGATGGCCTCGGGAGCAACAGTGTTACGCTCGAGCATGCTGGCCGATTTCTCAAGTTCTGCTGTGTGGATTGTGTAGCACCGTATGCAAAATCACCGGGAACATATATTTCCAATTTAGAAGAGCAGATCAAGGCCAGTCAGCGCGAATCATATCCGCTGAAGACCTGCATCATCTCTGGAAATGATCTGGGTTCGATGGGCGAAGCGGTAGAGTACGTCTCGGGCAATACTCTGGTGAAGTTTTGCTGTGCAGCATGCATAGAGAAGTTCGAGGCAGGCAGGGAGCAAATGCTTAAGAAACTTCAAGAAGCAAGGAAATAGCCGAATCTTGTCGGTCTGAGCAAGTCAGATGTTGATTTTTCCGACTTTCTGATTTTCCGACTCTTGGCGAAATATATGCGTACGGCGCGCTCATACTACTCTTACACTATTCTATTATTCTTGGGCTAAGCCGAAGTGGCGACATTAGCCCAGAATACCCATGACGAAAAATTCAGTTCTTGTCATAGAAGATGAACACGATATCCGCGAGCTGCTGGAGTATAATCTCACGCGGGACGGATTCGTAGTACGAGCAGTCGAGACGGGCGAGCAAGCGCTTGTCTCAATCGGTTCGATTCCGCCGGACTTGATCCTTCTGGATCTCATGCTCCCCGGCATGGATGGATTGCAGCTTTGCCGGAGATTGAAATCGGACGGCGCGACGGCGAATATTCCGATTTTGATGCTGACGGCCAAGAGCGAGGAGGCGGACATTGTGACCGGCCTCGAACTTGGTGCGGATGATTATGTGACCAAGCCGTTCAGCCCGAAGGTCATTGTGGCACGCGCCCGGGCGGTACTGCGCCGCCGGTCGGAGTCAGTGCATGCCGAGGACGAAGTGCTGCACTTTGGGCAGTTGACTTTGCATCCGGGGCGCCACGAGGTTTTTGTCGGAGACGAGAAGATTGACCTGACCAGCTCCGAGTTCCGGGTGCTGCATCACATGGCGAGGAGGCCGGGCTGGGTTTTCACGCGCTACCAGTTGGTGGATGCGGTGCATGGTGAGAAGCATGCGGTTTCGGACCGTTCGGTGGATGTGATGATTGTCGGCTTGCGACGCAAACTTGGCGATTGCGGCCATTTTGTCGAAACGGTGCGAGGAGTCGGCTACCGCTTTCGGGCTTAGGAGTTGACAAGCGGTGCCAGCCTCCGTACCTTTAGGCATGTCCCGCCAGCAGCCGTTGTTCCGCCGACTATTTATCCCTTATGTGGTCATTGCCCTGACCACGGTGGTGCTTTTGCTGGTTCTGATCGGCACGGCGTTTCGCCAGGCCGAGCTGGATCACGTTCAGCACAGTCTCGACTTGCGGCTGCAGTTGATTGAACGGCACCTGACTGAACCGATATTAGAAGAAGATAGCCTCGCCTGCCGGAGCCTGCTACGCGAATACGCGAAAGTAGGCTCTTTTCGTTTGACGCTAATCACGCCGGACGGGCGGCCATTGGCGGATAGCGATACGCTGGCTGGATCGCTGCCGAACTTCGCCAATCGTTTGGAAGTCCGGGAAGCTTTGGTTGGGCGAGTTGGCTACGATATTCAATACGAGGGAGGCATCAACCGGACGGAGTTTGCGCTGGCCCGACCTGTCCGCGCCGGAGGAGAAATTATCGCGGTCTTGCGCGGAAGCGAACCGGTCGCCGCTTCGCGGTGGCAGGTTTTGCAGCGCACGGCGAGTCTGATTTCGCTCTCGATCGCGCTGGTGGCGCTGGGTATTGTGTTCATTTTTTTCGTGGTTCGGCGCATTAGTAAGCCGATTGAGCGCTTGCGGCAGGGGGCGACGCGCTACGCGCAGGGCAACTTGGACGAACGGCTTGACGAGGCGGACACCTCAGAGCTGGCATCACTCAGCCGCGCACTCAACCACATGGCAGCGCAATTGAGCGACCGTATTCGCACGGTCGAGTTGCAGCGGGAAGAGCAGGAAGCAATTTTGGCCGCGATGTTGGAAGGCGTATTGGCGGTGGATACGGACGGCCGTGTGATAATGATGAACGCTGCTGCGGCGCGGCTATTCGAGGCCGACCACCAACGCGCGGCGGGCCGGTTGGTTGAGGAAGCGGTGCGGAATACCGATATGCATCAGTTCGTGCATTCTACGCTGCGCAGCGGCCAGCCGATGGAGCGGGAGATCGTGCGGTACGATATTCAGGAGCACACGCTCAAACTGCATGGCGCACCGATTCTGGATGAGGGCAATGTGGCCGGTGCGGTGATTGTGATTAATGATGTGACTCAGGTGCGTAAAAATGAGACTGCGCGCCGGGAGTTTGTGGCAAACGCCAGCCATGAACTGAAGACGCCGGTTACGGCAATCAAAGGCTCCATAGAAACACTGCGCGACGGCGCGATGCATGATCCGCAGGACTCGGTGCGGTTTCTCGACATGATTGCGCGGCAGGCGGATTACTTACAGAACATCATTGAAGACTTGCTGAGTCTGGCGCGGATTGAGCAGGCCGCAGAATCCAACAATCTTGCGGCTGAAGACCAGGAGATTCAGGCGGTACTGGACGATGCCGTTGAAGCAACGACGTCGGTGCGCGAGGCGCGCGGCCAGAATGTGCAACTCAGTTGTAGTGAGAATTTGCGAGCGTCGGTGAACTACTTTTTGCTCAGGCAAGCCGTGATTAATTTGATTGACAATGCCTGCAAATATAGTCCGGAAGGAACTCGGATTGAGGTCCGCGCACTGCAGGAAGGGCAGTTCTTGACGATTTCTGTTGAAGATCACGGCCCGGGCATCGCCGAGAAACATCTTCCGCGAATTTTTGAGCGCTTTTACCGAGTTGAAACGTCGCGCAACCGCAAGTACGGCGGCACAGGTTTAGGATTGGCGATCGTGAAGCATGCTGCGCTTGCGCATGGCGGCACGGTGGATGTGGATACACAGATTGGCCGGGGGAGTATTTTTACGATAAGATTGCCACTGGCGCGATAAGGTTCACAGGCAAGCCACACAAAAGCCCCCGCGAGATTGCTCGCGGGGGCTTTCTGTTTAGAGAGTCGCTTGGGGTAACCTACTGCTTCACAGCTTCTGGTAGTTCGGCCGAGCCAATCAATGCGCCACTTGATGCTGTTACGACATAGAATGTCGGTGTGGATCCGCTGAACGGAATGGTCAGCGTTGTGGCGGCGGTTGAACCCGCTAAGGTCAGATACGGTCCGCCTGATGTTGTTGCCGACCACAATTGGTAGAGCGGCGCACCGACGCCTTGCCACTCGAACCTGAGTTGGTTGGTTGACGGTTGATAGAGAATCGTCAAGCCGGTTGGCGGCGGATAGGTGCCGACGTTGAAGGTCACCGGGACAGCAATGTTCGGTTGGGCCGGGTCGTTAGAGGAGAAGGTCAATTCGCCGGTGTAGATTCCGGCCGGAAGTGACGAAGCATCATACAAAACATTGACCGCCGCGCATTCACCTTGGGCGAGGACGCCGCTGGAAGGAGACGTAACCGTGAGCCAGGGCAATTGACTGGAGAATTCGATGGCCATCAATTCATGGATGTAAGGGGCGTTATAAACGACCGTCAGACCGTCGTCGCCGAGTTCATTCTGAATACCGACCGTGGCAGTTTCAAGGCCTTCAGTGCCGTTGTCAAATTCGTTGTACTGGAAAACGATCCGGCCGTTTTCGTACAGCATGATTTGGAAGTTGTACCGATCTCCGGTTCCCGGATAGTGCCCGCAGTCCGACCATTCGATGATGAAGCGCGAGTTGGCCGCGTCGTCATAGTAGTAGATTTGTCCAGACTCCGGCAGATAGATATCCGTCCAGAACGGAGCAAGCATTGCAAGTGGTGCAAACGGGTCAGGCAGCGGAGTATTGTCGTAGCTTGTATTCTCCGGGCCGAAATGCGCATTGCCTTTGGTGGAAACGTTGATTGAAGTGTAGGTCTGACCGTAGAAAGAGAACGGCCAAGGAAGCGGCAGATTGACGATTTCGAAATCGCCGGTCATGCCCGTATTGATACCAAACACGTCAATGTCCAGCCAATCGAGCACGGGGCCGCCGGGTTCGTCGGAATCAATCCAGCGATAGCCGAAGGCATCCGGACCGCCTTGCGCATCGAGTTGTTCGGCTCCATGTTCTCGGCGCGGTGCGACACCCGCTCGTTCTCCTCTGCGCGCGGCCGTGATGAACTCAGCTTCGGGACGGGATACAGAAATCACGCGGGGTGTGGTCGCGCTGGCGGCGGCAACGGCGGGCGAGAACTGTACCCAATCCACTGACCAATAGAGTGGGCAAGGGCCGGAGTTGCATATCAGCAATCCGTCGGTGTCTGAGCCGCCGACTGGCGCGGCACCTGCAACCGAAGCGGGATTCACACTGGCAATGGGATCTCCAGCCGTGCAGCCGGGACCTGTGCTGAACAAGATCGTGCGTCCGTTTTGCACACCAAAGGCCGCGGGATCCGCTGCGGCATCGCAGAGGTACTCGGAGAAATCCGAACCGGTTGCGGTCTTGATGCCGATGGTGACGCTGCTGGGATCGGTGAGCGAAAGGTACTGAAACAGGACGTCATTGTCGCCTGTCGCAGTCGGGTAGAAAGTCTGATCAAAGATGATCAACTGGAAGCTCTCAAGTTGGCTCCAGTTGCTGAAGTGACCAATGTTGTACCACGAAACGACGAACCAGTGGTTGGCGGCATCGTAGTAGGACGCGATATCCGCTTCGAAGTTTTCTCCGGTCAGGTCATCCCACATCGCGTAGAAGCCAGCGGGCATGAAATCATCCGGGAAGCATGTGTTAAAGTAGTCAAAGCGCTGCTCAATGAGGCTGACATAGCCTTTGGTTGTCACATTGAAATCGCTGTAGAGTGTACCGTAAAGACGCACATCAAAGGGGAAAGCGTACGGTCCTGCCGCGCAGTCGCCGCACTGCAAGGGGAAGGTGGTGCCAGGTCCACCTTCGGCGGGCGTGATTGCTTGCCAGGCAAACGGTCTTCCTCCGGCGTCCACATCTTCGCATTGTACGTAGCCGTAGGGATCGGCAGCGCTGCACGAGAAGCGCGGATCTGCGACGAGCGTGAAGTTCTGAGTGGCCGTCGCTCCAACGACGACGCCATTGACCGTGTGCGGCATACATCCGGCACCGGAAGCGCTCATGTTGTATGTGCCTTGCGGCAACGTAATCGAGTAGAATCCACTGCCGTTGGTTGTTGCAGGGGGTACGGGCGCGTTGATAATAGCGACCGTTGCGCCGACAGCGACACCGCCGCTGCAATCAAACACGGATCCAGATACGATACCTGTGGGCGCCGCAAGAAGAACGACGTTCAGATTTGTGATGTTTCCCTGTACGACAACAACGCCGGGAATCGTTTGCGTGATGTAGCCGAATGCTGAAACTTGAATTGTGTAGGTTCCGTCGGGCAAGGGTAGGCAGTAGGCGCCAAGAGCGTCCGTGTTGACGAAGTTCGGGCCGCTTGTGATACCGACCCGGGCACCGGCAACCGGCAAAGCCGAAGAGTTCGTTACTGTGCCGCATACGTTACCGAGATTGCTCACGGCGACGACAGCCTCGTAAGCGTCAATGAAGCCGTGTCCGTATTCGTTGTCCTGTCCGGGCGTGCCGTAGTCAATGGCGGTACTCATGATTGCGTCTTTGATCGTGATGTGATCGCAATCGGGACACGCTTGCCGCATCAACGCAACGACGCCTGCGACGTGCGGTCCGGCCATGGACGTGCCGCTGTATGTGCCGTCGTAACCGCCGCCGGGGACGGATGAGTAAACATCCACGCCGGGCGCGCTGATTTCGGGTTTGAAATTGTCCGGCGACGCTGGCGTACAGGGTGTTGGCCCGACGCTGGAAAACCATGCCAGCGGATAAGGTGCAGGCGAATTGGTTGCGTCAACAGCGCCCACGGAGAAGATTTGGTAGGCGTTCAGCGAATAGATCGCGGGGCTGCGTAATCCCGCTGTGCTCTCATTACCGGCCGACCATGTGATGACCGGACCAGCTGCTTCGCAATTTGTGATGACGGTGTTCCAGAAGTCGTAGCACTGCGCGTATCCGAGGCCAGTGAATACGCCCCAGCTATTTTGAATGACATCGGGAACATCGGCCAACGTGCCGGGGTTGCCGTCGGGATCAATGAACCACTGATAGTCACCGATGATATCATTGTTAAACTCGGGGCCGACGCCTTGATTGATCGAGTTTGTGGCGATCCATTGCGCATCTGGCGCGGAGCCGACTGTGTTGATATCGCCATCCGGCTCAAATTCGCGGCCGCACATGGTGCCCATGACATGCGTGCCATGGCCATAGTAGTCGTGGGGCGTCGCATCGCCGAATCCGGCGGCATCGCGCCAGCATTCGGAGGCGGGAGCGAAATTGCCGCGCCATCTTGACGCGAGTGCCGGATGCGCACCGTCCACGCCGGTGTCGCAGTTTCCGACGAGCACGCCCATGCCGGTAATCCCGAGCAGGTTGTTTACTTCTGTTGCGCGAATAGCATTTTGACCGGGCGTCGTGAACTCGACATCGAGCGGATTGCGTTCAGGTGCGCGGCCTTCACGGCGAACGGGTTCGATCAGTTCGGGGCGGAAGTTCTCAGTCATGTATTTGATGTCGCCACGCAGAGCGAGCTCTTCGAGGAACTCACGGGTGGCAGATACAACGAACAGGTTTTCGATCCAATAAGCGGTGAAACCTTTGACCCGTCCCGCCGATTTTGCAGATTCCAACTCCGAACGAAACGCGGGCTGAGTTTGATCGGCATTGTACTTCAGTGCCGAAATGACTTCGGCATGCCGCTCGGCGAGCGTAGCTTTGCGGCTGTGCAGTTGGAAGTCGAGGTTTTGAATGTCAATCGGGCTTTCCAAGATCACAATAGCGCTGACAAAATCAGCCGCTCCGGCTTTACTAAGCTCATATTCCAGAGCGGGTGACAGTTCAGCAGCGAATGCGCCGCCGACCAGTAGCAGTAAGGCCAAAAAGACACGGGACATGTTTCTCATAGGTGCCACCTTTTCGTATGGTTCATTCATCTGGGCGAAACGCCCACAGCATTTAAGCTACAATAATCTATGTAAGGATTCAATGGTCAAGACAATCGTTGAGAAAATCACTTCACACTACGAACCGGCGCTCCAGCGCACAAATTGACTAAGAAACACGATAGTTTTGCGGCATGTCCTTAAGGGTCAATTGATTAGAGTTGAACGGTTGGCGGCGTAGCCCGCATCGGCACTGCGGTTGAGCATTAGATGCCTCGCTGCCAAACGGCAACACGCAGGCCTGCGAAACGAAAACCCCCGGGAAATCCGGGGGCTTTGCAACGCGAATGAGGTGTAGCTTAGGCATTCATATCGGACCAGCGTTTTGCCATGCGCGCGAAGATAATCAGCGCGATGACGGCGGCGACGCCGATAATAGCGAAGGGAATCCAGACGGCATATTGCGGCGAGTAGGTATTCCACAAGAGCGTTGTGGCTTGTTGGGCGGAGGTACCAGTCAACTCCATGAGTTTTGCCATGGCGTCGGTGCGCTCGACGCCTAAAAGCGCAGTAAGAGTGTCCGGGTCGCCGTCCCAACTTTTTCCTTGACCGAGCGGCGTGTGTTCGAGAATGTACTTTTGCGCCAGCACGGCTTTCTCACCGAAGTGGCCGTAAAGATAACCGGCCAATTTCGAACCGATGAAACCGCCGACGCCGACAGGGATGTTCACATAGCCGAGATACAATCCCTTCTTGCCTTCGGGTGCGATCAGTCCGAGATACTCATTTTTCTTCGGGCCGGTGAGCATTTCACCTGCGCTGAAGAAGACGACGCCGAGCAAGAAGACCCAACCGCTGGCCGTGAAGCCAGCGACCAGAATGCCGATAGTCGCGATCAGCATGCCGACGACCATGGCTTCCAATGTGCGCAACCGGCGCACGAGCCATGATACGGGAATCATACAAATCACTATCAAGAGCGAGTTGAGTGCGAGCATGTTCTGCTGCAGGACTTGTGGTCCACGGTCGGTCTGTTTGATCATGAAGTCAGGCAGAATACTTGCAGCGCCGGAACTGTCCACCCAGTCGGTCAGGAAGTTCGGATGCAAATCCCAGAGTTGGTACATCATCAACCAGAAGCACGACATGATGCCCAGCCATGCCAATAGTCGAGGCTCGAAGATGTTCTTGATGGTGCGCATAAAGACGCTGAACGGTCCTTCGGTCTTGTCGGCCTTAGAATCGAAGTCCTTGAACGTGAACAGCATGATGTAGTTACATGCCGTGAACGCCGCTGATCCGAGGAATACGGCTTTCCAGCCGATTTCAACTTGCAGCACACCGGCAAGCGGATGCGCGATGAAGGCGCCGACGTTGACAATCCAGTAAAAGATTCCCCAGCCGACGGAGGAGTTGTCCTTGTCCAGGTTTTGTGCCAACGATCCTTGCAGGCCAGGTTTGAAGAACGCTGTGCCTGTCGCCAAAACGAGCACGCCGGCGAAGAAACCCCAGAACGTGCGCAAATAGGCCATCATGATGAAGCCGATGATGTTCATGGTTACGGAGAAGAAGATTGTCTTCTTGTAGCCATAGCGGTCGGCATAGCCACCGGTGAACATCGGCAGTACCGATTGGAACAGGAACCACCAGCCGAAGATGGTGCCTTTGTCGGCGGCGGTGAGATGCAAACCACCGGGATCGTCGGCTTGCATGATATAGACTGCGACGACGCTGCGAACGGTGAAATAGGCCAGCCGCTCAAACATCTCGATGACGCAGAGCATCCAGTAGCCCATGCGGAAACCGTAAAGTGTGCGGCCAGCGTTGGTATCAACGGAGGACATAGAAGAATAGCCTTTCCGGTCGGAAAAGAGGACGGGAGGAGTAGGGGAAAGCCGAGGAACGTTGCATCCAAAGATATTAGATGGTTGTGAGAGTCGCAAGTTGACAGCAGGAGTTAAGAAATTGAGACGAACTTGCACATTTGTACAGAGCTGTCTTGTTTGCGATGTTTGCGCCTCCACAGAAGACCCTTGCAAATCCCCGAATCGCGCCTTACATTGTATAGATTGTCCGCGTCTTGTCGGCGCGGGCTGGGCTCATTTCCCGGAGGTCAAGATGAAGCTCTGCGCACTTACCTGCTTTGCCCTGTGCTTGTCCCTCTTTTCTGTATCTGATGCCGCAGTGTCGGCTGCTGACATCATCAGCGGGTCGCCTGTCGAGTTTTCCGCGTCAGACGCGCTCTCGGTCGAGTCGGTCTCGCTCGCGTTGACTTCTATTCGGCTCAGCAGTCCGCAGTACACGATGGACGAGGAGCTGCCCGACTATCGCATCTGCAAATTGACGGGCGTGGAAGGTGCGGCGTTTCTTGCCGAACCCGGCGCACCGGCGGTGCCGCAGATGTCTCATTTGTACCGCATTCCCGATATGGGTGGTGTGCAATTGAACATCGTGCGTGCCGAGTACGATTTGGTAGAAGACTACGACGCCATTCCTTATCCAATAGAAGAAGCCGGGTCGCTGCGTTTTGAGCAGGACCCGGCTTTTTACATGCAGGATGCTTGGTATCCGGCTGAAGTCGCTACGATTTCGCAGCCGTTGATCTTCCGCGATATTCGCGTCGTGACGGCGGCGCTCCATCCGGTGCAGGTCAATCCGGTGACGCGGCAGGCGCGGCTCTACCATACGCTCGAAGTGGAAATCGTCGCTACGGATGAACCGGGGATTAATGAAATCACCTTGCCGCGTCCGGTCTCCGGCGCGTTCGCGGCGCTCTATCGTGAGCACATTCGTAACCTTGATGAAGATGCTCTTGATGATGTTACGACGACTCCCGGCAGCTATCTCATTCTCTGCCGTGATCAAGGGAATGTCAATCCGTGGGCGGATAGCCTTGCGGCGTGGCGCACGCGCTGCGGCTATGATGTGATCGTGCACCGCTTCGCAAATACGCCAAACGCAGCGCAAATGAAAGCGGTTGTGCAGGAGCAATACGACAATGCGGTTCCGCCTCTGGAGTATGTGTGCATTCTGGGGGATCCCAGCTATTCATACGGTTTGACGACGGGATCCTCTGGTGCGAATGACCATTTCTTTGCGCAGCTTGCTGGAAGTGATATTCTGCCAGACATCGGGTTTGGGCGGATATCCGCAAGCACAAGCAGCGAGTTTGCGACGGCATGGCGCAAGCTGATGTTGTATGAACGCGAGCCCTATCTGCTGGACACAGATTGGGCTTCACGCGCGCTGCTCTATGCGATAATCGGCATGGAGCAACCGACAAACCAGGTTGCAATCGAATGGGCCGATCGGCAGTTGACGCATTTTACTGGCATACACGACAACATATTGGGCAACGCGGTTTCAACCGCAAACAACCAGTTCATTTGTGATGCGCTGGCAGAAGGCGTCAGCCTCTTCTACTATGCAGGCTATTGGATAGGTTCGCTGCAACTGAGTTGGAGCAGCTGCAACAACGGTGGGCGGCATCCGGTTTGTGTCATCATGGCCGGTGGCACGGGAGATTTTGCCAACTCGAATTGTGTTGCTGAGCAGGCGGTGTTTGCCGGAACCTCGTGGAGTCCGAAGGGGGCAGTGGCTGCCATGGGCTACACGTCTGCGGATGAGGACGGATTCTATTTTCGAACTTTCGGCGGCGGCTTCATCAACAGTATGACGAAGTTGCAGATTGAGCAACCGGGGCTGTGTCAGTTGGGCGGTTTCGTGACGCTGTTATCAACTTACGGATCGGATAACCCGCGGTATTCGCAGCGGAATGGGCGCATCAATCTCATCGGTGATCCAGCGCTGCGGATGTGGACGGATGATCCGGTGATCATGGATGTGGAGCACGCGGCGGCGCTTCCGGTGGGTGCGCGGGAATTTAGGGTTAGCGTCACGGATTCGATTGCATCGAACCCGATCGCAGATGCTTTGGTTGTGGTGTGGGAAAATGATGGCAGTATCGCGCGCGCGCTAACTGATTCGAGCGGCGTTGCCACTTTGCCGTTGACGGTTGATTCAATCGGTTCGATCAGCGTGACGGTCACGAAACGCAATCATCAACCGTATCTCGCGGATGTGGCCTGTGGCAATACAGATGTCTGGGTGGCCGTGGACAGCGTGAGTATTGATGACGATAACATCAACGGCACATCTGGTAATGCGGATGGGCAGTTGAATCCGGGCGAGGTTGTGGATTTGGCGATTCGGCTGAAGAATTTCGGCACGATCGTCACGGAAACGAATATCACCGCGACTTTGACAAGTGAAACGCCGGGATTGACGGTCCTGCAAGCGCAAGCAACGTATCCGGACTTGCCGCCCAATACTCACGCAGTTCGGAGCACATTCACAATTGAAGTCTCAGCGCACATGAAGAATGAGGAAGCCGGGCAGTTGCGGTTGAGTGTGGATGGAGATGCGCAGTTGTCCGAGAGCGTCTTCAACTTGATTAACCATGCGGGTGATCCGGAGTACTCTTCCCATGAAATCGTTAACGGTGTCTGGCGGCCCGGCGGCGAAGGCGAATTGCAGGTTACGCTGTTCAATCGTGGAGCGCTGCCGCTTGAAGGAGTTACGGGCACACTTCAATCCCTTTATCCGCCGGTGGATGTGCTCGCGGGTCAAGCGAACTTCGGCACGATTGCGGTTGGCGGTTCGTCCACAAACACCGGCGCACCGTTCCGCATTGTTGCCAGTCCAATTTTGTTTAACGGACAACAAGTACCGTTCAGGCTGATAACCGAGACTGCATCGGGATCAGCGGATACCATGACGTTTTCAGTGTCGTGCGGCACGGTGATGGCGTGGGATCCCTGTGGCCCGGACGGATTCGGCTACTATGCGTATGACAATCTTGATTCCGTGGATACAGGGCTGCCGGACTTCGAGTACATTGACATCAGCGGCGGACTTGGAGAACATATTCCAATTATGGATCCGGGTGAACGGACCAGCATCACGCAGATGTTTGCCATGGCGATGCCACTGCCATTTGAATTCACTTATTACGGACAATTGTTTGATACAATTACCGTGTGTTCAAACGGGTGGGCTGCATTCGGGAATCAAGTATACATTGATGAGGCCTTTGACCGTCCGATTCCCGCGATATTTGCGCCACGCAATATGGTTGCCGTTTATTGGGACGACTTGCGTATCAACGGCACGGGTGAGGGGCTGTGGTCCTATCATGATCAGGAGCGCGGTGCATACATTATTCAGTGGCATGCGCGGGGCGGTGGAGTTAACTATTCTGAGCACTATTTGCAATTTCAATTGCTGGTTCTGGATCCGCAAGTACATCAGTCACCGGGTGGGCAGGGAACATTAGTGTTCCTTTACAATGAAATTGCGATGAACATGAATGGTGTTATTTCTGAAGACATCGGCGGTTCAACCATCGGCATTCAAAACAGCGACGGCACGATGGGTTTGCAATTGGCGCGGCGCGCATCCTATTCACCCGGCTGCATGGACATCGAAAACGGCCGGAGCATCGTGATTCAAGCGGACTACCGCATTACTATTGGTTCGGTCGCCGGTCAAGTTACTGACGCTGAAACCGGCTTGCCGATTGCGCAGGCGCAAGTTAGTTTGGGGAATCGTCCATACAGCGTGCGAACCAATGAGGACGGTCAGTACGAGTTGGAAAACGTGTTAGAAGGAACCTATATACTGCATGTTGAGAAGCTTGGCTACAACGCAGCGCAAGTGAATGACGTGCGGGTGGTGTATGACAGCGTCACGGTGGTAAACGTCAGTATGCTGCATCCCGAACCGGAGTTTTCACCCGACACATTGCGAGTCAACATAACGGGCACTCCGCATGCGGAGGCGGTTGTTGAACTTTCAAACAGCGGCAACGGACCGCTCGAGTACACCATTGAGATTGGCTACATGATCAATGGCCGACCTGTACAGCCGTGGGATGAACTGGCGAATTTCGATGTGACGTCGCAGGTCGGTGACCCCCACATACACGGCTGCGAGTATGCACTAGGCCACTGGTATGTGTCAGGTTCGAGCGGTGAATCCGGATGGAACATGCTGTATGTGCTCGACAACGTCGGTGTCGTGGTGGATACGCTGCCGCAGCCCGCGAGTGATCCGATTGGTTGGTTTGACATGGCGTATGATGGTTTCTATCTCTACGGTTCGCCGATGAATATCGGTCAAATACAGGGCATTGATTTGGAAGGCGTGTGGGCGACCTCGATTCCGATCAATCAGGTGAATCCGGCGCGGGCGCTCGCATACGATCCCGCGAGCGATCATTTCTGGATCGCGGACATGGGCACGGACATCTACGAAGTGAACCGTGAAGGTGTAACGGTATCCATAGTGGCCAATGAACAGCACTTGCCGATCGTCGGTCTGGCTTGGCGCGCGGACGATCCAAACGGCTATCCGCTGTACGCAACTTGCTACGATGCGGATGAACAGATAATGAGCTTGTGGCAATTCCAACCCGGAACAAACAACAGCGTGCGGTTGGCGGAATTTTCAGGTGATGGGCAAGAGCAAGTGGAAGGCTGTGCCATCGCGACCGATTGGAACAGCATGTTCGTGACTTTGGGCGCGATCAGAAGTCATGCTCAGGGCGACCGACTATATCTGCATAATGTTGCGTTCGACGCAAGCTGGCTTGTTGTGACGCCGACGGCAGGAAGTGTTCCTCCTTCGCAAGCGCTGCAACATCAATTAAGTTTCGACTGCACGAATCTGCGACCGGGGCTGTATGAACCGGCTCTGGTGTATTCGTATCCAGTGCTGGGGCGGGAGGCCGCTTTGCCAATAGTCCTTGATGTGCAGTTGTCCGTGGACGATGAACGGCCTGATCTTCCCACTGTGCTGCAACTGGGGCCAAACTTCCCGAATCCATTCAATCCCGGTACGGTAATTCCTTACCGATTGCCTAACTCGGCGCGCGTGCAACTGCGCGTGTTCAATATTCTCGGGGCGGAAGTGGCGACGCTGGTGGATGAGTTGCAGGAGGCGGGGTACCATGAAGCGAAGTTCAATGGCCAGTCCTTGCCGAGCGGAATTTACTTCGCGCGAATTGAGAGCAGCGGCGCGAACCGAACGGCCAAGATGATTCTGCTTAAGTAACACATCAATGTTGCAAATGCAAAAAGCCCCCGGTAAAACGCCGGGGGCTTTGTTGTCAAAAAGGCTCGTAAACTATTTCAATTCCACTTGTTGCCAGACAGGGTCCCAGATGGGCAACGGCGTCGGAGTTTCGTTGGCGATGCGCTGCAATTCTTTTGTTAGATAGCGGCTCGGGACGATCACGTTTAAGACATACTCGTCAAACCATTCGTCGGACATCGTGAACAATCCGCCGTCCCCGCGCTCTTTGCCCCAACTGTTTTCCACCAACCATTTGCGCGGCTTTCCGTTAACGACATCCACTCCAACAAACACCATGGCATGATTGGAAGACTGATCGCGGTAATCCAGGCGCTCTTCTTTGTTCATGCCGAGTTCGATGCCGAACAGCTCCTCATAGTTGTACATGTCGTCGAGCAGAAGCCCCTTCTTGCCGAACGACTCTTGACCGACATCGCAGCCGAACCAGATGCGGTTGCTGTCGAGCAACGCTTTCAACGTGATATCTTTCAGCGTTTTCGCGTCAACATTCACGAGCGTCACATCGGGCTTGTCGGCCATGGGCTGCATCGTCTGAATGCTGTAATTCTTATTGAATTCGTGAATCGGGTAGTTGGCCAGCGACACGAAATCCGAGAGATCAATATCCACGACCTCTTTGAAGAACTCCTGCGGCGTATAAATTTCGGGATCGGACACTTTGTCCGTTGAATCCGCCGTGCGCCACTCGAAACTTTGCGGCGGCACGCCATAGTTGATGACCAGCAAGCGGGTAACATCTCCGAGCATGCGCGTCTTCTCGGTGCGAAGAGCTTCAACGGACGCGCCTTCGGCGCCGAGCGTCCGCAGTCGCGCCGCGTCACGGCGCATCAGCATCGCCAAAATGCGCTGCATCGTTCCGGTGTTCGCGCTGCTCTTGGTTTCGGTCATGGCGTTCTTTGGCACGACGCCATATTTCTGCATTAAGGTCGAGAAGAATCCCCAGTATCCGCCGTCGCCGATCGGGTCTTCGAGGTGTTTCACGAGTTCACGATCTTGAATGTCGCGGTCGCGCGTGGCGATTACGTACTCGAGGAAGACGTTGCTCTTTTCCAACAAGTCATAGAAGGCGAAGTAGCTCTCCGAGAATTCGAATTCGTCAAGATCGAATTTCTTTGAGACCTCTTGCCGCATCAGGTTCGCACCAGCGAACATCCAACAGCGGCCTGAACCTTCCTGATCCGTAATGCCTTTTGTATCCAGTTTGAAGGAAAAGAGGTCGTCGGTGGCGGCCAGCTTGTCCCGGTTCAGTGCGACCGACTTAATATCGTTGTTGGTCACGGCATTAATCGCAGTGCGTGTGTGCGCATCGAGTTCTACTGAGCGGATCATAGCTTTGACCTGTTCGACGGTCAGACCGGCGGCCGGGTCGGGTGTTTGTGCGGAGGCGGAAATCGCGCCAAGCAGGAAAATCAGACAGATAAGACAGCGGGCCATTGGGCTCTCCAGTTCGTTTCGCAAGTTCAAGGTCCCCCGGTGGGCACCAACACAAGCTACGACGCTTCCGTGAAATATTCAATCCACATGTCTGCTGAACATCTGGGCAATATTCTTGTTGGGTAATAGGTGAGGCCAACCGCGTATGAGACAACTCGTCCGAGAACGGTGCCACAATCAGGCACACGCGTCGCGGAGGTTGCAAGCTGTTTGGACAAGCATGCGAGAAGCGTGCTGACGCTGTAACTGCTGTTTCAGTGGCCAAGGCACCACTTTGTGGAACTCAACCTCAATTGAAATAGGATCATTCAAGAAATTGTGCAGTCTGTTGTTGCCGCGCAACATTGCGCACGTCTGAAATGAAAGCGGAATCGTGAAAGAGAAGCGGTGCGTGCAATATCATTTTTTGCGCTATAGATGTTGCGTTGTATGCCGTCATGTGCTATTTTGTCATGGTGAATATGCTCGTGGTCGGCAGGGCAAGGTTTTTCATTTGTGGCACATTCGTTGCCCGTGGGAACCTAAGCGCACCAACCGATCCAAGATACGACGAATAATACAACGCAATAGGATGCAATAGGACATTATCGGAAGCCTTGCTTCCGGTAACGTGACTCATGAATCGCAAAAAGCTGCTGCCACTTCTTTGCGTTTTGGCGATTTGCTACGCTCTTTCGGGCATAGCGACTGCCGACACACGCAATCCGCACGGTGCGATGTTGCAAGATTGCAACACGTGCCATACGGCCACGTCGTGGACGCAGCTCGCCGATCCCATGCGGTTCTCGCACGAGTCCACGGGCTTCCCTCTCGTCGGTCGGCATGTGGGCACGTCATGTCAGTCTTGCCACACGAGACTGGTGTTTGCGGAGGCGGTATCTTCGTGTGTTAGTTGTCACGCTGATGTTCACTCCGGCGAGTTCGGCAATGGCTGTGAGAAGTGCCACACGGCCAATCGCTGGGACGAGCGGATGACGATGCAGACGCAGCATGCGGCCACGCGTTTTCCTTTGACGGGCCGTCATGCGCTTGTGGATTGCCAGTCGTGCCATACGAACGGACAGCTTGCGGGTCTTGAGACCGCTTGTGTTTCTTGCCACCGCGAAGATTTTGCGGCATCTTCTGATCCCAGCCATACCATGGCTGGGTTTTCTGTTTCCTGCGAGTCCTGCCACAATCCGGCGATCACGGATTGGAAGGCGCCGAATTTCACGCACGGGGAAGAATTCCCGTTGACCGCGGGGCATGCGAATCTCCGTTGTGTCTCCTGTCACACGGACGCGCCCTTTGCCGGGACTGAGACGGCGTGCATTAGCTGCCACCGGGACGACTATATAAGTGTCACTGAACCAAATCACCAGGGCAGCGGGTTTCCGGCCAACTGCCTTGAATGTCACACGACTTCAGAGTGGAGCAGCACATTTGACCATCAGTTCACGGCGTTTCCGTTAGTGGGCCGGCATCTTGAGGTTACATGCACGAGCTGCCACAGCGCAGATATATATGATGGGCTCACTGCGGATTGCTGGTCCTGTCATGCGTCAGATTACCAACTTACGGACACGCCGGACCACCAAGAAATACAGATTCCACACGAGTGCCAATCATGCCATACCGCACAGAGTTGGAATACCACGTTTGACCACAACCTCGACACGCAATTCCCCCTGACTGGCGGACACATCGGAGTTTCTTGCAAGGAGTGTCACGATGACGGCGCGCTGGAGAACACTCCGGCGTCGTGTGAACATTGCCACATTGACGACTATCGCGGCACGACCGCGCCGGATCATGAAGCTCTGAATCTGCCGGTCACTTGCGCGGATTGCCATACTACGGATCAGTGGGATCAGGCTTTTGATCACAACGCGACACAGTTCCCGCTGACGGGTGCGCATGTGCAGACAGCCTGCCAGCAGTGCCATGTGAACGGCATCTTTGAAGGCACACCGAGTCAGTGTATTGATTGCCACTTGGCGGATTACAACGCGACGACCAACCCGGATCATGAGGCGGCACAGATCTCGACGAACTGCACGCAGTGCCATACGACATCGGACTGGGATGCGAGCTTTGATCATCAGACGACAGCGTTCCCGCTGACGGGTGCACATGTGCAGACGGCCT
>Ga0268298_10000073_pt1 | contig 123069 bp, 116 predicted proteins | sample WWTPWeurt_MetaG_FD_194462 | JGI IMG/M metagenome (GOLD analysis project Ga0268298, IMG submission 194462) | Activated sludge microbial communities from WWTP in Nijmegen, Gelderland, Netherland - WWTP Weurt | ecosystem: Engineered > WWTP > Aerobic digester > Activated sludge | place...
GCGCGAGACATTCCAGTCGTAGACCGATTGCACGCGCTGCTGGCGCGCGGCAGCGAGCGCGCTCTGCGCCGAAAGCAGGTCGAGGATGTTGCCGACACCGGCGCGGTAGCGGCCGAGGGCGACGCGCTCCGACTGCTCGGCACTGGCGAGCAGGTCGGTCGTCGTGCGCATCGATTGGGTGGCTGTCTGCAGGCTCTGGTAGGAGCGCCAGACGTCAAGGGCGATCTGCAGCTGCAGCCGGTCGCGCTGGGCAGCGCGCAGGTCGGCCTGGGCTTCGGCGGTGCGTACCTTGTAGGTCTGGCCGAAACCGGAGAACAGCGGAATGCTGACCGAGACCCCGATGCTGGATGCGTTCGTCGTCAGGCCGCCGTTGTCCTGCCAGCTCGGCGTCGCGCCGAGCGAAATGCTCGGCAGGTGCGCGGCCTTCGTGGCATCCACCGATGCCCGGGCGGCACGCAACTGCGCCTCGGCGGCGGCGAGATCCGGTCGGCGTTGGCGCGCCTCGGCAATCAGTGCTTCGACGTTGCGATCGAAATCCGGCGGCGCCGTCACCGCGCCCAGCGGGCGCAGCTCAAGCGGCCGGTTGGCATCAAGCCCGATGGCGTTGGCCAGCGTGCCATGGGCGGTGCGCAGTTCGCCGGCGACGCGGATGCGGGTCAGCGTTGCCTGTGAGCGTGCAGTCTGTGCCTGCAGGCGGTCGGCAGGGGTCGCGTTGCCCGCACGGTAGCGGGCCTCGGCGGCAGCGAGGCTTTCCTGGGCGGCCTTCTCCGAAAGCTCGGCGGCGTTGAGTGCTGCCTCGAAGGCGTGCACCTGGAAGAAGGCCTGCAAGGCTGCGAGGAAAACGGACTGCGCCGTGCTGTCCTGTGTCGAGATAGCGGCGGCAAGCAGTTCGCGTGCGCTCTCGAGGGTCGCCTCGCGTGCGCCGAAATCGTAGAGCAGCCAGGAGATCGCCAGCGAAGCGCTGTTCAGCGTCCGCTTGGTTTCCGGCAGATCCTCGACACGGGTTCGGTTGCGGCTGCTGCCGACATTGCCATTGATCGCGGGCAGGTAGGGCGCCTGGGCTACACCGACGAGCCCGGCCTGGACGCGGGCGCTGGCCCACGCCTCGCGCGTCTGCGGATTGTTGCAGAGCGCGAGATCGACGACTTCGGCGAGCCCGAGGGCGCCAGCCGGCTGGCGTGGCGTGCAGGCGCCGGTGCGGATCGTCGCCTGCGTGTCGAAGGGATCGAAGGCCTCGGCTGGAGTGGCGGTGACGGCCAGAAGGGCGATCGCCAGGGTGAGCGCGGCGGGAACAGTGGTAACAGGTCGGAGCATGCGCAGGGGCGAACGGAGCACGGCAACGCGGTGGGGCGGGGTGTGCGCGGGCGGGTTCCGGTCGCGGCGATTGATCATGGCTGCGAGTATAGCCGTGGCCTGGCGGCGACCGTGTACCGCAATGTATCGTTTCAGCGGTCGACGATGGCTTGCGCGGTCGCGGTGATTCCCGCTGGCGTGAGTTGTGCAGCGGCGATGGTGTGCGGCGTGCCGAAACCCGCGTAGTTGCGTTCCTGGGAGCGCTGGTAGAGCGGATCGTAGTGCCCGGTCAGGAGCTCCTCTACCAGTGTGCGCCATTCGCCCCGACTGGCGTAGGCCTGCCAGCGGGCCACTGTTTCCCCGCCGCGCAGGGCCTTGAGTGCAGCCAGGCGGGTGTTCAGCCAGGCGGGGTCGCGCAGGAAATAGTCGTAGTCGCGCAGCAGGAAATCGACGCGTGCCGCCAGTGGCGCCTCAATCGCGAGGCAATCGCCGGCACGGATCGATTCGATCATCGCGTCCGGTACCTGCAGGCGGCCGATCTTGCGGCTTTCGGCTTCGACGTAGACCGGGCGCGCCGGATCGAGCTCGCGCAGCGTCGTCAGCAGCGTGGTTTCGAAATACTTCTGCGGCGGCTGCGGCGCGTCCGGCAGGACACCGAGTACCGAGCCCTTGTGGCAGGCGAGTGCTTCGAGATCGACGATCTGTTCGCCGAGCGCACCGATTGCCTGCAGGATGCGGCTCTTGGCGCTGCCGGTGGCGCCGCAGAGCACGCGGTAGCGGAACTGCCGCGGCAGCACGTCGAGTTCGGCGACGACCTCGCGCCGCCAGGCCTTGTAGCCGCCTTCAAGCTGGCGGGCGTTCCAGCCGATCGAGCGGAAGATGGTGACCATCGAACCGCTGCGCTGGCCGCCGCGCCAGCAGTAGATGATCGGCGCCCAGTGCTTCGGGCGGTCGAGGAACTGTGCTTCCAGATGGCGTGCGATATTGCGGGCGACGAGCGCGGCGCCGCGCTTCTTGGCTTCAAATGGTGATACCTGCTTGTAGAGCGTGCCGATCAGCGCGCGCTCGTCGTCGTCGAGCACCGGGCAGTTGATTGCCCCGGGCAGGTGGTCTTCGGCGAATTCCGAAGGTGAGCGTACGTCGATGAGGGTGTCGGCGCCGGCGATGTCGCCGACGCACGCAAGGCCGTGTTTCATCCTGTTATTTTAACAGTGGTGCCAGCGCCACCCACACGTTGTCGAGCAGTTGCGGCTGGGCCTCCGCCGTCGGATGGATGGTGTCGGCCTGGAACAGTCGTGGCTGGTCGGCGATGCCGTCGAGCAGGAAGGGAACGAGCGCCACCTTCTCGCTGCGCGCTAGTTCTGCATAGACCTTGTGGAACTCATCGGCATAAGGGCCGTAGTTGGGCGGCAGGCGCATGCCGACCAGCACCACCCGCGCCTTTGCGGTACGTGCAGCGCGGATCATCGCTGCCAGGTTCTCCTTCATTGCCGGGACCGGCAGGCCACGCAGCCCGTCGTTGGCGCCGAGCGCGACGACGACGATTGCCGGCCGCTGCCTCGCGAGCGCCTCGGCGATGCGGCTCCTGCCGCCGGCGGTGGTTTCTCCCGAGATACTGGCATTGACAACGCTATAATCGACGCGTTTCTCGGCCAGTCGCTTCTGCAGCAGCGATGGCCAGGCGGCCTCCTGCCGGATGCCGTAGCCGGCTGAGAGCGAGTCGCCAAAGACGAGGACGGTGCCGGCAGCCCCGGCTGTCGCCGTGAGGGACAGGCTGGCGAGCAGGATCAGCAGACGAAGAAAGGCATTCATGGGTGGCAGCGTGAGCGAAGCAGCGATGGTCCGGGTAGCGGGTCTGGGCAAGCAGGTGGCGAACGGTGCCGGCGAGGGCGAGCCGCTCGTCATTCTGCACGAGATTTCGTTTACGGTCGCGGCCGGCGAGACGGTTGCCATCGTCGGCGCTTCGGGGTCCGGCAAGTCGACGCTGCTCGGCCTGCTCGCAGGGCTGGATCAGCCGAGCGCCGGCAGTGTGTTCCTCGACGGCGAGGAGATCAACGTGCTCGACGAGGATGCCCGGGCGGTACTGCGCGGGCGCATGCTCGGTTTCGTGTTCCAGTCGTTCCAGCTGCTGCCGTCGCTCAATGCGCTCGAGAACGTGATGCTACCGCTCGAGCTGGCCGGCCAGCGCGCGGCGGCTGGCGAGGCGCGGGGCTGGCTGGAGCGGGTCGGCCTCGGCCAGCGCATGAAGCATTATCCGAAGCACCTCTCCGGCGGTGAGCAGCAGCGCGTCGCCCTGGCACGCGCCTTCGCGCCCGGGCCGAAACTGATCCTCGCCGACGAGCCGACCGGAAACCTCGACGCCACGACCGGCCACCAGATCATTGACCTGATGTTCGCGATCAATGCCGAGCGGGGCACGACGCTCATTCTCGTGACCCACGATGAGGAGATCGCGGCGCGCTGCGCGCGTCGGTTGCGCATGCATGCGGGACGACTCGAGGAAGCCTGAGTCGCGCGCTGGCGCATTTGCGCTGGCTTGCGGTTAGAATCCTGTCATCGAATCTCGCCGGAACAATAACGAACATGTCCCTCGTCCCCTGCCGTGCCTGCGAACACCAGGTCGATACTTCCGCGATGGCCTGCCCGCGTTGCGGCGCCACTGATCCGGCGAAGAAGATCAGTCGCCAGTCGCGTCAGGCGATCAGCTTCACGATCCAGCTGATCGTCGGGGTTTCACTGCTGGTGGGGGGCGGCATGTACCTGTGGCGCGAATTCGCACCGATCATCAAGGCCGCGATCGTCAAGAACGCCGGCTAGCCCAGTATTCCCCGCGCGGCGGCGACGCCGCTGCGCACGGCGCCTTCCAGGGTCGCCGGGTAGTCTCCCCACGTGTAGTCACCGGCCAGCCACAGGCCGCGCTCGGCAGTCTGCTGCCCCGGGCGCGGCAGATGTGGCCGGCAGGAGAAGGTGGCGCGCCGTTCGCGGATGACGCGCTGCCAATGCGGCGCCGGCAGCGGACCGACGGCCGCGACCAGTTCGCCATGCAGGCGCTGGCAGAGTTCGGCGTCGCCGAGTTCGTCCCACTTGCCTTCGGCGGACAGCACGAAGGCGAAGACACCGTCGTTGCCTCCAGCCTGTCCGCGGTCGAAGACCCATTGCCCGACCGGTCCTGCCAGCCCGAGCATCGGACAGGACAATCGTGTCTCCTGTGGGTAGGCGAGGTAGGCCGTTGCAATCGGTTCATAGTCATAATCGGCCAGCTGCACCAGCAAGGCCTCGTGTGCCGGGCGTGCAATGAGCAGCGGCGGTACATGCTGCGGGGCAATCGCCAGCACGACCTGATCGAAGCGTTCGTTGTGCTCGCCACATGCGAGCAGCCAGCCATTGCCGTCACGCTGCAGGGCACTGATCCTTGCCGACAGGCGGACTTCACCGCCGTGCGTGGTCACGTAGTTTGTTGCCGGCTCCGGAAAAAGGCGCCCGAGATCTGTTTTCGGCAGCAGCATGTCGGCGGCGTCACGTCCGCCGCCGAGGCTGTCGCGCAGCACGTTCGCGAAAACCTGCGCCGATGCCTGTCGCGGCGCCGTGTTGAGTGCGGCGAGGCAGAGCGGTTCCCAGAGGTGGCGGCGCAGTGCACCCTGCTGGCCTTCGGCGTCGAGCCACTCGGCAACGCTGCTGTCCCGCAACAGCCGGTAATGGCGACGCTTGAGCCGCTGCATGAAAAGGGCGGCGGAGAGCTTTTCTCCGAGGCTGGTGCCGTTTGCGCCGAAAAGTCCGCAGGCGACGTTGAGCGGGGCGGGCAGGTCCGGGATGCGCAGTGAAAAATGCCCCGGGAATTCCAGTTGCAGCGGCCGGCGCTCGAACAGCCTTTCGGGGGCGGCGCCGATACGGCGCATCAGGCGTAAGGTCTCGCTATAGGCGCCGACGAGCAGATGCTGTCCGTTATCGAGCCGCTGGCCGTCGATTTCGAGTGCGCGGGCCCGTCCGCCAGGCTGGCGGGCAGATTCGAAGACGGTCACCGGGATGCCGGCAGCGACAAGCTCGACGGCACAGGCAAGCCCGGCCCAGCCGGCGCCGACGATCGCGACGCGACCGAGGCAGCTCACGTGCTCAGCCCTCGCGGACCCAGGTCTTGACGGCGAGCCACAGCTTGCGAAGTGGCGTCAGCGAGGTGCGCTGCGTCAGGACCGTGCAGCCGTCGCGGCGGATTTCGTCGAGCAGGGCGCGGTAGATGGCGGCCATGACGAGGCCGGGGCGCTGCGCACGACGGTCTACGGCCGGCAGGTTGGCGAAGGCCTGCTCGTAGTATTGCTCGGCACGCGCGATCTGGAATTCCATCAGGCGGCGGAAATTGTCCGAGTACTGCGCGTTGAGGATTTCGGACGCCTTGACGTCGAATTTCTGCAGATCCTCGATCGGCAGGTAGATGCGGCCACGGCGGGCGTCCTCACCGACATCGCGGATGATGTTGGTCAGCTGGAAGGCCATGCCAAGGTCGTGTGCGTATTTCTGCGTCCTGCGATCGGTATAGCCGAAGATTTCAGCGGCGAGCAGGCCGACGACGCTGGCAACCCGGTAGCAGTAGAGCGACAAGCCCTTGAAGTCGAGATAGCGCGTCTGGGTGAGATCCATCTCCATGCCGTCGATGATCTCGAGCAACTGTTCCTGCGGCAGGCTGAACTGCGGCAGTACCGCCTGCAGTGCCTGCGTCACCGGGTGCTCGGGTTTGCCGTCATAGAGTCGGGCCACTTCCATGCGCCACCAGACGAGCTTGGCGGAAGCGATGGACGGGTCCTGGCATTCATCGACGACATCATCCACTTCGCGGCAGAAAGCATAAAGCGCGGTGATCGCGCGCCGGCGCTCAGGTGGCAGGAAGAGGAAGCTGTAGTAGAAGCTGGAGCCGCTCGAAGCGGCCTTCTGCTGGCAGTAGTCGTCGGGATTCATGGGGCTACATCATAAGCGCTCGACCGCCGAGAAGCAGCCAGTCGAATGCACGAAGTTTCGGGCGGCGACGGAAGATGTCGCCGTCCACGGCGGCAGTTCGCTCCAGGATGGCAAGGCCGCCCTGGACGGTAAAGCGGATTTCCCAGCCCATGCGGCCGGGCAGTTCATGAACCAGCGGCGCGCCCGACAGCATCAGGTCGCGCGTTCGGCCAAGCTCGAAGGCGAGCAGTTGCCGCCAGTTGTCGTCGCAGACAGCGCCGGCGATCTGTGCCTCGCTCACACCGAAACGGGCGAGATCTTCCTGCGGCAGGTAGACGCGGTCCTTCTGCCAGTCGATGGCGATGTCCTGCCAGAAGTTGGCGAGTTGCAGGGCGCTGCAGATGGCGTCGGAACGCTGCAGGTTCTCGTCCGTGGCACGGTCGACCAGGTGCAGCAGCAGCCGGCCGACCGGATTGGCCGAGCGACGGCAGTAGTCGAGCACCTCGGCGTAGCTCGCATAACGCGTCTTGACGACATCCTGTGCGAAGGCATCGAGCAGGTCGCGGAAGAGCTGCAGCGGCAGCTTCCATTCGGCGATCTCGCGGGCGAGGGGGGCGAAGATCGGGCCGGCGACCGGTTCTCCGCCCGCGATGCGGTCGAGCTGAGCGTTGTATTCGGCCAGGCTGGCAAGGCGCTCCGCCGCTGCGGCGTCGCCCTCGTCGGCGATGTCGTCGGCCGAGCGTGCGAAGCGATAGATGGCTTCGATCGGGCGGCGCAGCCGTTTTGGCAGCAGCAGCGAGGCAACGGGGAAATTTTCGTAATGGTCGACGGGCATGGGCAGCGAAGGCGGTTGCAGGCTCGTCTGTGTAGGCTGGTGCGGCGGAGAGGACTCGAACCTCCACACCCAAGGGCGACAGGACCTAAACCTGTTGCGTCTACCAATTTCGCCACCGCCGCACAGCGGGGCCGATTGTAGCGTAAGCGAAGGGGTCCGGTCGATGGCTTCGCGCCGTCTCGCCATGATAGAATTCGCCGTTTAGCCATTCCGCTGATCGATCAGCTCAATCTCTCACGCTTCAATCAGGATTTCCTATGCAAACGAACGCCGAAAACACCAATGCCCAGCAACCGGCTCCGAGCGCACTTGAGCGCCGCCTCGACCTGTCGGTGGCCATTGCCGACCTCGACAAGGACGTTGACGCCCGCCTGAAGCGCATGGGCAAGAACGTCAAGCTGCCGGGCTTCCGTCCGGGCAAGGTACCGGCGAACATCGTGCGTCAGCAGTATGGCGACCAGGCTCGCCACGAGGCGCTGAACGAAGCCATCGATCGCGCCTTCGGCATGGCGGTCGTCGAAGCCAAGCTGCGCGTTGCCGGTTACCCGCGCATCGAGGCCAAGCAGACCGAAAGCACGACGCACGTCGAGTTCTCGGCCGTATTCGAGGTCTATCCTGAAGTGAAGCTGGGTGACATGTCGGCGGCCGAGGTCGAGCGCCCGGTGCTGGAAGTGACCGATGCCGAAGTGGACAAGACGCTGGAGATCCTGCGCAAGCAGCGCGTCCGCTACGAGGCAGTCGACCGTGGTGCAGCCAAGGAAGACCGTGTCGTCATTGATTTCCTCGGCAAGAAGGACGGTGAGCCGTTCCAGGGCGGCCAGGCCAGCGATTACCCGTTCGTGCTCGGTCAGGGCATGATGCTCGCCGACTTCGAGACGGCCGTCGAAGGCCTCAAGGCCGGTGAGTCGAAGACCTTCGAAATGACCTTCCCGGAAGACTATTTCGCCAAGGAACTGGCTGGCCAGAAGGTCAGCTTCGAGATCACCGTCAAGAAGGTCAGCGGCCCCGTCATGCCTGAAGTCGATGCCGAATTCGCCAAGACGCTTGGCGTCGCCGATGGCGACATTGCCAAGATGCGTGAGGAAATCACCGGCAACCTGAAGCGCGAAGTGAAGAAGCGCATCCTGGGCAAGGTCAAGGATCAGGTCATGGAAGCCATCATCAAGGCCAACCCGATCGATATCCCGAACGCGCTGGTCGAGATGGAAATCCATCGTCTGATGGAGAACGCCCGCAACGACATGGAACAGCGCGGCATGAAGGTCAAGGATTTCCCGATCCAGCCGGAATGGTTCGCCGAGCAGGCCAAGCGTCGCGTGACGCTGGGTCTCGTGTTGGCCGAACTGGTCAAGGAGAAGGAACTCCAGGCGAAGCCGGAGCAGGTCAAGGCCATCGTCGAGGAGGCCGCCGAGAGCTACGAGCATCCGGAAGAAGTGGTGCGCTGGTACTACGCCCAGCCGCAGCGTCTGCAGGAAATCGAAGGTGTCGCGATCGAGGACAACGTCGTCAACTATGTGCTGTCCGTTGCCAAGGTGACCGACAAGGCGGTAGCCTTTGACGAACTGATGGGCCAGCAGCAGCTGGCCTGAGCTGATTGAACTTCGAGGAACAGGCATGATTGACAGCCAGAGCAACTGGGATCCGCAAGCCCTCGGCCTTGTGCCGATGGTGATCGAACAGAGCGGTCGGGGCGAGCGCGCCTACGACATCTACTCGCGCCTGCTGAAAGAGCGCGTCATCTTCCTTGTCGGCCCCGTCAACGACGCGACGGCCAACCTGGTGGTGGCGCAGCTCCTCTTCCTCGAAGCCGAAAATCCTGACAAGGACATCTATTTCTACATCAACTCGCCTGGTGGTTCGGTGACTGCCGGCCTGTCGATCTATGACACGATGCAGTTCATCAAGCCCGACGTGTCGACGCTGTGCATGGGTCAGGCTGCCTCGATGGGGGCCTTCCTGTTGGCGGCTGGCACCAAGGGCAAGCGTTTTGCGCTGCCGAATTCGCGCGTGATGATCCACCAGCCGATGGGCGGCTTCCAGGGGCAGGCGTCCGATATCGCCATTCACGCCAAGGAAATCCTGTCGCTGCGCGCGAAACTGAACGAAATCATGGCCTTGCATACCGGTCAGCCGGTCGATCGCATCGAAAAGGACACCGATCGCGACAATTTCCTTTCTGCAGCAGAAGCGGCAGAATACGGGCTGATCGACAAGGTGCTGGTGACGCGCGAAGGCGTCTGATCCGCCGGGTCGTCGGGCATCCCCGCAAGAACGAGAAGACGGAAGGAAGACGGAACATGTCCGAAAAGAAAAGTGGCAGCGAGAAGCTGCTCTATTGCTCCTTCTGCGGCAAGAGCCAGCATGAAGTGAAGAAGCTCATCGCCGGGCCGTCGGTCTTCATCTGCGACGAGTGCATCGAGCTCTGCAACGACATCATCCGTGACGAAATTGCAGGTGCCGAGGACGGTAAGCCGGCGCGTTCGGAATTGCCGATTCCGCGCGAGATCTGCTCCATCCTCGACCAGTACGTGATCGGCCAGGAGCCCGCCAAGCGCATCCTGTCGGTGGCTGTCTACAACCACTACAAGCGCCTGCGTCATCACGCCAAGAATACCGATGACGTCGAGCTGGCCAAGAGCAACATCCTGCTCATCGGTCCGACCGGTTCGGGCAAGACGCTGCTGGCGCAGACGCTGGCCCGTCTGCTGAACGTGCCGTTCGTGATGGCCGATGCGACGACGCTGACCGAAGCCGGCTATGTCGGCGAGGACGTCGAGAACATCATCCAGAAGCTCCTGCAGAAGTGCGACTACGAAGTTGAGAAGGCGCAGCAGGGCATTGTTTACATTGACGAAATCGACAAGATCTCGCGCAAGAGCGACAACCCGTCGATCACCCGCGACGTTTCCGGTGAAGGCGTGCAGCAGGCGCTGCTCAAGCTGATCGAAGGCACCGTCGCCAGCGTGCCGCCGCAGGGCGGGCGCAAGCACCCGAACCAGGATTTCGTCCAGGTCGACACGACCAACATCCTCTTCATCTGCGGCGGGGCCTTCGACGGTCTGGAGAAGGTCATCCGCAACCGCTCCGAGAAGGGCGGCATCGGCTTCGGCGCCGAGGTCAAGAGCAAGGACGACAAGAAGGCCGTCGGCGAAGTGTTCCGCATGGTCGAGCCGGAAGATCTGATCAAGTTCGGCCTGATCCCGGAACTGATCGGACGCCTGCCGGTCGTTGCCACGCTCGAGGAACTGTCGATCGAGGCGCTGGTCGAGATCCTGATCGAGCCGAAGAACGCACTGGTCAAACAGTACCAGAAGCTGTTCTCGATGGAAGGCGTCGAGCTGGAAATCCGCCCCGGCGCGCTGCAGGCGGTTGCCAAGAAGGCGGTCGAGCGCAAGACGGGGGCGCGCGGTTTGCGTTCCATCCTCGAATCCGTGCTGCTCGATACGATGTACGAACTTCCCGGCATGGAAAATGTCACAAAGGTGGTTGTCGACGAAAACATGATCAGTGGCGATAACAAGCCGTTGTTGATCTACGCCGACCAGCCCAAGGTCTCCGGTTCCAACTGAGGTGCAGCCCCGCCCTTGGGTGGGGACTGCTTGATTTTCGGTTTCATGTCCCCATCTGGGGCATGACTTTCACTCAAAAGGCACTCGAGATGTCGAATACCCCCCAACTGCCTTCCGAACCCCTGGAACTGCCGCTGCTGCCTCTGCGCGACGTGGTCGTGTTCCCGCATATGGTCATCCCGCTCTTCGTCGGTCGTCCCAAGTCGATCAAGGCGCTGGAGGCTGCAATGGAGGCCGGCAAGAGCATCCTGCTCGTTGCCCAGAAATCCGCGGCCAAGGATGAGCCCTCGGAAGAGGATCTCTACCGCATCGGCTGCATCGCCAACATCCTGCAGATGCTGAAGCTGCCGGACGGCACCGTGAAGGTGCTGGTCGAAGGAACGCAGCGCGCCACCGTAGACGCGATCGTCGCCGGCGAGAACATGTTTACGGCGACGGCCACGCCGCTCGGCAACGACGACGGTGCCAATCACGAAGTCGAGGCGATGCGCCGCGCCGTGATCGCGCAGTTCGACCAGTACGTCAAGCTGAACAAGAAGATCCCGCCCGAGGTACTGACCTCGATCGCCGGCATCGAGGAAGCCGGTCGTCTCTCGGACACCATTGCCGCACACCTGCCGCTCAAGCTGGAGCAGAAGCAGGAAGTGCTGGAGATGATCGACGTCAAGGCGCGCATCGAGCGTCTGCTGTCGCAGCTGGAATCCGAGATCGACATCCTGCAGGTCGAAAAGCGCATCCGCGGCCGCGTCAAGCGCCAGATGGAGAAGAGCCAGCGCGAGTACTACCTGAACGAGCAGGTCAAGGCGATCCAGAAGGAACTCGGTGAAGGCGAGGAGGGGGCCGACCTCGAAGAGCTTGACAAGAAGATCAAGGCCGCCGGCATGACCAAGGAAGGTCTTGCCAAGGCCAATGGCGAACTGAAGAAGCTCAAGCTGATGTCGCCGATGTCGGCCGAAGCGACCGTCGTGCGCAACTACATCGAGACGCTGATCGGCCTGCCCTGGCGCAAGAAGACGCGCATCAGCAAGGACCTGCCGGAAGCGCAGAAGGTGCTCGACAAGGACCACTACGGCCTTGAGCGGGTCAAGGAACGCATCCTCGAATATCTTGCCGTCCAGCAGCGCGTCGACAAGCTGAAGGCGCCGATCCTGTGCCTCGTCGGACCTCCGGGCGTCGGCAAGACCTCGCTCGGCCAGTCGATCGCCAAGGCAACTAACCGCAAGTTCGTGCGCATGGCGCTGGGTGGCGTGCGTGACGAGGCCGAGATCCGCGGTCATCGTCGTACCTACATCGGTTCCATGCCGGGCAAGATCCTGCAGAGCCTGTCGAAGGTCGCGGTCAGGAACCCGCTGTTCCTGCTCGACGAAGTCGACAAGCTTGGCCAGGATTTTCGTGGCGATCCGTCGTCGGCGTTGCTGGAAGTGCTCGACCCCGAGCAGAACCACACTTTTCAGGATCACTACGTCGAGGTCGACTTCGATCTTTCCGACGTGATGTTCGTCGCAACCGCCAACACGATGAACATCCCGGCGCCCTTGCTCGACCGCATGGAAGTGATCCGCCTGTCCGGCTACACCGAGGACGAGAAGGTCAATATCGCCGAGCGCTACCTGCTGCCCAAACAGATGAAAGCCAACGGCGTCAAGAAAACCGAATTGACCGTGAGCGATTCTGCGTTGCGCGACATCGTCCGCTACTACACCCGTGAAGCCGGCGTGCGTGCGCTGGAGCGCGAGGTTTCCAAGATCTGCCGCAAGGTCGTGAAGACGCTGCTGCTCAAGAAGCGCGAGAGCAAGATCATCGTCAACGCCAAGAATCTCGACAAGTATCTGGGGGTGCGCCGCTACACCTTCGGCATGGCCGAGAAGGAAAACCAGGTCGGTCAGGTGACCGGTCTTGCCTGGACCGAGGTCGGCGGAGAACTGCTGACCATCGAATGCGCGCTGATGCCGGGCAAGGGCAATACGATGCGCACCGGCAGCCTGGGCGATGTCATGAAGGAGTCGGTCGAGGCTGCGCGTACCGTCGTGCGTGCCCGTGCCCGCAAGCTCGGCATTGCCGATGAGCGTTTCGAGAAGACCGACATCCATGTGCACTTCCCCGAAGGGGCGACGCCCAAGGATGGTCCCTCGGCCGGTATCGCGATTTCCACGGCCCTGGTGTCGGCCTATACCGGCATCCCGGTGCGCTGCGATATCGCCATGACCGGCGAGATCACGCTGCGCGGCGAAGTGCTGGCGATCGGCGGGCTCAAGGAAAAACTGCTGGCGGCGGTTCGTGGCGGGCTGTCGCGTGCGCTGATCCCGGAAGAGAACGTCAAGGATCTCGCCGAGATTCCCGATAACATCAAGAACAAGCTCGAGATCATTCCGGTGCGCTGGATCGACCAGGTGCTCGAGCATGCACTCGAGAGCAAGCCGTCGGCGTTGCCCGACGAGCCGTCGGCTGCGCCGGCGGCGGACGCGGGGACGGCAGAGGCTACGGCCACCAACGTCGTTACCCATTGATGCGAAGGGGCGGGATGTTCCGTTCCGCCCCGCGTCCTCCGGCAGGTACTGAAGTTGGAAATGCGCCCGTAGTTGCTGTAGAATCGCGCCTTCGCTTCAAGCCATCAGGCACGGGTGCTTAGCTCAGTTGGTAGAGCGCTAGCCTTACAAGCTGGATGTCGGCGGTTCGATCCCGTCAGCACCCACCAAGCAAAACGTTGTACCGACGCGGAGTGGTAGTTCAGTCGGTTAGAATACCGGCCTGTCACGCCGGGGGTCGCGGGTTCGAGTCCCGTCCACTCCGCCAAAATTACCGGAAGGCGAACGTGAGTTCGCCTTTTTTGTTACGTAGCTACGGAACAGAGAGCTGAGAGAGCGAATTCGCCATGTTCGACGCCGTCCGCAACAACAAGAGAATCGTCCAGGTCTTCCTGGCCCTGATCACGCTGCCATTTGCATTCTGGGGCGTCGATTCGTATGTGCGCAGCGCCGGTCCAGGCAATGACGTTGCCTCGGTCGGCGAGTCCAAGATCTCGCTGCAGCAGTTCCAGCAATCCTGGCGTGAGCAGATGGACCGTGCCCGTCAGCAGATGGGCCCGAGCTTCCGGCAGGAAACCTTCGATACCCCCGAGATGCGGCTGGCCGTCGCCAACTCGCTGGTCGATCAGCGCCTGTTGCTGCTCGAGGCGAACAAGGGCCGTCTCGGTGTCAGCAATGCGTTGCTGGTCGAAATCATCAGCACCATGCCCTCGCTGCAAGTCGATGGCAAGTTTTCCAAGGCTCGCTACGAAGCCGCATTGGCCGCACAGGGCATGTCGCCCGAGCAGTTCGAGGCGCGTCTGCGCCAGGACATGATCATGCAGCAGCTGGTTGGCGCGATCGGCGATACCGGCATCGTGTCGAGTGTGTCGGCCGAGATGATGCTGCGCATCCAGTCCGAGGAGCGTCAGGTCGCCGAAATCCGCATCACGCCGGAGCAGTTCGCCAGCGAGGTCAAGCTTGAGGCGGATGCAGCGAAGAAGTTCTATGACGGAAACCAGAAGCAATTCGAGACACCGGAACTGGTTCGTGCCGAATACGTCGTGCTCTCGCTCGACGGCCTGCTGTCGCAGGTCGCCGTCAGCGATGCCGAGGTCAAGGCCTGGTATGAAGCTCATCTCAGCCGCTATCAGCAGCAGGAGGAGCGTCGTGCCAGCCACATCCTGATCACGCTTGCCACCGGCGCATCCGATGCCGAGAAGGCCAAGGCGAAAGCGAAGGCCGAGGAAGTTCTCAAGGATGTGCAAAGGAACCCGACGAAATTCGCCGAACTTGCCAAGCAGCATTCGCAGGACCCGGGTTCTGCAGCCAACGGCGGCGACCTTGGCTTCTTCGGCCGTGGCATGATGGTCAAGCCCTTCGAGGAAGCGGTGTTCAAGCAGAAGCAGGGCGAGCTTTCCGGGCTCGTGCAGTCCGACTTCGGCTTTCACATCATCAAGGTTACCGGCATCAAGGAAGGCAAGCAGAAGAAGCTCGACGAGGTGCGTGCCGAGATCGAGGGTGAGCTGAAGCGCCAGGGGGCACAGAAGCGCTACGCGGAAGCCGCCGAGGCCTTCACCAACATGGTCTATGAGCAGTCGGACAGCCTTGCGCCGGTGGTCGAGAAATTCAAGCTGAAATTGCAGCAGTCGCCGCTGCTGCCCCGGCAGGTTCCGCAGCAGGCACTGGCTTCGTTGGGGCCGTTGGGCAACGAGAAATTGCTGGCTGCACTGTTCACCGAGGATGCAGTGAAGAACAAGCGCAACACCGACACCGTCGAAGTGGCGCAGAGCACGCTCGTTGCTGCGCGTGTGCTGGAACACAAGCCGGCTTCGGTGCGCCCGTTCGAGAGTGTCCGCGCCGACATCGAGACGATGCTCAAGGCGAAGGAGGCCACCGCGGCGGCCAGGAAGAAGGGTGAGGACAGGCTGGCCGAACTGAAGGGCGGTCAGGACAGGATCAACTGGGCGCTGGTCAAGAACGTCTCCCGGCTGCAGGGCAAGCAGGTGACTGCGCCGGCCCTGCAGGCCATCTTCCGTGCCGACGTCAGCAAGCTGCCTGCCTACACTGGTGTCGAACTGCCGAACAATGGTGGCTATGCGCTCTACAAGATCTTGGCCGTAAAGCCGCTCGCGACGGTCGATGCTGACAAGCGCCGCGTGCTTCAGCGTGATTATGAAAACATGACGGCGCAGGAGGATTTCACCGCATATCTGACGGGCCTGCGTCAGCGCTACAAGGTCGAGATCAACAAGGCGCTCCTCGAAAACAAGGAACGCTGAGCCTTACCCGTTCAGCGCAAAAATAAAAAACGCCGACCGGGCATCCCGGTCGGCGTTTTGCTTTGGGTACGGCGGAAATCAGGCCGGCATCGGATCGGCGTTGCCGAGTGCCGTGGTATTCAGGCCGCCGTCGACATACATGATCTCGCCGGTAATGCCGCTGGCGAGGTCCGAAAGCATGAAGGCGGCGGCATTGCCGACTTCGTCGATGGTCACGTTGCGGCGCAGCGGCGCGTGGTGCGAGTTGTAGGCCAGCAGCTTGCCGAAGTTGCCGATACCGGAGGCCGCCAGCGTCTTGATCGGGCCGGCCGAGATGGCGTTGGCACGAACACCCTGCGGGCCGAGGCAGAAGGCCAGATAGCGCGTCGCCGCTTCGAGGCTGGCCTTGGCCAGCCCCATCGTGTTGTAGTTCGGCATCGTCCGCTCGGCACCCAGATAGGAGAGGGCGAGCAGCGCAGCGTTGTTGCCCTTCAGGAGCAGCGGGCGGGCCGCCTTGGCCAGGGCCGGGTAGCTGTAGGATGAAACGTCGTGCGCGATGCGGAAGGCGTCGCGCGTGATACCTTCCAGGAAATCACCCTCGATGGCTTCGGCCGGTGCGTAGGCGATCGAATGGACGAGGCCGTCGAGGCCTTCCCAGTGCTTGCCGAGGTCGACGAACAACTGCTCGATCTGCGCGTCCTCGGCGACGTCGCACTGGAACAGCAGATCGCTGCCGAATTCGGTGGCGAACTTGGCGACGCGGTCCTTGAAGCGCTCGTTCTGGTAGGTAAAGGCCAGTTTTGCACCTTCGCGGTGGCAGGCCTTGGCGATGCCGTAGGCAATCGAATGCTTCGACAAAACGCCGGTGATGAGGATGCGCTTCTCTGCGAGGAATCCCATGGATGCTCCCTGTTCTGCTTTCTGTTCTGATTGCCGCGCATTATAGCGGAAATGCATCCTGTGCCGGGCCTGGCCGGATGACGCAACGCCGGTCATCCGCTACACTCGCCGCCATGCCGTTTCAGCCTTTTTCCCGCTTTTTTTTCCGCACAGCCTCCCGCGCGCTCGTGCCGCTTGCCGCCCTCCTGCTGGTGGCTTGCGGCGAGGTCTGGAACGATCCGTACCCATCGGCCGAGCGCGGACACAACATCCTCTACTCGGCTTTTACCGAGCGTCCCAAGCACCTCGATCCGGTGCAGTCCTATACCGAAGACGAGATTACCTTCACGGCGCAGGTCTACGAGCCGCCGCTGCAGTATCACTACCTCAGGCGCCCCTACACGCTGGTCCCGCTGACGACGGCGCAGGTACCGGAGCCGCGGTTCTTCGACAAGGCAGGGAAACTGCTGCCGGCCGACGCACCGGTCGAGAAGATCGCCGAGAGCGTGTACGAAATCCGCCTGCAGCCCGGCATCCGCTACCAGCCGCATCCGGCCTTTGCCGTCGATGCAAATGGTGCCCCGCGCTATGCCGATCTTGACCGTGAAAAACTGAAGGGCATCGAGCGCATTGCCGATTTCAGGGAAACCGGCAGCCGCGAGCTGCGTGCCGACGACTACATCTACGAGATCAAGCGCCTCGCACACCCGCGCCTGCATTCGCCGATCTTCGGCATGATGGCCGAGCACATCGTCGGCCTCAGGGATCTTGGCAAGGCGCTGCAGGAGGCCGCCAAGGGCATGGGTCGAGACGAGTGGCTGGATCTCGACAAGTACTCCCTTTCCGGCGTCGAGAAGGTGGACGATCTCACCTACCGCGTCCGACTGAAGGGCAAGTACCCGCAATTCCTCTACTGGCTGGCGATGCCCTTCTTCGCACCGGTACCGCGTGAGGTTGACCGCTTCTACAGTCAGCCGGGCATGGCCGAGAAGAATCTGACGCTGGACTGGTATCCGGTCGGCACCGGCCCCTACATGCTGGTCGAGAACAATCCCAACAGCCGCATGGTGCTGGCGCGGAACCCGAACTTCCGTGGCGAGACCTATCCCTGCGAGGGCGAGGCGGCCGACCGCGAGGCCGGCCTGCTGGAAGACTGCGGCAAAACGCTGCCCTTCATCGAGCGTGCGATCTTCTCCCGTGAGAAGGAGGCGATTCCCTACTGGAACAAGTTCCTGCAGGGCTGGTATGACGCCTCCGGCATCAGTTCCGATAGCTTCGACCAGGCGGTCCGCATCAATGTCGGCGGCGATGTCGCGCTCACCGACGAAATGCAGCAGAAGGGCATCCGGCTGGTGACCAGCGTGCGCTCTTCGACCTTCTACATGGGCTTCAACATGCTCGACGCCGTCGTCGGCGGCGATGCGAAGAAATTGCGGCAAGCCGTCTCGATCGCACTCGATCAGGAGGAGTTCATCTCGATCTTCATGAATGGCCGTGGCATTCCGGCACAGGGGCCGTTGCCGCCCGGCATCTTTGGCTATGTCGAGGGTGAGGCGGGGATCAACAAGGTCGTCTACGAATGGCGTGACGGCGCGCCGCGCCGGCGCAGCATCGAAACGGCGAAGAAACTGCTGGCCGAGGCTGGCTGGCCGAACGGCCGCAATGCGAAGACCGGCGAGCCGCTGGTCCTCAACCTCGACACCACCGGTGGCGGCATGGGCGACAAGGCGCGTCTCGACTGGCTGACGCGCCAGTTTGCGCAGATCGATATCCAGCTCGTCGTGCGCTCGACCGACTTCAACCGCTTCCAGGAAAAGATCCGCAAGGGCGCCGTGCAGCTCTACTACCTTGGCTGGAACGCCGATTACCCGGACCCCGAGAACTTCATGTTCCTGTTGAACGGTGCCGAGGGCAAGGTAGAGAAAGGCGGCGAAAACGCCTCGAATTTCCGCAACGCCGAGTTCGATCGTCTCTTTGCCGAGATGAAGAACATGGAGAACAACCCGCAACGCCTCGCCATCATCAACCGCATGAATCGCATCCTGCACGACGAGGCGCCGTGGGTCTACGGCTTCCATCCGAAGACCTACGCACTGGCCCACGCCTGGCTGAAGAACCGCAAGCCGAGTGACGTCGGCCACAACGGACTCAAGTACCAGCGCATCGATGTCGCCGGGCGCGAGGCGGCACGGCGTGCGTGGAACAGCCCGGTGCTGTGGCCGCTGTTGGCCGTCCTGCTCGCCATCGTTGCGATGGTGGTCCCGGCGGTGCGCGGCTACCGGCGCCGCGAGCGGGCAGCGGCGAGGTAGGGTAATGAGCAAACCGGCGCAGATCGCACAGCTTGCGATTCACACTGAGGACGGCCGCGTCTTCTTCGACATGGCGGAAACCGACAATCCGTGCTTCGGCTGCGGTTGCTGCTGCCGTCATTTCCGCGTCTCGTTCTACCAGGGCGAACTCGATTCGCAGCCGGGCGGCGTGGTTCCGGCCGACCTGACGGTGCCGGTGACGCCATTCCGCGTCGCCATGAAAGGCACCGAGCACGGCAATGGCCGCTGCGTGTCCCAGCTGGACGACGGCCGCTGCGGCATTTACGAAAATCGTCCCTCGGTCTGCCGCGAATTCCCGGTGTTCATGGAAGACGGCTCGATGAACCCGGAGTGCATCCGTTTGCGCAAGCTCTACGGCATCGATGCGCCGTCACCGGACGATTTCCCGACATCGCCGGCCTGACGGCCCGCAAACACCCAGTAGAGGGCCGTGGTCACGAGGCCGGCAACGGGGAACGAGAGCGTCAACGGGTCCGAGAGTTGCACCAGGATCTGGTCGATGAAAGTGGCCGTCGGCGGGCCTGAATCCGGGCCGCTGGTACGGTACATGAGCCAGCCGAGTGGCAGGTAGGTGAGACCGCCGAGCGCGGCACCGAGCATGCAGACGCGGGGCATGTCCAGCGTGAAGATCCTTGCGGCGAGAAGCAGGGCCGGCAGCAGGAGCACCAGCGTGGCGCCGTAGGACACGACGCAGCCGACGGCAAAGATGATCAGAAAATCCATGAGCCAGTCGCCGCCCGAGGCCGACATCACGAATGCGAGGCAGTAAAGGGTCGGGATGAATACCGGTGCCAGCAACAAGGCACGCCAGTCGATCTTCATGATTTCTCCTTCTGAGGCATGTTGACCAGCAGGATTCCTGCCGCCACGCAGGCGGCCGCGAACAGGAAGCTCGGCGTCAGCGGATCGCCGAGGAACAGCACGCCGAAGAGCACGCCGAAGATCGGCGTCAGGAACGAGAACACCATCATCCGGCCGACCACATAGCGCTGCAGCAGCCAGAACCACGCGAGATAGCTCGCGAAGGCGACGATGACGCCCTGATAGGCCAGCGCCAGCAGCACCGGTGGCGTCAGCGCATCGTAGGAGACGATGCCGGGTTCGCCGAGTAGCGGCGAGAGCGGCAGCATGACCGCGGCCGAGACGGCGAGCTGGTACCACAGCACCTTGGTGGCGCTGATCCTCGAGAGGCCGCTGGCGCGGATCAGCACCGTCGTCGCTGCCCAGCCGGCGGCGCCGAGGAGGCCGAGCAGGTCTCCCAGCCAGGTGCTCTGCGCGGTGCCGCTACCGCCGAGGAACCCCACCGCCATGCCGGCGAAGGCCAGCCCGATGCCGGCAAAGTGCCGCAGCCCCAGGCGCTCGCCGGGTACGCACCAGTGCAGGCCGAGTACCGTCATGCACGGCGCCGTGTAGAGGAAGACGATCATCCGCGAAGCCGTGGTGTGCGCCAGCCCGACATAGATGAAGACGAACTCCAGCGCGAACAGGAAACCGGCGAGCAGGCCCATGCGCAGGGTGCCGTCGTGCTTCAGCAGCGACTGCCCGCGCCAGAGCGCCCACAGCGTCAGCAGCACCAGTCCGGCCAGCGAACGGAGACCGGACTGCATCACCGGGCTGACGCCAGCCATGGCGATCTTGATCGTGATCTGCTGGAAGCCCCAGATCGCGCAGAGCAGGATCATCAGGGCGAAGGCCGGCAGTCCGGGCGGGGTGCGTGAATTCATTTCGATGGATTTCGTCGGGGAGCTTGCTTTTTTGTTGTTTGCTGTATAAGAATACAGTATGTATTTATTTCCAGTTTTGCGGAGCGTACGGCCATGACGACGAAGCTTACCCCCAGACAGCAGGAAATCCTCGATTTCATCCGCAACACCCTGGAAGTGCTCGGGGCGCCGCCGACGCGGGCCGAGATTTCCTCGGCCTTCGGCTTCGCCTCACCGAATGCCGCCGAGGAGCACCTCAAGGCGCTTGCCAAGAAGGGCAGCATCGTACTCGAACCCGGCTCCGCGCGTGGCATCCGCCTCGTCGAGCAGCTCGGCCTGCCGCTGATCGGTTCCGTCGCCGCCGGCAGCCCGATCCTCGCGGTGGAAAACGTCCTCGGCCGCTATGCGCTCGATGCCCACCTGTTCTCGCCCAAGGCCGATTTCCTGCTGCGCGTGCGCGGCCTCTCGATGATCAACGCCGGCATCTTCGACGGCGACCTCCTCGCCGTGCACCGCACGCCGGAAGCGCGCGACGGCCAGATCGTCGTCGCCCGCCTGCAGGAGGAAGTGACCGTCAAGCGCCTGCGGCGCCATGGTCCGGTCGTCGAACTGGTTGCCGAGAACCCCGACTTCGAGCCGATCATCGTCGATACGCGCAAGGAAGAAGTCGCCATCGAAGGCATCGCCGTTGGCCTCATCCGGGGTGGTGAGGGGCTCTGATGTCCGCCTCGCCCGTGCTTGCCGAGGTACTCTCGCGCAGTGACGTCTGGCGCGGCGACAGCCTCGCGCGGGCCGCGCTGCCGGGTGTGCCTTCCGGTTTCGCGGCGCTCGATGCCGAGCTCCCCGGTGGTGGCTGGCCGCGCGGCGGCCTCGTCGAACTCCTGCCTGCACGGCAGGGCATCGGCGAATTGAGCCTGCTCATGCCGGCCCTGGCCCAGGTTTCTGCCAATGAGCTCTCCTGGGTCGTCTGCGTCGCACCGCCGCTGCCGCCCTATGCTCCGGCCTGGGCGGCCGCCGGCGTGGCGCTCTCGCGCCTGCTCGTCACCCGTGCTGTCGGCGGCGATGCGGCCTGGGCCTGCGCCCGCGCCCTCGATGCCGAAGGCGTCGGTGCGCTGGTCGCCTGGCTGCCGGAATCGGATGCCGGCACCCTGCGTCGCCTGCAACTGCTGGCCGAGAAAAGCCGCACGCTGATCTTCCTTTTCCGGCCGGCGGCAGCGGCGCGCGAATCCTCGCCGGCACCGCTGCGCATCGGCGTCACCGCAGCCAACGATCCCGGCCGCCTGACGCTGCGCCTCATCAAGCGCCGTGGCGGGGCCCTCGAATCACCGCTCGAACTCGACATGGCGCGTCCTGCGCCTTCGCCCCATGCTGTGGCTGGCCCTCCGCCTTCCGCTGCTGTCGCTCGAAGTCTTCCCGCAACAGCCGTCGCCTAGCGCCACCATTGCCCGTGAACGCATCGTCGCCTGCGATCCGCTCGCGGCCAGCGGTGGCGTCATGCCCGGCATGCGGTTGGCGGACGCCTGGTCGCTGCTGCCGGAGCTCGCCGTGCAGGAACGTGACGCCGAACGCGAAAGGCGCCGCCTCGAAACGCTCGCCTGCTGGGCCGGCGGTTTTACCTCCGAAGTCTCGCTGGCCCTGCCCGATGCGCTGCTGCTCGAGGTGGCGGGCTCGCTGCGCCTCTTCGGCGGCCTCGAAGCGCTGCTGGCGCGCCTCCTGCAGGGCATCGCCGGCCAGGGGCACGCCGCCTGCACCGCGCTGGCGCCCACGCCGCGCGCCGCCCTCTGGCTGGCGGTGGCAGGCGAAGCGGGCAATGCGGCGGTGCCGCGCTGCCTTGATGTGGCCGATCTCCGCGATACCCTCGGTACGTTGCCGCTCGAGGTGCTCGAACTCGATGCTGCCCAGATGCGCCGCATTACCGGCTTTGGTGCGCGCAATCTGGGTGACCTCCTGCGTCTGCCACGCAGCGGTCTCGCCCGTCGCCTTGGCATCGGTTTGACCACCTCGCTCGCGCAGGCGCTCGGCGAAGTGCCCGACCTGCGCGAACGCTTCCGTTTTCCCGACACCTTCCGCGAGTCGCTCGAACTCCCGGCCCGCGTCGAGGATGCGGCACGTCTCCTTTTCGCGGCACAGCGCCTCGTGCAGGTGCTGTGCGGCTGGCTTGCCGCACGTGGCAGCGGCATCGCTGCCTGCCGGCTGCAGCTCGAACACGAACGTGGCCACGCCACGTTGCTCGAACTGGTCTTCGCTGCCCCGACACGCGACCCCGAGCGCATCGGGCGCGTGCTGCGTGAGCGGCTCGAGCGCCTGTCGCTCATTGCTCCCGTCGCGGCTCTCGTGCTGCTCGCCGGGGCCCCCGAGCCGCTGCCCGGCCGTGAAGGCGGACTCTTCGGCGAAACGGCGGCCGGGGAGGGCGTCATGCTGCTCGTCGAACGCCTGCAGGCCCGGCTCGGCGAAGCCAGCGTCCATGCCGTCGCCGCCCGACCCGAGCATCGCCCCGAGCGCGCCTCGACCAGCGTTGCCCCGGGCCTTGGCAGCGCAGCTGTCTTTCCCGGCCCGCGCCCCTGCTGGCTGCTGCCGCGGCCACAGCCGCTCTCCGAGGTCGGTGGCCGGCCGCAGCGTGACGGCCCGCTGACCCTGCTCGCTGGCCCCGAGCGCATCGAAAGTGGTTGGTGGGATGCCGGGGAAGCGGAGGCCGTCGGCGATGTGCGGCGCGATTACTTCGTCGCGCTTTCCTCACGTCATGAGTGGCTTTGGGTCTACAGATGCCATGAGGGCTGGTTCCTGCACGGGCATTTTTCCTAAAAATACCTCGAACTTTTTCTGTCGTTCGCTGACAATGAAATATATATCCGGGATTTACCGGAAGCTGCCTTCGCTACAGTGTTGGCGGAAAACCACAGGGAGACGCGATGACCGGCAAACTGACAGGCTTTCTGCCAGCAGCGCTGATGACCGGGGAGGCCGAGCTCGATGCCCAGCATGATGGCATCTTCAGCCGTATCGACCGCCTCAAGAAGCTGGCTTTCGAGTCCAACACCCTGCCAGCGGCCGACGTGCGTGAACTGATCGCTTTCCTGGCCGAGCATTTCGCGACCGAGGAACGCTTGGCGAAAGCCACGGATATTGAGTTCCTTGTTCACGGCCAGGAGCATGCCCGCAACCTTCGCCTGCTCGACAAGGCTGTCAGCGAGCTGGAGGGCGGCAAGCTCGATCGTCACACCTTCCTGCGCTACCTCGAATACTGGTTCGAGCAGCACATCACCGATTTCGACAAGCGCTTCGCCGCCCGCCTCAAGGACCTCCGCAAGGGCGCCTGACCCCGCTTGATGCATTTACTGTATGAATGTACAGTAAATGCATGGCCTCCGATCTGCCGGCGTACGCCGAACTCCACTGCCTTTCCTGCTTCAGCTTCCTGCGCGGCGCCTCGCATTCCGATGAACTCGTGGCGCGGGCGCAAGCGCTGGGCTATGCCGCCCTCGCCATCACCGACGAATGCTCGCTCGCCGGCAGCGTGCGGGCGCACGTGGCAGCGAAGGAAGCCGGGCTCAAGCTCCTCATCGGCAGCGAATTCACGCTGGTCGATGGCACGAAGCTGGTGCTGCTGGCGCAGAACCGCGCCGGTTACGGCAACCTCTCGGCGCTCATCACGCTGGGGCGGAGAAGGGCGGAGAAGGGCGCCTACCGCCTGACGCGCGGCGATCTCGAATCGCTCATCCCCGGCCGTGCCGTGCCGGATTGCCTGTGCCTGTGGCTGGCTGACGAAGACGACGAACCCAACACCGGCCGCTGGCTGGCCGAGCGCTTTAGCGGCCGTTGCTGGCTCGGCATCGGCCTCTTCAACGGCCCGAACGATGTACAGCGCCTCGCCCGCCTCGCGGCACTGGCGGAAGCGAGCGGCCTGCCGGCGGTGGCGGCGGGCGACGTGCACATGCACGCGCGCGGGCGCCGCCCGCTGCAGGACGTGCTGACGGCGCTGCGCCTGAAGACCACCGTCTTCGCCGCCGGCCACGCGCTCTTCCCCAACGGCGAACGCCACCTGCGCACCCGCCTGCGCCTTGCCCGCCTCTACCCGCGGGCGCTGCTCGACGAAACGCTGAAGATCGCCGAACGCTGCGATTTCTCGCTCGATGAATTGCGCTACGAATACCCGGAGGAGATCGTGCCGCACGGCGAGACGGCGACGGCCTATCTCGCCCGCCAGGTCGAGGCCGGCCTCATACGCCGCTACCCCGGCGGCGTGCCGCTCTCGGTGCGCGGACAGGTCGAACGCGAACTCCTGCTGATTGCCGAGCTGCAGTACGAAGCCTATTTCCTGACCGTTTTCGACATCGTCAATTTCGCGCGCGGGCAGAAGATTCTCTGCCAGGGGCGCGGCTCGGCGGCGAACTCGGCGGTGTGCTACGCACTCGGGATCACCGAGGTCGACCCGGCACGCTCGAACCTGCTCTTCGAACGCTTCATCTCGAAGGAGCGCGGCGAGCCGCCGGACATCGACGTCGACTTCGAGCACGAGCGGCGCGAGGAGGTGGTGCAGTACATCTACCGCAAGTACGGCCGTGACCGCGCAGCGCTGGCGGCAGCGTTGATCACGTATCGAACGCGCGGCGCGCTGCGCGATGTCGGTCGTGCGCTCGGCTTTTCCCCGGCACAGATCGATGCACTGACCGGCTCGCTGGCGTGGTGGGACAAGCGCGACCAGCTGCCGGCTCGCTGCGTCGGTGTCGGCCTCGATCCGGAAAGTCCGCGCGTCGTCAAATGGCTGGCGCTGACGGAGATGCTCGTCGGCTTCCCGCGGCACCTGTCGCAGCACGTTGGCGGTTTCGTCATCTCGCGCGGGCCGCTGGCGTGGCTGGTGCCGATCGAGAACGCGGCGATGGCGGAGCGCACCGTGATCCAGTGGGACAAGAACGACATCGAGGCGCTCGGCCTCTTGAAGGTGGATGTGCTGGCGCTCGGCATGCTCTCCGCCGTGCGCCGCGCGCTCGACCTGCTCGGCCTGCAGATGCAGGACATCCCGGCCGAGGACAACGCCACCTACGAGATGATCTGCCGCGCCGATACCGTCGGCGTCTTCCAGATCGAATCACGGGCGCAGATGAGCATGCTGCCGCGCCTGCAGCCGCGCGAGTTCTACGACCTCGTCGTGCAGGTGGCGATCGTGCGCCCCGGCCCGATCCAGGGCGGCATGGTGCATCCCTACCTGAAGCGGCGCGAGCGTATTCGTGCCAGCGGCGAGCCGCTGCGCTTCTCGCGCCCCGAACTGGAGGACGTGCTGGCCCGCACCTATGGCGTGCCGATCTTCCAGGAGCAGGCCATGCAGCTCGCCGTCGTCGCCGCCGGCTTCACGCCTGGCGAGGCCGACCAGTTGCGGCGTGCGATGGGTGCGTGGCAAAGGAAGGGCGGGCTCGGCCACTTCCGGGACAAACTGCTCGCCGGCATGGCGGCGCGCGGCTACCCGGCCGAACTCGCCGAACGGCTGTACCGCCAGATCGAGGGCTTCGGCGACTACGGTTTCCCCGAATCGCACGCCGCCTCGTTCGCGCTGCTCGCCTATGTCTCGGGCTGGCTCAAGCGCCACCATCCGGCAGAATTCCTTTGCGCGCTGCTCAACAGCCAGCCGATGGGTTTCTATTCGCCCTCGCAACTGGTGCAGGATGCGCGCCGCCACAGCGTGCGCGTGCTGCCGGTGGATGTGCAGGCGAGCGGCGTTGCCGCGACGATAGCGGAGGGCGCGGTGCGGCTCGGCCTGCAGGGAATTGCCGGCCTCTCACGGCAAGGCGCCGAGGCCGTGGTGGCCCGCCGCCCGGCATCGGGTTACGCCAGCACCGCCGATCTGGCTGCGCGCACCGGCCTCGCGCAACGCGATCTCGACCTGCTGGCGCAGGCCGGTGCCCTGAAGGCGATCGCCGGGCATCGCCGGCAGGCCGCCTGGGCCGCCGCCGGTGCTGCCGTGCAGCTCGATCTGCTCGCCGCCGCAGATGCGCCGGAGGCGCCGCCGGCACTCGCCGCGCCGAGCGAGGCGGAAGAACTCGTCGCCGATTACCGCAGCCTCGGCCTCACGCTCGGGCGGCACCCGCTGCGCCTCCTGCGCGAGCGGCTCGCGACCCGCCGCTTCCTTTCCGCCCGCGGCCTCGCCGAACAGCCGGACCGCGCCTTGGCGCGCATGGCCGGCCTCGTCACCTGCCGGCAGCGGCCGGGGACGGCGAGCGGCGTCGTGTTCGTGACGCTGGAAGACGAGACCGGCCTCGCCAATATCGTGATCTACGGCCGGCTCGCCGACCGGCAGCGACGCGAACTGCTTGGTGCACGCCTGCTCGGTGTGCTCGGCCAGGTACAGCGAGAAGGGGAGGTGGTGCATCTGGTCGCCGGGCGACTGGTCGACCTCAGCATGTGGCTGGGCGCACTGGAAACGGTGAGCCGGGATTTTCATTAGCGGCGCCGGGCCGAAGGTCCCGGGTTAAGTCGCTCGTCTTGGCCCGCCGAGTCTTTTGACGGGGTCCGCTGGCTTCAGGGTGAGTCCGCCCGGCGAGCCACTGACGGCAGTCAGGGGCCGGTTTTTTCCGGACCGAAGCACCTGCAGCGAAGCGCCCGCGGCCACCTGTCTATTTATGAACTGACAGTTTCGTCATGTTGACGATACAATCAGCTTCAAACGGCCGCAGATAAGGTCGGGGGCCCGCTACCGGGGGCGACAATCACTCTCCAACAGGAAATGACATGGACGAAATCAAGACGCACGATCTTGCCGATCACGAACACTCGCGACGCCGCTTTCTGGCAGCGGCGGCCAGCGTTGCCGCCGCGCCACTGCTTGCCGCGAATGCCTCTGCGGCGACCACTGACAGAAAGAATGCGGATGATGCCCCACGGGGTGCCGCTGTCCGACGGAGCAAAACCGGACGACCGAATGTGCTCTTCGTGTTCACCGACCAGGAACGCTACATCAAGGCATTCCCGAATGGCTTGGTGCTGGGAGGGCACGAACGACTGAAGCGCCGGGGAGTTTCCTTCGAAAGCCACTATTGTCCTGCCGTGATGTGCACCAGTTCGCGGGCGGTCCTGCTGACCGGCTTGCAGACGCCGGACAACGGCATGTTCGAGAATGCCGACATGCCCTACGTAAAGGCCATGTCGACCTCCGTTCCGACGATCGGCCACATGCTGCGGAAGGCTGGCTACTTCACGGCCTACAAGGGCAAGTGGCATCTCGACCACAGTTTTGACGCAAGATCGCCGGAGAAGGTGTTCGCCGCCGAGATGGATGCCTACGGCTTTTCCGATTTCGGCCTGCCGGTCGACGGCCTGGCGCACGCACTGGGCGGCTACCGGCGCGACCATGAGATCACCGGCGGCGCCATTGCGTGGATGCGCGAGAAGGGGCAGCAGCTCAATACCGACGGCAAGCCCTGGTCGCTCTTCGTGAGCCTGGTCAATCCGCACGACATCATGTACTTCAACACCGACCGCCCGGGAGAAAGCGCCCAGGACAACGGCAAGCTCATGATGCGCTCCTCGCGCGCCCCGGATCACCCGCTTTACCGCAAGCAGTGGCACGCGCCGCTCCCCGGAACGCTCCGGCAGGCGATCGATGCGCCGGGGCGTCCGCGTGCCCACGCCGAATTCAACCGCGCCTGGGGTTACACGCTCGGCAACATCCCGATGGAAAACGAGCGCTGGGACCGCTTCAACGACTTCTATTTCAATTCGCTGCGCTCGGTCGACATGCAGCTCGTCCGCCTGCTCGACGAGCTTGACGCGCTCGGGCTGACCGAGAACACGATCGTGATGTTCACGTCCGACCACGGTGAAATGGGCGGCGCCCACGGCCTGCGCGGAAAGGGTCCCTTCGCGTATCAGGAAGCCATCCACCTGCCGCTGATCATCGCCCACCCGGATGTCGGCGGCGGCAAGCAATGCAAGTCGCTGACCGGCCACATCGACATCGTGCCGACGATGCTGTCGCTGTGCGGCGTTTCGGCCGATCAGGCGGGACAATTCGCGGGGCGCAGCCTGCCGGGCAAGGACTTCTCCACCGCCCTCGGCGACCCGGCACGCGCGGGGCTGCACGCAGTGCGCGACAGCGTGCTGTTCACCTACAGCGGGCTGGCGACGAACGACAGCGAACTCGTCCGCCTGATCTCCGAGGCCCGTGCTGCGGGCAAGGATCCGAAGACGGCCGTGCGCGAAGCCGGCTACCGTCCGAACCTGAAGAAGCGCGGCAGCCTGCGTTGCGTTTTCGACGGCCGATACAAGTTCACCCGTTACTTCTCGCCGATCGACCGCAATCGCCCGCGTGACCTCGACGAGCTCTATCGCTGGAACGACGTGGAGTTGTTCGACCTGCAGCAGGACCCGGCTGAAACGAAGAACCTCGCGCTGGCGAAGGACGAAAACGCTGCGCTCGTCGCCACGATGAGCGAAAAGCTGGAAGCCATCATCAAGGTCGAGATCGGCACGGATGACGGTCGGGAAATGCCGAAGGTCGAGGGGATCGACTGGGGCATCGACCAGATGGATCTCTGATCGGGGCGCGGCGGGAGTCCGCCGCTGCTCAACTCATACAACAAGGACTACCTCGATGCATTTCAATACATCCGCCTTCCTCGCGCCGAAGGCAACGCTGCGCCCCTCTGCCATGTGCCTGCTCGTCTTGAGTAGTCTGGCCAATGCCCAGAACGCCTCCCCGTCCGAGTGGCAATTCGAATTGACCCCGTATCTGTGGGCGGCCCGCATGAATGGCGATATCCAGGCCGGCCCCCTGCCGAAGACGACTCTCGACATGAAGTTCTCGGACATCCTGTCGACCCTGGACTTCGGCTTCATGAGTGCCTTCGAGGCGCGCAAGGGGCAATGGGGCCTGCTGTTCGACGGTATGTACATGAAGAACTCCGATTCTGCCTCGGCCGGCCGTCCGGGAGGACCAACCGTCGATGCGAAGATGAAGCTGCAACAGACGATGCTTTCGGCAGCGATGTTCTATCGCATCGCCGACGGCGCAGCCCCGGTCGATATAATCGGGGGGCTGCGCTACAACAGCATCGATGCCGACGCGAAGATCAACGCCGCGATCAATGGCCTGACGGGGACAATAAAGGAAGATGGTCGCAAGCACTGGACGGATCCTTACGTCGGCATTCGCGCCCGTTACCCGATCAACGATCGATGGGCCGCGACCGCGTACGCAGACATCGGCGGCTTCAATGTCGGCTCCGACCGTACCTGGCAGGCCAGCCTCGGACTTTCCTATGCGATCTCGAAGACCGCGACTGCCAATTTTGGCTATCGTTACCTGAAAACCGATTATGACGACAGTGGATTTCTCTACGACATGCGCAATGATGGCCTCTACGGTGGCGTCAGTTTCCGCTTCTAGGCCCCGCGCATGATGGTGCCGCGCACGAGCTCCGGACAGCCGCCGCGTGTCGATCACCGGACGCGCGTCGGCCAGGAGCGGCGGGAAAGAACACGTGCCAAGCTTCTGGCCGCTGCGCTCCCCGTCTTTGCGAAGCACGGTGCAGACGCGGCGATCATCGATTCGATCATCCAGCAGGCCGGTGTCGCACGCGGCACCTTCTACAACTATTTCCGGACCAACGATGAGCTGTTCGCCGCGGTGGCGCAGGAGGTCAGCAATGAGCTGATCCGCGTCGTCGACCCGATCGTCCTCGCGCAAACGGATCCTGCCGCACGGGTTGCCTGTGGTGTTACGCTGGTCGTGAAGCTGGCCCGTTGCTATCCGCTGCTGGCGGAGTTCATCGTCCGCGGCGGGCCAGGCGCAATCGCGGCGGGCATTCTCGCTGCGGGTGTCGTCCCGCGTGACATCGCGGCAGGGGTTGCTGCGGGGAGATTCACGGTGACCGACCAACGGCTGGCCTTCGACCTGATACTCGGCCCCGTGATCGCCGCACTCCATACCGCACTGACCGAAACGACTTCGGAGCAGTATCCGCGTGAACTCGCCGAGTCCATCCTGCGTTCGCTCGGTGTGGCGCCGGAAGCCGCGCGCAAGTTCGCGAACCATGACTTCGGGGAGTTCGTTCCCTCCGAAGATTCCATCTTCAATCGCTGTCAGCCCAAGGACGCTGCCGACTGAGCGGCGACATCATCTCCCGCCGGCGAGAAATTCGGCTTGTCGGCCCAGCCGGTCAGTCGGTCTCTCCGCCGGGGGACTGAATCGACAGGGGGCGATGTGGCGCCACGACGGGGCGGGGTGACAAGCGGAAAACCGGGTCGCCTCCGGAGCGCACGTCTGGCATCCGATGCTCCTCTCGTCGCCGGATACCGCGCCCACCGGAATCAGTGACCTGTTCGTTTGATTTCCGGCAGCGGCACCATGAACGCCTGGCCCGGTTCGCTGCAACCTGCATCGCAGCAACGCCCGGGCTGCCTGTTTCTGGTGATGGCACGCTCGTCCTCGGCGAGAACGCCGCGCTCCAGCAGCCGCTCTACCAGCGCCACCTTGTTGCCCACCGGATAGTTGCGCCAGATTTCCTGTTTCAGCGCCGTCGGAGATCCGCCGCCGTGCAGGCTGATGAGGGAGTACCAGCCGCCCTGGTAGGAGGCCGTCAAATCCTCGATGAAACGCGAGACCTCGATACGTTTGTCGTAAGGGACATTCGGGTTGGCACGAAGCATTTCCGCCAGGGTGGCAGCGGTTGCCGGGTTATGATCCTCGTCCGGTCCCGGCAGTGCGACGATCAGGCCGCCAGAGACTTCATGGGCCAGTCGGTGCATGTCGTAGATCTGGGTCGAAAGCAGCAGCTTCCCGATGTTCGAATACACCGGTTCAGGCATGAAGGTCTTTGAATGCGGGTCCTGAACCGCGTAGACGCTGGCTGCAACCCCGCAGGCATAGAAACCTTCCGTAATCTTGATCAGCTCCACCATCGGATCACGCAGGTTGGCCTTTCTGTCGGGGTCGAGGCCATTTGCTTCGCACATCAGCACCCCGGCGCCAATGAGAAGGTCGCCAAAGCCTGCGCGCGCACCGATGCAACTGTGACGGTGATGTGTGGCGTAGTTGTAGGTGATGTCGCCGGAGAATTCCCAGTCGCCTGCAAGGAAAACGCGCTCCCACGGCACGAATACCCTGTCGAAGATCACGACGCCAGTCGCCTGTCCGTATTTGCGAGAGAACAGCGGGGCACCGTGTTCTGGCTTCTCGCCGGGACGCCCGGCAGGGCGCGATACGATGGTGATGCCCGGTGCGTCTACCGGTACCGCGCAACAGACGGCAAACGCTGCGTCATCCTCACGCATGTTGCGCGATGGCATGACCAGGAATTCGTGAACATAGGGCGCAGCCGTCACGATCGCCTTGGTGCCGGTGATGACGATGCCTTTTGCGTTGCGTTCAACGATATGGACGTACACATCCTGATTGAGTTGCTGATTGGGACGCTTGCTGCGATCGCCCTTGGCGTCGGTCATCGCGATACCGAGCGTCATGTCTTCGTCCTGGACCTTCTGCAGATAGGCGGCGAACCTGGCGCCGTGTTCGGTGGAACCCTTCGCGTCATCCATCTTGGTCACTGCCTGGAGGATGCCATTGAGGGCATCGTGCGCGAGGTAGCGCTGAGCGCAGCCGGTTTCCTGGCAGAGCACGCGGATCGCTTCCAGCTTGTTCAGCAGGTCACCGGCCGATTCGTCGATATGCAGCATGCGATTGACCGTCTTGCCGGAAGCCGTCTGCTTCGCCAGCATCAACGGTGCAAGGGCAGGGTCATGGGCAAAGTCGTATGTCACCGCCAGGGCGTTGATGCCAGGCTGAAGCGATGGTGCGTCAGCAACCGAGGCGATCGCCTGCCCATCGACATAGACAGTCGGTTTGTACTTTCGCAGTGATTCCCGGAACGCTTTGCCATCCATCAGACCCGATGTGTTCGTACCCGCCATGATTTCCCCTCCGGTATGCGTCGAATTCCAAAAAATTGAACAGTGTTCAATTCTGTGTGTGAGTGTAGAATCCGCGCTGTGAATAAGTCAACGACAGCCCGAAAACCCGGCCCGAGAAAAAGTGTCGCCCCCGCCGACGCCCGCGCGGTGAGAGAAAGCGCGCTCAATCAGGCGAGGCGAGCACTGATCCTCGATGCGGCGCGCTCGGCGTTTTTCGAACTGGGGCTGGACGGGGCGAGTCTGCGGGAGATCGCGAAGCGGGCCGGCTATACGCCTGGTGCCATCTACAGCTATTTCGCCAACCTCGAAGAAATCTATGGCGCCCTGCTCGGGGAGTCCCTGCAGCGCCTCAATCAAGCCGTCGAAGCTGCCACCGGGCCGGACGAAAGGGCGTCGGCCGGCGATCTGCTGCGCGCCAAGGCCGGAGCTTTCTATGTCTTCTACCGTGACAATCCGAAGGAACTCGATCTGGGCTTCTACCTTTTCGACGGCATGAAGCCCCGCGGGCTGACGCCTGAGCTGAACCACGAACTGAACGAACGGCTGATGGCCGCCTTACGGCCTGCTCAGGCTCAACTGGAAGCCCTGGGCTTGAGTACGGCGGAGGCCGTCGTGGAGACGAGCGCGCTGTTCGCCCAGATTGTCGGCATTCTCGTGCTGAACAACACGGGGCGCATCCGCCTGTTCAGGCAGAGTCCGGACCGGCTTTTCGAGCGCTACTTGGAGTCGCTCATCGCACGCTTGCCGCGGTCCTGAAGATTGCTGCAGGGCCCCTGCACATGGCCAGCCGGTGCCTGCCGCGAGCCCGGCTGAAAGGCAGGTGCCCGTACCGCGCGCGAGCAACGCCTATCCGGGCGGGTTCTATCGCCTCCCCACCAGATAACGGACCCCGGCCGGTCCGTAGCGTTCCTCGTGCTGAACGCCGTTACCAAGGTGGAAAATCTCGCCGCTGCGGTAGGTGACACTCCTGCCGTCGGCGGTGATCGTGATCTCGCCGGCGACGATCAGCGCCTTCGCTTCGAAGGGGTGGGCATGATCGCCGAGGCCGCCGTCGGGTTCACGCTCGACGGTAGTGATTTCGGTGAATCCTTCCTGCCGCAGTTGTTCGGTGAAGGTGTCGACGTTCATGTGTTTCTCCCGGGTTGCTGACTACGCGGAATGTACGGGATTTCAGCTGGGGGCGTGGGCGATACGCCGGTTGCTGCGTGCTTGCAGGCTGGTAACGATGGCACCGAGCCTGGCGACGGCGGCTTCGACTTCCGGGGAGATCGGGAGGCCGCAGTTCAGCCGCAGGTAGTGGTCGAAGCGGTCCGAGTTGGAGAACATCTGCCCCGGGGCGATGAGGATGCCTTCGGCGAGCGCCGCGTCAAAAACCTTCGCCGAGGGAATCCCGGCGGGCAACTCGACCCATAGCATGAGCCCCCCGTCCGGTTCGTTGCAGCGTGTCCCCGCCGGGAAATGCTCGGCGACGGCGGCGGCGGTCCGCTCCCGCTGGATCGCCAGCTGGCTGCGCAGCCGGCGCAGGTAGCGATCGAACGCACTGGAGGCCATGAATTCTCCCGCGGCCAGCTGTGAAAGCTCTTCGCTGCTGCGGGTCTGTGCATACTTGAGCATTTCGACGCGCGCCTGCCAGCGCCCGGCGCTGATCCAGCCGAGCCGCATGCCAGCGGCAAGAATCTTGTGCAGCGAGGCGCAATGGATGACGTTCCCGGTCCTGTCCCAGTGCTTGAGCGCCTTGTGGCCGGAGGCGCCGTTGGCGAGCGCGCTGTAGGTGTCGTCCTCGATCAGCGCAATGCCGGCGGCGTCGCAGAAGGCGACGAGACGCTCCCGGTGGGGCTCCGGCATGATGCTGCCGAGCGGGTTCTGCAGCGTCGGCACGACCACGACGGCCTTGATGTCCGGGTAGGTTTGCCGCGCCAGTTCGAGCGCTTCCAGCGAGATGCCGGTTTGCGGGCTGGTCGGGATTTCCAGGGCACGCAGGCCGAGTGATTCGAGTACCTGCAGCAGCCCGAAGTAGGTGGGTGATTCGACGGCGATGATGTCGCCCGGCTGGGCAACGGCGCGCAGCGCGACGTTGAGGGCTTCGATGCAGCCGTGCGTGACGACGATGTCGCCCGGGGATAGCAGCATGCCGCTTTCCATCGCCCGCTTTGCCAGAATGGCGCGGAAGCCGGCGTTGCCGTTGAGCGGAATGTTCTTGACCAGAAGATCCGGGTTGCGCCGCAACGCGCGTGTCGCCGCGTTCTTCAGCGCCTCGCCGGGATACAGGCTGGCTGCACAGGCTGCCCCGGAAAGATTGATGCGAACCGGCCGGCCCTTGCTCCGCGCAACGATCCCGCGGGATACGAAATCCGAGACGCGGGCATGGATGCCGACGAACTGCGCCGGATCGGGCAGGGTGGTGGAATTCGGTTCCTGCAGCGCCGGCATCGAAAGGCGCCGCGGGCGCCGCACGAAGTTGCCGGAGCGCGGCCGCGCTTCCAGCCAGCCATCGGTTTCGAGCGAGCGGCAGACCTGCAGTGCCGTGGAGAGGCTGACTTCGTGACGGGCCATCAGCGCGCGCACCGACGGAAAACGTTCGCCGGGCTGCAGCGTGCCGTTCTCGATGGCGCTGCGGTACTGGCCGGCAATCGTGCGGTAGAGCGGAGTTCGGTCGGTCGTCGGGCTGTCCATGCGCCATCTTCCTCCGGGACAATACGTACCGGTAGATATAGATCGATGAAAATCTGACCGCAACAGTTGTGAAAAATTCAATCTGCTGCGGTACAGACAGGTTTTCTCTGTGACTGTTTTGTGCCGCCTTGCCTGCGTACGCTGTGACCGTGTTCCCGCTGCCGGCGGGCACGCTGAAACAGGAGGTGTGCGATGGGTGCAAGAACTGGAAGTCTTTCGCTGGTGCTGGCGTCCGGCCAGGTCCAGCGGGTGCTGGTCGAGGCGGGTTCGATGCTGGTGGTGGGCAAGGGGGCGCTGCGGGTTTGCTTTCCGTTCGCCTCGCTTGCGGAGCGCCTCGTGGCAGTGGAGGCGCCTCTGGCTGCCGAGGAGGCGTGTTGCCTGGAAGCGGGCGGCTGGATTGAACTGCTTGCGCTGGAGGCTGCTGAGGTGCTGATCCTGTCGCCCGGGAACACGAGCCTGTGGCGTCGGTTGGGTCGCTATCTCGAGCGTTCGCTGGCCCGGGCCGAGGGGAAAGGGGTCAGCTCGTCGTGCCTCGGGCCCACGGCATGACGCGGTTCTTGCCATTGCGCTTGGCGATGTACATCGCTTCGTCGGCGTGATGGAGGAGCTGCATCGGATCACGCGAATCGCTCGGAGACAGGGCGTAGCCGATGCTGGCGCTGACCCGGTCGCCGGACCGCTGCGCGACCTCCTCGACTGTCGCGCGCAGGTGTTCGGCCAGCGCCTGTGCGCCGGCCTGGCCGTGCAGACGGGCCAGCACGAGGAACTCGTCGCCGCCGAAGCGGCCGACCGCATCCTCGGCGCGGACGGCGCCGCGCAGGGCGGCGGCGATGTCGGCCAGCAGGCGGTCGCCCGCATGGTGCCCCTTCTCGTCGTTGACAGCCTTGAAGCCGTCGAGGTCGATGAAGAACAGCGCGTATTCCAGGTTGGGATCGGCAATCGAGCATTCGATGAAGGACATCATCGTGTGCCGGCTCAGCGCATCGGTGAGCGCATCCCGCTCGACGCTGCGGCGCAGCTGTTCCTGGGCGATGGTCAGGTCGTGGACGTCGGTGGTGATGGTGTAGATGCCGATGACGGAACCGTTCTCGTCGGTATCGGGAACGTAGCTGGTGCGCATCCAGCGCGAGCCATTGACGAGGCCATGCACCAGTCGTGAAAAATGTGTCGTGGTGCCCGCCAGCGCCGTCTCGTAATACGGCTTCTGCTCCAGCCAGCTGGCGACACCGCGTACCTCACTGACGTGACGCCCCAGCGCATCTTCGGCGGCCATGCTGACCAGCTGGCACCAGGCCTTGTTGACGAAGCGCAGCAGGCAGTTGCAGTCGAGATAGACGAGCGGCGTCGGGATGTTGTCGGTGAAACGGTCGAGACGCTTGCGCGCCGCGATCAGCGCATCACGTTCGACGATGTCCTGATGGATGTCGGTGGCGATCGTGAACACCGAGGTGACGGTGCCATGCTCGTCGACATCCGGAAACACCTGTATGCGGGCCCAGCGCGGCGAATGCGGCGGGTGCGTCAGCAGGCGCTGGTAGCCCGAGATCTCGCCACCAAACGCACGCTCGAAGGCCGGTTTTGCCGCGGCCCAGGCCTCGACGCCGAACAGTTCATGGAGGGTGCGGCCGAGCAATTGTTCATGGCTGCGCCCCGACCATGCCAGGTAGGGGGTGTTGCAGAAGAGCAGGCGTGCCTCGCTGTCCCAGCGGCCGATCGGCAACGCAACGACGTTCGCGAGTCGTTCAAAATGCTGCGTCTGCGGCGAGAACTGGATGGTCATGGGGCGGCGTGCAACCGGAATGTGGCGAAAGCCGGGGTTCGTGACGGTGGCAGTATCGGTACCGCCGTCGGGTAGCGTCAACCGTCTTTTGCGGCCGGAATACAATTATTTGGCGACTGGCCCCGTCACGTGCGCCACAGGGCGCCGCGTTGGGCGCCCCCGGGGCATCCCCCGAAACTGTCGGCCAGCGGGGAAAATCCTGAAAAATCGGTTGCTTAGCGCCTGCGAATGCCGCTATAATGCGCGCCTTCGCTCGCCAGGCGAATAATTTTGATCAACCTGACGCCCAGCTCTATCAAACCGGGGCAGCGTCGTTTCAATGAAAGAGAGTTTGACATGGCGTTCACTACCGAACAAAAGTCGAAGGTCGTTACCGATTTCCAGCGAGCCCAGGGCGACACGGGTTCCCCCGAAGTCCAGGTGGCTCTGCTCACCGCACGCATCAATGACCTGACCGGTCACTTCAAGGAGCACGTCAAGGATCACCATTCGCGCCGCGGCCTGCTGCGCATGGTTTCCCGTCGTCGCAAGCTCCTCGACTACCTGAAGCGCACCAACGTTGACAGCTATCGCACGCTGATCGAGCGTCTGGGCCTGCGTAAGTAATTCAGGCATCGCTCCAAACGGAATTCTCCGAACCGCAATGCGGTCGGGAACACGCGAATGCAGCGGCACTGCCGATGAGGTGGTGTCGCTGTTTTCGCTTTTGCCATGGCCATTGATGATGGCCAAGGGCGCGTCGACTACAAAGCGTACCGGTGTCGTGGGTACGCCGCGCCAATAATCAGAAAGAAAGGAAACAATGTTTAACGTTGCCAAGAAAACCTTCGCCTATGGTGCCCATACGGTCACATTGGAGACGGGCGAAATTTCCCGCCAGGCCGGCGGTGCCGTGCTGGTGTCGATCGACGACACCGTGGTGCTGTGTACTGTCGTCGGCTCCAAGAAGGTCAAGCCGGGCCAGGACTTTTTCCCGCTGACCGTTGATTACATCGAGAAGACCTACGCAGCCGGCAAGATCCCCGGTGGCTTCTTCAAGCGCGAAGGCCGTCCGTCCGAAAAGGAGACGCTGACTTCCCGCCTGATCGACCGCCCGATCCGCCCGCTCTTCCCTGAAGGCTTCTACAACGAAGTGCAGGTCGTCGCCACCGTCATGTCGCTGAACCCGGAAGTGGATCCGGACATCGCCGCGTTGATCGGTACCTCGGCTGCCCTGTCGATTTCCGGCCTGCCGTTCGATGGCCCGGTCGGTGCCGCCCGTGTCGGTTACATCGATGGCCAGTACGTGCTCAACCCGACGCTGTCGCAGGTCAAGGCCTCGCAGCTGGACCTCGTCGTTGCCGGTACCGCTTCGGCCGTGCTGATGGTCGAGTCGGAAGCCAAGGAGCTGTCCGAGGAAGTCATGCTCGGCGCCGTTGTCTTCGGCCACACTGAAATGCAGAAGGTCATCAACGCCATCAACGAACTCGTTGAAGAAGCCGGCAAGCCCGAGTGGGACTGGCAGCCGCCGGCCAAGGACGAGGCGCTGATCGCCCGTCTGAACGAGCTGGTCAAGGCCAAGATCGAAGAAGCCTACAACATCACCGTCAAGCAGACCCGCAGCCAGCGTCTGAAAGAACTCCAGGCCGAAGCCGTTGCCGCGCTGTGCACGGGCGAAGAGGGTGCGCCGGACGCGAACACCGTCGGCAACTACTTCTTCGAAATCGAAGCTGCCACCGTTCGTGGCCGCATCCTGGCCGGCGAGCCGCGCATCGATGGTCGTGACACGCGTACCGTGCGTCCGATCGCCATTCGCAGCAGCGTTCTCCCGCGTACCCACGGCTCGGCGCTGTTCACCCGCGGTGAGACGCAGGCGCTGGTCGTCGCCACGCTGGGCACTGGTCGTGACGAGCAGATCATCGACGCGCTGGCCGGCGAATACCGCGAGCGCTTCATGCTGCACTACAACATGCCCCCGTACGCTACCGGCGAATGTGGTCGCGTCGGTACGCCGAAGCGTCGTGAAATCGGTCACGGTCGTCTTGCCAAGCGCGCCCTCGTGGCCGTGCTGCCGCCGGCCGACGAGTTCTCGTACTCGATGCGTCTGGTCTCGGAGATCACCGAGTCGAACGGTTCGTCGTCGATGGCTTCCGTCTGCGGCGGTTCGTTGGCGCTGATGGATGCGGGCGTGCCGCTCAAGTCGCACGTTGCCGGCATCGCCATGGGCCTGATCAAGGACGGCAACCGCTTCGCGGTGCTGACCGACATCCTCGGTGACGAAGATCACCTCGGCGACATGGACTTCAAGGTCGCCGGTACCCGTGGTGGCGTGACTGCCCTGCAGATGGACATCAAGATCCAGGGCATCACCAAGGAAATCATGCAGGTCGCGCTGGCCCAGGCCAAGGACGCCCGTTTCCACATCCTCGGCCAGATGGAAGGCTCGTCGTCCGGCGTTGGCGAACTCTCCGCCTACGCACCGCGCCTGTACGTCGTGAAGATCAATCCGGAGAAGATCCGTGACGTGATCGGCAAGGGCGGCGCCGTCATCCGTGCCATCACGGAAGAGACCGGCACGACCATCGACATCCAGGACGACGGCACGATCACCATCGCCTCGACCTCCGGCGAAGCCGCCGATGCCGCCAAGAAGCGTATCAGCGACATCACTGCCGAAGTCGAGATCGGCAAGATCTACGAAGGCACCGTGCTGAAGTTGCTGGACTTCGGTGCCATCGTCAGCATCATGCCGGGCCGCGATGGCCTGCTGCACATTTCGCAGATCGCCAACGAGCGCGTCGAGAAGGTTTCCGACAAGCTCAAGGAAGGCCAGCAAGTGCGCGTGAAGGTGCTGGAAGCCGACGAGAAGGGCCGTGTGCGCCTGTCGATGAAGGCCGTGGCTGCTGAAGAGGCTGCCGCTGCTCCTGCGGAAGCGCCGCAAGCCTGAGCCTGATTTTTGGGCAACAAAAAAGGACGCTTCGGCGTCCTTTTTTATTTGTCTCCCCGGTGCCGTCGAGACCCGGAGTAGCGGCAGCAAATTACTTTGCAACCTGCTTTTCGCGCAGTTCTTCCAGCGTCTTGCAGTCGATGCACAGGGTCGCCGTCGGGCGCGCTTCCAGGCGCTTGATGCCGATCTCGACGCCGCATTTGTCGCAGTAGCCGTAGTCGTCCGCTTCGATGCGGCCCAGCGTTTCGTCGATCTTCTTGATCAGCTTGCGTTCGCGGTCGCGGTTACGCAGCTCGATCGCCATGTCGGTTTCCTGGCTGGCCCGATCGTTCGGGTCGGCAAAGACGGTGGCTTCGTCCTGCATCGTATGCACGGTGCGCTCGATGTCTTCCGAGAGTTCCTGTTTCAGCGTCTGCAGAATCTTGCGGAAATGCGTGAGCTGCTTGGAGTTCATGTATTCCTCGCCCTTCTTCGGAACGTAGGGCGTGAAATGTTTGTGGAGCAGGTCTTCAGCCATTTTTCGGGGGTCTTTCGGAGAGCGTCCGTTTTGGAAAAGCTGCTTTTCTATCAGAAATGCAGGGGGGGTGCAAGCAAGGCGTCGCCAATGATAAAAAGCTCGCGGCGACGATTGACCTTAAGGAACCTCGTCTCTATAATGCGCCCTTCCTCGGGGCGTAGCGCAGCCTGGTAGCGCATCTGCTTTGGGAGCAGAGGGTCGTGAGTTCGAATCCCACCGCCCCGACCAAAATTCGTAGTTTGCAGGCCCTGTAGTATACCGAGCAAGATTTTTTGCCTGAGAGATTCAACCCGCGCCCGTAGCTCAACCGGATAGAGCACCGGCCTTCTAAGCCGGGGGTTGTGAGTTCGAGTCTCGCCGGGCGCGCCAGAACAGTGGCGGCATTAGCTCAGTCGGTAGAGCACTGGATTGTGATTCCAGGTGTCACCGGTTCGATCCCGGTATGTCGCCCCAGCTGTACGGAAACGGCGAGTGATGAAAATCACTCGCCGTTTTTGTTTTCCTGTTTCGGTAGTCGGCAGCCCGTCAGGGCATCAGGTCTTTCAGCAGGCCATCGATCTCGCTCTGCGAGAGGCGCTTGTCCTCGGTCGGGCCGCCGCCCTCGACGACGATGATCGCGCCGACCAGCGCCTTCATCGCCTTGCGCAGCGATTGCCCGGCGAGATCCTGGAACTCCTGGGCCACGATGATATTCGTCAGGTGCGCGCTGACGGCCTTGAGGTGGGTTTCAATGTCCTGACGGTTCCAGTTCTTCGACAGCGAGTCGAGGGTGGCGCCAACCAGCACCTTGGCCGCTTCGGCCTCGGTCAGCGACTTGTTGGCAGCATCGGCGGTCATGCGCTCGACGCTGCCGAGAATGCTGGAAACTTCCTTCGGGTTCTGCCCTGCTGTTTTCTTGTTGAGCCCTTTCGCCGCCAGCTTGAGTTCCTTGGCGAGGTCCTTCAGTTCGCTGAGCACATGGCTGCTGGTGTCCTTGCTGCGCCTCGCCGGGGCCTTCTTCGCTGCGGCCTTGCGTGCGGGTGCGGCCGATTTTTTCGCGGGTGCCTTGCGAACGGTGGCTGCAGAAGTGCGCTTGCTTGTCGTTGCCATTCAAACCCCCATCTTTTCGAAGATCTTGTTCAGTTTTTCGGAGAGCGTCGCGCCGGTGAAAGGCTTCACGATGTAGCCCGATGCCCCTGCCTGAGCCGCGGCGATGATGTTTTCCTTTTTTGCTTCGGCGGTAATCATCAGGACTGGCAGGTGCTTGAGCGCGGGATCGGCACGAATCGATTGCAACAGGGTGAGGCCGTCCATGTTCGGCATGTTCCAGTCGGTGACGACGAATTCGATTCCGCCCTGTTTCAGCCGGCCGAGCGCGATCGCGCCGTCTTCTGCTTCCTCGACATTGTGGAAGCCGAGTTCCTTGAGCAGGTTGCGGACGATTCGGCGCATGGTGGAGAAATCGTCCACCACGAGGAACTTGAGTGTGGTTCTGTCGCCCATGTGTCTTGATCCGTATCTACAGAGGAGCGCATAGGCTATCACTTCGGCTCGCGGATGCGTAGCCGAAGTGCTTGAAAACGGCGGGGGCGCAACAGGCGCAGTTGCGGGAAAGTCTGCGGAGCGCTACGGCAACTCGTCGGCACGCAGCAGGAAGACGTATTCGTTGCCGGCGGTGGTTTCAAGCCACGTAAAGGGGGTCTGCGGGAAGGCGGCTTCCAGCGCATCGCGGTTGTGGCCGATCTCGACGATGAGCAGGCCGTCGGGATTGAGATGCGCGTGCGCTTCCTTCAGCATGAGGCGCACCAGGTCGAGCCCATCCTCGCCGGAGGCGAGCGCCATTTCCGGCTCCCGGCGGTACTCCTCCGGCAGCGTCGCCATCGATTCCGCGTTGACGTAGGGCGGGTTGGAGATGATCAGGTCGTAGCGCTGCCGGGCCACGCCGGCGAAGAGATTCGCATGTACGAGGCGGACGCGATCTTCGAGCTGGTAATCGGCAACGTTGCGACGGGCGACTGCCAGGGCATCCTGCGAGAGATCAACGGCATCGACCTGTGCATCGGGGAAGGCGAGGGCAAGCAGGATGGCCAGGCAGCCGGAGCCGGTGCATAGATCCAGTGCCGTCGTTACCCCGTCAGGATCGTCCAGGAATGGCTCGAAACGTTCCTCGATCAGTTCGGCGATGAAGGAGCGCGGCACGATGGTGCGCTCGTCAACGTAAAAGCGATGCTCTCCGAGCCAGGCTTCATTCGTGATGTAGGCCGCCGGGATCCGCTCGCGCACGCGACGATCAATGACGGCGAGCACGGCGTCCCTCTCGCTCGCGGTCAGGCGCGCGTCGAGGAAAGGTTCCAGGCGATCGAGCGGCAGATGCAGCGTGTGCAGCAACAGATAGACCGCCTCGTCCCATGCGTTGTCGTTACCGTGGCCGAAGAACAGGCCTCCTTCGTTGAAGCGACTGACGGCGTAGCGCAGCAGGTCGCGCAGCGTGATGAGTTCGCTAGTCATGGAGCAGGCGTTCCAGGACGCGGCGGTAGATGCCGGCAAGTTGCGGCAGTGCCGCAGCCTCGACGCATTCATCGATCTTGTGGATGGTGGCATTGACCGGTCCGATCTCGATCACCTGCGGGCAGATCTGCGCGATGAAGCGGCCATCGGAGGTACCGCCGGTGGTCGAGAGTTCGGTTTCAATGCCGAGTTCGTCGCGGATGGCGCCGCGTGCCGCGTCGACCAGGGCACCTTCGGCCGTCAGGAAGGGGCGGGCGCCGAGTGTCCAGATGATCTCGTAGTCGACGCCATGTCGCTTCAGCACGTCTTCAAACCGGTGCTGCAGGCCTTCCGGGGTGCTTGCCGTCGAGAAGCGGAAGTTGAACAGGATCTCGACGGTACCGGGAATGACGTTGGTCGCACCGGTGCCCCCCTTGATGTTCGAGATCTGCCAGGTGGTCGGGGGGAAATGCGCGTTTCCGGCATCCCAGACCGTCGCAGCGAGTTCAGCGATGGCTGGTGCGGCCGTGTGAATCGGATTCCTTGCCAGATGCGGGTAGGCGATGTGACCCTGTATGCCCTTGACGATCAGCCGTCCCGATAGCGAACCGCGGCGGCCATTCTTGACCATGTCGCCGAGTGTCTTGACGGCCGTGGGTTCGCCCACGACGCAGAAGTCGATGCTTTCGCCGCGGGCCTTGAGCGTTTCCGTGACGGCGACCGTGCCATCGGTGGCGTCGCCCTCCTCGTCGGAGGTAAGCAGGAAGGCGATCGAGCCCTTGTGATGAGGCTGGCTGGCTACAAAGGCCTCGCAGGCGGTGACGAAGGCGGCGAGGGAGCCCTTCATGTCAGCGGCGCCGCGGCCGTAGAGCAGTCCGTCGCGAATGGTCGGCACGAAGGGGTCGGTGGACCACTGTTCAAGCGGGCCGGTCGGCACCACGTCAGTATGTCCTGCAAAGCAGAGCAAGGGAGCGGCTGTGCCGCGGCGTGCCCAGAGATTGGTAACGCCGTTGCGGTTGATGTACTCGCAGGAAAAACCGATGGCCGAGAGACGCTCGGCCATCAGGGGCATGCAACCGCCATCCTCGGGGGTTACCGAGCGGCGGGAAATCAGATGCTCGGTAAGGCCGAGCGTCGGGTCATGTGGCATTTTTGCTTTCGTCTTCGCCTTCTTCCGGATCGGCCAGGCTGAGGGTGAATTCCTTGAACGAGGCGCCGGTCTGGCTGTCGGTGCCGAAATCGATCGGAGAATCCGGGCGCTTCGAATCGTCCTTCTTTTCGTTGCCGAACTCGGAGTTGTTGATCAGCCAGGACAGGTTGGTCGGTGAATCGGAGTTCGCCAGCGCTTCGTCGAGGGTAATCGTCGCCTCCTTGTAAAGGCGGAAGAGGTCCTGTTCGAAGGTCTGCGATCCAGGGGCCAGCGATTGCTCCATCGCTTCCTTGATCGCCTGCACCTCGCCGCGCTCGACAAGTTCGGCAATGTGGCGGGTGTTGAGCAGCACTTCGCTGGTCGGGATGCGCTTGCCGTCGGGCTTGCGCACCAGGCGCTGCGAGATGATCGCGCGCAGGCTGACCGAAAGGTCGAGATAGAGCGAGGTGCGGCTTTCGAGCGGGAAGAAGTTGATGATGCGGTTGAGCGCGTGGTAGCTGTTGTTGGCGTGCAGCGTGCCGAGGCAGAGGTGGCCCGTCTGCGCATAGGCGATGGCGGCCTGCATCGTTTCCTTGTCGCGGATCTCGCCGATCAGGATGCAGTCCGGCGCCTGGCGCATGGCGTTCTTCAACGCGTTGTTCCAGTCCAGCGTGTCCATGCCCAGCTCGCGCTGGTTGACGATGGATTTCTTGTGCTTGAACAGGAATTCGATCGGATCCTCGATGGTCAGGATGTGGCCGGAACGGTTGGCGTTGCGGTGATCGAGCATCGAGGCGATGGTCGTCGACTTGCCCGAACCGGTGGAGCCAACGATCAGCATCAGGCCGCGTTTCTCCATGATCAGGTCGGAGAGTACGGACGGCAGGCCGAGCGAATCGAGTGTCGGGATGTTGCCGAGGATGTAGCGGACGACGATCGAAATCGAGCCGCGCTGGCGGAAGATGTTGACACGGAAGTTGCCGATGCCCGGTACGCCGAAGGAGAGGTTCATCTCCATCGTCGCGTCGAAGGACTTCGTCTGATCCGGTGTCATCAGTTCCAGCGCGATCTTCTCGATCATGCCGGAATCCATGATCTGCTGGTTGACCGGGACTGTCGTGCCCTGAATCTTGATGTGGATCGGCGCACCGGCGGAGATGAAGATGTCCGAAGCCTGCTTTTCGGCCATCAGCTGGAACAGCTTGTCGAGAATCATCGTTTCATCTCCGCGAGTGGGGATTGATCCGGCTTAGTCGCCGCGCAGCAGTTCGTTGATGCTGGTCTTGGCGCGCGTCTTGGCGTCGACCTTTTTCACGATCACGGCACAGTAGAGGCTGTACGAGCCATCCTTCGACGGCAGGTTGCCGGAAACGACGACCGAACCCGGCGGAATGCGGCCGTAGCTCACTTCGCCCGTCTCGCGGTCGAAGATCTTGGTCGACTGGCCGATATAGACGCCCATCGAGATCACCGAGCCTTCGCCGACGATGACGCCTTCGACCACTTCCGAACGCGCGCCGATGAAGCAGTTGTCCTCGATGATCGTGGGGCCAGCCTGGATCGGCTCCAGTACGCCGCCGATGCCGACGCCGCCGGAGAGGTGCACGTTCTTGCCGATCTGCGCGCAGGAGCCGACGGTGGCCCAGGTGTCGACCATCGTGCCTTCATCGACGTAGGCGCCGATGTTGACGTAGGACGGCATCAGCACGACGTTCTTCGCCAGATAGGAACCGCGGCGGGCGGTGGCCGGCGGTACGACGCGAAAGCCGCCGCGGACGAAGTCTTCCTGCGTGTAGTCGGCGAACTTGGTCGGCACCTTGTCGAAGAAGCGCATCGGCCCGCCGTCCATCAGCTTGTTGTCTTCAAGGCGGAAGGAGAGCAGCACGGCCTTCTTGATCCACTGGTGCGTGACCCAGTCGCCGTCGATCTTCTCGGCAACGCGGAGCCGGCCGGCGTCGAGTTCGCCGAGTACGGCAGTGACGGCTTCGCCAACCTTGGCCGGAGCGGTGCCGGGTTGCAGGGTAGTCCGGTATTCCCAGGCTTCTTCGATGATCTGCTGGAATTGCTGCATGTTGTTCTTCCTAGAGTTTTGAAACGAATTGTTTGATCCGGTCTGCTGCTTCGAGGGTTTCGGCGAGCGACGCGACCAGCGCGATGCGTACGAATCCCGTACCGGGATTGACACCGTTGGCCTCGCGGGCGAGGAAACTGCCCGGTAACACCACCACATTATATTCAGCGAGGAGCCGGCGGGCGAACTCGGTATCTGCAATGGGCGTTCTGGCCCACAGGTAGAAGCTCGCATCGGGCATGCCGGTCTTCAGTACCGAGGCGACGACCGGCGTCACCTGCGCGAACTTCTCGACGTAGAGGCGGCGATTTTCCAGCACGTGTGCCTCGTCGTTCCAGGCCGCAACGGAGGCCGCCTGAATCGCCGGGCTCATCGCCGCGCCGTGATAGGTGCGGTAGAGCAGGAACTGCTTGAGGATGGCGGCATCTCCGGCGACGAAGCCGGAGCGCATGCCCGGTACGTTCGAGCGCTTGGAGAGGCTGGAGAACATGACCAGACGCTCATTGCTACGGCCGAGCAGTTTTGCTGCCTGCAGACCGCCGATCGGCGGCTTGCCCTCATCAAAGAAGAGTTCCGAATAGCACTCGTCGGAAGCGATCACGAACTCGTACTTGTCCGAAAGCGCGAACAGTTTCTGCCAGTCGTCGAGGTTCAGTACCTTGCCGGTCGGGTTGCCCGGCGAGCAGACGTACATCAGCTGCACGCGCGCCCACTCGGCATCGGAAAGCGCATCGAGATCGAGTGCGAAACCGTTTTCCGGCAGCGTGTTGATGAAGCGCGGCTCGGCGCCGGCAAGATAGGCCGCACCCTCGTAGATCTGGTAGAACGGGTTCGGGCTGACGACCAGCGGCACGTAGCCCTTCGACGGGTCGATGACGGTCTGGGCAAAGGCGAACAGCGCCTCCCGCGAGCCATTCACCGGCAGGATTTCAGTTTCTGGATTGATCCCTTCCAGCCCGTAGCGGCGGTCCATCCAGGCAGCGATCGCCTGGCGCAGGGCAGGTGTGCCCTGCGTGGTAGGATAGTTCGCCAGCCCGGCGAGGCCGGCGGTGAGGGCCTGCTTGATGAATTCCGGGGTGGCGTGCTGAGGCTCGCCAATGGACAGCTTGATTTCGCGGTATTGCGGGTTCGGTGTGACGCCGGCGAAGAGCTGGCGCAGCTTTTCGAACGGATAGGGCTGCAGCTTCGAAAGATGAGGATTCACGGGTCTGCGGGCGGGGATTTCAAAAGCAGGATTATAAGGGGCATCGCCGGGTGGCGAAAGAAATTGGAAGTGGGGCCGGAAGCACCGGAGCGGCAACATCGACGCCTGGCCGCGGCAGCCATGACGGGCGCGTGGCGCTTGCTGCGCTGCTGACCGGTGCGCTCGTCTGGGGGCTGATCTGGTATCCCTATCGCGTACTGCGAGATTTCGGCATCGATGGCCTGAGCGCGACTTCGCTGACGTACCTCGTCGCCTTTGTCGTGGCGCTCCTCGTCTGGCGTCCGCGTCCTGTTCGCCCCGCCCGTCCCTGGCTGCTGCTCGGTCTCGCGCTTTCCGCCGGGGGCTGCAACATCGGCTATGTGATGGCGACGCTCTCCGGCGAAGTGATGCGCGTGCTGCTGCTGTTTTATCTCGCGCCGCTTTGGACCGTTCTGCTGTCGCGTTTCCTCCTTGGAGAACGACTCAATGCCTTCGGTGGCGGCGTCATCCTGTTGTCGCTGGCGGGGGCGGTGACGATGCTGTGGCGCCCGGAAACGGGGGTGCCGCTGCCGCGCGATCTTGCCGACTGGACAGGGCTGGGTGCGGGCTTCTTCTTCGCGCTCTTCAACGTGTTGTCACGGCGCGCCCGCGGCGTGCCGCTTGATCAGCGCGTGCTGGTTTCCTTCCTCGGCGTCGTCGTCATCGGTGCGCTGCTTGCCGGGACGCATCTGCCTGCCACGCTCGTCGCGCCTGCGGTGCCCGGTGAGGCCTGGGGTCTGCTCATCCTGACCGGGTTGCTGGTGCTGGTGGTGAATCTGGTCGTCCAGTTCGGTCTGACCCACACGCCCGCGAATCGCGCGATCGTGATCATGCTGACCGAGGTCGGTTTCGCCGCGATCTCGTCCTGGTATCTCGCCGATGAATCGCTGGGCCTGCAGGAGTGGGCCGGCGGTGCGATGATCATCGCGGCCAGCCTGTTCACTGCCAAAATGGATGCTTGAACCTGGCAACGGGCGTCTTTGCCCGTCTCCGCTGTCCGGCGCGTGAGAAATCGATGGCTGGCCCCCGGTTTCAGGGGCCTTCAGTCCGCAATCTCGATCTGCCCGCTGATCGTAACCGAGACTGCCGACTCGCCCGCTTCCATCGGCATCGGCGCCATCTCCATCGCGGCTGTCGGTGCTGCGCGCATCATCGGTACCGGCGGTCGGTAGCCCTGCTGGCCGATGTTCATCTGCTTGATGCGGTAAGGTTTTCCGAATGCCTCGGCGACCAGCTTGGCTCGCGCCCGGAAAGCGGCGATGGCGTCCAGGGTGGCGTCGTTCTCGGCCTTCCGACGGGTCTCCGGGGCAGGCATGAGGGCGATGCTGGCGACACCAAGATTCCCCTGCAGCTTTCCGACCAGTTCAGAGAGTAGCGCCGTGTCTGCCGATTCGAGCACCAGGTCGGAACGCATGCGCCAGGATTCGATCTTGCCGCCCTTGGCGTACACCGGATAGGTCTGTGTGCCACCCGACTGCACCTTGATTCGTGTTGTGCTCTTCGCCAATGCCATCGCCTCGGCCATCATTGCGTTCACCTTGCGTGCGGCTTCCGCCGGGGCAGTACCTGTTGCCTCTGCGAACAGCGTTGCCCGGGCGAGATCGTTCGGTGCGGCACGACTGGCTTCCGCACCGAGTTCGACGATCGTCGCTGCCGACGCGCAGGGACTGGCCAGCATCGCAAGCAGGAGCAGCGGAAGAATCGTTTTTTTCATCATCGTCTCCGGTAAGTATCGGGATGCAAAGGGCTTGTGCGAGGCCGCACTCTTGCTGACGGCATTCTAGCGGCGGTGGGTACAAAAGTGCGCTTGCGATGCTTGTAGTCAACGCGCGAAAAGTGTGTTTAGAATCCGCCAAACCCGTCGCGCGACAAACGGCATCAAAAGCCGCAGGTGGCGCGAGTTTCGTCTTCGAGGAGGCGACATGCTGAAAGAAGGGCAGGCAGCACCCACCTTCGTATTGCCGGATGCCGACATGGAGTATGTCGATCTCTCGCAATATGTCGGCAAGCAGAATCTCATCCTCTTCTTCTACCCGAAGGACGACGCGCCGCATTGCACGCTCGAGGCGACGGATTTCTCCGATCACGAGGACGAGTTCCAGCGCTGCGGCTGTACCATCATGGGTATCAGCCGCGATGACTGCATCCGCCATGCCGAATGGCGCGACAAGCATGGCATTTCGGTTCGCCTGCTCTCCGACACCGAGGGCGAGGTCTGCAAGCAGTACGGTGTCCTGCAGGTGAGGGAAGTGGATGGCGTCAAGCGCGCCGGAATTGTCCGCTCGACCTTCATCATCGATAAACACGGCGTCCTCCGGCACGTGCTGTACGGCGTCAACGCCAAAGGTCACGCAATGGAAGTGTTGCGGACGGTAAAGGATCTTCACTGATGGTTGCACAGGTCGCAAAGAACACGGTCGTCACGCTCGACTACAACGTCACCGATTCCGACGGCGAACTCGTCGATGCCGGCAAGGAGCCGCTCGTCTATCTGCACGGCGGCCATGACGACATCTTCCCGAAGATCGAGGAAGCGGTTCAGGACAAGAAGGTGGGCGAGACCGTCAAGGTCAAGCTGCAGCCCGAAGAGGCTTTCGGCGATTACGACGAGGAACTGATCCAGATCGAACCGCGCGACCAGTTCCCCAAGGAGCTCCAGGTCGGCATGCAGTTCGAGGGTGGCCCGGAGGGCGGCGATGACGACGATTTCATCATCTACCGCGTGACCGATATCGCCGACGACAAGGTGGTGCTCGATGGCAACCATCCGCTGGCCGGCATGTCGCTTATTTTCACCTGTACCGTGACGGCTGTCCGCCCGGCGAGCGAGGAAGAACTTGCGCACGGCCACGTCCACAGCGGCGATGGCGAGGACGGGCACTGCCACTGATTGCCCGCGCGATAGCATCCGGAAGGGCCGCACCGGTTCACCGGTGCGGCCCTTCCTTTTTTAGCGGAGCAGCTTGCCTTCCTTGTTCAGGATCGTGATGTCGACGTAACTCATGCCGACGTGGTTGCCTGCCGAGAAACCGACATACTGGCCGCCGACGTCGTAGTCCTTGAGTTGTTCGAGCGTGTCGCGCAGTTTCTGCCGGCTCGGGTTCGCGCCGGCGCGGCGCAGTCCCTCTCCAAGAATCTTGGCACCGACGTAGCCTTCGATGAAGGTATGGTTCAGCGTCACGTCCTTTGGCCTGAACTTGTCGAAAGCCTCCTGCACTTCCCGGATCAGCGGCGTCGAACGGCTGTTGGGGTCAGGCACGACCTGCGTGATTGCGAGTCCCTTGGCGGCTTCGTTGCCGATCTTCTGCGCCACCTGCGGTCCGTCGGTGACCGAGATCGTGACGAACTGTGCGAGATTGCCGGCAGCGCGTGACTGCTTGAGGAATTCCGAACTGGCCGCCGTGTTGGAGACCATGATCACTGCCTGCGGCGCGGCGGCGGCAATCGCTTTCACTGCGGCGGCGACTTCGGTCGTGTTCTTTTCGTAGCCGGCCTTGACCAGCAGTTGTCCGTTCGCCTTCCTGATGGATGCTTCGGCACTGGCGAGCCCGTCGAGGCCGAAGGGATCGTTCTGGTAGAAGACGGCGAAGCGCTTGTATCCGATCGTTTCATATTGCTGCACGATCTTGTCGATTTCCTGCGCGTAGCTGGCGCGTGTCAGGAAGATCCACGGGTTGCCGCTGTTGACGACAATCGACGCACCGGTGCGAACGGTGATGAGCGGTGTCGCGGCGTTGTCCAGGATTTTTTCCTTGAGGATGGCCTCGACGTTGCCGGTGCCGACGAAGCCGAAAAGTGCCATCGGCTGCGACTCTGCCAGCAATTCGCGGGCTTTCTGCAACGTCTCGCTGGCCTTGTATCCATCGTCCTTGCTGATCAGGCGCAGCTTGTTGCCATGGATGCCACCTTTCGCATTGACGGCATCGAAATAGAGCTGGGCGCCGGCACGCAAGTGATTTCCGGTCGGTGCCAGCGGTCCTGAAAACGGTGCCACCTGTCCGATCACGATGTCGGCCGCGGTGGCTGAAATGGCTAAAGACGAGAGCAATGCGAACAATGCTCCCCTGCAATTGATGGACATCCCCTGTCTCCTCCTTGAAGCCCTTGCGGGAGTTGCAATCTAGTACGGGTGATGTCCCGCGGCCATTGCGGTCTTCCACTAAGGGGAATCCGCAATTGACAGCGTCTTCAGGGGCGCGGATGTGCCCAGGGATGGCTCTCGAAGCGGAACAGCGCGGGGCTTTCGTCGTCGATGATGACCTTGACCCAGCCGAGCTGCGGGTAGCCGAACGTTTCGGCGCGGGTGAAGCGGGTGATGCGCTTGCCGGTTTCCGGATCATGCAGCGGCTGGTCGATACGCTGCCAGTGCGTGTCGCCGTGTACGAGCAGGACCTGCCCGTCGAAAGCGAGCGTTTCGGTGCGCAGTTGGTCAAGCAATTCGCGGTAGCCGGAATGGCCGAGCCCGGCCCGGTAGTGCCTGAATCCGGGATTGGCCTGCAGCGTGATGACGATGCCCTTCATGCCTGTCGCGCGGGCTTGCGCGAAACCCTCGCGCAGCCATTCGAGTACCCTGGGCGTTCTTGCCAGCGCCTCGCGGCCGGGCTGGCCGGTCTTCAGCCAGTTGTTGTTCGGTCCCGGCACATTGAGCGTGACGAAGAGTACCGGGCCGTGCTGCCAGCGCTGATGCTCCCGGTACTCACCGGCCTGTCGGGTGAGCGGAAGGCGGGTTCGCCCGAGCGAAACGTCGCCGGAATGGAAGCGCTCCCGAAGCCTGGCAAGGCGCTCCTGAGGGTCGTAATGACCTGCACTGACGCGAGCGCAGTCGGTCCATTCGTTGTCGCCGGGAACATAGACGAGGGGCAGGGCGGAAGCCTCGAAAATTTCCCGCCGATTCTCGAAGAGTGCATCGCTGCAGGTGTCCTGGCTGTGCTTGATGTCACCGGCGTGGATGATGAAATCAACATTCTCATCGGCGATGGCGGAAAGCATCCGGGGCAATTCGTGCCGCTCGTAATCGCTGTATGGCGTGTCACCGATCAGCGCAAAGCGCCAGGTTTCGGCTTCTGCGGCAACGGCGACGCAGGCGAAGAACAGGGCTGCGAGGTGCCTCACACTCATCTCACGTCAATTGCGACTTGAGTGCGTAGAGTGCATCCAGCGCCTGTCGTGGCGTCAGCGAATCGGGATCGATGCCGGCGAGTGCCGCCAGCGCCGGGTGCTCGGCGGGTGCAGGTGGCTCCGGTTCAGCCGCAGCGCCGCTGGCGAACAGGTCGGGCTGTAGCGGGTTGATGGATGCCCGCTGCTCGAACTCGCGCAGCTGTTTTTTCGCAGCGCGCACCACCGAACCCGGTACACCGGCCAGCGCCGCGACCTGGATGCCGTAGCTCTGGCTGGCCGGGCCTTCCTCGACGGCGTGCAGGAAAACGATCTTCTCACCGTGCTCGACAGCGTCGAGATGGACGTTGGCCAGCTCCTTGTATTCGTTGGCGAGCAGCGTCAGCTCGAAGTAGTGCGTCGCAAAAAGGGTGAGCGCGCGGTTCTTCTCGACCAGGTGGCGGCAGATGGCGAAGGCCAGCGCCATGCCGTCGAAGGTCGAGGTGCCGCGGCCGACCTCGTCCATCAGCACCAGGCTGTTCTCGGTCGCGTGGTGCAGGATCGCCGCCGACTCGGTCATCTCGACCATGAAGGTCGAGCGGCCGGAGGCGAGGTCGTCCGACGCGCCGATACGGGTGAAGATCTGGTCGAGCGGGCCGAGCACGCAGCGCGTCGCCGGCACGAAGGCGCCGATGTGGGCGAGCAGCGCGATCAGCGCCGTCTGCCGCATGTAGGTCGATTTACCGCCCATGTTCGGGCCGGTGATCAGCAGCAGCCGTCTACCGTCGCCAAGTTTCGTATCGTTGGCGATGAAGGATTCGCCCTCCGCGGCGATCTGGTTCTCGACCACCGGGTGGCGGCCGCCTTCGATCAGCACGCCCGGCTCCTCCGAGAACTCCGGCTTGCGATAGTCGCGCTTGGCGGCGACGTCGGCGAACGCCGCGAGCAGGTCGGTCAGCGCGACGGCGCGGGCGATCTCCAGCAGGCGCGGAATCTCCGGCTGCAGCGCCAGCAGGATTTCGTCCCAGAGCAGCTTCTCGCGCGCCAGCGCCCGGTCCTGCGCGGACAGCGCCTTGTCCTCGAAGGCCTTCAGCTCGGGCGTGATGTAGCGCTCGGCGTTCTTCAGCGTCTGCCGGCGGCGGTAGTCCTCGGGAATCTTGTCGACGTTGGCATGCGTGACCTCGATGTAGAAGCCGTGCACGCGGTTGTATTCGACCTTGAGGCTGCCGATGCCGGTGCGTTCCTTCTCGCGAGCTTCGAGCGCCAGCAGGAACTCGCCGCAGTTGTCCTGAATGCCGCGCAGTTCGTCGAGGTCGGCGTCGTAGCCGGGGGCGATGACGCCGCCGTCGCGCAGGTTGGTCGAGGGTTCGGTGGCGATCGCGCGGGTGAGCAGGTCGAGCACGGCGCCGGGCGTCGCCAGTTGCGCGTGCAGCTCGGCGAGCAGCGGCGTGTCCAGCCCGGCGAGCGGTGCTCGGACGGCATCGAGCCGGGCGAGCGCGTCGCGCAGACCGGAAAGGTCGCGCGGGCGGGCCGAGAAGAGGGCGACGCGGCCGGCGATGCGCTCGATGTCGGCGATGCCCTTCAGCGCGTCGCGCACGGCTTGCGCGCCGAGGTTGGCATCGTCCATCAGTGACTCGACGGCGGCGTGGCGGGCGGCCGGGATCGTGCGGTCACGCAGCGGGTGGTGCAAAGCGTGGCGCAGGCAGCGCGAGCCCATCGCCGTGACGCAGGTATCCAGCAGCGAGCACAGCGTCGGCTCCGGCTGGCCGCGCAGCGTTTCGGTCAGTTCGAGGTTGCGCCGGGTCGCCGCGTCGAGCCCGATGTAGGCCGACTCGCGCTCGACAACCAGCGCGCGCACGTGCTGCAGCGCCCGCGCCTGCGTTGCCTGCGCGTAGCGCAGCAGGGCGCCGGCGGCGGCAACTTCCGGTCCGACGTCGTCGATGCCGAAGCCGGCCAGCGATGCCACCGAGAACTGCTGGCAGAGCTCGCGCTCGGCGGCCTCGGTGTCGAAGTGCCAGTCCGGTCGCCTGGTCAGCGCCGCGGCCGGCGTAAAGGCCAGCGCCAGCGAGTCGGGGACGATGATCTCGGCCGGGCGGATGCGCTCCAGCGTCGCGGAGAGCTTCGCCGTTGCCACCTCGGTCGCGCGCAGTTCGCCGCTGGCGAGGTTGAGCCAGGCGATGCCCATCGTGTGCTTCGATGGCGACATGGCCATCAACAGCGTGTCGCGCTTTTCGTCGAGCAGCGCCGCGTCGGTGAGCGTCCCCGGCGTGACGATGCGCGCCACCGCGCGTTCGACCGGGCCTTTGGACGTCGCCGGGTCGCCGATCTGCTCGCAGATGACCACAGATTCGCCGAGCTTCACGAGCTTGGCGAGATAGGGTTCCAGCGAATGGAAGGGTACGCCGGCCATCTTGATCGGCACACCCGCCGATTGTCCGCGCGTGGTCAGCGTGATGTCGAGCAGCCGTGCCGCCTTTTCGGCGTCCTCGTAGAACAGCTCGTAGAAATCCCCCATGCGGTAGAAAAGCAGCGTGTCCGGGTGCTGCGCCTTGAGGCGCAGGTACTGCTGCATCATGGGGGTGTGCTTGGCGAAATCTTTGTCGGACATCGGTGGTGCTTCGGTTGGTGGTGTAGGCCCCAATGCGGGGTCCCGACGATAGCCGAAAATCAGCTCCCGGGCTAGGCTGCGTGTTCAGTGGGCCGTCACGTAGCGGATCCGGTAAACCGCTCCCGCGTGGTCGTCCGACACCAGCAACGACCCGTCCGGCAGTACCAGTACGTCGGCCGGTCGTCCCCAGGCACTTTCGCCCTGCAGCCAGCCGCTGGCGAAAGGCTCGTAGGCAAGGGCACGATTGCCTTCCAAGGTGACCATGCTGACACGGTAGCCGGTCTTCTGCGAGCGGTTCCACGAGCCGTGTTCGGCGATGAAGATGCGGTTGCGGTATTGCGCCGGAAACTGGCGGCCGGTGTAAAAGCGCATGCCGAGGGAAGCGACGTGTGCACCGAGGTTCTGTGCCGGGGCGGTGAAGTCGCTGCAGGAACGCTTATGGCCGTATTCGGGGTCGGCGAGCGTGCCGCCATGACAATAGGGATAGCCGAAATGCATTCCCGGCTTCGGGGCGTGGTTCAGTTCGTCGGGCGGCGCATCGTCGCCCATCAGGTCGCGTCCGTTGTCGGTGAACCAGAGTTCGCCGGTGGCCGGGTGCCAGTCGAAACCGACGGTGTTGCGCACGCCGCGGGCGAAAGTCTGCAGTTCGCTGCCATCCCGGCGCATGCGCAGGATGGCGGCGTAGCGGTCCGGGTCGGGCTTACAGATGTTGCACGGTGCGCCGACCGGTACGTAGAGCCAGCCGTCCGGGCCGAATGCGATGAATTTCCAGCCGTGGTGGGTTTCCATGGGCAGGTCGGCACGGACGACGGCGGGCTTCGGCGGGCTTTCCAGCTGGCGGTCGATGTCGTCAAGGCGAACGATACGGTCGATGGCGGAGACATACAGGCTGCCGTCGCGCCAGGCGACGCCGACCGGCATCTTCAGCCCGTCGGCGATGACGTGCAGCTTGCCCGGCTTGTAATCGGCGTCGAGCGGCAGGGCGTGCACCTTGCCTTCGCGCATCGAGCCGACATAGAGAATGTTGGCCGGAGAGAGCGCCATCTGCCGTGCATTCGGTACCCGGGCCAGCAGTTCGATCGCGAAGCCCGGCGGCAGTTTGATCTTTTCGATGGGGAGCGATTGCGCCTGGCCGGCCTGTGGCAGCACGAGCGTGAGCCATGCGGCGAAGGTGAGGGCGGCACCGCGAACGAGCGGGGGCAGGCGGGCGAGAGACTGTCGATTCATCGCTCGATGATAATCCTGTGAGCGAAAAGTTGTTGCAGATCAAGGCGATTGCCGGCCGACCCTCCTATCCTGCGCGCCGCGTCCGGCTATCGTGCCGCCGCGGTCTTTTGTGGGTGAAGCAAGGTGTTGGGTTTTTTCGAATGGTCGGGATGCCTGCTTGGCATCCTCGGGGCGGTCCTCGTCGCGGTGAAATCGCCGCATGCACGCTGGGCCTGGGTGTTGTGGCTGGTGTCCAACGCAAGCTGGACGATCTACGGGCTGGCGACCGCGAATTATGCGCTGGCACTGCAGCAGGGGGCGTTCATGATTACCAGTACGATCGGTCTCTGGCACTGGCTGCTGCAACCGGCACTGGTACGCGCCGGGGCCGCATCGGAGGCGACGGAAGCAGTTCCGGCCGCCTAGCAGCTCAGTGCAGGTGTCCTGTGCGACTGGATGACCTGCAGCAGCTGCGCGAAGACCTTGGGGTTGCCGGCGACGAGGTTGCCAGAGTCCAGATACGCGGCTTCCCCGGCAAGGTCAGAAACGAGACCTCCGGCTTCGGTGATGATCAGGGCACCGGCAGCCATGTCCCACGGTGAGAGGCCGAATTCCCAGAAGCCGTCGAGGCGGCCACAGGCAACCCAGGAGAGGTCGAGCGAGGCCGCGCCGGGGCGGCGCATGCCGGCCGTCTTCTGGGTCAGGTCCTTGAAGATGGCGAGATAGGTGTCGATGTGGTCGAAGACCCGGTAAGGAAAACCGGTGCCGACCAGCGCTTCTTCCAGCTTGGTGCGCTTGCTGACGCGGATGCGGCGCTCGTTGAGGAAGGCGCCACGGCCCTTGCTGGCGGTGAACAGCTCGTTGCGCTCGGGATCGAAGACGACCGCCTGGGCCAGCTGCCCGTTATGGGCGAGGGCGATCGAAATCGCGTACTGCGGAAAACCGTGGATGAAATTGGTGGTGCCATCCAGCGGGTCGATAATCCACTGGTATTCGGGCTGCTTGCCGGCAGTGGCACCCGACTCTTCTGCTAGAATTCCATGATTCGGATACGCCTCGCGCAGCACCTCGATGATGGCGGCTTCGGCCATCTTGTCGACTTCAGTAACGAAATCGCTCTGCTGTTTGGCGGTGACCTTGAGCAGATCCACGTCGAGCGACGCACGGTTGATGAGCTGGCCGGCGCGGCGCGCCGCCTTGATGGCGATGTTGAGTGCTGGATGCATGGCGGTATGAAAGAACTTGTCGGGCGGTGACGGCCACGGTGTCAAAGAACACGTGCTGCGCCGCCCGAAGTATTTTGGGAAGCGCGCATTCTATCATGACCCCGCAAGTGATCTTCGATCGTGTTCGTATCGTGCTCTGCCGTACCAGCCATCCTGGAAACATCGGGGCTGCGGCGCGCGCGATGAAGACAATGGGCCTGTCCCGTTTGTATCTGGTGCAACCGCTCTGTGCGGTGGGCGAGGTGGCGACGGCACGGGCTGCAGGCGCCGATGACGTGCTGGCGGCTGCGGAAGTGTGTGGTTCGCTGGCGGAGGCCCTTGGAGGTTGCGTGCACGCGGCAGCGCTTTCGGCGCGCCTGCGCGACCTCGGTCCGGTCGCCGTCGGTGTGCGCGAAGCCGTCGGGCCCTTGCTGGCGCAGACCGCCGTCGGCGACGTGGCCCTGGTATTCGGCAACGAGACCAGCGGCCTTTCGAATGAGGAACTGCAGTGCTGCCAACAGGCAGTGACGATCCCGAGCAACCCTGCCTACAGTTCGCTGAATCTCGGTTCGGCGGTGCAGGTGATGGCCTACGAACTGCGCATGGCCGCCTATGGCGGCTTGCCACCCGGTCCGGCAACGCAGGCGACCCCCTTCGTTTCGGTGCCGGCGGCGATCGATGACATCGAGCGCTTCTACGTACATCTCGAGCGGGTGCTGGCACAGACCGGCTTCCATGATCCGGCGCGCCCGCGCCGGCTGATGCCGAAATTGCGTCGCCTGTTCGGGCGCGCCGGGCTTGAAAAGGACGAAATCAATATCCTGCGTGGCATCCTCGATTCGATCGAGAAGCCGACCGGGCAGAAGCACCGGTCGTCGGCGGTGGAACCGGAAGAAAAATAGTAGATCAAAACACTCGGGTATTTTAAAATCCGGGGATATTCAGGGAGTGTTCAATGTTCGCCCGTCTGCGAGAAGACATCCGATCCGTTTTCGACCGCGATCCCGCCGCCCGCTCGGCGTGGGAGGTGCTGACCTGCTATCCGGGCCTGCATGCGGCGATGGCGCATCGCTTCGCGAACTGGCTCTGGGGGCACCGGCTACGCTGGCTGGCACGCTTCACGTCGAACGTGGCCCGGACCTTGACCGGCATCGAGATCCATCCGGGTGCGACGATCGGGCGGCGTTTCTTCATCGACCACGGCATGGGCGTGGTGATCGGCGAGACGGCGGTGATTGGCGATGATGTCACGCTCTATCATGGTGTCACGCTGGGCGGCACCTCGTGGAACAAGGGCAAGCGTCACCCGACGCTGGAAGACGGCGTCGTCATCGGGGCGGGGGCCAAGGTGCTGGGTCCGATCACCATCGGAGCCGGCGCCAAGGTCGGTTCCAACGCCGTCGTGGTCAAGGATGTGCCGGCGGGGGCCACTGCCGTCGGCAATCCGGCGCGCGTCATCGATACCGAGCTGGCCCAGAAGCGCGAGGAGAAGGCGGGACAGATGGGCTTTTCGGCCTACGCCATCGCCGGCAACCAGGACGATCCGCTGGCAAAAGCCATTCATGGCCTGCTCGACCATGCCGTCGAAACGGACCGTCGTATCGAGGCCCTCCTGAAGAAGCTGGAAGCCTCCGGCGTCAGCATCGAGGATGCGTTGGCGACCGCCGACAAGTTCGATCCAAAATATCTGAGCAAAATAGTCGACTAAATAGTTGACCGTTTTTGTCTGGCTTTTGTATAGTTGACAAAACCGATCGGGTATTAAGGCATTTGCCGGGAGAACAGGGTTATGCGACTGACGACCAAGGGACGATTCGCGGTGACGGCGATGATCGATCTCGCACTGCGCGGTGGAGAAGGGCCGGTGACGCTGGCCGGGATCAGCGAACGGCAGAAGATTTCGCTTTCCTATCTCGAACAGCTGTTCGGAAAGCTTCGTCGCTACCAGCTGGTGGATAGCGTGCGTGGTCCGGGCGGCGGATATTGTCTGGCACGGCCATACGATCAGATCACCGTCGCCGATATCATCCGCGCCGTCGACGAGCCGCTCGATGCGACGCAATGCGGTGGCAAGGAAAACTGCCACGACGAGCACCGCTGCATGACGCATGACCTGTGGGCGACATTGAATTTCAAGATGTACGAATACCTGTCCTCTGTTTCGCTGCACGATCTCGTGACGCGGAACGCGCACAAGGTGGTCGACGTGCTTCCGATCAAGGATCAGCGTGTCGGGCCCCGCCCGCGGGCAAAGATCATGGCGGTCGGTGTTTAGGTGTAGTCCACGCTGCCATGTTCGCCCCGGTCTATCTCGACCATAACGCCACGACGCCGCTCGATCCCGTGGTGCTGGAAGCAATGCTGCCGTGGCTGTCGACGCAGTTCGGCAATCCGTCGAGCCGGCACGAGTATGGCCGCGCGGCACGGCGGGCGGTGGACGATGCGCGGCAGCAGGTCGCCGAGGCTGTCGGCGCACATCCGACCGAGGTGGTTTTCACCAGCGGCGGATCGGAAGCCAACAACCTCTTCCTGAAAGGCGTGGCGGCCTGCCTGAAGCCGGGCCTGATCGGTGTTTCGGCGGTCGAGCACCCATGCGTGCTGAAGCCGGCGCTGCAGCTCGCCCGTCAGGGCTGGCAGCTGCGGCAACTCGCCGTCGATAGCGAGGGTCGGGTAGACCGCGATTCCTGGCTGGCCTGCGTGGCGGGCAAGCCGGCACTGCTGTCGGTGATGAGTGCGAACAATGAAACCGGCGTGTTGCAGGATGTGTCGTCCCTGGCGGCAACTGCGCGGACGAGCGGTGCGTTGCTGCACAGTGATGCCGTCCAGGTCTTCGGCAAGCTGCCGCTGTCCTTTCGTGAACTGAATGCCGCCGGTGTCCATGCGCTGACGGTTTCGGCGCACAAGATCGGCGGCCCGAAGGGGGCTGCGGCACTGGTGCTGGACAAGCGCGTCGAGATCTCGCCATTGATTGCCGGCGGCGGCCACGAGCGTGGGCTTCGTTCAGGTACCGAGAACGTGGCAGCGATCGTCGGTTTCGGGGTCGCCGCACAGCGGGCGACTGCGGTGCGGGTCGGCAACGCAGCTCGGATCGCCGGTTTTCGCGATGCCCTGGAGATCGGTCTGCTATCGCTGGGCGCACGGATTTTCGGCGCTGGTGCGGCGCGCCTGCCGAACACTAGTTATTTTGCGCTGCCGGATATCGACGGCGAGACATTGGTCGGCAAGCTTGATCGTGCCGGCTTTGCGGTGGCCAGCGGCGCTGCATGTTCGAGTGCGAATCCGGAGCCGTCGCATGTGCTGGCGGCGATGGGTGTGGCGCCGGAGATCGCCCGCGGCGCGGTGCGCGTGAGCCTCGGTGCGGGCACGACGCAGCAGCAGATCGAAGATTTTTTGAACACTTTGCGTACGACGGCAGTCTCATTGCACGAACTGACCGCCATGTCGGCGTGAGGATTACAACGCACTACCCCAAGAGAAAACAGAAGCGGAGCGACAACATGCTGAAACTGCCCATCTACCTCGACTATTCGGCGACCACTCCGGTGGATCCGCGCGTCGCGGAGAAGATGATTCCCTACCTTGTCGAGAAATTCGGCAACCCCGCGTCGCGCTCGCACAGCTTCGGCTGGGAAGCCGACGAGGCGGTCGAGAACGCCCGTGCCGAAGTGGCGAAGCTGGTTAACGCCGATGCCAAGGAGATCGTCTGGACCTCTGGCGCAACGGAGTCGAACAACCTTGCGATCAAGGGCGCTGCCAATTTCTATTCGGGCAAGGGCAAGCACATCATCACCGTCAAGACCGAACACAAGGCCGTGCTCGATACCTTCCGCGAACTGGAGCGTCAGGGCTTCGAGGCGACCTATCTCGACGTCAAGGACAATGGCCTGATCGATCTCGAAGTGTTCAAGGCGGCGCTGCGTCCGGACACCATCCTCGTTTCGGTGATGTTCGTGAACAACGAAATCGGCGTCGTGCAGCCGATCGCCGAGATCGGCGAGATCTGCCGCAGCAAGGGCATCATCTTCCACGTCGATGCCGCCCAGGCGTCCGGCAAGGTGGACATCGACCTCGAGAAGCTGAAGGTCGACCTGATGAGCTTCTCGGCGCACAAGACCTACGGCCCGAAGGGTATCGGCGCTCTGTATGTCCGTCGCAAGCCGCGTGTCCGCCTCGAGGCGCAGATGCACGGGGGCGGCCACGAGCGCGGTTTCCGTTCCGGCACCTTGCCGGTGCACCAGATCGTCGGCATGGGGGAGGCCTTCCGCATCGCACGCAAGGAAATGGCCGAGGAAAATGCCCGTATCGGCGCGCTGCGCGACAAGCTGCTGAAGGGCCTGCAGGATATCGAGGCGACCTACGTGAACGGCGATGTCGAGCAGCGCGTGCCGCACAACCTGAACATGAGCTTCGCCTACGTCGAGGGTGAGTCGATGATCATGGCGATCAAGGACCTGGCGGTGTCGTCTGGATCCGCCTGCACCTCGGCTTCGCTCGAGCCGTCCTACGTCCTGCGTGCGCTGGGTCGCGACGATGAACTGGCACATAGCTCGATCCGCTTCTCGATCGGCCGCTTCACCACCGAGGAAGAGATCGATTACGCGGTGAAGCTGCTGCACCAGAAGATCGGCAAGCTGCGCGAACTCTCGCCGCTCTGGGAAATGGTGCAGGAAGGCGTCGACCTGAGCACGGTCCAGTGGGCCGCCCACTGAGTAAACCGTAGCGACGGCTCAATGAATTTAAGGATTGAAGGAGAAACATCATGGCATACAGCGTCAAGGTTCTGGACCACTACGAAAACCCCCGCAACGTCGGCACCTTCGGCAAGGAGGAAGAGGGCGTCGGTACCGGCATGGTCGGCGCACCGGCCTGCGGCGACGTGATGAAGCTGCAGATCAAGGTGAACAAGGAAGGCGTCATCGAGGATGCCAAGTTCAAGACCTACGGCTGCGGTTCGGCGATCGCCTCCAGCTCGCTCGTGACCGAGTGGGTCAAGGGCAAGACCGTCGACCAGGCACTCGACATCAAGAATACGCAGATCGCCGAGGAACTGGCGCTGCCGCCGGTGAAGATCCACTGTTCGATCCTCGCCGAGGATGCGATCAAGGCCGCCGTGGCCGACTACAAGAAGAAGCGCGGCGAATAAAGGCAATCTGGAGAACTGAAATGGCAGTGACGCTTTCCGAACGAGCCGCCAAGCACGTGGCCAACTACATCACCAAGCGTGGCAAGGGCGTCGGGCTTCGCCTCGGCGTGCGCACCAGCGGCTGCTCGGGCATGGCCTACAAGCTGGAGTTCGCCGACGAGATCGGTGCCGACGATGTAACCTTCGAGTCGCACGGCGTCACTATCCTGATCGACCCGAAAAGCCTGCCGTATCTCGAAGGGACGGAGCTGGACTATGCGCGCGAGGGTCTGAACGAGGGCTTCAAGTTCAACAACCCCAACGTCAAGGACCAATGCGGCTGCGGCGAATCCTTTAATGTCTGATGCTCGCTGACGTTTCGTTGCTCGCGCTTGCCGTGCTACAGCACTGTCAGCGCGCTCGCGCCTCGCGTCAGCTTCGCCTTTCGGTGTTCTGGGGCGGAACCGCTGCTTCCACTGGTAAAATTGCCCCATGGACTTCAACGCCGACCACTTCACCCTGATGGGCCTGCCGCGGGTCTTCCGCATCGATTCGGCGGCGCTCGACAAGCGCTACCGTGAGCTTCAGGCGGAAGTGCATCCCGATCGTTTCGCGCATGCCGGCGATACCGAGAAGCGACTCTCGCTGCAGTGGGCGACGAAGGTGAACGAGGCATACCAGACGCTGAAGAAGCCGCTGCCGCGGGCCAAGTACCTGCTGCACGTGGCCGGGCACGATGTCGGCGCCGAGAACAACACGGCCATGCCCGCAGATTTCCTGATGGAGCAGATGGAGTGGCGCGAAGGCGTCGCCGAAGCCCGCTCGGCGGGCAATCATCACGAACTCGAGCATCTGCATCACCGGCTTGGCGAGCAGATGCGCGGCGCCTACGACGAACTGGGTGACCTCTTCGACAACGCGCCCGACTATGCGACGGCGGCCGATCGTGTCCGTCGCCTGATGTTCCTTGAAAAGCTGCTGCATGAAATCGACGACGCGATCGTCGCGCTCGAAGAAGAATAACCACATTCCCGGAACCCAATGGCACTCCTCCAGATTGCAGAGCCCGGCGAATCCGCCGCGCCGCACGAACACAAGCTGGCGGTCGGCATCGACCTCGGCACCACCAATTCGCTCGTTGCCACGGTGCGCAGCGGGCTGACCGTCGTCCTCAACGACGAACTCGGCCGGCCGTTGCTGCCCTCGGTCGTGCGTTATGGCAAGGCGGGTAATGTCGAGGTCGGCTACGAGGCGCAGCGTCAGCAGTCGCTCGACGCCAGGAACACCATCGTCTCGGTCAAACGCTTCATGGGGCGTGGCAAGGCCGACATCGCCAACCTGGAGGCGATCCCCTACGATTTCGTCGAGGCGCCGGGCATGGTCAGGCTGCGTACGGACGCCGGCGAGAAGAGCCCGGTCGAGGTCTCGTCCGAGATCCTGAAGGCCTTGCGCGCGCGCGCCGAGGCCTCGCTCGGCGGTGACCTCGTCGGTGCCGTGATCACCGTGCCGGCCTATTTCGACGACGCACAGCGGCAGGCGACGAAGGATGCGGCGAAGCTTGCCGGCCTCAACGTGCTGCGTCTCCTGAACGAACCGACGGCAGCGGCAATCGCCTACGGCCTCGACAACGGCTCCGAAGGGGTCTATGCCGTGTATGACCTCGGCGGGGGAACCTTCGACATCTCGATCCTGCATCTTTCCAAGGGGGTCTTCGAGGTGCTCGCGACCGGTGGCGATTCGGCGCTCGGTGGCGACGACTTCGATCACCGCATCTACTGCTGGATTCTCCAGGAGTCGAAGCTTTCGCCGCTGTCCTCTGGCGATGCCCGCCTGCTGCTGACGCGTGCACGCGAGGCCAAGGAATACCTGACGTTCCACGGCGAGGCGCCGATCAGCGCACGGCTGTCCACCGGCGAGATGGTCGATCTGACGCTGACGACGCAGATCTTCAACGACATCACGCAGACGCTGACGATGAAGACGCTGCAGGCGGTCAAGAAGGCGCTGCGCGATGCCGGCATGACCGCTTCCGACATCAAGGGCGTGGTCATGGTCGGTGGCGCCACGCGCATGCCGCAGATCCAGCGCGCCGTCGGCGAGTTTTTCCGGCGCGAACCGCTGAACAACCTCGATCCCGACAAGGTCGTTGCCATCGGTGCGGCGATGCAGGCCAACCTGCTCGCCGGTAATCGTGCCGCGGGCGATGACTGGCTGCTGCTCGACGTCATCCCGCTCTCGCTCGGGCTGGAGACGATGGGCGGCCTCGTCGAGAAGGTGATCCCGCGCAACTCGACCATTCCGGCGGCACGTGCCCAGGAATTCACCACCTTCAAGGATGGCCAGACGGCGATGGCGGTGCATGTCGTGCAGGGCGAGCGCGAACTGGTCAGCGACTGCCGCTCGCTGGCACGCTTCGAGCTGCGCGGCATTCCGCCGATGGTTGCAGGGGCCGCCCGCATCCGCGTCACCTTCCAGGTCGATGCGGACGGCCTGCTGTCGGTTGCAGCGCGCGAGCAGACCACCGGCGTCGAGGCCAGCATCACCGTCAAGCCGTCCTACGGCCTTTCCGACGATGAAGTGGCAAGCATGCTCAAGGATTCGATGGAGCACGCCAAGGACGATGCGTTCCGGCGTGCGCTCAAGGAAGCGCAGGTCGAGGCCGAACGCCTGATCGAGGCGGTGCGCGCCGCGCTGTTGAGCGATGGCGAACTGCTCTCGCCCGAGGAGAAGGCGAGGGTGGAGGCTGCCATCACCAGGCTGCATTCGACGGCACTCGGCGAGAACCGCCGCCACATCACGCTGGCGATGGATGACCTCGAGGCGGAAACCAAGGACTTCGCCGCGCGTCGAATGGACAAGTCGATCCGTCGCGCCTTTGCCGGCAAGACCGTCGACGAAATTGAACAGACCACCAAGGAAAACCAAGCATGACGCAGATGATCGTCCTGCCGCATGTCGAACTGTGCCCGGAAGGCACGGTGATCGAGGCCGAACCCGGCAAGACCATCTGCCAGGCCCTGCTCGAAAACGGCATCGCCATCGAGCATGCCTGCGAGATGTCCTGTGCCTGCACCACCTGCCATGTGATCGTGCGCGAAGGCTTCAGTTCCCTGGAGACCGCGGAAGATCTGGAGGAAGACATGCTCGACAAGGCATGGGGGCTGGAGCCGAACTCGCGCCTGTCGTGTCAGGCAGAGATCGCGGACACGCCGCTGGTGATTGAAATTCCACGCTACTCGATCAATATGGCGAGAGAGGGGAAGCACTGACATGAAGTGGACTGACATCAATGATCTTGCGATCGAGCTTTCGGATGCCCATCCCGAGGTTGATCCGACACGCATCAATTTTGTCGACCTGATGAACTGGGTGCTGGCGCTGCCGGGCTTCGATGACGACCCCAAGCATTGCGGCGAGAAGATCCTGGAAGCGATCCAGCAGGCCTGGATCGACGAGATGGCATAGGGGCGGCATGATTCCCGAAGAGTTCAGCGGCGGTGGTGTCCAGCGCAACGTTCTCGGCGGCCCGCTCGGCGCCTGCGGAGAGCGACCGCTGACCGGCTTCTTCCGAGACGGCTGCTGCAATACGTCGGATGATGACCTTGGGCGGCACACCGTCTGTGCGGTGATGACCGCCGAGTTCCTCGAATTCTCGAAGATTGCCGGAAACGACCTGTCGACGCCGCGTCCCGAATTCGGTTTTCCCGGACTGCAACCCGGTGATCGCTGGTGTCTCTGTGCTGCCCGCTGGCGCGAGGCCTGGGATGCGGGTGCCGCTCCGCGTGTCGTCCTCAACGCCACCAACGAAGCAAGCCTCGACTTTGTCAGTCTCGATGCACTGAAGGCGCTCGCCATCGATCTGAACTGAGTGCGCCGCGGTGCGGTCGGTTCCTATTTCCGCAGTAGTGCCGCCGGCGAGAAGCCGGTGACGAGTGCCGTTCCGCCGAGCACGATGACGGTGCCGGCAAGGGTGTGCCAGCCGACCGCCTCGCCGAGAAAGAGATGCCCCCAGAGAACGCCGAAGAGGGGGATCAGGAAGGTGACGGTCAGTGCCGGTGCAGGGCCGAGATCATTGACCAGCCGGAAATAGAGCAGATAGGCGATGCCGCTGCAGACGATGCCGAGCGCGGCAACGGCAGCGGCGATTGCCATGTCCGGTGTGCCGGCGACGGGTTGCGCAAAAGGCAGCAGCGGCGCCACCAGCAGCGTCGCAGCCCACATGCTGCCGTGTGCGTTGGCGAAAGGTTCCACCTGCTCGACCGATTTCGCATAGATGCTGGCGATTGCATAGCAGCAGGCCGCGCCAAGCGCGGCAGCGATGGCAGGGCCGGCGCCGGCGCGCAGCGTCGATTCGTCGAAACCGGTGAGCAGGGCAACGCCTGCCAGCCCCATCGCCAATCCGAGCATTGCCTTGCCGTTGAGCCGGGCACGCAGCACCACGACACCGATGACAGTGCCCCAGAGCGGCGCCGTGGCATTGAGGATCGACAGCAGCGATGCCGACAGCGTTTGTGCGGCGAAGGCGAAGAGAAGGAAGGGCAGGCCGGTGTTGAAACCGCCGAGGATCATGTAGTGCCGCCAGTGCTTGCGGAGCATCAGCGCTCGCCTTTGCCACAGCGCGACCGCCGCAAGGAAGAGCGCTGCGAGCGCGACACGCAGTTCGATCAACCAGGCCGGACCGAGGGCCGGAACGGCGATGCGCATGAACAGGAAGGAAGCGCCCCAGATCGCCGAGAGGGTGAGAAGCCGGCACAGGCTGGCGGGCGTCAAGGTCGGGTGTGCATCAGGTACTCAGGCCGGGAACAGGTTGAGCAGCCCGTCCAGCCCGACGAAGTTGAAGGCGACCGAGGCCCTTGCGCGCGTTGCCGGCTTGGCACGGTAGGCGAGCGAGAAGCCGGCCTCGGCCATCATCAGAAGGTCGTTGGCCCCATCACCGATGGCGATCACCTGCTCCCGGTGCAGACCGAGTTCGTCGCGCAGGCGGGCCAGGTGGTGAGCCTTGGCGGCGGCATCGACGATGTCGCCGGCCACCTTTCCGGTCAGTTTGCCGCCGCAGATTTCGAGTTCGTTCGAAGTGGCGAAGTCGAAGCCGAGTTCGATGCGCAGGCGCTCGGTGAAATAGGTAAAACCGCCGGACAGGATTGCCGTACGCAGTCCAGCCTGCTGCGCGGCGGCGAGCAGGCCGCGGGCACCGGGCGACAGTTGCAGCCGCTCCTCGAAGACCCGCGAAAGCACGCGTGCATCGAGCCCCGCCAGCAGCGCCAGACGTTGGCGCAGGCTTTCCCGATAGTCGAGTTTGCCACGCATCGCCGCCTCGGTGATTTCGGCAACTTCGTGCTTGCGGCCGGCGAAGTCGGCCAGTTCATCAATGCACTCGATCGTGATCAGTGTCGAATCCATGTCGAACGCGATCAGGCCGAAATCGGCAAGGCGCTTCCCGCTTTTGACAAATGCCCAGTCGAGGTGCTCCGCTTCCAGCAGCGGCAGCAACGTGTCGAATTCACTGTTTCGTTCTGCGCCGCGCAGGCGTACGACTTGCGGTGGCAGCGGCTCGATGCCTGCAGCGCCGGTCGCCGCGACGATGCGGTCGAGCAGGAAGGTCGGCAGGGCGCCGCCCTGGATGATCAGATCCATCATTTCTTGCCGGCGGAATTCAGTCGAGGACGTGCGAGAGAAGCCCGTCGGCCAGTTTCGGCTCGAACCAGGTCGACTTCGGCGGCATGACCTGATTGCTGTCGGCAACTGCCATCAGGTCGCACATCTGCGTCGCGTGCATGGCGAACGCGACGGCCATCTCGCCGCTGTCGACGCGGTGCTCCAGCTCGCCGAGACCACGGATGCCGCCGACGAAATCGATACGCTTGTCGCGGCGCAGGTCGGCAATGCCGAGCACCGGCCCGAGCAGGTGCTCGGACAGCAGGCTGACGTCGAGGCGTGCCACCGGATCGGTGGCGGGAACGAGTTCGGCGTTGATTTCCAGGCGGTACCAGCGCCCCTGCAGATACATGCCGACGACCCCGGGTTTCTCCGGCCGGACCTGGCCGGGCGCCGGCGAGACCGTGAAGCGTTCGCCGATGCGGGTGAGGAAGTCGCCAGGCGAGAGACCGTTCAGGTCGCGCACCACGCGGTTGTAATCCATGATCCGCATCTGCCGTGCCGGGAAAATGACGGCCAGGAAATGCTCGGCGCTATCGGCGCCGGCCCCCCGGCGGGCGGCGGAAACGCGCGACGCCGCCGCCGAACGGTGGTGGCCGTCGGCGATGTAGAGCGCCGGCATCGCCTCGAAGACACGGCTGATACCGGCGATCGTCGCCGCGTCTTCGATTGCCCACGTGGTGTGGCGGACGCCATTGGCGTCGACATCGGCGATCGGCGCGCTGCCGGTTGCGGCAGAGATCAGCCGGTCGGCTTCGTCGCAGTCAGGGTAGGCCAGCAGCACCGGTCCGGTCTGTGCGTTGAGCGCCTCGATCTGGCGGACGCGGTCGTCTTCCTTGTCCGGGCGCGTGAATTCATGCTTGCGGATGCGGTTGCTGTCGTAGTCGGCAACCGATGCGGCGGCAACGAGCCCGGTCTGCACATGCTCACCCATGATCATGCGGTAGGCGTAATAGCGTGGCGAAGGGTCGCGAACAAGCACGCCTTGTTCGATCAGGCGATCGAAATTCTCTGCCGACCGCGCATAAACCTCGGGCGAATAAGGGTCGGTATCGGCCGGAAGGTCGATCTCGGCCTTGGAAATGTGCAGGAAGCTGCACGGCCTGCCCGCGGCACGATGGCGCGCCTCGTCGCTCGTCAGTACGTCATAGGGCGGGGCGACGACGTCACCGGCGCGTTCGGTAAGTGGGCGAAGCCCGGCGAATGGCATGATCAGCGGCATGGTCGGGGTCCCGTATCAGGGGGTCTGCAGTTTCACCCGCCGGCTCAGCGCAGGCGCTCGGGAAGCACATCGCGCAGCAGCGTGGCGGCGTCGCGCAGCATCTTCTCGGTCGCCTCCCAGTCGACGCAGGCATCGGTGACCGAGCAGCCGTAGGTCAGTTTCGAGAGATCGTCGGGGATCGGCTGGTTGCCGGCGATGAGGTTCGACTCGATCATGGTGCCGACCACCGACTTGTTGCCGAGACGGATCTGGTTGACCACATCGGCCATGACCAGCGGCTGCAGTTCCGGCTTCTTGTAGCTGTTGGCGTGCGAGCAGTCGACGACGATGTTCGCCGGCAACTTGCCCTTGACCATGGCCTGTTCTGCCATCGAGACCGAGACCGTGTCGTAGTTCGGGCGGCCATCGCCACCGCGCAGCACGATGTGGCCGTAACGGTTGCCCTTGGTGCGGACGATGGCGGTGCGGCCCTGGTTGTTGATGCCGAGGAAGGAGTGCGGGCGCGAGGCGGAGAGGATCGCATTCACGGCCACGCCGATGTCGCCGTTGGTGCCGTTCTTGAAGCCGACGGGCGTCGACAGGCCCGAGGACATTTCGCGGTGCGTCTGCGATTCTGTCGTGCGTGCGCCGATCGCGCTCCAGGCGATCAGGTCGCCGAGATACTGCGGCGAAATCGGGTCGAGCGCCTCGGTGCCGGCCGGCAGGCCAAGTTCGTTCACGTCGATCAGGAAGCGGCGGGCCAGTTCCATGCCTTCATCGACGCGGAAGGAGTCGTCCATATGGGGGTCGTTGATGTAACCCTTCCAGCCGGTGGTGGTGCGCGGCTTCTCGAAATAAACGCGCATCACGATCAGCAGGGTGTCGGAAACCTCGTCGGCTAGCGCCTTCAGGCGGCGCGCGTAGTCCATGCCGGCGACCGGGTCGTGGATCGAGCACGGGCCAACGACGACGAACAGGCGGTGGTCCTTGCGGTCGAGGATGTTGCGTAGCGCTTCACGGCCCTGCATCACGGTGCGGGCCGCATTCAGCGAGAGCGGCAGCTTGGCGTGCACGTCCTCGGGCGAGGGCATCGGGTCAAAGGCGGCGACGTTGATGTTGTCGAGATCGAGCGTAGTCATGGTCTGATGGTTTTTCTGTTTTCAGTGCCCGGAGCATCGCGGGCCGGTGGGGGCGGCAAAGGGTGGAAGTTTACCGCGTTGGCGGTGCCTTGGGGAGGCAGGCTGCGCCGCGTTGCCTTCAGCGCAGCCAGTCGAGCAGCAGGTCGCGCAACTGGTCTTCGGAAAACGGCTTGACGAGAATGGCGTCCATGCCGGCCTCACGGCAGGCTGCCCGTGTCTCGGGCCGATCGTCTGCGGTCACGGCAATGATCGCCAGCGGCGCCATCTGGTGCTGCCGTTCATGCAGTCGCCAGCGGCGTGCCGTTTCTCGTCCGTCGAGGATCGGCATCTGGCAATCCATCAGGACGAGGTCGAATTCCTCGTTGGTCTTGCCCGGCTCTGACACCCGTTTCAGTTGGTCCAGCGCATTCTGGCCGTCGCTGGCGGTGTTGACCGAACAACCCAGCCGGGCGAGCATCGCCCGCGTCGATTCGAGAATCGGCGGATTGTCGTCGACGAGGAGAATGCGTCCGGCGAGCGTTCCTTCCGCGACTGATGTCCTGTTCGCACTCGCACCCGCAGGTGCGCCTTCGCGGGTGGTGAGCTGCCGGATGCAGGCAAGCAGGTCGGGCGTGTTCAGCGGCTTCGACATGAAGCGATCCATCATGCCGGGCGAGAGGCACTGGTCGCGGTAGGTGCTTGTGGCGAAGGCGGTCACTGCGATGATCGGCAATTGTTCCCCGCCTTCCGTCGCGCGGATGCGCCGCGTCGCCTCGAGCCCGTCCATTCCCGGCATCTGACAATCCATCAGCACGATGTCTGGATGATGCTCGGCCACCATGCGGATCGCCTCTTCGCCGCTTTCTGCCGGCCAGACGACGGCACCGAAGAGTTCCAGGGTTTCGGCCAGCATGGCGCGGTTGACGTCGTTGTCGTCGGCCAGCACGACGACCACACCGTCGATTCGCTCCTCCGGACCACGTCGTTCGTTCGAAAAATCTCCGGTCGCCGCCAGCGGCAGTCGCAGCACCAGCACGAAGCGGCTGCCCCGTCCCTCGGCGCTGGTCAGGCTGATCTGGCCGCCCATCAGCGTCGCCAGCTGCTTGCAGATGGCCAGCCCGAGGCCGGTGCCGCCATACATGCGGGTGGTCGAGGAGTCGGCCTGCGTGAATTTGTCGAAGATGCGCATCTGCACATCCACCGGGATGCCGACACCGCTGTCCTCGACCGTGATGCGCAGTGTGGCGATGCCGTCGCTGCCCGCCTGGCACTGCACGGCAAGCCGGATTTCCCCGTGCTCGGTGAACTTGATCGCGTTGCTGAGCAGGTTGTCGACGATCTGGCGGATGCGCACCGGATCGCCGCGCAGCAGTTCGGTGACCGGTTCGACAAGGTCGATCGCGAACCGCAGGCCCTTGCGCTGCGCGGTGGCAACGTGGAAATCGGTGATTGCGCTGATCAACTGGCGCAAGCGGAACGGGACGTGTTCGATGATCAGCTTGCCTGCCTCGATCTTCGAGAAATCGAGGATGTCGTTCACGATCGTCTGCATGTGCTCGGCACTGTTGCGGGCGAGATCGAGATGGCGACGCTGGGCTTCGTCGAGCCGGCTCTGGTCGAGCAGGTCGAGCAGGCCGAAAAGCCCGGTAAACGGTGTGCGCAGTTCGTGGCTCATGTTCGCGAGGAATTCGCTCTTCGCGTGGCTGGCCGCTTCGGCGCGGGAGCGCTCCTGCTGCAACTCGACTTCGGCGGCCTTGCGCTCGCTGATGTCCTCGCAGGTCCACACTACACCACGGGCGATATCTTCCGGGTCGATCGCCTTGATCGACAGGGCACACCAGAACGGCATTCCGTTGCGCCGCTGCATCACGACTTCCTCGCGCATTACCTCGCCGTGTGCCAGGCGCGCCGGAGCTTCGGCAGAAATGCGCTGATAGGTGTCCATTCCCGAGTAAAGCCGGCGCGTACTGAGACCGGGCATCAATTCCGGCTCATAACCGAAGATGGTCGCCATCTGGCGGTTTACCGTCTGGATGCGACGATTTTCCGGATCGGAGGTGTCGATGTAGGCGAATCCGATCGGTGAGGCGTCGAGCGTCGTCTGCTGGATGGCCTCGATTTCTTGCTTGGCGTCGAGCAGGTCTGCTTCGGCGCGGCGTGCGCGAACGAGCGCCCAGGCCACGACGGCCATGACGGCGATGAAGAGGAAGAAAGTCGCTGAAAGAAGCTGGTTGAGCGTCCGCATGCGCGCCTCCAGTTCCTTGTTCAGCCCGGACAGCGCCCCCCAGCGCTCGAGTTCGGCGGTGTCGATGTCGCGGGCCAGTTTCTGCAGCTCGAGTGCCGCGGCCTGCAATTTCAACTGGCTTCCGGCGCCGAGCGGCTCCCGCTGCAGGCGGACGATTTCGCTGCGGGCTGTGGCGATCCGCTCCACCAGTGCGCTACGTGCGGCCGAGTCCTTGTCGATGCCCTCGGACGCATAGTGTTCGGCATTGCGCAGGCGCTTGTCCGCCGAATGGAGCATGGACTGGCTCCTCTCGCCGACCGGCATCCCTGCCTCGATGTCGCGCGCCGCCTGTTCGATCAGCAGCCGGGATTTGAGCAGTGTGCGAGCGCCATGCACGCTGTCGAAATTGGCGGACAGGAACTCCTGATGCAGCGCATTGAAGCGCGCAAAGCCGACGACCAGAACCACCCCGACGACGGTGGCGAGCAGGTAGGTGGTGATGAGTGGCCAGGAGATCCTGGCGTTACCCTTGTTGTTCAGGATTTTCCCCGATATGGTCCGTGATGCCTGCGGCTTGGTATGATTCTCCGCAGTACCCGTCGCTGCGATGGCGATCCAGAAATCGTTGATGTCACTTCAAATTGTGCCACATTCCTCAGCCCATAAGATGACCAAAGCATGGATTTCCGTGGTTCGCCGGTCCGTCCTGACCGGCCTCGCGATCTCCGCCTTCGCAGTTTGTGCGAGTGCCGCGGCGGCAGTTTCCGACGGCGAGATACGGGTCGGTTTGCTGGTGGACATGAACTCGATCTACGCGCACATCACCGGTCGCGGCTCGGTCGAGGCGGCACGGATGGCAATCGAGGATGTCGGTGGCAGCATCGATGGCAAGCCGATCCGGCTTCTGTTCGAGGATCATGCGAACAGCGTCGAGCGCGTTACGGCCGTGGCGAAGGACTGGCTGTTCGACAAGGGGGTGGATGTCATCGCCGATGTTGCCGGATCGCCGCTCGCGCTGGCCGTGCAGGAAGTCAATCGCAGCAAGGGGGCAGTGATCTTCTACAACGGGGTGATGACGACCGAGATCACCGGGAAGAAATGTGCCCCGACCGGCATCCACTGGATGTACGACGGCCACGCCTTCAATACGGTGATCGGTCGCGAACTGACACGCGCAGGGCACCGCCGCTGGTACTTTCTCACCGTCAACAACGCCTTCGGCCTCAACGTCGAGGCGTCACTGGCCGAAATCGTGCGCACGAACGGCGGCGAGGTGATCGGGACCATCCGTCATCCGATCGGCAGCGAAGACCTGTTTTCCGAGCTGCGCGAAGCCTCGCAGGCGGGCGCCCAGGTCATCGCAGTGGTGAACGCCGGCCAGGACATGATCCGCGCGGTTCGCGAGAGCGCCGACCTGCTGGCGGTGAGCAAGGGGAAAACGCTGCTCGCAGCCCCCGCGACCGCACTCAACGACGTGCACGTCATCCGTCCGCAACTGGCGCAGGGACTCCGCCTGTCGCACTCCTTCTACTGGAACATGGACGCCGAATCCCGTGCCTGGTCGATGCGCTTCTATCAACGGACCGGTGCCATGCCGAGCGATCTCCAGGCCGGGGTCTATTCATCGCTGATCCACTATTTCAAGGCGGTGAAGGCGACCGGAAGCGATGACGGGCCCACTGTCGTCAAGAAGATGCGCGAGCTGCCGATCCGCGATCCCATCGTCCGCAATGCCAGGCTGCGCGAGGATGGTCGCATGGTGCACGACGTCTTTCTGCTGCGCGTCAAGGCGCCCTCCGAAGTGAAGGAACCCTGGGATTACCTGGAAATCCTGAACAGCGTGCCCGGTGACCGCGCCTTCCGGCCGATGGCGGAAGGCGGGTGCCCCCTCGTTCAGGGGACGAGCAGCGGGGCACCGTCGCCGGCGAGGTAGGCCTGCGCCGACGCCTTGCCGATGCGGTAGAGCGTCTCGAGGTTCGAGCGCGACCAGTCGAGTGTATTGGGCAGGTGTGCCTCGGGAATCTTGAATGGCACCTTGAACATTTCCCGCATCGGATTCCTGTTATGGACCGCCTCGAAAATCTTGGTGTCGTCCTTGGCGATCTCCACCGTCGGCACGATGATCGACAGCAGCCAGGCGTCGTAGAGGTCACGCGGTGCGCGCATCAGTTCGTCGGCGCCGAGGACGTCGAACACCACGATGCGCGTTACCGCCGGTTCGTTGTCGACCAGCGCCTTGTAGTTCAGGCAGTCGTGCGCCGCGCCCTCGTAGTAAAGGCATTCCGCCTTGCTTTCCGGGTCGTACGCGGGGTGCGGCGGGTAGAGGAAGGGGTAGGCCAGCGCCGCGCGGCAGTGATCCGGGGTGATGTCCTGCTTCGCAAAGCTTTGCATCTTGCGCCGTGTGATGTTGTAGGCATTGACATAGAATCCGGTCGGCAAGGCGCGCAACGCATCGAAATCGACCGTCGCTTCGAGAAAGGGCACGCTGGCGCAGAGCCCCAGGCTCCTCGGACCGAGGTCGGTCGGGCAGGCGCCGGCGAACATCAGCTTCATCCAGTCGCCAAACAGCTTGCCCATCGCCGTGTCGCCGTACTGTTCCTCCAGCTGCTTCGCAAACGGGTTCATGGCCGCCAGCGTGCGGTAGGCGTCAGCGACAGCGCCGGGTTTCTGGAAGACCTTGTAGTTGACCGGGAAGTGCTCGTAGATGGCATCGGCGATACCCATCTCCATCGTCGAGCGCAGTGCCTCGGCGGGGGTTTTGCCGCCGCCGGGTGCGAGGTAGAGCAGGCCGATGAGGGCGCCGGCGCCGGCCGTCGAGATCACGTCGAAATGCACGCCGGCTTCCGCGAACGCCTCCAGTGCACCGGACATCAGGGTCGCGTTCGGGGCGCCGCCGCCCAGGATAAGTGCCGTCTTGCCCATGTCTTCCTCCTTTAAGGGGAACGACCGGTCACGACGTCAATTGCTTGAACAACTCCTTGATCGCGGCGACCTTGTCGTTCAGGGTCGGTGAATGACGGGAGAATAACAGCTTGTCCTGCCCGGCGAGCTTGTAGCTGCGGTTTTTCTGGATCAGGTTGATGATGCGTATCGGCTCGATCGGCGCGGTTTTCGCGAATTCCGGGCTGAACTGGACGACGATCTGCTCGCTGGTGGCGTCGAGCTTGCCGACGCAGTACGGCTTGACCAGCAGGCGCACGCGGTGCGTGGCGAGCAGCGACTGCGCCTGCGGCGGAAGTTCGCCGAAGCGGTCGATCAGCTCCTCCTGCAGGTCGTCGATATCTTCGGCCTTGTCGCAGTTGGCGAGACGCTTGTAGAGCGAAAGGCGCTCGTGCACGTCCGGTGCATAGCCGTTCGGCAGCAGCGCCGGCGTGTGCAGGTTGATCTCGGTGGCGATGCCGAGCGGCTGCGTCAGGTCCGGCTCGCGGCCCTGCTTGAGCGCGGCGACAGCGCGGTTCAGCATCTCGGTGAACAGGTTGAAGCCGACTTCCTGCATCTCGCCCGACTGGCTGTCGCCCAGCACCTCGCCGGCACCGCGGATCTCCAGGTCGTGCATCGCCAGGTAGAATCCGGAACCGAGCTCTTCCATGTGCTGGATCGCCTCCAGCCGCTGTTTCGCCTGCTTCGTCAGCCCTGAATTTTCCCCGATGCCGTCGTGCGTCAGCAGGTAGGCGTAGGCCTGGTGGTGCGAGCGGCCGACGCGGCCACGCAGCTGGTGCAACTGGGCGAGGCCGAATTTCTCGGCGCGGTTGATCAGGATGGTGTTGGCGTGCGGGTTGTCGATGCCGGTCTCGATGATCGTCGTGCACAGGAGCAGATTGGCGCGTTGCTGCGTGAAGTCGCGCATCACCCGCTCCAGCTCGCGCTCGTTCATCTGCCCGTGGCCAACGACGATGCGCGCTTCGGGCAGCAGCTTGGTCAGCTTCTCGCGCATGTTCTCGATGGTATCGACCTCGTTGTGCAGGAAATACACCTGGCCACCGCGCTTCAGCTCGCGCAACACCGCCTCGCGGATGATGCCGTCGGAGAGGCGGGTGACGAAGGTCTTGATCGCGAGGCGCTTTTGCGGTGCCGTGGCGATGACCGAGAAGTCGCGCAGGCCTTCGAGCGACATCGCCAGCGTGCGCGGAATCGGTGTCGCGGTGAGCGTCAGCACGTCGACCTCGGCGCGCAGCGACTTCAGCGCTTCCTTCTGGCGTACGCCGAAGCGGTGCTCCTCGTCGATGATCACCAGCCCGAGACGGTCGAACCTCATTTCCCTGGAGAGCAGCTTGTGCGTACCGATGATGATGTCGAGCTTGCCTTCGGACAGCTCCTTCATCGCCAGCGCCGATTCCTTGGCGGTCTTGAAGCGCGACAGTTCCGCGATACGAACGGGCCACTCCGCGAAGCGGTCGCAGAAGGTCTGATAGTGCTGTTCGCAGAGCAGGGTGGTCGGGCACAGCACAGCCACCTGCTTGCCGCCGGCCACCGCACAGAAGGCGGCACGCAACGCCACCTCGGTCTTGCCGAAGCCGACGTCTCCGCAGACGAGACGGTCCATCGGCTTGCCGGACTTCATGTCTTCGATCACTGCAGCGATCGCGTTGGCCTGGTCGGCCGTTTCCTCGAAGCCGAAACCGTCGGCAAAGGCATCGTAGTCGTGTGCCTTGAAGGCGAAGGCATGGCCCTGCCGGGCAGCGCGGCTGGCATAGAGGGCGAGCAGTTCGGCGGCGGTATCACGCGCCTGCTGTGCGGCGCGGCGCTTCGCCTTTTCCCACTGCTGCGAACCGAGCGCATGCAGCGGCGCGGCGTCGGGTTCGTTGCCCGAATAACGCGAGATCACATGCAGCTGCGCCACCGGGACGTAGAGTTTGGCCTCGTTGGCGTAGTGAAGCTCGAGGAACTCGGTGTCGCCTTCGCCGAGATCCATGTGGATCAGGCCCTGGTAGCGGCCGATGCCGTGCTGTTCGTGCACGACCGGGTCGCCGATCTTGAGTTCGGTGAGATCCCTGAGCCAGTTGTCGACCGAGGCCTTGCGTTGCGCCTCGCGTGCAGAGCGGCGGGCGCGCGCAGACGGACTGCCGGCGAACAGTTCCGCTTCGGTGACAAAGGCGATTTCTGCCAGCTGGAAGCCGGCGAAGAGCGGCGAAATGCCCAGGCCGAGCTTCGGGCCCTCGGTGACAAACGCCAGCGGATCGGCAACGGCATCCGGTTTGAGACCGTACTCGGCCAGCAGTTCGGTCAGCGTTTCGCGGCGCCCGGCAGATTCGGCGAGCAGGAAGACGCGGCCGGGGTAGTGTTCGAGAAAGGCTTTTAGTGCTTTCAGCGGATCGTCGGCCCGGCGATCGACGGCGACAGGTGGCAGTGCTTGCGTCGGGCCTGCCGCGAGTTCCGTGGTGCCGGTGGAGCCAGGCATGTCGATGCGCGCATGGGGCTTTGCGGCGACGAAGAACTGCTCTTCGGAGAGGAACAACTCGCCGGGCGGGAGCAGGGGGCGCGTACGGTCACCGTCGAGCATCCGGTGACGCGAGTCGGTATCCAGCCAGAAAGCCCGGATTGCCGCGTGAACATCGCCGTGCAGGCAGAGCACGACATCCTCCGGGAGGTAGTCGAACAATGTCGCCGTCTCCTCGAAGAACAGCGGTAGCCAGTATTCGATACCGGCCGACGGCGTGCCGGCCGAGATGTCGCGGTAGATGCCCGATTTCGCCGGGTCACCCTCGAAGACTTCGCGGAAGCGCTGGCGAAAACGGGTACGGCCGGCGTCGTCGAGCGGGAACTCGCGCGCCGGCAGCAAACGGATTTCCGGTACCGGGTAGAGGGTACGCTGGCTATCGACGTCGAAGGTCTTGATGCTCTCCACTTCATCGCCGAACAGGTCGAGCCGGTACGGTAGCGGCGAGCCCATCGGGAAAAGGTCGATCAGGCCGCCGCGTACCGAGTATTCGCCGGGCGAGACGACCTGGGTCACATGCGCGTAGCCGGCGGTGGCCATCTGCGCCTTCATCTTGTCGGCGTCGAGCCGTTCGCCCTGCTTGATGAAGAAGGTCCGTGCCGCCAGCCAGGCCGGCGGCGCCATGCGGTAGAGCGCGGTGCTGGCCGGCAGCAGGAGGATGTCGCAATCGCCGCGCATCACCGTATAGAGCGTGGCGAGGCGTTCCGAAACAAGATCGTGGTGCGGCGAGAAGCTGTCGTAGGGCAGGGTTTCCCAGTCCGGCAACAGGCGTACGCGTGCCTGCGGCGCAAACCACGGGATCTCTTCAAGCAGGCGCTGTGCGTCCCCCGGCGAGGCCGTCATGACCACCCGCATCGGGCCGTCGCTGCTGATGCCGGCCAGTGCCAGCGCATCGGCGGCGCCGGCAAGCGGGGGCAGGACAATCCGTTCCCCCGGACGGGGCAGGGAGGTAATCGGCAGTTGCTTGAGGAGGTGAGTCGGCAAGGGCATGGCAGGTGCTGCGGGCATCCGGGGAGCGGATTATAGCGGTTGTCGGCCATGGCGCGGACTGCGCCGGGACAGTGTCCCTGTGCCGGTGGCGGCAGGCTTCGCCATCCGGCTCATTATTTGACTCGACTTCAGACCGAGACATTGGCATCATCGTATGCCAAATGGAATTTCCGGAAATCCTGCCTTCCCTGCCATCGTGACCACGCTCCCCGACCTTCCTTCTTCAGCCACGGCCAGGTCTGTTCGCCTGCCGCGGTTCGCACAGGGTTCGCTCGCGGCATGAGCGCGCCGAAGGCAGCCGCGTCCGGCCACTACAGGAGCCTGCGCTATCGCCTGCTCATCGCCGTCGTCGCTGCCGTCTGGTTTGTTTTCGGCCTCTATGCCTGGGCCACCATCAGTTACCGCCAGATCCAGCTCGAGGCGTCCCTGCAGGAGCGCGTAGACCGCCTCGCGACACTGGTCGCCGGTGCGCTGGTGCGACCGATGTACGACCTCAATTCCGTCGCCATCGATAGCATCGTCAGTACCGTCGGGGCAGACATCGATACCCTTGCCGTCAGTGTCATCGACAGTGATGGCGTCGAGGTCGCCGCTGCCGGCGCGCCGCGCTATGAATCGGCGAAGGGGGCCAGCGCCGTGCGTCGCGTCGTCTATCGCGACCACGAGCGCACGATCGAACTCGGACGCGTCACGGTCGTCCTGTCGCACGCTTCGCTCGATGCCGAATTGCGCGCCCTCGTCCTCAATTCGGCGATCGTCATCCTGCTTCTCGGACTCGTCCTGAGTGCAGCGATTTACCTGATTTTCCGCAATCTCGCCCGCCCGTTCCGCGACATTCTGGATTCCATGGACAAGCTCGAGCGAGGCGAGACCAAGATCGCGTTGAGCGGGCTCGACCGGGACGATGAAATCGGGCGCATTTCCCAGTCAGTGCTGCGCTTCCGCGATGCCGTCGTCAGTCGCCATCTGGCAGAGGACGAGACCCGGTCGCTCCTGGCGGAAAAGAACGCGATGCTGAACAACGTGCTGGTCGGCATTCTGGTCACGCATCAGCGACTGGTGGTGTCGTGCAACACCCGCCTGGAACAGATCTTCGGCTTCTCGCCTGGCGAAATGGCGGGAAAGTCGTCGCGCGTGCTCTTCGACTCCGATGAAACCTTCGATCGCGTCGGTTATGCCGCCCGTCTCGCGCTGACGCAGGGCAACAACTATTCGGAAGAGCTGATGCTGCGGCGCAAGAATGGCGAGCTGTTTCCGGCCGTCATTACCGGGCGCGCGGTCAATCCCACCGATCCTGACGGCACCTGCACCTGGATCATCGCCGACGTGACGGAGCGGCGGCACGCGGAAGCGGAAGTGCGGCGCTATCGTCACCACCTCGAGGCGCTGGTGTCGGAGCGCACCGCCGAACTGCAGAAGGCCCGTGAGGAGGCCGATCTCGCCAACCAGGCAAAAGGCAGCTTCCTGGCGGCGATGAGCCACGAGATCCGTACGCCGATGAATGCCATCATCGGCATGTCGGGGCTGGCGATGAAGAGCGGTCTCGACGCGCGGCAATATGAGTACGTGCGCAAGATCAACGTTTCGGCGCGCCTCCTGCTCGGCATCATCAACGACATTCTCGACATCTCGAAGATCGAATCGGGGCGGCTGCAACTGGAGGAAACCGGCTTCGACCTGCGCAGCGTCCTCGAGGGGATGGCCACCTTCGCCTCCCAGCTGGCCGAGGAAAAGGGCCTGCGGTTGACGCAGGAACTTGATGCGGACATTCCGCGCTACCTGCTGGGCGATCCGCTCCGCCTGACGCAGATACTGACCAATCTGGTCGGAAACGCCGTCAAGTTCACGAAAACAGGCAGCGTCACCGTTCGCTGCACATGCGACTGCCCCCTGAGGGAAGGCTGTGGCGCCGATGCCCGCCCCGGCACGATCGTCACCTTGCATTTCTCGGTCACCGATACCGGCATCGGATTGACGGATGCGCAGCAGGCCCGACTGTTCCAGCCGTTCACCCAGGCCGACGCATCGACGGCACGCAAATACGGCGGCACCGGGCTTGGCCTTGCCATCTCGCGCCAGCTGGTCAGCATGATGGGCGGGCGCATCTGGGTCGAAAGCGTCTATGGACAAGGCAGCACGTTCCATTTCACCGTGCCCCTGCCGGTCGCCGACGGTGCCTCTCGCGTGCGACTGGAGAGCCTCGCACAGCAATCGTCGACCGGCAGCGAACTGCCGAAGCTACCGCCGGGGCTGCATGTGCTGCTGGCCGAAGACAACCGTTTCAATCAGGAGATGGTGCTGGAAATCCTGGCCGAGGTCGGAGTGTCCGTCGATGTCGTCGAGAACGGCCTGGAAGCCCTGCAGCGCCTGCGCGAGCAGGATTACGGGCTGGTCCTGATGGACATGATGATGCCGGAAATGGATGGCCTGGAAGCGACCCGGCGCATACGCGAGGAGCCGCGCTGGCGAGAACTGCCGATCGTTGCGCTGACGGCGAACGCGGGGCTGGAGGATCGCCAGCGCTGCCTCGGCGCAGGCATGAACGATGTCCTGACGAAGCCCTTCGAGATCGCCGACCTGCATCGCGTGCTGAAGGAACATGCCGTTGCAACCGGTGCGCTCGATGTCTCGCCGGCACCGGCCATTCCTGCTGCGGCAGCGCCGGCGGTGACCAGCGGCAATGGCACGGATGCCGCACTGCCGCTGCTCCCCGGCATCGATACGGTCCTGCTGCTGCAACGGATGAAGGGCCGGGTGAATAGTGCCCGCCGTCTGCTCGGCATCTTCCGTGATCAATACGCCGATGGCGGCGAACGCCTTCATCGATTCGTCGCCGAAGGCGACTATGGCGAAATGTACCGCTTTGCGCACACCCTGAAGGGCGCTGCAGGCGGCCTCGGCGCCACGGAACTGCAGGCGGCTGCACTCGAGCTCGAGCGGGCGGCCAAGGCATCGCTCGAGGATGGCGGCGACCCGTCGACGCTGGTACTCGCGATCGAAAACGTGCAGCGGACACTCGAGACAGTCATCGGCGGGCTGCAGGCGGCCGCATGACTATTGCCGACGGCTGGCGGCAAGCAACTGCTCCCTGAACCACGTCGTCGCCGTTCTGGCGATCTCCGCCGTCGCTGCTGACGACTCGACCACGGGAAGCGCCCGGGTTTCGGTGCGTCCTGGAATGTGGGGGCGTGCCCGGGCAAGGTTGGCCGCCGCCGCATCGTCGGCTCCGGCAAGCAGCATCAGCGGTGCCTTGAGCTCGCGCAGATACTGCAGTCCCGCCAGATCGACCAGACCACCGACGCAGAGCAGCGCAGCAACCGCCTTGTCGCGGACAGCAGCCGCGCGGACGGCGACCGGCGTGGCATCGCCGGCGGCGAAGAGCCCGATCGGCCGTGCCGGAATGACGTCGCTCTCCATCAGTCGCGTCAGCTGGCCGATCACCGCGAGCAGGCGTTCGACCAGCAGCGGAAGATGCGTCGCGGCATCGGCAAAGTGGGCGGCCTCCGGGTCGAGCAGGTCGATATCAACGGTCGCCATGCGCGCCTGCCAGAGAAGGTGTGTGATCCCGCTGTGGCCCGCCTGCGTCCCGCTTTCTCCCGGCGACACGAAAAGGACGATGCCGATGGCGTCCTTCGGCAGGTGCAGCGTCCCTTGCAGGCGGAAGCTCGTTTCGCGAGAGGCAATGCGTCCCGGCTCGCCGTGTTCGGCAGCGAGGGTCACGATCAGCGGGATTGTCTGCAGGATGCCCTCGTCACGCTCCGGTGCGTCAGTGTCGTGCATCAATCCCTCCCCAGCCGGACCGGTATCCGGCGCGCGCCGAAGGGCGTAGACCAGCCGCCGAAACGTCCGGCCAGGGGCGTACCGCAATCGGGACAGTGACCCGCCGGTGTCAGTGCATAGTCGCGGATCTCGTACCAGTCGCGCACGATCAGGGGCCGGGCGCAGCGGCTGCAATGCGTCGTGCCGCCGGCCGGATCGTGAACATTGCCGGTATAGACGTGGTGCAGTCCCTGATCGAGCGCGATCCGCCTCGCTTTCGCCAGCGTTTCCGGGGGCGTTGCCGGCGTTTCCTGCATCTTCCAGTCGGGATGGAAGGCGGTGAAATGCAGCGGTACGTCGGGCCCGAGCTCGCGCGCCACCCAGGCGGTCAATGCGCGCAGTTCAGCGTCCGAATCGTTGAGCCCGGGAATCAGCAGCGTCGTGATCTCCAGCCAGCAGTCGCTCTCGTGGTGGATCCAGGCGAGCGTGTCGAGCACCGGCTGCAGATGCGCGCCGCATTGACGGAAATAGAAATCCTCGGTGTATCCCTTGAGATCGACGTTGGCTGCATCCATGACGGAGAAGAACTCGCGGCAGGGGGATGCATGGATATAGCCAGCGGTGACCGCCACGTTGAAGACGCCGCGTTCGCGGCAGGCCAGCGCCGTGTCGATCGCGTATTCGGCGAAGATGATCGGGTCGTTGTAGGTGTAGGCGACGGAGCGTGCGCCGTGGCGCACCGCCGCCTCGGCGATGGCGGCCGGTGTCGCATGGTCCATCAGGCGGTCCATGTCCTTCGATTTCGAGATGTCCCAGTTCTGGCAGAACTTGCAGGCAAGATTGCAACCGGCGGTGCCGAACGAGAGGATCGAACTGCCCGGGTAGAAATGGTTAAGCGGCTTCTTCTCGATCGGGTCGATGCAGAAACCGGAGGACCGCCCCCAGGTGGTCAGCTGCATCTCGCCACCTTCGTTCATGCGCACGAAGCAGGCTCCGCGCTGGCCTTCATGCAGCTTGCAGTCGCGCGGGCAGAGGTCGCACTGGATCCGGCCGTCGGCCAGTGCATGCCACCAGCGGCCAGGATGGCGGCTTTCGGGGGTCTTCGGTGGTGCAGCGTTCATGATTCCTTCCACTTCTCGACGTGGTAGATCGCAAGCTGCATCTGAGGATCCCAGAAATCCGCCGGCAGGCCGGCCTTCTGCTTGAGGTGGGCAATGAATGTCCGCGGTTCGGGCAGTTGCTCCCAGACCTGCGGCAGGAAGGTTGCGCGACGACCCGCGCATTCCAGGATGACACCGTCGATGCCCGGCTGCAGCCTGGCCAATGCATCGGCCTCGGATGAAAACCGCAGCGGTGCAGCCGGCGACAGCAGCGAAACCTCGACGCGCGTCTGCGCCAGTTCGTCGGCCGCCAGCGGCGGGAAGCGTGGGTCGCGGAAGGCCGCCGCGCGGGCATTCTCACGCACGTCCTCGGCCAGCGGTCGCCACGCTTCGAGGCTGCCGATGCAGCCGCGCAGGTGGCCCTGCTGGGTCAATGTCACGAAGGTGGCCCCGGGCGCCGTCAGCGCCGGATCGCTGGCTGTCGCGGTGGCGACGACCTGACCGAAGCGGGCTGCAATCGCACTGCGTGCCAGCGTCAGCAGTTCGCGACCGAGCGTGTCACTGGACATGGCCGCTCCTGCCCGTGGTTTCCGGATAGAAAGCGAAGCCGCCATAGCCGACGACGCGGCTGCGATCGCCGGCGGTATCGCCGGAGTTGCGCAGGTCGACCATTTCCGCGTGCAGGCCGTGATGGCGGGCTGCCAGCAGCAGGCCGTTGAGTGGCGTGGCACCGCAGGCCTCGTCGTGCGAGATGTCGGGATCGCCGGCGAGGATGCGGCGGGCCGTGGCCACGTCGATCTCGCGGGCAGCCGCGTAGGGCAGGTAGTGCGAGAGATCGGAGCTGACGACGATCAGGGTCTCGTCGCCCCCCCACAGGCGCTCGAGTACCGCTGCCACTGCCTCTGCCGAGGCTCGACCGACGGCCAGCGGCAGCAGACGGAACTGCGGCAACAGGGCTTGCAGGAAGGGCAGCTGGACTTCCAAGGAATGCTCCTGCAAGTGCGGCAGATCCGAAGTGCCCACCTGCGGCATGTCGGCCAGCATATCCGCGGCAGCGCGGTCAATTTCGATGTCGCCGAGCGGCGTCGCGAAATGCGTTGCGGCCGGCAGCGCCAGACCGTCGACCGCGACGCGGTGCGTCGGGCCGAGCAGCACGACGCGCCGGATGCGGCTCGCGGCGGGGGCGATGCGGGCGTAGATGCTGGCGGCGATCGGACCGGAATAGACATAGCCCGCGTGCGGTGCCACGATCGCTTTCGGCGCATCGTTGCAGGTGACTTTCAATGCGGCTGCCTGCAACAGGCTACGCAGCTCGTGCGCGAGCTCTGACGAATTTCCCGGATAGAACATGCCCGCGACCGCCGGTTGGCGGATCTGGCTGCTGTTCGGGCCGCGACTCAGGTTGTCCATGGCAATTCCTTCCAGTCCTCTTGTTTCACTATATGAGCCGGATGCCCGTCAGTTCAAGGCTGTGGATCAAGGAAAACGGAGATTCTGGGGGGTACGAAGGGCTTTGTCGCGAGTTCCCGGCGCCGGGCACCGGGGGATGACTCGTGGACAGGCGAGGCTCGACCCTCTGGAGGGCCCCCGCCCGCATTCGACCCGATCCGGCAATCGGATTGCGCACCCGATGCATTCACGGGCGCTCAGGCGGCAATCAGCCAGCCGCCGATACAGCCGGCGGCGAACGCCGCGAATCCCCCCAGTACGCGCATGGCGAGGGCGCGGCCGGCAACACTGACGACGATGCCGAACTTGAAGCAGAGGTTGGCCAGGACGGCAAGCAGGATCGCCGTCGTCGCAGCGGTTGCCGCGAGCTTTTCCTGTCCGAACAGGCGCAGGCTGGAGAGCGTGATTGCGTCCACATCGGTCAGCCCGGAGACCAGCGCGACGGCGTAGAGTCCCAGGCTGCCTGCCTTCTCGGAAAGCGCTGCCGAGAGCAGGAGTACGCCGGCGTAGACCGCACCGAAGGTCAGTGCCGTTGCCAGTTCGGTCGGGTTGCGCAGCTCGAGTTGCGGCAGTTCGCCGCCATTGCTCATGCGTTGCCAGGCAAAGGCGACAAAAACGAGTCCCGCCAGTGCGCCGCTGCCGAGCACGGGCAGCAGGTATGGCAGGATCGCCGGCTGCAGGATCGCGGTGACGATGGCGAGGCGGAACAGGACGACGAGATTCGCAGTCAGGATGACTACCAGGCTGAGCGGTTGCAGTTTTTCCGATTCGCTGGCGTGGCGCGAATAGACCAGCGTCGTGGCCGTGCTGGAAGCGAGACCGCCGAGGATGCCGAGCAGCAGCGCACCGTGGCGCTGGCCGACGATGCGCAATGCCGCATAGCCCGCGAGGCTGACGCCGGAAATCAGCACCACCATCCACCAGACCTGATAGGGATTGAGCGTGTCGTAGGGGCCGAAATTGCGGTTCGGCAGGATCGGCAGCACGACCAGCGACAGCACGCAGAACTGGAGGACCGAGGTGATGTCGCGTCGGGTCAGCGCCTTCGAGATGCTCTGCAGTTCAGCCTTGAAGTAGAGCAGGATGGTCGACAGGATCGCCAGCATGACGGCGCTGGTGCGGTAGCCGTACCAGACCATCGCGCCGAAGCAGAAGGCCAGCAGCAATGCGACGACCGACGTGGTGCCCGGATCATTGGCATCCGGCTGGCGGTGGTAGGCAGCGATCATCATCATGCCGATGACGACGAGGCCGCCGGCGAGCAGCCAGGGCGACCCGGTGCGCGTCGCGAGCAGGCCGCAGACGGTACCGAGCAGCGTCGCCAGTCCGAAAGTACGCAGTCCGGCGCGCGAGGTCGGGTTACGCTCGCGCTCGAGCCCCATCAGGAGACCGATGCCAAGCGACAGCAGGAAGGCCTCGATCAGTTCGAGGCTGGGCTCTGCAAGCGGCATGTCAGGGTTCATCGCGTCGTTCCCAGGTGGAGGCGCGGAGTACAATCAATGTCCTACCGGAAATTACGCCATGCCCCGCCATTTCGCAATTGTCCCCGCCGCCGGCAGCGGCGCACGCTTCGGCGCCGAACTGCCCAAGCAGTACCTGCCCATCGCCGGGCAGCCGCTGATCTTCCATACGCTGCTCGCCCTGTGTCAGTCGCCGCGCATCGACCGCGTGCTGGTCGTGCTGGCGCCTGATGACGCGCACTGGTCGACCTACGACTGGCAGGCGCTCGGCCCGAAGCTTGAAACGGTCTACGCCGGCGGCGCCACGCGCGCCGACAGCGTGCTGGCCGGCCTGCGTGCTGCCGAAACGGCCGCCGCGGATGATGACTGGGTGCTGGTACACGATGCGGCGCGCCCGTGCCTCTCCGACGAAATGCTGGCGCGTCTCTGCGATGAGCTGGCCGACGACCCGGTCGGCGGCCTGTTGGCGGTGCCGGTAGCGGATACGCTGAAACGGGAGGATACTGGCGGCAGGGTGGACGCGACGATCGCACGCGAAGGACTCTGGCAGGCGCAGACCCCGCAGATGTTCCGCTACGGTGTCCTGACAAGGGCGCTGGCCGACGCGCGCAGCGTCACTGACGAAGCCGGTGCGATAGAAGCGGCAGGTCTGGCGCCGAAGCTCGTCAAGGGCGACGCGACCAACCTGAAGGTGACTTACCCGGCCGACCTGCCGTTGGCCGAACTGATCATGATGGCGAGGAGGGGGAAATGATACGCATCGGGCAGGGCTTCGACGTGCATGCACTCGTACCCGGACGCCGCCTGATCATCGGCGGCGTCGACATTCCGCACGACAAGGGCCTGCTCGGGCATTCCGATGCCGATGTGCTGCTGCACGCCATCACCGATGCGCTGCTCGGCGCTGCCGCGCTCGGCGACATCGGCAGCCATTTCCCCGATACCGATGAACGCTGGCGCGGCGCCGACAGCCGTGTGCTGCTTCGCGCCACCGTCGGCCTGCTGGCCCAGGCCGGCTGGCGTGTCGTCAATGTCGATTCGACGATCATCGCGCAGGCGCCGAAAATGGCGCCTCATATACCGGCGATGATCGAGAACATCGCCGCCGACCTGCTCGTCGCCGGCGGCGACGTCAACGTCAAGGCCAAGACCTGCGAACGCCTCGGTTTTGCCGGTCGCGGTGAGGGCATCGTGGCGGAAGCCGTGGTGCTGATTTCCCATGGCGGCTGAAACGACTTACACCGCCCCTTCGGCCGGGCGCCTCTTCTTCGCGCTGTGGGTGCCGCCGGCGTGCGCCGGTACGCTGCATGCGATGGCGGGCGCCGTTGTCGGTCGCAGCGGCGGCCGCCTGATGCGCGAGGACACGTTGCACCTGACGCTGGCCTTTCTCGGCGACATCGCCGAGCGCCGCTTGCCGGCGCTGATGGATCACGCGGCCGGGCTCTCGCTGCCGCGGGTGCCGGTGTGCCTCGACCGACTCGGCTTCTGGGCGCAGAACCATATTCTATTTGCCGGCTCGAGCGCCCCGGACCCCGCGCTCGGTGCACTCGCCGATTCCCTGCAGGAATCGCTCAAGGAAGCGGGCTTTCTTGCCGAAACGCGCGCCTTCGTGCCGCACGTGACGATGCTCAGGAAGTTGCTGCATCCGGGTAAGCTGCCGGCGCTGCCGGCGCAGGCATGGGAAGCGGAGGAATTCGCGCTGGTGCGCTCCTGGCGCTCCGATCGCGGCGCGGCGTACGAGACGGTTGCGCGCTGGCCCTTGCAGGCAGCACTACCGCCGACGTAACAGTGTCAGCGCGGCAGGCTCAGCGCTGCGACGAGCCCGCCACCTTCCCTTGCCGCCAGTGTCAGCGTGCCGCCATGCAGCTTGGCGATCCGCTCGACGATGGCCAGCCCGAGGCCGGTGCCCTTGACATCGGTACGTGCAGATTCCAGCCGGGTGAACGGGCGCTTGAGGCGCTCCATCTCCTCGACCGGGATGCCCGGGCCGCGATCCATGATCTCGATGACAAGGTGGCCGGCAGCGTCATGCGCGGCCAGCGTGATCTCGCCACCACCGTACTTGCGCGCATTCTCGATCAGGTTGCCGACCGCGCGCGCCACCGCCAGCGGGCGCAGGCGCGCCGACGGGAGCGGTGGGCAATCGAGCTGCAGGCGGATACCGCTACGGGCAAAGCGGGCGGCCACGTCGTTCAGCAGTTGCTCGATATCGGTGTCCACAATCCCTTCATCACCGGCGGCACGGGCGTAGTCGAGGAACTGCCCGATGATGGCATCCATCTGCTCGATGTCGGCGGCGATCGCCGTGCGCGCCGCCTCGTCGTTCACCGACATTTCCGCCTCCAGCCGCAGGCGTGCCAGCGGTGTCCGCAGATCGTGCGAAATGCCGGCCAGCACCTCGGCCCGCTCGCGTTCGCTGCGGGCGAGGTCTTCCGACATCTGGTTGAAGGCACTCGCCAATTGTTTCAGTTCTTCGGCCCCGCTGACTGCGACCGGGTCGGGGTGACGGCCGCGACCGACCTGGCGGGCGGCGCGCCCCAAGGCTCGCAGCGGCCGCGTGACGCGCGACACGATCCACCATGCCGCGAGCAGCGTCAGTACCAGCGAGGCCGCGCCCCAGCCCAGCCAGTGCAGCGGGAAAGCGTTGTCAATGCGCTCGGCGGGCAGCATGACCCAGTAGACATCGTCGGCATCGCCCGCCAGCGCAAAGCTGGCCCACAGGCCTTCCTCGCCGTTGATGGCGCGGGCCAGCCGCGTGTCCCGGCCCAGCCGCAAATCGACCTCCCGCCGGAAGAGCGCGTGGAAGGCATCATCAGGAAGCGGAATGACCCCGTCTTCGGGTTCGGCCGGCTGCAGGTGGATGCCCTCACGCTCGGAGAGTTCGAGCAGCAGGTAGCGGCGTTTCTCGGGCGCGGCGGCGATCAGCGCGGCATGCGTGACGTTTACGGCGCTCGCCGTCAGCTCGGCGAGGTGGCGCGCGCGTGGTTCCTGTTCGGCAAGGCTGAAGAGCGTGGTCCAGATGCCGAGCGTGGCGAGGATGACGCCGCTGATCAGCAGGAAGGTGCGGACCAGCAGCGTCCGCGGGATGAAGCTCACTTTTCCTTGCCGTCGGGTACGAACACGTAGCCGAAACCCCATACCGTCTGCAGGTAGCGCGGGCTGGCCGGATCCGGCTCGATCAGTTTGCGCAGGCGCGAGACCTGCACGTCGATGGCGCGGTCGAACGGCCCCTGTTCGCGGCCACGCGCCAGCGACATCAGGCGGTCGCGCGAGAGCGGCTGGCGCGGGTGCTGCAGCAATACCTTGAGCACGGCGAATTCGCCGGTGGTCAGCGGCAGGTGCTCATCGCCCTTCTTCAGCGTGCGGGCGGCGAGGTCGACTTCGATGTTGGCGAAGGCCACGGTCCCTTCCTCGCTGGCCGGTGCGCCCGGCGTTGCTGTGCCCCGGCGACGCAGCACGGCCTGAATGCGGGCCAGCAGTTCGCGCGGGTTGAACGGCTTCGGCAGGTAGTCGTCGGCGCCCATCTCGAGGCCCACGATGCGGTCGATCTCGTCACCCTTGGCAGTGAGCATGATGATCGCCTGACCTGGCTCGGCGGCGCGCAGGCGGCGGCAGATCGAGAGACCGTCCTCGCCCGGCATCATCAGATCGAGCACGATCAGGTCATAGGGTTCCCGCAGCAGCAGCTTGTCCATGACCGCGCCGTTCTCGGCGCCCTTGACCGCGAAGCCCTGCTCACCGAGGTAGCGGGTGAGCAGTTCGCGCAGGCGGAGGTCGTCGTCGACGACCAGGATTCTTTTCTGGCTCATGGGCGGAATGCTAGCCGAAGACGCGCCGTGCCGCACATCTCCCGATACAAAGCTTTACAATTCGCCCCTGCGTCAACAAACTCCGCTTACATGTCGCCGGCAGGATGCGAAGCGTGGCCAAGGGCCGCTTTCGCTGGAGGTGACATCATGGGCAAACTCTTTCTCAGCATGTTGATAGGTGCGGCAGTCATGCTTGCAATGACCGACGATTCGAAGTCCGGACTCAAGGATACCGTGCGCAGCGCAGCGCTCACGGTGGCGGAGGCCGCGCAAAAATGATCCGTCGGGCTGCCGCTGCGGGTGCGTTCCTGCTGCTTCTGCTTTCTGCGCTGCCGGCGCAGGCCTTTCCCGGAGGGAAGGTCGGCTTCGGCGGCTGGGGGCAGGCACAGCAGCGGCCGCAACAACCGCAGCGCGAGCGTCAGTACCAGCCGCCGCCACGTCGTCAGGAAGGCGAACAGGGCGGGCAGCGCATGACGCCCGATGAGCGACGCCAGTTGCGCCGCGACCTGCACGACGCCAACCGCGACCTCCGTCCGCAACGCCGCGACTGGCGCCAGTAGGCGCCTCCAGCGTTTCCGTTGCTCCTGCCGCGTGGCGGCAGGGCGAACCGGGGAAATCACATGCCCAATCCTGTCGTACGCCTATTTCTTTGCGTGGCCGCCGGCCTGCTGCTCGCCTGCACCGGGCGGGCCGCCCCGATGGGCGAGGCGGATGCCCGCCATCTGCTCAACCGCACCGGCTTCGGGGCACCACCGCAGATGGTGGCGAGCTACGCGAAACTGAGCCGGGAACAGGCGGTCGATCGACTGCTGGCCGGTGCGCGCAGCACCCCTGTCCTGACGCCGCCGTCGCTGGTCCATGAGCCGCTGTTCCGTGTGCGCGAACTCGGCGAGGAGGAGAAGAAGGCCGTCCAGCGCGCCGAGTTCGAGAAGGGGGTCGAGTTGCGCGCCTGGTGGCTGCAGGAAATGCTGCAGACGCCATCACCGCTGAGCGAGCGGATGACGCTCTTCTGGCACAACCACTTCGTCTCAAGCCAGCAGAAGGTGAAATCCGGCAAGCTGATGCTCGACCAGAACCTGCTGCTGCGCCGCCACGCGCTCGGCAATTTCGGCGAACTGCTGCACGCGGTGGCGAAGGACCCGGCGATGATCATCTACCTCGACGCCGCCACCAACCGCAAGGGCCAGCCGAACGAGAATTTCGCGCGCGAGGTCATGGAGCTGTTCACCCTCGGCGAAGGGCACTACGGCGAGCAGGACGTCAAGGAGGCGGCACGCGCCTTCACCGGCTGGAGCCTCGAGCGCGAAACCGGTCGCTTCAAGTGGCGGCCGCCGATGCACGACGATGGCGAAAAGCGCGTCCTCGGCCGCAGCGGCAACTTCGACGGCGACGACGTGCTCGACATCCTGCTGGCGCAGCCGGCAATGGCCGAGTTCATCACCGGCAAGCTGTGGCGGGAGTTCGTCTCTCCGACACCCAATGCGGCAGAAGTGAAGCGCGTCGCCGAGCGCTTTCGTGCCGCCGGCCTCGACATCCGGCCGGCACTGCGGGCGCTGCTGTTGACGCGCTCGTTCTGGGCGCCCGAAAACCGCGGCGCGCTGGTCAAGTCGCCGGTCGATCTCGTCGTCGGCAGCCTGCGCACGCTTGAGGTATCGGTACCGGATGCGTTGCCGCTCGCGTTCACGATGCGCAACCTCGGGCAGGACCTGCTTGCGCCGCCGAACGTGCGCGGTTGGCCGGGCGGCGAGGCGTGGATCAATTCGACGACGCTGCTGGCCCGCAAGCAGTTCATGGAACGTCTGCTGCGTAACGACGAATTCGTTGCCCGGGCCGTCCGTGCCGACGGGGTCGAGGTCGCCTACGAGCAGGGCGTCCAGCGCAACCGCCAGCGTGTGCAACAACTGCGCGAGGAGTTCGGAAAGGGCCCCGGTCGGCTCGAAGGCGAAACCCGCATGCGCATGGTGCAGGCCATGTCCGACATCCGCTTCGACAGTCGCAGCTGGCTTGCGCACTTTACCGATGCCGCCGCCGTCGAGCGTGCCCTGCTGCCGGTGGCCGCCGTGGCCATGCCGCCCACCACTACGCAGGGGATCGCGCTCGTACGTGCCTTTGCCCTCGATCCGGCCTACCAGCTGAAATAGGAGTCCGCCATGTCGCATTTCCGTCCATGCCGCCGCGAATTCCTCTCCTTGCTCGGGGCCGGTGCCTGCGTTGCTCTGACGCCCTCGCTGGCGATCGCCGGGGCGACGACGACCGCCTATCGGCGCCTGCTCGTCCTCGTCGAGCTGAAGGGCGGCAACGACGGGCTCAACACCATCGTGCCCTTCGCCGACCCGCGCTACGCACAACTGCGCCCCCGCATCGGCCTGCGACGCGACGAGCTGCTCCTGCTCGACGAACGCACCGGGGCACATCCATCGCTGGCACCGCTGCGCCCGCTGTGGGAAGGGCGCGAACTGGCGATCGTGCAGTCGGTGGGCTATCCGCAGGCCAATCTCTCACATTTCCGCTCGATCGAAATCTGGGATACGGCCTCGCGCAGCGACCAGTATCTCGATGACGGCTGGCTTGGGCGTGCCTTTGCGCAGACGCCGGTGCCGGCCGATTTTGCGGCGGATGGCGTCATCGTCGGCAGCAGCGAGCTCGGGCCGATGGTTGGGCGCCAGGCGCGGGCTGTCGCGCTCACCGGTGCCGAGCAGTTCCAGCGGCAGTCGAAGATGGCGGAGGTGCGTGCGCCATCGGCCAGCGGCGCACTCGGTCACCTGCTCAAGGTCGAGAACGACGTTGCGGCGGCCGGCGCGCGCCTTGGCGGCCGCCGCAGCTTCGCGACGAGTTTTCCGCAAGGCGTCTTCGGCGACGCCGTGCGCACTGCCTGCCAGGTGGTAGCGCAGGGCAACGGCGTTGCCGCGCTGCGGCTGACCCTGAACGGATTCGACACGCACCAGAATCAGCCCGGCACCCATGCCAACCTGCTTAAACAACTTGCGGAAGGGCTGGCGGCCCTGCGCGCCGGTCTGGTCGAACTCGGGCGCTGGAACGACACGCTGGTGATGAGCTATGCCGAATTCGGCCGGCGGCCACAGGAAAACCAGTCGAACGGCACCGACCACGGCACGGCGGCTCCGCATCTCGTGCTTGGCGGCCGCGTTGTCGGCGGCTTCTACGGCGCGCCGCCGCAGCTCGACCGGCTCGACGGCAACGGCAACCTGCCGTTCGCGGTCGACTTCCGCAGCCTCTACGCGACGGCGCTTGAGCGCTGGTGGGAGATGCCGTCGGCAGCCGTGCTCGGCGCTCGCTTCCCGACCTTGCCGCTGCTCAAGGCGTGAGGTGTCGGTTGCAGGCGGCTGGGGGATGGTGTTGAATCGTGGCGTCGTCCATCGCACGCCAGACCCCGATGCCTCTGCTCCGTCATCTCGTGCTGCCACTGCTGTTTTTAATGTCGCTGCTGTCGCCGGCAGGGGCGGGCGAGCGCGTGGTGCTCGTTGCGGAAGACGACTGGTACCCGTATGCGGCGAAGCGCAACGGGCAGGCGGAAGGCCTGGCGGTCGATATCGTGCGCGCCGCCTTTGCCGCTGCCGGCGTCACCGTCGAATTCAAGACCATGCCTTACGCGCGCTGCATGCAGGCGGTCAGGCAGGGGGTCGAGCTCGGCTGCTTCGATACGCTGAAGGATGCCAGCACGCGCGACGACTACCTGTTCCACGAGCAGCCGCTGTTCAAGGCGACGATCGCCATCTACGCGCCGGCGGCTTTTGCGGGCAGCGTCAATGCACAGCAGCTGGCCGGGCATTCGGTCGGCCTGACCAACGGTTACACCTACGGCGATACCATCGAGAAGAACCCGGCGATCCGCAAGGACATGGCGCCGAACGATTTTCTGACGCTGCGCAAGCTGGTGGCCGGGCGAACAGAATTCGCCCTGGTCTATACCCGCGTCGCTGACTGGCTGCTTCTGCAGTATCCGGAGTTGCGCGGCGGTTTTCGGCAGGCTGGCGTGCTGCTCGAGGATGGGCTCTACCTCAGCTTCTCGAGGACGCGCAGCGACGCGCCGGAGGCCGTCCGGCAACTCAACCGGGGGCTGGCGCAGATCCGTGCCAACGGTACCTACGCACGCATCGAAGCCGACTGGCAGCGGCGTCTTGCGGTCGGGCCGGAGGCTGGCGGCGTCAGCGCCCGCAAACGCTAATTCAGTCGGGTAATCCCGGGGCACGGCAGGGTAAAATGCCGGCATGCAGTTCCTCTCCCTCGAATCCTCCACCGATGCCGGTTCCGTCGCCCTCTGGCGTGACGGCGTCCTGAGCGAACGCCATTGCCCGCCCGGGCAGCCGTCGTCGGCGACCCTGCTGCCGCTCGCGGCAGCGTTGCTGGCCGAGGCGGATACGGGCTTTGCCGAGCTCGATGCCATCGCCTTCGCGGCCGGCCCCGGTTCGTTCACCGGCCTGCGCGTTGCCTGCGGTGTCGCCCAGGGGCTCGCTGCCGCCCATGACCTGCCGGTGCTGCCGGTCGGCACGCTCGCCGCGATGGCGGAGGCCGTCGGCTCGCCGCGCGTCGCCGTCTGTCTCGATGCGCGCATGAACGAGGTCTATTTCGGATTGTTCGAGGAAGGCGAGCCGGTTTCCGTGATCGGTGTCTATCCGCCGGCCGAGGTGCCGGTGCCCGAGGGCGGCGGCTGGGTCGCGGCGGGCAATGCACTGGCCGCCTATCCCGTGCTCGCCGAGCGGATGAATGCGGCTTGCACCGCACGCCTGCCGGACGTCCTGCCGACGGCGGCTGCCGTGGCTCGCCTCGCCGCACCGCGCCTGCTGCGCGGCGAGGGCCTCGATGCCGCCGACGCCGTGCCGGTCTACGTTCGTGACAAGGTGGCGCTGACGGTTGCCGAACGGCTGGCGCAGGGAGGCAAGGCATGAGCGCCGTGCTGGCCCCGCGCATCGAGATGCTGCCGATGAACGCGAGCGATCTCGATGACGTGCTGGCGATCGAGAACACCGTCTATCCGTTTCCGTGGACGCGTGGCAACTTCGCCGATTCGCTGGCGGCCGGCTACAGTGCCTGGGTCTGCCGCATCGGCGGCGAACTCGTCGGCTACGCAGTCATCATGATGGTGCTCGACGAAGCGCACCTGCTCAACATCAGCGTCGACCAGAGCCGGCACGGCATGGGTTTCGGCGCCCGCCTGCTGCGCCATGCAATGGCCGTGGCCCGCACGCTCGGCGCCCGCATGCTGCTGCTCGAGGTGCGACCATCCAACGAACGCGCGCTCCAGCTCTACACGCACTTCGGCTTCGTCCGCATCGGCGTGCGCAAGGCCTACTATCCGGCGCACGACGGGCGCGAGGACGCACTGGTGCTGACGCATGCGCTGGCCGAGGTGAAGGCATGAATCTGACACGGGAGCAGATGCTGGAGGAGATGGGGCTCGGCCCGCTCTGGCGCCTGCGCACGGCGGAGCCGGCGGCGCAGATGCCGGCGCAGGATGACGCGCGGTCGGCACCTGCGCCGGATAGCGCTCCACGCGTATCGGAGACCCCCGCGGCATCCGCACCGCAGCGCCCGGCAGCACCTGTTGCGGTGCGATCGGCCGAGGCCGTCGCAGCGCTCGGCTGGCCGGAACTGCGCCAGTCCATCGCCGATTGTGCCGCCTGCGGCCTCTGCCGCGAGCGCAAGCAGGCCGTACCCGGTGTCGGCGACGAGACTGCCGACTGGCTGTTCATCGGCGAAGGCCCGGGTTCGGAGGAAGATGCCCGCGGCGAGCCCTTTGTCGGGCAGGCCGGCAAGCTGCTCGACGCGATGCTGGCTGCGATCGATCTGGAACGCGGCCGCAACGTCTATATCGCCAACGCCGTCAAGTGCCGACCGCCCGGCAATCGCACGCCGGAGGCCGAGGAAATGGCGGCCTGCTGGCCTTACCTGAAGCGGCAGATCGCCCTGATCCGTCCGAAGCTGATCGTCCTGCTCGGTCGCGCCGCCCTGCAGGCCGTGCTGCACGAGGAGCGCGCGCTCGGCGCCAGCCGCGGCAAGACCTTCGAATACCGCGACGGCGAACTCGTGGTGCCGGTGATCGTCACCTATCACCCGGCCTATCTGCTGCGCAACCTGCCGGACAAGGCCAAGGCCTGGGAAGACCTCTGCTTCGCGCGCCGGCTGATGCGCGAGCAGCAGGCCGCCGGCATGGACCTGCCGCTGTCGCCGGCGTGATGCCGGCCGTCGCGATGCGCCATCGCCTGACCCGCGCACTGGCCGTTTCCGCGCTCTCGGTATGGGCGTCCTGCAGCTTCGCTGCCGAAGCCACCTGCCATGTCATCTACGGCGGCGAGGAAACCGCGCACCGCGTTTCGCCGGCTGCCGATCCCTACAAGGTGCCGACGATGCCGGTCGGTTCCTACTTCCTGTTCCGACCCTTGCTCGAGACCGCGCCGGAGGAACTCGCGTCGCTCAAGGTCTATGTCTACGCCGACCTCGATCGCGGGCCGGTCATCGCCCATCAGGGTGAGTACGACTGGCCGCCTGTCGGCAGTGGCCGTTACGGCTTCACCGGCCGCCAGCGCGCCTACGAGCCGATGCGCGACGGCGAGCTGGAATACTGGTGCGAGGCGGCGGAATGACAGGGGCCTGCCTCAGTTCGCTGACGGTACGGCTCCTTGCGTTGCTGCTGGCGTTCTACTGCCTGTTCACGCCGGCCCGGGCCGAGGATGGTGAAGTGAAGCTGCTCTTCGTCGGCGACATCATGCTCGACGACGGGCCAGGGCGGGCGATCGCCGCCGGGCGCGACCCGTTCGCCGCCTTCGAGCGTGACTTCGCCTGGGCCGACGTGCGCATCGGCAACCTCGAATGCCCGATCGCAACGGGTGGCCAGGCGCTGGCCAGCAAGATCGCCACCTTCCGCGCGCATCCGCGCGTGATCGAGCGCCTGCAGGGGCGCTTCGAGGCGCTCTCGGTCGCCAACAACCATTCCGGCGACTACGGCCAGGAGGCGTTCGTCGAGACGCTGGCGCTGCTCGACATCGCCGGCATCGCGGCCTTCGGCGGCGGCCATGACCTCACCGAGGCGCATGCGCCGTACTGGATCGAGAAGAACGGACTGCGCATCGCGATCCTCGGCTACAACGAGTACAAGCCGCGCAGCTTCGAGGCCGGGCCGAACTGGCCGGGCGTCGCCTGGAGCGAGGACAGCCACGTGCTGCGCGACATTGCGGCAGCGCGTGCTGCCGGTGCGGATATCGTGATTCCCTTCATGCATTGGGGCTGGGAACGCGAGCGGCAGCCTTCGGCGCGCCAGCGCCGCCTGGCCCGCCTGATGATCGACGCCGGCGCCGATGCCGTCGTCGGTGGTCATCCGCACGTGACGCAGGGCGACGAAAGCTACGCTGGCAAGCCGATCATCTACAGCCTCGGCAATTTCGTGTTCGACGGTTTCGATACCGAGGCCGAGCAGACCGGCTGGCTGCTGCGCCTGCGCGTGGCCAAGGAAGGCGTACTCGGCTGGGAAGTGGTTCCGGCGCACATGGACGCCGAGGGCCTGCCGCAACGGCAGGTGACCTCGAAGTAAGTTCCGCGTGCGGTCAGCGCCGGGTACGTGCCGGCGACGTCCGCTTGCGTTCGCCTGCCGCCGCCTGCGCTGCCGCCATCCCGCGTTCCGCATCCTCCAGCCAGCACAGGGTATCCGCGTAGGCAATGAAGCGATGCAGGTAGTCCGGCGCAAGGTCGCGCATGCGCTCCAGCGCCCGCAGCACGAGGCGGTGCGAGTTGAGCGGGCCGGCGTTTTCCGGGGCACTGGCGAGCGCCTGTGCCAGTTGCTGTTCGATGTCGAGGCGCGCCCAGTGTCCGCCAAAAAGCCGGATCGATTTCAATGCGGGGGCGGCCGCCTGCGGCGAGGTGCCGGCCGGCATGTTTCGCGTGCCTGCGTCGCTGACCGGCGCCGCCACCTCGGTCGCGGCGAGGCGGGCGAGCAGGGCGCCAAGCGGCGTCGTGTCGGTCGGTTCGCCTTTTTCGGGCGGTGTCGGTACGGGGGCGTCGCTTTCCGGCGAGCGCAATTGCGCACAGCGTGCGCGACACTCGGCGAGTGCGGCCGCGAGCCTTGCGTCGAGCAGGGCGCGGGTCGGGCCCTCGTGCGCGGTGGCGCGGCGGGCCAGCGCCTCGATGAAGCCGAAGCGCAACGGGTCGAGGCGCGCGGCGCCCTGATCGCGCAGCGCGGCGATGCCGGCCGCGCTCTCGGCCGAGGCCAACGCTGCGTCAGCCATTCGCCTCCCCATTGCCGGGGCTCCGTTTCGTCCGCGGCACCGGGGCCATCTCGACCCGGCGGTTGCGGGCGCGGCCGGCAGCATCGGCATTCGAGGCCACTGGCTGTTCCGGTCCGAAGGCGGCAGCGAAGACGGCCGACGAAGGAATCCCGTCGTCGATCAGCGCCCGCGTCACCGTCAGCGCGCGCTGCGCCGAGAGTTCGAGGTTGTCCGCATAGCGGTGGTTGCCGTCGCGCAGCGGCTTGTCGTCGGTGAAGCCGCTCACCATCAGCATCTCGTTGCGTGTCGCGAGGTAGGCAGCGAGCGGCGCGGCGAGGCTCTTCAGGAGCAGGCGTCCCTCCGGCTGCAACTGGTCCGAGTTGAGCGCGAAGAGCACGCTGCCGCTGATGCCGATGCGGCCATTGGAGAGCGTCACGCGACCCGAGGCGAGCGGGCCGGCCAGCGCCTTTTCGAGCGCCATGCGCCGCTGCTCCTCGGCCTCGCGCTTGGCGATTTCGGCTTCCAGCGTGCTGGCGAGTTCCATCTGCACGCCGAGCACCCCGACGAGGATGATCACGAAGGCGCCGAGCAGGCCGGCCATGAGGTCGCCGAAGACGGCCCAGACCGGCGCCGTCTGCTCGACGCTGGCGTCGATTTCCTCCATTACGCAGCGGCCTCGGCCAGCGCGCCTGCGGCTGCCGGTACGGCACCGAGGCGCTGCAGGTCAGCGACCAGGCGCTGCTGCGAGAGCAGGCTGAGGTCGATCAGTTCGCGTGCCTGCGCAACGGTGTAGGCGAGTTGTTCGTCGCTGCGCAGCAGCGATTTCTCCAGGCTTTCCTCGATGCGGGCAAGGCCCGCCAGCAGGCGCTCGTTGGCGGTGCCGAAGTGCGCCACGGCGCCGGCAAAGGCGTCCCCCAGCGCGGCCATCTCGACGGCGCTGCCGGTGATCTGAGCCGCGGATGCGCTGATGCTCTCGCCGATCCGTGCCGCCTCGGCGCCCGTGCGTTCGGCGAAGTGGCGGCCGCTTTCCTCGAGCAAACCGCCGGCCGATGCCACCAGCCCCTCGATCGCGCTGCGCTGGTCGGCCGCGCTCTGCTGCGTGGCGGCAAGCAGGGCATCCAGCGTCGCCATGATGCGGCTGCGCTCGTCGAGCAGCGCGTTGTCGCGCGCCATGCTATCGCTCAACTGCTGGCGCAGCTGGCCGATCACCTCCGCGGCGACACGCGGCGCCTCGGCGGCCGTCTGCATCAGGCGCGCGATCTCGTCGATGGTACGCGTGGCGTGGGCTTCGGCGTGCCCGGCCATGCTGCGGGCTGTCTCTTCCAGCGTGCGGCAGATCTGTTGCTGCTGGGCCAGCGTCTCGGCGCCGGCGGCCTGCCATTCGCGCTGCAGGGTGCCGGCCATCGTTTCGACCGCCGTCGCCAGCTGCGCCATGCGCTGCTCGTCGCGTGCGGCGAGTTCGCCCTGCAGGGCGGCATGCGCCTCGCCGACACCGGCCAGCAGCGCGGTGCTGCGTTGCTCGACGCCCTGTGCATGCGCATCGAGCGCTTCGCGCAGGCGGGTGACGGTGGTGTCCTGATGCTGCGCCTGCTGCGCGAGCGCGGCGGTCCAGCCCTGTTCGACATGGCGCACCGCGCCATCGAAGCGCGTTGCCAGCCCGTCGAGCTGCTTCTCCAGCGTCGCGGTGACCTTCTCATGCAGCACGCGCGTATCGCGCGCGACGGCATCCATCGCGGCCTGCACGGCCGGGACAATCTGCTCGCCGGCGAGGCGGGCGCTGTCGGCAAGGCTGCCGCGCAGCGAGGCTTCGACCGATTGCGCCAGCGCATTGAATGCCGTCCCGGTCTCGCGGTGGAACTGTTCCTGCCCGGCGAGCAGGTGTTCGTCGAGCTGGCGCTGGCGGGCTTCCATCTGCGTCATCAGTGCCTGCAGCTTGTCGACCACGGCGGGCAGTGCTTCCCCCTGTGCCTGCAGCGCGCGCCAGGTCTCCTGCCGCTCCTGCGCGAGCGAGAAGCGGCGCAGCGGGCCGGCGATCTGCGTGTCGAGCAGCAGGCCTGCCTGCAAGCGTTCGCGGCGGCACAGCGACGAAATCAGCCCGAGCATCGCCGAGGCGGCGACACCGGCGACCGAGGTGCCGAAGGCGAGGCCGAGGCCCTTCACCGGTGCGGCGAGCGTGGCGCGGATCGTCTGCAGGTCGGTCGTGCTTTCAAGGGCCATCACGGCGCCGTTGAGCGTCACCGTCATGCCGAGGAAGGTGCCGAGCATGCCCAGCATGACCAGCAGCCCGACGAGGTAGGGCGTGACCGCCGGGCCGGGCAGGCCGATGCGTTCGCCGTCGATGCGCAGGCGGGCGACGTTCTGCAACGACGCAGGGACGCGCAGCAGCCAGTCGGAAAGCGTCGCCAGATCGGACGGAATGTCGGCCAGCGCCTGCCGCAGTGCGCTCGTGTCCTGATCGAAGCGGCGCAGTTCCATGGCCCCGGCGACGTAGATGGCGCCGATAAGCAGCGTCATCGTGAAGGCCAGCGGGTGGGTGAGGGCGTAGCCGGCGGCGATCCAGCCGACGGCTGAAAGGCCGGCCGTAAATGCGGCAATGCTGAGGTTTCTACTGTTCATTGTGCGTGGCCGATATCCATGGCGTGTTTGGCGTGTTGCAACATCCCGTGTTCAAGTGTTTCCATCAGGCCCGTGACCGGCTGCAGGCGCAGTTCCAGCTCGGCCTCCAGCAGCGCCAGCAGTTCCGCGCGGAAGCTGGCGAGCCACCCGCCCGGCAGCATCCAGGCCGGGGCATCGTCCGTTGCCGAGCGGCGCAGGGCCTCGAAACGGCGCTCCAGCAGGTGCGGGATGCCGGCAAGGAGCGCGCGTTCGCGGTCGGCGAGGGCCGCCTGCAGCGCGCCGTCGATCTCGCGCAGCGATCGCGCCGCGCCCGGCAACCCGTCCAGCGCGTCGCGAGCCGCAGCGCGCAGCAGGTTGACGTTCGCTTCCATGTCGCGCTGCTGGGCGAGATAGAAGTGGCGATAAGGCGCGAAATCCACGCCCGCCGCCCCCACCGTGCCGGACGGTGGCGCCGGCATGCGCACCTGGCTGCGACGGCTGCCGCCACCGGAAGCTTCCGGCCTGGCCAGTGTCGCCTGCAGTCGCTCGAGTTGCGCCTGCAGCGACGCCAGGGCAGCACTTGCGTCAACTGGCGCCTGTGTCCGGCTGCTCGCGGGGCGCGCCGGCGTACCCAGCACGCGGCCGAGCGCAATGGCATCGGTCAGCGCGATCCAGTGGCTGATGCGCTCGGCAAAGGACGCCTTGCCGTCAGCGTCGATGGCACCGATCTCGCCCTGCGCAGCCAGCATGCGTACGAGCCGTGGCGCGTTCAAGCGCGTGCGCGGCAATGGTTGTTGCCTCATGCTGTGATGCGAGTGTTCCGCCGGAAAAGCCGCGCAGGCTACACCAAAGCGGGGGGGCTGAACAGGATTGACAGGCCCTTGTCATGCTGTCGATTAATGGTCCGGAACGCCGCCCGGACTTGCGCTGCGCCGGCGTTCGAGGCAGGGCCTGAACGGGGCGCGGTATTGAGGTGGTCAGCCGGATTCACTGCAATTCGGGGGAACGCTTGCCGAACCTGCCCCGCTCATAACCCCTTATATCGGCAATTGGCAACCCAACGACGCCATTGAAAGGTAGCGGCGGGGGCAAAGTTGCTAACGGCAGAATGCGCGTACGTTTTGCTCAGCCAGCTTGATGTCATCCGGTGTCGTTGGCCTGCCGTTTGTGCGCTTGACACTGCCATTGATGATGTCTTTCGCGAGGTTGCATCGCCATTCGTCGTTGTCCTGCCACTTGGCACTGCCTCCTGACATTGACGGTGGCGGCTTGGTGGGCTGTAACTTGTTCGATTCGTTTCGGGACGCCATGCGTTGTTGAAGTTGAATCTCCTGGTCGCGCCAATAGTCGGGGGATCGAACCTCCGTGTTCTGTTGCGCCGCCGGTGGGCTTTTTACATCGACGGCTTTCGCTTTTTCATCGAGTTTTCTTTCTCCGTAGTGCGTCCGGCCATTCGAATCGACCCACTTGTAAATTTCTGTCGCGCTAACGGAAGCTGAAAAATGGAGCATCAGAGCCAACAATGACATACGGCACTTGAGGCCAAGGGAAAACGATCTGCGCATACTAGGGTTCTCATTCCAGCCAAAGGTTTGATCTGGTGCTTGCCGCTATTGGAATACGAGCCTCACCGGGCTTTCGCGGTTTGTGGCGAAAGTCCGGTGAAATGACGGGACGGGCCCTTCTGTTGGCAAGCTAGGCCGCTGATTCCGCCCCTGAATAGCGATTCGGCTCCTTGCCTTCCTGGACGGCCCAAAAGATCAGGACAATCCATCCGATCAGAGGGATGAACCAGAGAAGAAGAAACCATCCGCTTTTGTTGACGTCATGCAGCCGGCGGGCGCCGACTGCCAGCGAGGGCAGCAAAACCCCCAGGGAAAAAAGCCCGGACAGCGTTTCACTGACCATGCCCGTTGCCAGTGATACGAGAAATGTAAAAAGAAAGAACCACCAGTACTCTGATCGAGAGGCCCGCCCCTCGAACGCTGCGTATTTGGAAAAACAAGTCTTGATGGATTCGCCGAAGGTCATTTTCATCTCTCCCTATTGAAGTGGCTTGGGACAACATTGATACAGCTGCTTCTGATATTTGGCCCAACACCCATGGCTAGGTAGGGCGCACAACGTGCAAAGTAAATGGCGCGCCGCTTGCGGCGCGTCCAAGCGCCTGCAAGGCGCGGTTTGACTGGAAGGTTAGCCGTACTGAACTTGTGACGAGATGTCATTTGCCAAAAAACCCATGACCAAACGACGAAATAAACCCTACGAATGCTAGAAAAATAATCAGCAATACAAGAAAAAGCTTACCAATGCCTTTGGCGCGTGCAATAGCTACGACAACCAATATGATTCCGAGCAGTGGGTGCAGCACGAATCCAATAAGCGCGGCAAAGATGAAGGTAATAAGTGGGGGAAAAGTGTTTTTCTGCTCTAGTTCTGGTGATGCCTCAGATGGTGTCGATTCCAATGCTCTCCCTTGTTCTTTACAGTATGGGCACGCTTGATTGATTGGCAGAGAAATACCGCAGTTCTTACACCTGTTTTCAAACGCGTCATGTGGTTCGGTAATGGACATGGGACGGCTAACTAGTAGTAGACGCCAAAAGTGGCAATTATTCCGGCGCCACTGGCAATTAAGCTGGAAAAGTGGACAGCAGGAAACGCTTTTCTTTTCAGGGATTGGCGCATGGAAGCTGTATAGCCGTGCAGTATTAAAATTCCGGCAAAATGGACACGTGCCGTTCTTAGGATAACGACATATCCGCGGTGATTGTATCTGCGCCATGCCGTAGCGCAAGGCTTAAATCACGCCGGCATCACGCAGCTTCTCGATCTGTTCGTCACTGAGGCCGCCGATCGTGCGGAGCACGCCTTCGGTGTCTTGTCCCAGCAGGGGCGGCGGGCTGCGGTAGGCCACGGGGGTGCGGCCGAGCTTGATCGGGTTGCCGACCAGCTTCACTTCGCCGGCGGTCGGGTGCGGCATCTTTACGACCATCTCGCGTGCGGCGAGCTGCGGCTCGGCGAATACTTCTTCGAGCTTGTTGATCGGCCCGCAGGGCACGTCGGCGGCTTCCAGCCGTTCCAGCCAGTGTTGCCTGGTCTGCGTTCTGGCGCGTGCCTCGATGGCGGCATCGAGTCCGGCGCGGTTGCGCACGCGGGCGGCGTTGGTGGCGAAGCGTTCGTCGTCGGCCATGCCCGGCAGGTCGAGCACTTCGCAGAAGCGGCGGAACTGGCTGTCGTTGCCGACCGCGACGATGAAGTGGCCGTCGCTGCTGGCGAGCACCTGATAGGGCGCGATGTTGGGGTGGGCGTTGCCCATGCGCCGGGGGCTGGTGCCGGAACAGAGGTAGTTGAGCGCGAGGTTGGCGAGGCTGGCGACCTGCGTGTCGAGCAGCGAGACGTCGATGTGCTGACCGAGCCCGCTCTTCTCGCGCTCGATCAGTGCGGCCTGGATGGCGTTGGCAGCGTAGAGGCCGGTCAGGATGTCGACCAGCGCTACCCCCACCTTCTGCGGCCCGCCGCCCGGGCGGCCGTCGGCTTCGCCGGTGACGCTCATCAGGCCGCCGATGCCCTGGATGATGAAATCGTAGCCGGGGCGGTCGGCCCACGGGCCGTTCTGGCCGAAGCCGGTGATCGAGCAGTAGATCAGGCGCGGGTTGAGTCTTGCGAGCGACTCGTAGTCGAGGCCGTATTTCCTGAGGCCGCCGACCTTGTAGTTCTCGAGCACGACGTCGCACTTCATGGCGAGATCGCGCACGATCTTCTGCCCCTCGGGGTGTGCGAGGTCGAGCGTGACGCTTTCCTTGTTGCGGTTGATGGCGAGGTAGTAGGCAGCTTCGGTGGTGTCCCTGCCTTCGGCGTCCTTGAGGTAGGGCGGGCCCCAGGCGCGGGTTTCGTCGCCGCTGCCGGGGCGTTCGATCTTGATGACTTCAGCGCCGAGGTCGGCCAGCAGCTGGCTGCACCAGGGCCCGGCGAGGACGCGGGAAAGATCGAGGATGCGGAGGTGGGAAAGCGGGGCGGCGTCGGACATGGCGGGCAGGGTCGATGGCGAAGCCCCGATTTTGCCACCCGAACGTGAAATACTGCGTATGACCTTCGGCAGACGCAGGCGTAGAATCGCCTGAAAATCATATAAAGCAACGTCCTGGGCAGAGGGAAGCCATAACAATGACGAAGAAGATCGGGCGTTTCGACATCGTGCGCGAACTCGGGCGAGGCGCGCAGAGCGTGGTCTATCTCGCACGCGATCCGCACCTCGAGCGCGAGGTGGCGATCAAGACGCTGCACTTCACGCGTCCGGATCCCGAGCAGAACAAGGTGCTGCTGGCCGAGGCGCGCACCGTCAGCCAGATGCGGCATCCGAACATCGTGCCGATCTTCGAGGCCGGCGAGGAGGGGGGCGACCTTTACCTCGTCTTCGAGTTCGTGCCCGGCAAGAACCTCGGCGAATACCTGCGCGAGAGCGGTGCCCTGTCACCGGTACGGGCCATTTCGGTGATGCAGCCGGTGCTCGACGCGATCGCGCATGCGCATGCGCTGGGCGTGATCCACCGCGACCTGAAGCCGACCAACATCCTGATCAACGAGGACGGTTTTCCGCGCGTGATGGATTTCGGCATCGCCGCGCGGGTCGAGCAGGCGACGGCGGAAGGGGGCGACGGCGAGCGCCTGATGGGCACGCCGTCGTACATGGCGCCGGAATACGTGCTGCGGCAGGAAATCGGCGAGCGTACCGACGTCTTTGCCGCCGGCCTGATCTTCTACGAACTGCTGACCGGCCAGCGCGCGATCCAGGGCAACGACCTGTTCGCGCTGCTGCACCGGATCACCTCGACCGACATCCGGCTGCCGCCGGACAGCCAGCTCGACGAGCGGATCACGGCGATCCTCTACCGGGCCATCGCCCGCGATCCGGAGAGCCGCTACGCGACGGTGGCGCAGTTCCGCGAGGCGCTCGACGACTACCTCGACCCCGAGGAGGAAGCCGGTGCGGCCACTGCCGGTGGGCAGGGGACGATCGAGTTCCTGCTGCGGCGCATGCGCCACAAGAGCGATTTCCCGGCGCTGTCGGAGTCGGTCGGCGCCATCAACAAGATCGCGGCGTCGGACCGCGAGAGCATCGGCAAGCTGTCGAGCACCATCCTCAAGGACTTCGCGCTGACCAACAAGATCCTGAAACTGGTCAATTCAGCCTTCTACCGACAGGCCGGGGGCGGCAACATCAGCACTGTCTCGCGGGCGGTGATGGTGCTGGGCTTCGATGCGGTGCGCAACATCGCAATCACCGTGCTGCTCTTCGAGCACCTGCAGAACAAGGGTAACGCCAACCAGCTGAAGGATGAGTTCCTGCGCGCCAACTTCGCCGGCATCCTGGCCAAGGATGTCGGCATCCGCACCGCGCAGCGCGATGTCGAGCAGGCCTTCATCTGCTCGATGTTCTACAACCTCGGCCGCATGCTGGCGCAGTACTACTTCCCCGAGGAGGGCGAGGACATCCGCCGCCTGGTCGAGCAGAAGGGGATCAGCGAAGATCGCGCGGCCCACGAGGTGCTCGGCATTTCGTTCGAGGAGATGGGCGTCGGCATCGCGCAGCACTGGGGTTTCCCGCCGCTGATTGTTAACACGATGCGGCGCCTGGCGCCCGGTTCCGTGCGCAAGGGGGCGACCGGCGAGGAGCGCCTGCGCGTGCTTTCCGGCTTTTCCAACGAGCTGTGCAGCGTCATCGCGGCGGCGACGCCGGAGCAGCGGCAGAAGGAGATCCGGAAGGTGACGTCACGCTTCGCCGATAGCGTGACGCTGAGCGAGAAGGATCTGCAGGCGACGCTGGAGAAATCGATGACCGAAGTGGCGCAGTTCGCCAGCGTCATCCAGCTCAACCTGAAACAGACGCCGTTCGGGCGGCAATTGCGTTCGCTCAGCGGCAGCAAGCTGCAGGAGGCGGAGGTGTCGGCCGAGAAGGGCGGTGCTGCCGCTGCGGCCGGCGGCGATGTGCCGGTCGATACTGCGGGCGCGCTGGCCAGTTCGGCGCTGGTCGAGGCACCGGTCATGGCGTCGCTGGAAGGCACTTCCTCCGGCATTCGCCAGCCGGCGAACGTGGAGGCGATCCTCGCCGCCGGCATCCAGGACATCAGCAACTCGCTGGTGGAGGATTTCTCGCTCAACGACATGCTGCGCATCATTCTGGAGACGATGTTCCGCGCCAAGGGCTTCCGGCGTGTGATCCTGTGCATCAAGAACGCCAAGGCGAACACCATGCAGGGCCGCTTCGGCTTCGGGCCGGATGCGGCGGAAACCGCCAAGGCGTTCAACTTCCCGCTGTCGTTTACGCCGGACATCTTCCACGCGGCGATTTCAAAAGGCGTCGATCTGCTGATCAGCGACATCAACGATCCGAAGATTGCGTCGCGGGTGCCGGAGTGGTACCGGAAGTCGGTCAATGCCGGCACCTTCGTGCTGTTTCCGCTGAACATCAAGAACAACCCGGTGGCGCTGATCTACGCCGACATGGAGGATGCCGGCGCGATCGTGATTCCGGAGAAGGAACTGTCACTGTTCCGCACACTGCGCAACCAGGCGGTGCTGGCGATCAAGCAGTCGATGTAGACGCCGGCAGGGGCGCTGGCGAAAAAAAGGCCGGGGGATCCCCGGCCTTGTTACGTTGGTGTCGCCTACCAGAGCTTCCACCAGGGCTCAGGCCGGTTCAGGCCGCGCACGTAGTATTCGCTCTTCGGGTAGTTCTTGCGCATGACGCGCTCCGAGTCGTCGCGCAGGTCGGGCATGCCGAGCTGGTCATAGCCCTTGACCATGATGAACAGCGCTTCCTCGATCGCCGGCGCATCCTGGTAGGTCTTGACGGCGAACTGCGCGCGATTGACGGCGGCGAGGTAGGCGCCGCGCTTCATGTAGTAGCGGGCGACATGCACCTCGTGCGAGGCCAGTGCATTGACCAGATACTTCATGCGCAGGATGGCATCCGGCGTGTATTTGCTGTCCGGGAAGCGGCTGGCGAGCTCCTTGAACGCATCGAAGGCATCCTTGGCCGATTTCGGGTCGCGTTCGGTCGGGTCCTGCGCCGAGACGTGACCGAGCAGGCCGAGGTCCTCGTTGAAGTTGATCAGGCCCTTCAGGTAATAGACGTAATCGACGTTCGGGTGGTTCGGGTGCAGCTTGATGAAGCGGTCGCAGGCAGCGATGGCAGAGGCAGGCTCGTTGGCCTTCCAGTAAGCATAGGCGATCTCGACCTGAGCCTGCTGGGCGTAGCGGCCGTAGGGATAGCGCGCTTCGAGCTTCTCGAAGTACTTGACGGCGTTGTCGTACTGGCCGTCGTTGAGCGCTTCCTTGGCCGTCGTGTAGAGCTTGTTGGCCGACCAGCCGACCGTTTCGTCCTTCGGTTCGCCAAAAATGCCGCAGCCGCCAAGCAGGATGGCCGTGAGGAGCGAGACGATAACCGCTAAACTACGCATGATGAAGAATCCGGACAAGAAATCGAAAAATCCCCCTGCGCCGACACCGGCAAAGGCTTCCGAAACTGCAGAAGGGCGCGGCGATGATAGCACGCCGCTTGCCCTGACCGCACCCGCCGATTGCGGCGGTGCGCGCCTCGATCACGTGCTCGCCGGCCTGCTGCCGCAGCATTCGCGCAACCGCCTGCAGGGCTGGATTCGCGACGGGCGCGTGCAGGTAGGCGGTCTGCCGGTCAGCGAACCCAAGCACAAGCTGTGGGGCGGCGAAGCAATCCTGGTCGCAGAGGTGCCCGACGAGACGCTGGCGGCGGCCGTGGCTGAGGACATCCCGCTCGACATCGTCTACGAGGACGAGGCGCTGATCGTGATCGACAAGCCGGCCGGGCTGGTCGTGCATCCGGCTGCCGGCAACTGGAGCGGGACGCTGATGAATGCGCTGCTGCATCATGCCCCGCAACTCGCGTCAGTGCCGCGCGCCGGCATCGTGCATCGCCTTGACAAGGACACCTCGGGGCTCCTCGTCGTGGCCAAGACGCTGGCGGCGCAGACCGATCTGGTGCGGCAGTTGCAGGCGCGGACCGTGAAGCGCGAGTATCAGGCGCTGGCGCGCGGCGTCGTGGAGCGCAACAACGGAAGCGTCGATGCGCCGATCGGCCGGCACCCGACGCAGCGTACGAAAATGGCGGTCGTCATGGGCGGCAAGCCGGCGCGCACGCGCTACCGGGTCGTCGAGCGCTTCGGCAACTGCACGCTGATCGAATGTTCGCTGGAAACCGGGCGTACGCACCAGATCCGCGTTCATCTGGAATATATCGACCATCCCCTGGTCGGCGACCCTGTCTATGGCCGGCGGCTGAACCGTGTCCCGCGCGGGCCGGCGTTCGACCGCCAGTTCCTGCATGCGCGGAAGCTGGGTCTCGTGCACCCCCTGACCGGCAAGTCGATGCTGTGGAAATCGCCGTTGCCCGACGACATGGAGGAACTGCTCGAACAGTTGCGCCTCGATGCGGCGATGGAAGCCGATGCGCGGCTCGACGACGATTTCGACGATGACGATCATGAGGTCGAGCTGATCTACGCCTACGGCGACGGCGATGACGACTGAGCCGGTGGGCGAGTCCCGCTGGTTCGAGCCCGACTGGCCCTTGCCGCCCGGGGTGCGGGCCTTGCAGACGACGCGCTGCGGCGGCGTCAGCAGTGGCCCCTGGTCGGGCTTCAACCTCGGCGATCACGTCGGTGACGATCCCGCGGCGGTCGCTGCAAATCGGGCGGCGCTGGCGGGATACATCGGCTGCAATCCGCGCTGGCTGCGCCAGGTGCATGGCACGGCGGTCTGCGACCTCGATCGCTGCGCCGCTGAGGTACGGGAGGCCGATGCTGCCCTTGCACGCCAGGTCGGGCAGGTTTGCGTGGTGATGACGGCGGATTGCCTGCCGGTGCTGCTCTGTGCCGATGATGGTTCTGTCGTCGGCGCGGTCCATGCCGGCTGGCGCGGTCTGCTGGCGGGCGTGATCGAGGCCGCGATCCGCGAAATGGCGGTACCGGGCAGGCACATTCTCGCCTGGCTCGGGCCGGCGATCGGGCCGGCGGCCTTCGAGGTCGGTGATGAAGTGCGTGCCGCGTTCGTGGCGGCCGATGCTGCGGCGGCCCCGTGCTTCCGCCCGTCACCCGGGGGACGCTGGCTGGCAGATCTTTACGGGCTTGCCCGCCTGCGCCTGGCGGGCAGCGGGGTCCTGAACCTTGCCGGTGGCGACGAGTGCACGCTCCGCGATGCGGCGCGCTTCTATTCCTATCGCCGCGATGGCGTCACCGGCCGCATGGCGACCCTGATCTGGAAGGCTGGCGGTGCGGGCGAAAGCAGGTAGCTGGGGCTAATCCGGCTTGCCTTCATCCCGTCTGGCCGCGGATTCGGCCTGCGCCTGACGTCGGCGGCGCGCCGGCGTACCCAGCAGCCACAGCAGCAACAGGCAGGGCAGGAGGCCATAGAAGACGAAACTGAGAATCCCGGCGACGATGTTCTGCTCGCTGATCGCCATCATCAGTGCGACCCAGAGCCAGCCGATGGCAATGATGTACATCCGGGCATTATAGTCGTACTACCGATGGCGCCGGCCGCGGCGCCGCGGCCCGTTGCGGGCGCCGTTGACAGCCCCCATGGTGCGATGCAGAATCGTCAGCACAACGATATGGCATGCCGGGCCGGTTTTCCTGCCCCGGCAGATGCTCCCCTCAGGATTCCGCAACGATGTCCCAGCCGAACGATCCCTTCAATCCTGCGATGCAGCAGTTCGCCCAGCTTGGCCAGGCGATGGCGCAGCAGTTCTTCACCTTCCTTGGCTCGCAGCAGGGCCAGCATCCGCTGGGCGGTGCGCCGATCCAGATCGGCACGCCGGAACCGGCGAAGCTGACGGCGTTGCAGCAGGAGTTCCTGCAGCAGCAGACCCTGCTGTGGAATGCGATGCTGGCGCGCGGCAAGCCTGGCAGCGAGGCCGCGGCAAGCTTTGCGGTACAGGCCGAACCCGGTGACCGCCGTTTTTCGGCGCCGGAATGGAAGCAGAGTCCGATCTTCGATTACATCCACCAGAGTTACCTGCTCAATGCCCGCTATCTGAAGGATCTCGTGGAAATCGCGCCGGTCGAGGATGACAAGGCGAAGAACAGGCTGCGCTTCCTGGCGCGCCAGTACCTCGACGCCGTTGCACCGTCGAATTTCGCGGCGACCAATCCCGAGTTCATCAAGCTGGCCGTCGAAACGAAAGGCCAGAGCATCACCGATGGCATCAACAACCTGATCAAGGATTTCGAGAAGGGCCGCATCTCGATGACCGACGATACGGCGTTCGAGGTCGGCAGGAACCTGGCGACCACCGAAGGCGCCGTGGTCTATGAGAACGAGTTGATCCAGCTGATCCAGTACTCGCCGCTCGGCAAGACCGTCGCGAAGCGGCCGCTGGTGATCGTGCCGCCCTGCATCAACAAGTTCTACATCCTCGACCTGCAGGCCGAGAACTCGTTCGTCCGTTATGCGGTGGAGCAGGGCAATACCGTCTTCCTCGTCTCGTGGCGCAACGTCAAGGCCGAGCAGGGCCGGCTGGGCTGGAACGATTACCTGGAAATGGGGCCGCTCGACGCGCTGCGCGTCGTCCGCGAGATCACCGGTGAGGACAAGGTCAATGCCCTCGGCTTCTGCGTCGGCGGCACGATTCTTTCGAGCGCGCTGGCGGTGCTGGCGGCGCGTGGCGAAGACTGGGTCGCCAGCCTGACGCTGCTGACCACGCTGCTCGATTTCTCGGACACGGGCGAGATCGGCCTCCTCATCGACGAGCACAGCTGTGCGATGCGTGACGCCACGATCGGCAAGGGCGGCCTGCTTACCGGGCGCGAGCTGTCGTCGACCTTCTCGGCACTGCGGGCCAACGACCTGATCTGGAACTATGTCGCCGGCAACTACCTGAAAGGCCAGAAGCCCCAGGCCTTCGATCTGCTTTACTGGAATTCCGACTCGACCAACCTCGCCGGTCCGTTTGCCGCGTGGTACATGCGCAACCTGTATCTCGACAACAGCCTGTGCATTCCGGGCAAGCTCGAGATGTGCGGCGTGAAGGTCGATCTCGGCAAGGTGAAGATGCCGAACTACCTGCTGGCAGCGCGCGAGGACCATATCGTGCCGTGGCAGACCGCATACCTGAGCACACGCGTGCTCGGTGGCGACTCGCGTTTCGTACTCGGCGCCAGCGGACACATCGCCGGCGTGATCAATCCGGCCTCGAAGAACAAGCGCAGCTACTGGGTCAATGACGATTCGAAGTCCGATGCCGAAGCCTGGCTGGCGGCATCGGAGGAGAAGAAGGGGAGCTGGTGGTCCGACTGGTCCGCCTGGCTGAAGCAGCATGCAGACGGTGACTGTCCTGCGCGGGCCAAGCTCGGCGGCGGCAGATACAAGCAAATCGAGCCGGCACCGGGCCGTTATGTAAAAGAGAAGGCGTAACAGGGAGAAGGACGCCGAAGTGCAGGCGGTGGGTTCTTCCAGGATTCCTCAACAGGCAGATCTCATATAGAGAAGGAGAAGAACATGCCAAGAGTTGCACTCGTTACCGGGGGTATGGGCGGTTTGGGCGAAGCCATCTGCATCAAGCTGGCGGCCCTGGGCTACAAGGTGGTGACCACGCATTCACCGGGCAATGCCAAGGCGAAGGAATGGCTGGCCTCGATGAACAACATGGGCTACGGCTTCAGGGCCTACCCGTGCGACGTTGCCGATTTCGACTCGTGCAAGGAATGCGTCGAGACGGTGACCAAGGAAGTCGGCCCGGTCGATGTGCTGGTCAACAACGCCGGCATCACCCGCGACATGACCTTCAAGAAGATGACGAAGGCCGATTGGGATGCCGTGGTCAGCACCAACCTCGATTCGGTGTTCAACATGACCAAGCAGGTCATGGATGGCATGGTCGAGCGCAAGTGGGGCCGCGTCATCAACGTCTCGTCGGTGAACGGCCAGAAGGGTGCCTTCGGCCAGACCAACTACTCGGCGGCCAAGGCCGGCATGCACGGCTTCACCAAGGCGCTGGCGCTTGAAGTCGCCCGGGCCGGCGTGACGGTGAACACGATCTCGCCGGGCTACATCGGCACCAAGATGGTCATGGCGATCCCGCAGGAGATCCTCGATTCGAAGATCCTGCCGCAGATTCCGGTGTCGCGCCTCGGCAAGCCGGAAGAGATCGCCGGTCTGGTGGCCTACCTGTCGTCGGACGAAGCCGCGTTCGTGACCGGTGCCAACATTTCGATCAACGGCGGTCAGCACATGTTCTGACCGCTCGGAGAGCAGAGCAGCACTTTTATCAACAGCAGCAGAGGGAAACAGAAAATGACGCAAAGAATCGCACTCGTTACCGGCGCCATGGGTGGTCTTGGCACCGCCATTTGTCAGGAACTGGCCAAGGCCGGTCACAAGGTGGTTGCCGCCTATCATCCGCAGTTCGACAACAAGGACGAGTGGCTGAAAGAGCAGGAAGCTGCCGGCTTCAAGGACTTCATCCCGGTTGCCGGTGACGTTGCCGACCTCGCCTCGGTGCAGGCCATGGTGGCTGAAGCCGAAGCCAAGGCCGGCCCGATCGACATCCTGGTGAACAACGCCGGCATCACGCGCGACAAGATGTTCGCCAAGATGGAACGCGACCAGTGGGATGCCGTCATCGCCACCAACCTGACCAGCCTGTTCAACCTGACCAAGCAGGTCTCGTCGAAGATGGCCGAGCGTGGCTGGGGCCGCATCATCAACATCTCGTCGGTGAACGGCGTCAAGGGCCAGATGGGCCAGACCAACTACTCGGCCGCCAAGGCCGGTGTCATCGGCTTCACCAAGGCCCTGGCCGCTGAACTGGCTGCCAAGGGCGTGACGGTCAACGCCATCGCCCCAGGCTATGTCGCCACCAAGATGGTCATGGCCATCCGTGAAGACGTGCTCAAGGGCATCGTTGATTCCGTGCCGATGAAGCGTCTCGCCAAGCCGGAAGAAATCGGCTACGCCTGCGCCTTCCTGGCCAACGAGTTGTCCGGCTTCACCACCGGCGCCACGCTCAACATCAACGGCGGCCTGTACTACCAGTAAGCCGCAACATCGAAAAACGGCCCCGGAAGGGGCCGTTTTTTTGTACTGAGGTATAATTTTGCTTTGCAGCATTTGATGACACCCGAGGCGACAGAGAACACCCGGGCAGCACACCACAAACTGGAGGAAGACCTGTAATGTCGGAGCAACCGCGACTGATCAAGAAGTACCCGAACCGCCGTCTTTATGACACCAAGACCAGCGCCTACATCACGCTCAGCGATGTGAAGGATCTCGTGCTGGCCTTCGAGAACTTCAAGGTCGTCGACGCCAAGAGCGGCGAGGATCTGTCGCGCAGCATCCTGCTCCAGATCATCCTCGAGGAAGAAACCGGCGGCGTGCCGCTGTTCACCACCGAGCTGCTGGCGCAGGTGATCCGCTTCTACGGCCACGCCATGCAGGGCATGCTCGGCAAGTACCTCGAGAACAACATCAAGGCCTTCACCGATTTCCAGTCGAAGATGCAGGAGCAGTCGCGCACGCTCTATGGCGGCGAGAACAGCCAGATGCAGAACGACATGTGGACCCAGTTCCTGAATTTCCAGGGGCCGGCCATGCAGCACATGATGTCGGCCTACATGGACCAGTCGAAGAAGATGGTCCAGCAGATGCAGGAGCAGCTGCAAAGCCAGACGCGCAACATGTTCACCGGTTTCCAGTTTCCCACCACTCCGCCCGACGGCAAGAAGCCCGAAGGTGGCGACAAATAGTCGTTTCTTGCAGAGCAGCAATCCGTGAATAGCAATCTCCAGAAGCCGGCGACCGTCGGCTTCGTTTCTTTGGGGTGCCCCAAGGCCACCTCCGATTCCGAGCAGATCCTGACGCGCCTGCGCGCCGAGGGCTACCTGATCTCGGGTTCCTACGACGGCGCCGATCTCGTGGTCGTGAATACCTGCGGCTTCATCGACGCCGCCGTCGAAGAGTCGCTCGATGCGATCGGCGAGGCACTGAACGAGAACGGCAAGGTCATCGTCACCGGCTGCCTCGGCGCCAAGGACGATGTCGTGCGCAGCGCGCACCCGTCGGTGCTGGCGATCACCGGCCCGCATGCCACCGACGAGGTGATGCAGCACATCCATCGCCACCTGCCGCAGCCGCATGACCCGTTCTCCAGCCTGGTGCCGCCGCAGGGTATCCGCCTGACGCCGGAGCACTACGCCTACATCAAGATTTCCGAAGGCTGCAATCACAGCTGCACCTTCTGCATCATCCCGTCGATGCGCGGCCCGCTGGTCAGCCGTCCGATCGGCGATGTGCTGCAGGAAGCGAAGAACCTCGCCGAAGCCGGCGTCAAGGAAATCCTGGTCATCTCGCAGGACACCTCGGCCTACGGCGTCGACCTCAAGTACCGCCTGGGCTTCTGGGGCGGCCGCCCGGTCAAGACGCGGCTGAAGGAACTCTGCGAGGCACTCGCCGAATTCGGCATCTGGGTGCGCCTGCACTACGTCTACCCGTATCCGAGCGTGGACGACCTGATCCCGCTGATGGCCGAAGGCAAGCTGCTGCCGTACCTCGACGTCCCGTTCCAGCACGCCAGCCCGCGCATCCTCAAGGCGATGAAGCGGCCGGCCAGCGCCGAGAACAACCTCGAAAGGATCAAGGCCTGGCGCAGCATCTGCCCCGAGATCACGATCCGCTCCACCTTCATCGCCGGCTTCCCCGGCGAGACGGAAGAAGAGTTCGAGGAACTGCTCGCCTTCCTCGAAGAAGCGCGGCTCGATCGTGTCGGGTGCTTCGCCTATTCGCCGGTCGAAGGCGCCGTCGCCAACGACCTTCCCGGCGCCGTGCCGGAAGAGGTCCGCCAGGAGCGCCAGCGCCAGTTGATGGAGCTGCAGGAAGACATTTCCGCCGAATTGATGGCCGCGAAGATCGGCCGCGAGATCGAGGTGCTGGTCGACGAAGTCGACGACGAAGGCGCCATCGCCCGCAGCAAGGCCGATGCGCCGGAGATCGACGGCCTCGTCTATCTCGATGGTGTCTTCGACGTCGAACCCGGCGATTTCCTCACCGTGCGCGTGGTCGATACCGACGCGCACGACCTCTACGCCGAGCGCGTGTGAAGATCGGCGTCGCGCTCGGCAGCGGTTCCGCCCGCGGCTGGGCGCATATCGGCGTGCTGCGTGCGCTCGCCGAGATCGGCGTCAAGCCGGACATCGTCTGCGGCACCTCGATCGGCGCCTTCGTCGGCGCGGCATACGCCAACGGTGATCTGGCGCGCCTGGAAGGCTGGGTGCGCTCGCTGACCTGGCAGGAAGTGGTCAGCTTCTTCGATGTCGGCGCCCGCGGCGGGCTGATCAAGGGCGACAAGCTGATGGCCTTCTTCGAGCGCCATTTCGTCGACCATGATTTCAACGCCTTGCCCCTGCCGTTCGCCTGCGTCGCCACCGATCTCTTGAGCGGGCGCGAGGTCTGGCTCAGGGAAGGCAGCGTCGCCGATGCCGTGCGCGCCTCCGTCACCCTGCCGGGCCTGCTGGCACCGCAGGCGCGCGAGCGGCAATTGCTCGTCGATGGCGGGCTGGTGAACCCCGTGCCGGTCTCGCTGGCACGCGCGCTGGGCGCCGATCTGGTCATCGCCGTCGACCTCGGTTCCGATGTCGTCGGCCACCGTTTCAAGGGGCGGCCGCAGCCCAGCTGGCGCCAGCGCATCGATCAGTGGCTCGGGCGTGCCGACTCGGCGGAAGCCGCCGCCGGCCCCTCGCTGCTCGACGTCGTTGCCGGCAGCATCAACATCATGCAGGTGCGCATCGCGCGCAGCCGGCTCGCTGGCGAACCCGCCGACGTGCTGATCGCCCCGCGCCTCGCCCAGGTCGGCCTGTTCGACTACCATTGCGGCGAGGAAGCGATCGAGGAGGGAATGGAAGCGGTGCGCATCATGCAGCCGGCCATCCTGCGGGCGCTGGAAATGGAGCCTGGCGGTCAATCCGGCCAGGCCTGAACACGGATCGAGGAAGCACTGATGGACATCGTCGCCCGCCTGCGTGAAATCGTCGGTACGGCCAACGTGCTGACCGGCGAAGACATGGCGCCGCATTGCGTCGATTGGCGCGGCCGCTACCGCGGCGCGGCGCGCTGCGTCGTCCGCCCCGGCAACACCGACGAGACCGCTGCCGTCGTGCGCGCCTGCGCCGAGGCGCGCCTGCCGGTCGTGCCGCAGGGCGGCAACACCAGCCTGTGCGGCGCGGCAACACCGGATGAAGCCGGCACGGCCGTCGTCGTCGCCATGGGGCGCATGAACCGCGTGCGCGCCGTCGATGCCGCGAACGGCACGCTGACCGTCGAAGCCGGCTGTACGCTCGCTGCCGTGCAGGCCGCCGCGCACGAAGCCGGCCGCCTGTTCCCGCTCTCGCTGGCCGCCGAAGGCACGGCCCAGCTGGGCGGCAACCTTTCCACCAACGCCGGCGGCGTGCAGGTTCTGCGCTACGGCAACACCCGCGAACTGACCCTCGGGCTGGAAGTGGTGCTGCCCTCCGGCGAGATCTGGAACGGCCTGCGCGGCCTGCGCAAGGACAACACCGGCTACGATCTCAAGCAGCTCTTCATCGGTGCCGAAGGCACGCTCGGCCTCATCACCGCCGCGACGATGAAGCTCTATCCGCTGCCGACGGCAGTGGCCACGGCCTGGGTTTCCGTCGCCTCGCCACGCGCCGCGATCGACCTGCTGGGCGCACTGCAGACCGCCTTCGGCCCCTTGCTCACCGCCTGCGAGCTGGTGTCGGAGGTGTCGCTCGGCCTCGTCCTGCAGCACATCCCGAATGCCGCCCGGCCACTCGCCGCCAGCCCCTGGTACGTCCTGATCGAACTTTCCTCCGGCGGCGACGATGCCGAACTGCGCGAGCGGCTCGAAGAATGCCTCGGCATGGCCCTCGAACAGTCGCAGTGCGACGATGCCGTCGTCGCCCGCAGCGAAGCGCAGGCGCGCCAGCTCTGGGCGCTGCGCGAGAACATCTCGGAAGCGCAGAAGATCGAAGGCATCAGCATCAAGCACGACGTCTCGCTGCCGATCTCGCACATCCCCGCCTTCCTCGACCAGGCCGGCGCGGCGCTCGCCGCACGCTGGCCGGGCCTGCGCGTCGTCGCCTTCGGCCATGTCGGCGACGGCAACCTGCACTACAACCTCTCGATGCCGACGGAAGGCGACAACAGCGCGCTCATCGCCGCGCAGCCGCAGGTCAACGAAGTGGTGCACGATCTTGTCCATGCCCATCAGGGCAGCATCAGCGCCGAGCACGGGCTGGGGCAACTCAAGCGCGATGAGATCCTGCGCTACAAGAGCCCGCTCGAGATGGAAATGATGCACGCCGTGAAGCGGGCGCTCGACCCGCTCGGGCTGATGAATCCGGGCAAGGTGCTGTAGCCGGCCCTGGCTCCGGGGGCGGTATGTTATCGTCCTCGCTGCCGGCTCCATTGGCCCGGCCCGATGGGCCCTCCCCGTTCGCAGGACAAGTCACCTCGTGTCGCAGACCCACGCCCCACACACGCCGCGCCCGCCCGACGCCAGAACGCAGCGCGCCGTTCTCGTGCCCCCCTTTGCCTTCTTTGCCGCCACCCTGGTGCTCGCCCTTTGCCTCGCCGTGCTCAATGCCCGCTACGGTTCGCTCAACCTGCTGCCCGGCGAGAGCCTGTGGCTACCGGCCACGATCTTCATCGTCGTCTACGCGATGCTGCTCAACGGCCACCTGCTGCGCGCCGGTCTTGCGCTGCCGGAGCGGGCACGCATCCGCCATCTGCTGGTAGCCGTGTCCACGCTCGTGGCGGCACCGGTGCTCGGCCTGCTCGTCGCCCCCGCACTGAACGGATTGATCGGCGCCGGCCCGGAACGCATTGCGGTCGTGCGCGTCGCGGGCATCGAAACGTCGCACGTCAGCCGCAGTGCGCGGCTGCACTACTACGCGCGCCTGGATGGCGGCGCCGCACCCTTGCCGCCCGGCCGTTACTTCATGGGGCGCTACGACGAAGCCTGGGAGCCGCCTGCAACAAGCGCGCCGCCGCTGCAGATCGTGCAGGTCTCCGTTCGCTACCGGACCGGGCTGCTCGGTGCCCGCACGCTGCTCGAAGTCGTTCCCGCCGGCGTGGGCATGCAATGACCATGCGGGAGGCGTGGATGAAAGGCGCGTTGTTGCTCCTCGCATTGCTTTCGGCGCTCTGCACCTCGGCTGCCGGCGCACAGGAAGCCACCGGGCAGAGCGTGCGCGAACGCATCCGCGAACGCATCGAACAGCGCCGCACGAGCCCGAGCCCGCCCGCCAGGGAATCCTCGCCCGCCCATGCCGAAGCCGAACCACCCGAGGCGGCATTGTTCGCGGCCGGCGATCATGCGCGGACGCTGACCCACGGCGGCCTGCAGCGCCGCTACCTGATCCACATTCCGCCGGGGCTCGACCCGGCACAGCCGGCGCCGCTCGTGCTTGCCTTTCACGGCGGGGGCGGCCACGCCGAATACATGGCCGACGACACGCGCTACGGCCTCGTGGCCGAGGCCGACCGGGCGGGGTTCGTCCTCGTCTTTCCCAACGGCTACAGCCGCTTTCCCGGAGGCAGGCTGGCCACCTGGAACGCCGGTGGCTGCTGCGGCGATGCACGCGACAAGGGCATCGACGATGTCGGCTTCGTGCGGGCCGTCGTTGCCGACGTGCAGGCGCGCGTGCGCATCGACCCGGCGCGCATCTTCGCCACCGGCATGTCCAACGGCGCCATGATGAGCTACCGGCTCGCCTGCGAGGCGGCCGACCTCTTTCGCGGCATTGCCGCCGTCGCCGGCACCGAGGCCGTCGCCCACTGCAGCCCCGCACGCGCGGTGGCGATCCTGCACATCCACGCGCAGAACGACACCCACGTCCTGTACGGCGGCGGGGCAGGGGAGGCAGCCTTCCGCGATCGCACGAAGGTGATGGAATTCGTCGCGGTGCCCGAGACGGTATCGCGCTGGGTGAAGCGCAACCAGTGCCAGCCTGCCGCGCAGCGAACGCGTGAACTTGCCGGCGCCTACTGCGAACGCTACGAAGGCTGCCGCGCCGGCGGCCCTGTCCAGCTCTGCGTCACCGAAACCGGCGGCCATTCCTGGCCCGGCGCACGCACCGTGAGGCGCGGCAAGGAAGCCGCGTCGACGGCGCTGGATGCGAACAGCACGATCTGGGCGTTCTTCTCCGGCCTTTCGGAGCAGCGCTGAGGCGAGGCTCCAAGTGATCGGCAGGGGCGCGAAACACTGATCCATGGCGCCTGCCGTCGGCTGCGCTTGTGTTGCCATCGTCATGTACGCGAGTTAAGCTCCCGACCCATGGCGTACCGACCTTACCCCCGATCCGATACAGCCTCGATTGGCACAGCGCCCCCGCCGCGGCTGACGGATTCCGAACGTGCAAGCGGCTTGCGGAGCACTGCGACGAAGCGCCTGCGGCCCGGTGCTCCGGGAACAAAGCGGCTTCTCGATCGCTTCGGCGATGCCCTGTTGTGCGTGCGCTACCGCATCGATCCCGAATCCGGCCGTCGCCTCACCACTGTCGAACTGATCGTCGACGAACGCGACGGGCCGCCCGTGGGCGATGTCCGGGTCCGGATCGGCTTTGGCGAAACGGAATTACGCCAGCGCGTCAAGGATGCAGGAGGCGCCTGGGATGCCAGCAAGAAGTTGTGGCGCATCAAGGCAGCGAGCGTCAGAGCAGTCGGTCTGCAAAAGCGCATCGTCAAAAATATCCGGTAATGGCAATGACGACATATCCATTATCAGGAAGGTGTTTCCATAGTTGGCTACATATTGCCAACTATGGAGATGTGCGTATGCCGTCTACTTCACGTTAAATTTCTAGGTGCCGTATGCAGAAATACTATCCGCCCGAACACAAGAAAAAGGAATTCCACTGCATTCACTGCGGGGTTTTTTCAGCGCAACACTGGCATGAGTTTCTATACCGCAATGGGGGGAACTTTTCCATACACCAGCAGTTGGAATTCTGCATCTGCTCTCACTGTAAAAAGTGGTCGTATTGGTACGAGGGAAGGATGATTGTTCCGTCCGAAGCGCCTGTTCCTCCCGCACACCAGGATATGCCTGCCGAATGCATCCTTGACTACAACGAAGCTAGGGATGTAGTTGCAATTTCCCCTCGCGCCGCATCTGCCCTGTTGAGACTAGCACTCCAGAAATTGATGGCGGCACTTGGGGAAAAAGGGAAAAACATCAACGACGATATTGGGTCTCTGGTTACTAAAGGCTTGCCGGTCCAAGTACAGCAAGCTTTGGATTTTTGTCGCGTTATTGGAAACAACGCTGTGCATCCCGGAGAAATGGAAATCAACGACACTCCAGAGATCGCCCACAACCTGTTCAGCATGATGAATTTCATCATTGAGGACAGAATATCAAGGCCAAAGCACATCTTTGCCTTATATAACCAATTGCCGGAGGGGGCGCGAAATGCAATCGAAAAACGGGATAGTGCAGAAACTTAACACTACGCTCAACCGGACCTGCGCGAAAAGCCGCGCAGGTCGGTTAGCTCCACGTTATGCATAGAAAACCATTGGCCCTCCTCTCGTTGGTCGCACTGGCATACTCGGCAGCCTCGCACTCAGACCCTCTCGCCATAGAATTTAAACTTGGCGTCGATGACCGAACTGTAAAAGTTGCGTACATCAGCAGCGCGGTAACGGCTTCAGGCGAATCTGAAGGTGAACTGAAGTTCTACTGGCCCTCATCCTCAAAGCCGTTTCAAGTCGCAAACACTTTGGTAACAATCGACAAGCCGTGGTTTGAAACCCACGATCTAAATGGTGATGGCTATTCCGATGTCGTCTTCTACAACAGCCCGGCCGGCTATGGCGGCAGCCCCAGTCGCGGCGCTGACGTTTATCTGTTTATTCCAAAGCTGGGACGCTTTGTGAAAAGCAAAACCTTGTCCGACCGAGGCGACGTTCGCCCCTCTTCGCAGCGAGGCTGCTCAGACATCGAATACAAGAGCGGCCCCACAGGCTACACCACCGAAAAATGGTGCTTCAATCAGTCATCAGGCCGATGGAAACTTGTCTCAAGCTCAGGCGGCGAGGCTGAGTGAACCATGCATAACATCGCACTCAAAATCGCTCCCTGCGGTCGCTTGGACGCGCCGCAAGCGGCGCGCCATTTAGTTCAACGTTAGCTGTCATGAAACCACGCAGCCTCTTAGCTTTTCTGCTCATCACCTACGCATGGCCATCTCTTGCGGATAGCGGACATACTCGCTTATTCAGGTCGGCCGCATCGTCACTTCCGGATCAAGACCAAAAGGCGATCTATTCCCTTATGCAACTCACTCCGGCAAAGAAAGGTGGAGGTTTTGCACTTGATGGCTGTCCTCCCGCCGTATTTAACGTCGAAGTTGTTGATCTAAACAAAGATGGAACCCCCGAGGTCTTTGTCAGCGGCGGAAATTCATGCACTTCTGGCGTCACCGGTAGCTCTGTATGGCTTTTCACAAAACTCACCGAGAGCCGCTACAAAATGCATTTTGGGTTCCCGGCAGCAACTTACAAAGCACTTCCCGGAAACTCGAACGGCTATCCCGACATACGTTTTGGTGGGTCGGGGTTCTGTGAACCTCTGTGGCGATGGAATGGCAGCGAGTATGCGCACTTCACGAATGTATCTACCTCTTCCGGCGGGTGCGTGAGCGGTCGGGCAGATAGGTAACAGATTAGTCCGGGCACATGGGTTACACATTTTTGCTTCTTAGCCCTGAATCCCGGACTGATTCAGGGATGCAACGTCGTTCTCTGGAAGAGGCCGGTGAAGC